>Ga0065720_1019159_pt1 | contig 34745 bp, 37 predicted proteins | sample Thericmetagenome_FD_59107 | JGI IMG/M metagenome (GOLD analysis project Ga0065720, IMG submission 59107) | Thermophilic microbial communities from the Joint Bioenergy Institute, California, USA of rice/straw/compost enrichment - eDNA_2 v2... | ecosystem: Engineered > Solid waste > Grass >... | reverse complement strand
TACAAACAAATTAGATAGCGTCAAGTTTTGAAGCGACGACCTTTTGGTTGTCTTGTGCAATCTTATCTCTGCCAAGCTGTTTGAAGTCGAATTCACAATCGTGATCTTCAGGAAGTCTGTGGTTCCTGCAAAATGTGGATCCACAGCGGCAGACGAAGCCCATAACTCCGACCTTCTTACTGCATGAGGCGCACTTGGAAGGGGCGGTAGCTTCAGCCTTAGGCTTGGGCTTCTCAGGTTCCTCAGTCTTAATCTGGGAAACCTCTTCGAGTTTTATAGCTGTCTTGGACTCGGTGATGTTATCGAAAGAAGATCTATTAATAATGAGATGTTGAGAAGCTTGGTTATACTTCTTGGGGGAAAAAGAAACTGCTGCTTCGTTGTTGGTAATTGAAGATGTTAGTTGAGTAGCGGCACCATGTTTTTCTCTAAAGAATTAGAAAAAAAAAAGAATGATATCGTTACTTAAAACATTTTGAGCAGAGATATTCAGTGACCTTGGTACCGAAAAATTGGCAACAGACTGAACAGAGTCTTGGGTTATCGGAGGTTTCTTGATTGATTTGGTCTTCTCTCTTGAGATCACTCATTTTTTTCCGCAAGTAACTTGAATTAATTATTATTTAGGAGTTTGAGTAACTATTTAAATGTTATGTTTACTGGCAAAAATACTATTTGGCGTGCTGATAAAACACGGACAGTAATTCTATCAGAAGTTTTTCACAAAAATTTAAGCATATGGACGATTTAATCCTGAAGATAACCGTTCTTCTTGGACAGAATTCTGCTAGAAACATTGGTCATGCTCAAAATGGAGTGAGTAGCGTACAATAAGTAAAATTTAAGACACAAAACTTTTACAATAGAATTCGTGTAGATAGGACCTACAGGCAGTTCTCTACATCATACTAGCGTTCAAAGACCTAATATGAACCTTCGCCTCATCCGAGTACCTCTGGGGTGAGCTAGAGGTCGATGTGACAGGAACTCCATGCTCCGGATATATAGTCAAAGGCTTCTTTATATTATGACTCAAGAATCGAGGACGATTTTTCACTGGTCCGTTCTTCTCCCTCATGGCCTTCATATGTATATTGACAAATGGCTTTTCAATCTGAGGGGTGGTAGGTCTCTTATACTCTTTCATAACCTCAGAAACCTGTAAAACTCTCTCTACTATTGTGGGCGGATCGCTTCCATAGTAGGTATGAACAGTCTTACTTTCGTTGGTTTGGGCCACAGCAGTGCCTGGTCTCTGAGGCTTATGAAGCTTGAGAAGCTCAGAAAAATCAAAGAAATCACAACGAAGTTCTTCTCCTTTTATGATTCCTTTGAGAACCTTCTCTTTAGCCTCTATCTGACTAAATTTCTCCTCTTCAGGTCTTATCTTTCTTTCAACAATCTTAGAAGCTATATGCTTTCGATTTTCAGGTGGGGGTCGCTTCCAGGGCTTTTCAGATCTCATTGTCCTCGAATATTTGACTGTAGTTTCCTTGGTAGTAAAATTGCCATCTGTTGTTTCGTTCAGGTCTTTTCTGAATAAGAGGATTGGCCCAGTCATATTCAAGTTTTCATTTTTTGGTGTGTGTGTGACTCTTTCAAAGACTCTTGCTTTGAATAGCTGTCGCACTGTATTTCTATTAGTAGTATTTTGTTTAGTAGGGGCTATAATTTCCAAATATTCCTTAACACCAATCTTTTTTTCCTTCTTGCGCATGCTCACCGAGGTGCTCAGTGGCCTGTTCTCTGTAGTCGGACGCTTTATGGAAGGAGAAGTTCTGTTTAAATGAGTAACATAAGCAGAGTTGAATTTTTCACCAGTCTGGTAACCTATCCTGGGCTCAGTGTTTTCATTATAACTTGTTTCTGTCAAGAAAGCAACTGCGTTCTGACCAAGTTGCTTATCCTCAAATTGGACCCTCTCCCTAGGGGGAGACCCCTTAGTCTTGATCCTTTTATCGGGTGAATAAAGGGTTGAAGATAAGGTTTCTTTTGTGGCCTTGGACTTCTTGTTTTCTCTCTTGGGAGATCTGGACTTTTCTGGGCTTCCAAAGAAGTAATCCCTCGTTTTATGACCAACTTCATTGATTTCTTCAAGTCTATTTTCTCGCCATTGAGCTCTGCACATTGTATCATAACGAGCTAGAGCCGCTGTTTCTTCGTGATTAAGTATTCTCTTTTCATAGTCCTATAGAGTTATTTCTATTGGACCATTGGGTACTGCTTTAGGAATAAACCAAAGTTCAGCATGAAGACTCAAAACCGTTGCTGTATATTTTCTTCTGGTCTCATTAAGGATCTCCTCATCACCGAAGATCTCTCCCTCTGAAAGTACGACGACCTAATGGTCACTTATTATTCAAGCGTTCTTACATCTATATTCTTTTTTATTGGTCTTTGTCGAAGGAGATTTATCGTTATATCGAGATTCGCGAGCTCTGGGGCAACGATTTCCTTTGAAAGCTTCACTTCTCCCTTCTTTACTACGTATACCCCGTCTGCCTCATCGCCTTCTCTGTATAAAACATCTCCTTTTTGTTTTTTATGATGTTCAAAATGATAAAGCAGAGTAGACAAATTTCTTCTTGACAACCCTTTGAGTATAGGCAGGTTGGCAAAGAATTCCATCTTGTGTTGGACCTTTTTCATTTCGATCTTAGCTATGCATTCTCAAAAAAATGTTAAAGGAATTTACCTATAATGTCGTGAAAATCGTCTCTTTTCAATACTGCAAAATCACAGTCTTCTTTACATATAATAGTGGCCGTTCTAGGCGTGTCGTAAAGCAGGGCTAGTTCACCAAATGAAGCTCCTTGTTGTAGGACAGCCACCTCCTTTAGTTCTTGGCCAAAGTTGGTAAATGTTGTTACGTATACTCCGATACTCCCTCTGAGAATGATATAAAATTCATTTCCTATGGATCCTTTCAGGATTAGAATATTGCACATGCTGGGGTACCTGCTTGGAATACCATGGTCTTTTCATAGCCACTTCGGTGTTGTAATGCCCTGCATAAGCTTTTCATAGTCTCAACACCGGTTTCTTTATAGAGGTTATGGAAGAAAGTTATTTCCTTGAAGGTGTGGACAAGAAAATGGATATCACTTTTATTCCTCTGGCCTGTGGGCTTCTTCAGTAATTCGATAGCCATCTATTGGGTTATTTGATGGTAACTGTCACTATTACTTGGAACATCTCGCTCTCTTCAAATGGCTGACTTTCTTCTATGTTAATTGTAGAACTTGATTGTGATCTTGTTATGCTCATTCTTCCTCTAACTTCTAAACTCTGCTATGCTTCATGCTAAATTTCTCAATAAATATTATTGAGAAGTGAATATAATCGCATAGTCTGTTTAGATTTTCAACAGGGGACTAATTCCATGCCATCTTCATTCCAAATATTTACCCCTGTTCAGAGCTGCCTAAAGGCCTTCTTTTATACTATTTTGATCCTACCTTACAACTCACAAAAATTTATCATGAAAACTGGTAAAGAAAAATTTCTTATAACTTCTTTATCACTGTCTTGATGATCAATCACATTAATATCCGAGAATATAAGTTTCCAGACCATTTTTCGATCAACTTCAGGGGAGAAATAATATGTTAAAGAATATAAGGCGAGGAATTTATTAAAGAAATGCTTCCGTAAGAAAAATGTGGTCAATACTAGGTAGAAAGTAAAGAGAGAAGGCGTGTTGCCCTATTAGTGTAAAAATGTGCAAAGTTCATTTTGAGCCCTAATTTTGTTTTATTTCATTCGAAATATAAGATAAAATGTTAAAGGCATTCAAATCTTCTTGGTTTACTGTTGAGTCCCCTCTGACTCAGGTCATCCGCTTCTCCTTTTCCGCTAAGTCCAAGCGTGACCGTGTCCCCAATATCCTTAAGCACCCCAAGTTCACCAGAGAGGGAATCTCCAAGAAAAAGAAGAAGTCATATCAATATGACTTAACACAACCCCATATCCAATTTCCTGAGAGATATTACAACGAGGCTGTGGACAAGAAGGCTGAGAGAAAAGCATATCTTGAAAGAAAGAAGCTTAGAAGAACTTATGAAGATATTCCAACTGATGGAGCTCGTCCTTTGGAAAACATCCTTAAGGACTTAACCAATAATGATTTCCTCCACCAAGGAAGCTCCAGATTGATCAACAACATTCACGAATTGGAGAAGAACTACTCTGCCCAACTCGACGATCCCAACATCAAGGATATCATTGTCAGAGCTATCCAAGCCCTTACCTCCAGAGTTTACCAAAAGAATTTCAGGGAATTAGGAATTATCACCACCCTCAATAAGAAATATGGTATAACTGATAAAAATGCCTGGAAGGATATCCTCAGCAATGTCATCAGGTTCATCAAGAGAGAAGAAAACGACAGCTTCAAGGTATTCGGAAGCGAAACCAACGAAGATAACTTCGTCCATACCGTCTGCTCCATCATCCAAGTCTCTAGATATAACGGTCTGGACACCACCCTCCTCCTCCAAAATATCGAACAAAACTATCTTGCTCAAATTAATCAATTCAGAAGCCTCAAGAATCTCGTCCTCTTCACCACTGCCCTCTCCAATAGCCCTGCCATGAAGAATAGAACAGCTTTCTGGAGTGCCATTGAGAAGGAAGTTCTCGGCAAGCTTAATGAGATCAATGCCGCCGATGCTGTTGCCCTTATTTACACCTTCTCCAAGGTTAAGCATAACACAGACGCTATTGACAAGCTTGGTAAGTATAGAATAGTGAATAAATAATGTTTTAGTTGGAAAGTTCTTGGAAAACTATGGAAAAATTGAAGAGAACAAACTTGAGAAAATAGCTATAGTGGCCATTTCCTTGGCAAACCTCAAAAAGAAGAACGATAAGTTCAACATCCTCGCTGAGAAGGAAGTCGAGGCCCAATTGAATGACCTTACCCAGCCTATTGATATAAGATTTATTCTTTCAAGTTTCCCAAGACTTGGAATTAAATCCAAGAAGATCCTAGATCACTGTGAGAAGCATGTTATTGAGGGAGCTGGAGAATTAACTCTGAGCAATATTGAGCAGATTGTTACCACAACTCAGGCAACTAAGTTCTCAAAGGGATTCTATGATGCTTTGGGAGGGAGACTTAATAGCTTAGTTGAAGAGAATTTGAGTCAAGTTGACAAGAGCAAGGGAGAACATTTCTTATCAGTATTACAAAAATGGGAGTCCGCAGGATTATACAAGAATGAAGAGCTTGTTACAAGATTAAGGGACCATATAAAACTTCTCTAAATGTGTGTATGTTGAAATATTTTGACTATGTTTTGTAATGAAATGACTCACAGCACATCTTTCGCATCAAGATAACTAGTTAGTGATACTTCATCTAGGTACATTATGGGAGAAAGTTCCTTATTTACGTGACGGGCTAGCTTTTCGTGAAGCTGTTCATTCTCAGCGTCAATGGCCCTCTTAAGGTTATATGCACTCCTTGTGATCTGGGCAAGATTACACCTAACAAATTTAAATGTACCTTCTCATAAGCTTTAAGTCCTTCTTCGAGAATAGTATCATATTCCTTGAGGACGGACTCCTTTTTGCTGACTTGAGCTCTTTGGTATTCTATTTCCATTTGAAGGGCTTTTATTCTGCCCTCTAGATTCAAGACTTCCTCTTTGTCTTTTAAGAGGGAGGAATATATTTCCTGTTTTTCAGATTTTAGCCTTGCAATACCTGGAACATTAGGAAAGATCGTTAGAGGATGTACGATTTTTTAAGTCTGCGAAGTTATTCTCTGCCATTATTGTCTGTGTGCAAGGGTTCGCTTGAGAATGTGATGAATAATTTTATTGTAATATGTTATTATTTAGTTAACTGCAATGACTCTGAAGAAATTCCTGTGGAAATGAAAATGCAGTAGCTAATATTTAGAATAATGAGATGTTACCTAAAAATGATGGAACCATTTTGTAATTGAGCTCGCCTTCCTTTAAATTTTCCTCTGGTATATTTTCTATGCTTTCTATTAAATAGCAGTCCTTAGAAAAACAAGAATAATTTGCTTTATGTCGTGAACACTGTGTTTTGAAAAGAGTGTGTTTACAAGACATTATTGCTGTATTTCATCTTTTTAGACCTCATGCAAGATTAATAATATTGGGAAAAAATGGTTGTATTGGGTTAATGATAGCTTAGGCCAGTCAATCTCAGAACTCTTAAAGCTTGGAAATGGATGAATCTTTTTATGATGAATCTTGCCTTACAGGAAGCATTTTTATTTTTATTTATTTATATAACAGAATCAGCATGGAATAATGACAGAGTTGCCTACTAAAACCACGAAAACAGATAAGAATGGAGATTCATACGACGTACTAATAACTCCCAATACAGTTGGTTTGAGCATAGTTATATTTGCTTAATATGTAGATATGTCAACATTTTGGAAAGGAAAAAATGCAGAACTCCCTCCAGTCAATCCCAGGCCACCTATAAGGCAATTGAAAACAACTCCAGGGTATAGAAACATTGCTTCTTTAATAATTTTGCAGAACTAAAAGAATGACCAAAAGAAAATCGGTCCCTGTAACTGATAATCAGCCTATGGAGAACCAGAGTAGAAATAAAATCGTCTATGTGAAATATTTTAATGATGTAAAAAATGTTGACCCGATTCCCTATCGAGATGTCACCAGGCCATTTACAATGGAAAATCCAAAGTAAAAAATATTATCAAATTGGGAACTTTTAGTATATACGCAAGAAAGAACAAGACTTCTATCGGCAACAGAGACAGAAAAATCTCTAACCATCTGAACATTACTATTTCATTCTTCAAAATGAACAAACAGAAATATAATCCCACTTTTATCAGACAGCCCGAAGTATCAGAAGAAAATGAAGATCTCGATTCAGAAGCCACTGGTAAATTTCTCAGGCGAAAGTACTCATGAGTATAGATTTTGCCTTCTTGACTGGGGTCAATATCAAAGGTCAGAAAAAAGACAAGAATTTAGATGTGGAAAACCCAATTCAAGAAATAAATCCCAGTATTGGCGATTCTGATGATCCAGTGAATATGCTACCCAAAGTAATGCCCACTCCTACGGCCAAAGATGAATATCATCTGACCAAAACGCAAGGATTCCAAGTAAAATTTGGAAAATTTATTGAGAAAGTAGATTACAAAATTCACGACAACGCATAACACAGGATTGAAGAAGTACGAGCCAAAGAAGCCACTACCTTCGATGTCTGAGGTAATAAATCCCGAATGTTTCAAAAAAGTATAGGTCAAACATGAGAAAATGAAAAGGGAAAAGCCCAAAATCTATATTTCAGCTAGGGCAAATTCTGTGAAGGCAGAGGGCCGCCCTCAGACATATAAAGAGCATCTCGCTAGAGTATATAACAGGGAGGGAACCCCTGTGGTTACTCACCATCTAGTCAACCAATTTGGTTCAAAGAAGGATATGAGGAGACAAATGCTAGAAGCTTATTTAGTAAGAATAAAGGGAAGCTATATAACTGAATAGATAAATTTCAATCTGGATGCCCTTAAGGCGAATAATGGCGTTGCTTATGACTTCTTAGCGAGGAAGAATTCAGCCAACTAATCAGGCAATTCTTTCAATTGATCTTTTTCTTCTGCTATATATTGTATAGTTTTTCGGGATGTAGGTTCTTGTACTATACTAGAGTCAGAGATTCTATTCTCTCCATGCTTATGGGATTTTGTAGCATTAGATTGTATTATTTTCCACTTTGTAATAAAATTTTCGCAGCTTGATTTTCATCCTGATAACGTATTGAAAAGACCAAGCTACCATGGTCTGTAAACCACATGCTCTGCTTGAGAAGGAGGAGGATTGAAGGTTCTCTGAGGAGATTTGAAGATAAATTTATTACTATATGGAAGCTTTCTTAACAATAATTAGAGATATGACAACCCAAACTCAATACATAAATACTAATATGAGACAAGTTAAATAAGGAGAAAACTTTCTTATAACATCGGAATGGACACTTCCGGCAGATTCACAAGGCATTTTGGTACACAGTTAGTTTGTGTACATATGGCCTGAGCTTACCTAGTTAAAGTTGACGTCCATAGATAAGATTGTTTTATTTGGGAGTCTGAATGACTCGACTTCATGTTCTGGCTTATCAAAGAGCTCATAGTTCCTAGTTCTAGATCCTTCAGCTGCAACCAGTTCAAAGACAGGAAGACTGGTCATATAGTTTGGAACCACACTTGGCTGCTCAATCTCTACAGTGAAGCTAATGGGAATTCTGACGGATCTTAACTTGGAAAGTCCTCTGAGTTGGTGGACGTTTTCAGCTGCTTGGAAGAGGAAGCCCTTGAAAGCCTGGGATGTGAGACTGGCCATTTAATCTGCCTTGTTTGCTTGTTTGGGGTTTTATAGAATTTGACTGATTTATTAATTAAATACATCAGGCGTCAACTATTTATGAGCTGACGTATTTCATTTAAGCCTTTCTTGCTCACCACTTTTAGGCTATCCTTATTGTTTAAGGTGATATAGAGTCATTATCGCCCTCAACAAACAACCCCCTAATTCTCTATTCAGGGGTTAATTTCACGATTAGAATGCTCAAAGAAGTAAGCATTATTAGAAAAGAGAAGACAAAGCTTTACTCTGGTTCATGACTACATAGCCAATCCCAGAGGTGACGGTTTAGTAGGATGGAATAATCCCCAGGAAGCTAGGAAAAAACGAAACAGCCAGTTTAATTTGGAAATTTAAAAATTCCTAAATATAGGTTCACGAGTCAAGTCCTGGAAGAAGGACCAGGAAATTCGTGAGGAGACTTTAGGCGTTGTTGAAGCTTTGATAAGAACTCTTGACATAAGATGTTCATTTTGTTAATACAAAATATATTACATAGAAACTAATCCTTTAGTTTTTCTTTTTGTTTGTGAACCAATTCTGAGGTTCCTTTCACCTTAAATAGACACTTGAATTTCATAAGAATGCTCATTAAGATCTTTCTTTTGACTGAGCCATTTAGTTGAAATTTGATGGGATATAGATGTTTCCAGATTGAAAAGAGCTTGTACTCCAGAATTCATCCTTATTGTTTCTGGAGATACCATCCTCAAAGTTTAAGGAAGAATCGATTTCCAGGATGTTCACTCTAGGTGTTAAGCTCTCAGATGGCCTTTGAGCGAAATCAGAGGCTCTAAGGTTCATCCTTAACTCAATATCACTGTTGATGGCTCTGAGAGTGTGGTTGTTGGATTTGGTCAAATTGGCAGAAGATAACTTTAAAAGATTCTTGATGATGCTCTTGTTCATTGGACTGTGATGTAGAACTGATATTATTTTTTGTATTTATTACAAATCCTGCCTCACAGGTTGATTAAATATACTCTTAGTACTGGCAAAAATTAAATTTAGGAGCTGATCCAAAAACCAAATCTTAGTGCCCGATCAAAGTTAAATTTAGACCTCCTGATCAAAAAAATATAATAAGACTTCTCGAGTCTGCATAGTAACGCCATTTCAGATTACACTATTCTGAACAGAACTCGCTTCACTCTGAGCTTTCCTTTCTTCTTAACTTCATACAGACTCTTTTTTGACAGTCCATCATGATCTAATGAACGTAAATACTGTGGAATAAAATTAATAAACTATTCTCAGGGTTCCAAACATTGACTTTTTTGAGCAAATATGGCTAAGCATAACTAAAAGGAAAATAAAAGCCCAGAGTGAAATATGAAGAAGGAAGCTCTGGTTGAACATAACTCAGGTGTGGTTCTCATGATAGGATAAGCAGAAAAAGTATTTTTTCAAAATCTTCAGAAAAGAAGATTCTTTTTTTTTTTAATATCCATTTTTTTCCTGAGCAAGGTAAAATAGTAAAAAGCGATCAGAAAATGGAAAAACAGAGGACTAACTTTACTGGTTACATTGTACTGAAGGAAGATTCTGAAAAACTTATTATTTTCAATAAAGAATTCTCTGCTAATAATACCGTCCAATAGGCAAGCTATTGTGATATTATTAGAATCTATGAATAGAGGATAAGTTGTACTTTGCCATGGGATAAGAGACCTAGATGAATGGCTTAAAAGCCATTTGAGACACCTGAAAACTTTCTGGTATATATTTTTACAGAACATTCTCATTTTGTTCTGGTGTTGTTCTGTTTAAAATGGCAAAAACACAGTTAATGGGGGCAACTGAGCGCTTTCATACATTTTTGTTACGTATTCAATTTTGGACACAAATATACGAGTTAGGTACAAGATCAGACATTAGGGGACAATTATATATTGTGATCAGGAAGGGAAATTAGGGGAAAATCTCCAGCCCTTGCTTTCGAGGATCATAAGACTGAATTAAAACTCAATAGGGTTCATTGTGAGAATGCATTCTCTGAACATGGTAGCATCTTCATCTCTGGACTCATAGGAGTTCTTGTTAGGGAAGGATTCGAACCCTTTGATTTGGACATTCAAAGCCTGAAGAGCAGGCTTCTGTTGGACGAATTCTGACTTGGCAAGAGCGATAGAAAAGTTTATGGTTTGGTTCAAGGGACGAAGGTTAGAAAAACAATTGGAAAAGGTAAGGTTGGGTGAGATTTGTCTTGATATGCCTTTCATGATGTTTTGGGCTGCGGCGCTCATTTCCTTCCTGCTTTGGCCTTGGAGTTATTTCCCTTTTTATTGAATTCGATTTTATTATTTTATGGGTAATGGGTTATCATAAATTGAAAACCAAACAAGTTTTTCAGTTATAATTCTAGAATTTCCTGGCTGGGCTTCTGCTTTCCCATTAAAGACCAATGTGTTCATACGAACCTTCTGATGCTTTTTCCATCCTCTGAAAAGTTCTTCCATGTCTGTGGACATGGGAAACGTTAGGAGCGGTTACTCAATGTTTCACTTAGATTATGCGAGGTGGGAAGCTCGTTAAGGCCATAGGGAATTACTGAAATTTATAGGGTTTCTTTTTAGTTTTTTTCAAAATACTCAACTTAAAAACGTGAAAATAAAGGAAAAGGAACCCATTATCATGAGTATAGAGAAAAGTTCCATCCTGAAAATATCATGAGATGTAAATGTGAAGTATGAAGTTCGAGTTTTCGTCTTCTCATCTAATAATAAGAAAATTTGGCATTTGCAGAATTTTCATACAATTCAATTAGTATAGTAATACTAAGGTGCCAGCGGGTACAGTGGTCCTGTTGATAATGGGAATCGTTGCCTAGGTTATCAATCGAGTGTGAAAATTTCCAGATGAAACTCACCTGAAAAATTTAACTGTAAGATCCAAATTTTGCTCCTTATTGATGACTGTGTTATGGTTTCTATCCTGAATTCAGGATCAAACGTTTAGCACAATTCCCAAAATTGGCTTTGGTTTAATCTTCTTGATTCCAGTTATTTTCTTTTGACTGTTGACAACAAAGATTGATTTCATTATCACTTTAGATCGATTATTTTCAATGATCTTTCGTCACAATATACATTCCTATGAGAAGCGCATCATTTTTCCCAGGAAGCGAATCCCATGCTCTCCAATTTGAGGCTCTATTTATGCTATAAAAGGATTTTCCTCTCCAAGTCTTCTATCATTTGAGCTTTTCTTTCACCAAAGGGAATATTCATGCTCAATTTTCGAAAATGCACCTAACAAAGAATTTATACTGTAGTATTTTCAACTTCAAATAGTATTTATGATTCGGCAAAGCTGCCCTCACTTCATTATTATTATCTAAACATGTAAACAATATCATTGTACTTTGTGCGACTGTAAGCTGAAGTTTGCTGCCAATTCACCTGAATTTACAAGCTCTCTTGAATTAGCAATAATTTATTTTTTATGAGGAAATTAACCTAAGGTCGATCCCAACTTAGGTTCAAGACTGTCCTTCATCAACCACTTATCACTTTTAGCTCTATCATCTTTATTTCTTATGATATCAGAAATTATTCATCTCGTTTTAGGAGGGACTATCATCCACCATGGAAAAAGACTTCATCTTTGATGATAGTATTTGTGGCATAAGCTAATTAAATGGGCCCAGAGAGTCTCATAACCTGCTTCTTTTAATGTAATACTTGCAAACCAAAATAAAGTTAGCTGCAGAATCAATGAAAAGTACTCGAAAAAGGTCTCAAAAAGTCACGAATCTGTCTCTCATCGACCATAGATAGTGCCTTGTTTATCGATTCTTTTCTATTTACATTAAGTTCTTAAGTATCAAAAGTCGTTTCCATTATGTATTCCTTACTGAACACATTAGTATAAATGGTTACTTTCGAAAACAACTTGGTGATTATTGGATTTGAAGTTCCAAGACTTGAGACTGATGTCCAATAGGTGCTTATTAGTCTTCTTGTGGAAGAAGCTGGTCCTAAAGCAGACCAAATTATTTTCGGATCAGTGATTTGAAGATTCTTGTGTTTATACTGACTATTCGTAGCAATAATCTCCTGGCTCTAATAATTCCATTTTAAGAATCTGAAAAAGATTTATGATTTCTTCTTTTAGAACAATCTGATACTAGAAAATTAAATCAACTCTCATTTTCCATCCAGTGTGAAACCGAACTTGAAAAAGTGGTCCAAGTTGTTTTCTTTTGGAGTTAGGTCAACCGAAACGTTTTGCAGGCATGATGTACTCAATAATAATACAAATCAAAATACGTAATTTATCCTGAGAATATAATGAAATTTGATCAATTTTGGCGTCACATAGGCCCTAAATTAATTAGTTTAAACAAATCATCAGAATTGATTCTCGAAATCTCAAACTAATTCAAATCGATCTAGTCTGCCCCAGAATATAAACTTTTTAATTAATCCCAAATCTTTTCTCCAGGAAGAAATGCTCACTCAGGATATCAATCCTCCGATACCCAGATCCGAGTCACCCTCTACAGATATCATTCTGAATTCTCCTCCCTCAACAAGAACTTACAATGACTTACAAGTAGTTCGAAAGCTCAACAAGTCTAAATTTCCAGTCTTTCTTGTTCGTTCAAAAAACGATGACACTCACTATGCCATGAAAATATACCCATATCAAGGTGGGCAGATCAGTGAGTATTTCCAAAAAGAAGCGAGGTTCAACTGGCTTTCTCATCCTAATATCGTCTCTATTCTGGACACCCAGGAAATAAAAAAAGGATATGGAGACAAAAAGCCCCTTTCTGTGTCTTATATCCTGATGGAGTATGCCCGTCATGGGGACTTCGCAGATCTTATTGCTAATAAGAAGCTACCAAAGAATGATAAGCTAGTGAGAACCTACTTTGCTCAGTTGGTCTCTGGTTTACAATATCTTCATCACAATGGAGTAGCCCACCTAGATCTTAAGTTGGACAACTTGTTATTGGGACAAGATTACCAACTGAAAATCAGTGATTTCGACTTTTCCATACAAGTAGGCCAAGATTTTTTTACTGACCATGCTGGTGTAATCAATTATCGCGCTCCTGAAATGAAACAAAGAAGATGCACAAACTTCAAATCAGCAGACATCTATTCAGCTGGCATCATTCTTTTCCTGCTGAAGACTGGACTCCTCCCCTATGCTGAGGAAGGGAACCCAAGGGGCCAAGCCCTTTATAGACTTCTTCTAGAAGGAAAAGAAAAGGAGTTCTGGGAACTTCAGGAAACTAGGGAGGGGATGCCAAAGCTAGAAGACAGTTTTAAGAAATTATTCATGTCTATGGTGAACCCTGATTTTAAGAAAAGGATTACTGTGGACGAGATTTTTACTCAGGAGTGGATGAGAGGTCCTCAATACACGATTGAGGAACTCACCCGAATTATGCAACAAAAACTAGAGGGACATATCCCTTCTCTGAGTAAAAAATTGACCTTTTAAACTCGGGTCATTTGGATGTCTATAAGAAAATATATTTAAACATTATTCTTTCTCTAGTGAAAAAAATTCCAATACAAAGGATTCTCTTTGTTATCTTAATGTCTTCGTATTGTTCTGTGTCTCCTATTTAAAGTGTAAATAAACCAAGTATATATAATAGATATCATATGTTATGTCGTTTCCTAGATGAATAATCCTCAATTAAACCCTTAATTCTTTCTCTTTAGAACACTTCGATTCCAGATTTTATCTTTAATCTTCTAATCTCTTTAGAAGTCATCCTACTGATTCTAGTTTAATTAAACTCCACAAGCTAATTCGCCCCTCTTAGACAAAATAAGGTACGTAAAATATCTTTAAAATTCTCAATGTCCAGCCAACTAACGCTACAAAACTGACTCAGCACAAATTTGCTGATCTAGTTTCCACTATTTTACACTTTAGGAGCTCTGTAAATTCCAATCTTTATTCATAAAGGCCACAGAAATTGAGTGTCTTTCCTGATTCTCTTTCTTTTTTGCAACTTAATATAGATTTTGTGAGGCTTGTTTGCGAAGAGACGTGGCTATTAATTTAGGCTTACATCGATCTGTAAAATGGAAACTTATTATAGTTACCAATTTTCATTACTTTATGTACTTTTAAAAGATTTAATTATGATGAACAATAGCATAGACACCAAGAAAGCCATATTCTTTGATAACAAAAGAGAGATTATCTTCTTCTTTGTGTTCATAACTCTCTGTCTCGTTGAAGCTTTCAGGAGTGCTCTCGGCCTTTCCAATTATGAATATATTTTGAAGCCATTGGTGATGTTTATGATCATTGTCGACTATTTTTCACAAGTAATGAAGGTTAAGACTGTGTTTTCCTATGGAATCTTCTTTGCATTGATTATGTCGATGTTTGGAGACATTTTCTTGATGATTAATGGATACTTTGTACAAGGAGTGGCGGCCTTTGGAGTAGGCCATATTTTGTATTCAACTGCATATATCTCAAATATAAAGGAGTCTAAGACCCAGGTGAGCCTTCAGAAGAGGATATTGGTTATTCTCCCAGTCTTAATCTATTCCTTTGGATTATATTTCTATATGGTGCCAGGCCTCAAGGATATGCAATTACCAATTACAATTTATGTCCTTTTGATCTCAACAATGGGAACAACTTGTGCTCTCAGGCTTAATTGTACAGAAATGAGAAGCTATTACACATCTTTGGCCGGATCTGTATTGTTCATCTTCTCTGACTCTTTAATTGGCCTTTCAATGTTTGGTGGAGTCAAAGGAAATTGGATTGGTCCTACTATCATGATCACCTATTATTGTGGGCAGTATCTAATTTCTAGAGGAGCGCTCTTCCATATCAAATACCAACAAGGCGAGGGATATAATCCCTTGATGAACTCTTCTGAGGTGTAGAACTGTGTAGTGAATTAAATATGGAAATAAATAAGTATTTTCGTTGCTTAGTCTCTGCTAACTAATTAATTCCTACTGCTCTCTGTATCGTGGGTAAACTTTGGTCCAGAAATCGGGTTTATTTATCGACAATTAACAATATTTTTTGAAATGTTCCCTTTAGGCATAGAGTGCAAAATTACAGTTATCTGAACCTTAAGCAAAGTCTCCAAAAATTTTGGAAAGACTTTGCCAGTGATGCTCACCCCAGCTATACTGTTGTTCTTCTACCCTTACTTGGTATGCTACGTACTACTAAACGTCACACCCTTACTGAAATAAACTTTTAATATGATTGAATCCTCTGAAGCTAAGTTCTTCGACTCAAAAAGACAGGCTATCTTTCTTGTATTCTTCGTTTCGCTATGTCTTATCGAAATGCTCATTTCAGCCTATGGCTTAGTCATCACTGATTACATTATAAGGCCTTGGGTCTTAATCTCACTAATCATCGACTTCTATTCACAGACTAAGCAAATCAAGAACGCTTTTACGTACGGGATCGTACTCGCGTTGTTCATGTCTTTGGTCGGAGACTCCTTTTTGATGATTCGTACCTCTGATGAGATGTATTTTATACTTGGATTGGCTGGATTTGCATTTGCACATGTCTTTTATTCGATTGCATATATCTCAAATATAAAGAGCTCCAGAGTCCAAATGAGCATTCAAAAGAGAGTTTTGATAATCATCCCGATTGTAATCTACCTCCTTGTTCTGTATACCATCATGCAGAAAAATCTTGGGGATTTAAAAGTGCCTGTCACAATATATGCGATATTAATAACAATGATGGGAAGTACTTGTGCTTTGAGGCTTAATTGTACTGAGATGAGAAGCTATTACGTCACATTGGTCGGATCTGTATTGTTTATCTTCTCTGACTCTTTGATTGGCCTGAATAAGTTTGGCGGGGTCAAGGGAAAATGGGTTGGTCCCACCATCATGGTCACTTATTACAGTGCACAGTATTTGATTTCTAGAGGTGCAATCTTTCACATCAAGTACCTACAAAGCAGAAAACAAGCAGGACTCGTGCAGTCTCAAGATCCTTAAATAGAATCATCTATTGATAGTATTAGCATCCTTTTTCATTGTATGATAGACTAATAGTATTTACAAGGTTACAACCTCAATTACAACCTTAAAATTCCACCAAGAGCTCAAAATTTTTCTTGGGTCTTACTGAGACACTTCCTCCCCACAAGATGGTGAATTCTTAATAGGAACTGCTATTTTGCGTATTAGCGCTGGTTTAATTAAAAATTATTTAAGTGATGAGTTCGACAAAATCTCAGTCAGTCCCTCTCCAAGAAGCCGCCAAACGAGAGAGATCTCTCTTTTTACCAATCTTTTCAGTGTTGGTCATAGTCGAGGCTGTCATTGAGGTGTATCGCTTGACAATTGCACGCTACGCGATGAAGCCAGCTGTTATGCTGTTCTTAATTATCAATTTTTACTCCGAGAGTGGTAGAGCAAAGACTCCCCTTGGTAGAACTACTTTCCTTGCATTGATAGCATCCATTATCGGTGATATCTTCCTTATGTTCAAGGAAGAAATCTATTTCTTGCTTGGACTTGGAGCATTTGCTATTGCCCATGTTTTTTACTCTTATGGGTACCTAAGCACTATTCTAAAGAGCAATAAGAAGACCGACCCTGTGGCTTTATTCGCCCGCATCCTTCCTTATTTATTATATGCATGCTTCTTCTACAACCTTATAAAGAACAATTTGGGAGGGTTGAAAATTCCAGTCACTTTCTATATCTGCGTATTAGCTTTCATGGGTACCTTGAGTCTCGTTAGAGCTACTCACACTACCATCTCAAGCTTTAAGTACACTGCTATTGGCTCAATTCTCTTCATTTCCTCAGACTCTCTTATTGGGCTGAGTATGTTCTATGGAGTCAAGGGTGTTTGGGTTAGTCCTGCTATCATGATCACCTATTATGTTGGGCAATATCTGATTAGCAGAGGTGCCCTGCAACATATTTATGTGTATGAAAATCATTCAAAGTCGGAGTAGTTGCATAATGAATATGTATGCACTGTTGCAAAAAAGAAATTGAACTGACAAGAAGGAAAAAATTAAGAAATGCTAGCTACAGGCAAGTGATGCGATTAGTTGGAAACTAAGAATATAATAAATTTAAAATTATTAAATGAAGATCCCGGTCTCGTGGAACATGGAATGGCAAAATTCCAGCGAAAGAGAGACAACACCACCTTGTTTATCTTCGCGCATTGGGCCATTTGAGTCGATAGATAGTGGAGAGTTTTCAGTTTAAGGTGAATGCTTATATCATGAAGCTAATTGTAATGTTCCTCTTCATGAGACATCTTTGCCTTAAAAGCAAGAATTGTGCAACTCCATTCTCGAAAATCACATTAACTGCTTAAGTGTTATCAGTAAAACTTCTTTTTTTGTGTCTCTTTCCTTGTTTGTTCAGGAATTGTGTATTCACTTTTTGAAAGATTATCTAGGTAATCTGAAGACTCCTGTTGCTATCTATGTGATAGTCATAATTGTAATGGGAATCCTCAGTGCTTAAGAATGTTCCATACAAGAGAAGAAGCTTTAGCTTAAACCTTATTGGTTCTGTATTATTGCTACTTTCAAATACTTCTATCGTTTTTGTGAAATTTGGTGGATTCAGCAGAGCTCTTGGACGCCCTTTTATCATGATAACGTACTTTTTTGCTCAGTACTTCATATCAAAAGGAGCTTTAAACCATATTTTGGCCTTTGAGTTAGGTAAACAAGACTGTTTTCAACTGATTTTTTTCATAAGGGAAAATCTTAGTTCTATGGAGTATGTATAGGACTGCGATCTTTAGAGACGTTACATATATTTTTTCTTTCGTATTTGATAATGTATTTCGAAAAGTTGTAATGTTATATTTTAGAATATAATCTATTCTAAATAGATTAAATCCAATAATTCATCTTATTTTTCCTTTCTAACTCTCCCAAAAATGATCATTTCTCTTATCTTCATGTCCCCTCTCATCATAATTTTCCTCTTCAAGAGCCTGATACAGCTGCTACTGAATGTCTACAACAAAATTAACAACATGTTCACCAAAAAAGAACTCAAAAAGAGCGCTCTCAGAAAAAAGATGGATGAGGCCAAGACCTATGAAGAATGGCGAGTTGCAGCCGAAGAATACGACTCTCTAGATGGTACCCCAATAGATCGATTATTGAGCTCTAGGTATTGAAGAGTGGAAAAAGAGGGAAAAGTCTTCAGATTATGACTGGAAATATGTCAAGAAACTTACACAACAGCTTCAAGAGGCTCGAAGAGCTAACAACTACCAGAGGGTCATTAGCCTTGTTAGAGCCCATTCATACCGAAATTTCGCAAATACATTAAACCCTGTATTGTATCATAGATCTTACATTGGAACCAAGCATCTTATCGAAGATTTTCAGAAAGAGGTATGATATTCGCATGAATAAAGAATAATCAATATATAGTTTGTGATTTGCTTGGAATACATAGCCAACCTTCCCCACACTCTCATCTCCTTAACCAGAAAAGTAGAAATCTTTTCAGAGCTCAGACAAGTCTTTGGAAGAGCAGCCTTAGTCCTCAGTGGTAAAAGAGCAATAATCTAGTCATTAAAGATTAGGGGGAGCTTCAGTAGGAATCTATCATTTTGGAGTTCTTAGAGCCCTGTTTGAATATGGGCTTTTACCAAAGATAGTTTCGGGTACTTCTGCGGGGAGCATGCTGGCGGCTATAGTATGTACTAAAACTCTTGATGAAATTAAGGAGGTAATCTGGTGTTAATATTTGTTAATTATATTTAGTTATTTGCCCATCCAGCTGATGGAATTAAACTTGGTGCGTTTGAAAGAGCTGAATATAAGTTTACTTTCTTCCAAAAGTTGAATAGGCTGTACAGGCTGAAGCTACTCTACAATCCTGATGTGATTAAGGAATTTATTAGAGATAATTGTGGGGATATTACTTTCCAAGAGGCCTACGATAGAACGGGGCAAATTTTGAATATTACTGTGACTGGGCATGGTATCCATGATGGAAACATGGTCCTAAACTATCTTACAACTCCGGATGTTGTTATTTGGAGTGCCGTTTGCGCCAGTGCTGCCTTGCCTTATATTTTTGGTCCTATTCAATTATTTTGCAAGGATGAGAAAGGGAATATCGTTCCTTATATTGACAGCTGTAAGGGAGAAATTCGTTCATTATAACTTTTAGCAAGAAGATTTGTGGATGGCTCTCTAGGAACTGATTTACCTTTGCAAACACTATCGGAAATGTTCAATGTAAATTGCTTTATTGTATCTCAGACTGAACCTTGGTATCTTTTGATGAAGCTTAGCTAACTATTAGGGTAATTCCTTTCTTGACATCATCTGAGTTTGACCGTCAACTCCAATCCAAGCCCTGGAAATATCTCTATGAGCTTATCAAAAAGACAGTTCTCAGTGATATTAAACAAACCATTATACAGCTCTTGTCTCTGGGGATACTGCCAAGGTTTATGGCTAGATATCTCAGTATGATAGGCCAAAAATATCGGGGAGATGTTACAATCTGGCCTAAGCTACGACTTAAGGATCTCGTAGCACTATTAGGATATCCTTCAAGAGAAAGGCTTGAATTTGCTTATTACGAAGGTGCAAGAAGAACTTATCCAAGTAATTTCAAGTTTGTTAGGCTCATCAAATAGAAATGAATTATATTGCTGCTTTACTGTTGATTGGGAAAACCATAGAGAAGAATTTCTTCTTGCTTGAATACAAACAGCTAGCAACGACTGTCAGCCGTGCAACCAGCTTGCAATCTCTTGAGTATAGAAATTCGAATTATGGTAATTTTTGTAGGAAACTGGATGTAGAGCAGCAAGCTATTGTTGAGGAAAGTTCGAGTTCTTCAATTTCAGAAGAAGAAATCTCGAAAGAGAAAGAAGAAGCGGAAGAGGAAAAAGAAGAAAAAAGGGAAGAAAAGGTAGTAAAGGGAGAAAAAGAAGAAATAAAGTCTCCTGAATTAAAGCCTAGACGAAGAGTAAGGCAAAGTTTGTTTCGTAATTATGTAGAGCTCTTTGTATCCGAAAGGTGTTAGGAAGAAGTTAACAGAATATGATCTACATCATAGATATTCTACCCTTGAGCTGTACGACAAGATGAAAAATACTCATTATAGGGCTCCTCACGGAGTTCCCTCGTTGGAAATGTTAAATGGGCTAGGAACTGTATTGAACTTGGACAAGTTGAAAGAAAATGATTTTGTCCAGAAGGATGTCAGAGTTGGTTAGGGAAATTTTCTGTAATATTCTCCAGAACTCTATACTATTATTGTCAAATTATTTTTCTTCTTTTTCGATATTATTACTTGTTTATTATGTTGTTGTTCTGAATTATCTTTGAAAGTTATCAATTACTATAAACTTCATGAAGTTACGGATTAATAGGAAGATTGTTAATAAATCTACGGAACATTTCAAGGGCAACAGCAGGCTGATCCAATGGGACCATATGTCCAGCATTATATATAGCAGCAAAGGTGAAATTTCCATAGGACTTAGTAGCTCCCACTACAGTATTATTAATCTTCCAAATCTTTCTTTCAGACTTTCTGAACTTCTTTACATCAGGCCAATTAAGCATATTGAGGTAATTAATGACCCCTTCATAGTCGCAGTTATCGTCATCCACTCCATTGTATATCAAAACAGGGATCTTAGTGAACAAGGTGGGGTAAACATAGGCCACACTCTGGGTGTTATCGTTATAAAAGTCATCAGAAATGTCACTATTGCACATGTCATACTCAGTGGGAGGGACTCCCAAGGCGTCTTGGCCTTGGCTGGAGTTTAGCCAGTTAGCAAATCCATCATCTAAATCAGAATATTCTCTGAAGTTAAGGTCGCTAACGTTACCAGCAAATTGTGAGATTTCTTCTAAAATAGTATTGGAGATATTGGTTGCATTCCAGAAATTGCCTTTTGCAATGTTATCAAAGACCTGAGCTTCTTGGAAACTTAAGATATCTCTTTCTCTTTGGTCAATAAGGCCAGCTGCATATCCAAAGTTAGCATAGGTACGGACTTGGGTGACAGGGTCAGACCATCCATTTCCAAGGCCAATTCCCTTCAATTTGACCTGGCTCATGAAGGTCGCATTATTAAGGAGATAGTAAGAGAAATATGGGACGTATTTTCCTCCATATGACTCTCCGAAGATATAAAGATCGTTCTTTTTCAATTCAGGGAACAAGGCAAAGAACCTGTCAAGGAAAACATTGAATAACTGGGCAGCTTGGGCTGTGGAGTTAACCTTGAGTCCTCTATCAACAGAAAAGCCTGTACCAGTGGGCTGATCAACAAAGAGAAGATGGGCATAGTTATTCCAAGTGTAGGGGTTACGGTAATAAGTGAAATTGTTTGGACCTGTTTGATTAATGTATACAGGACCAAATTCAACATAGTCAGCGATCAGGGAGGAGCATCCTGGACCTCCTTGAAGCCAAATAACGAGGGGAGCACTTACTGAAGTGTTTGTTTGGTTGAAGGAATATAAATGATAGAACAAATTGGATTGAGTTTTGTTATCAACGACAATAAATCCTGAGTACATGCTGCCAGAGAAAGGGTACCCAGGAATTTTTCCTGTTAAGTCGTTTTTCTCGTTGTAATCAATTCCGAAAGCTGCTACGCTGAAAAGAGCTAAGATTAGGATCTTGATCATGGAGATTCTTGAATATCCTATCCTAGAATATATTTTATTTGTTTGAAATAAATATAATCGTATGTGAATTTGATCTTGAAATTCACAAAGAAAACTGCTCAAGTTGTTGACTTATTTTTCTTAGAAGTCTAATGATCGACTTTCCAAGATTGTGGGTTTTTCCTTTTTCAAGAAAATTTGGAAAGTTATTTTTATAAAGAAATTCGGTAGGTTATAGACACTTCAAAACTACTTACAAAGAATGAATGGAATTAGGAGCGAATTGGTTGAACATGAAGTCTTTTTCTGAGGACATCCTATATATTTTAATAGACATGATAAGAGTCTTACAATGTCTGTATGGATTTCTTTTTCCCAATAAATATTCATCACAAATGGACAGTTTTTAGCATTCTGGATGATAATAGGGAGTTCCCTCAAGAACAAATTCATTGCTGCATCTCTCTGAAGCATCAAAGGACCAACCAGAGCACTCAAGGCGGCTGACTAAAATTTTAATATTTATTCTCCCAATTTTACAGGAAGTCCAAGTTGGACCATTTCGAACCACTTCACAGCCAATTCGTTGTCAACAGAGATATCATAGCTCAACAAGGTATGCAAAAAGTCATGAATCTAAGAATCTTATTTTATTGAAATGACGACTTTCCTCTTTGTATCTTTGATACACGTAGGCAATCTCATAATCAGGGATGTATTTGACAAGAGGTCTTTCATCAGAGCTAAATCCATGGCTGTGCATGAAATGGTAATACTGCTTTCTAGCTTACATCAATAAACAATTTTATTATTTTAGCCACCCAAAAGTGTTCTCAGGGAGTTTTTCTAATTCTTTCAAGGGTAATGTTTTCTCGTTGACTCTGGGCTTCTCGTCAAGAATTTGTTTTCCCACGGGGTCCTTTCTATACAAAATTATTCTCAATTTCATTCATTTTTACTTCATTCTATCTCTGATATTCATTAAATTATGATAAGAGGTCAAATCTCCAAGTGCAGAGACCAGATCAGCCCTGATTCTTTACTTTTTATTCCGAATTTTACCGATGAGGGTCCTTAAAGGCTCCGAATGCGGCATCGAACATCAGTTTTATTCTATCAACTTCGCTGTTCAGCCTGACATGATTGTTAATTATATCCTCGTGTATAACTCTGTTTGAAAAATATCTGAATCCGGTTATTTTGAGGAGTCTTGTGCAATTTTTGAACATAAGTAAATAGATCAAGATTTGAATATAATTTATTTCATTAATCTCCGAAGACACCTAAAATCACTATATATGCATTACTACACTCCCACTCAACCCAATGAAGACAAACCCTTGTTGAACGATTCCAGTCACATTCTAAACACCTCCAACGTCTTCCTCGATTTCAAAACTGAAAGCGAAGAAAGCAAAGTTTATGACGCACTTCCAATCCAATCTTCCAATACAAGTCAGCATACCCAAAATCAATATTATGGACAGCCTAACTACACTTACCCCTCCCTCCAGCCCCAGAATACGTATAACTATGGCCAACCTTACACGCCTAATCAGATGTACTACGGTCAGCCAAATCAAATTGTCAGTGGTCAACCAGTGACGATGGGAATGACTTCTAACAATCAATACCCCTCCAACAATTATAATCAGAGCTCCAGCTATAACTACAATTACTCAACTTATCATACTGTCTTCAATCCTGAGCCAAAGGTGACAAATGATTATTACAACAAGCCAATCGAAGGAGGAATCATTAAGAGAACAGAGATGATTGGACATATCTCCCCAGGCCAAACTGAATTCGATGACTACTTCGAAAAGCACATTGAAAAGTTCTTTACTCCTGAAATCCATGAAATCACTATCTTCCACAGCCCAGGGTATATTCTCGGAATGCACACTATTTATAGAGACCCTTGGGGCAAGATGGACAAGGAGACCTATAAGGGAAATGTTCATTTACCTAAAGGTCTAGATCCTAAGCAATGCGCATCATCAAAATTAACTTTTGACTATGATGACTATCTGAAGGAGATATATGTTGATGGAGATGAGTATATTTGGTATCTGAAATTTGTTTCTAACAAGGGCAAGGTTCTTGAAGTTGGAAAACCTGTCAATACTGACCTCAAGAATAGAGTCCCTCACTTGGGAAGGATCCTTGGTTTTGGAGGAGCTTTGCATCTTTGCTTGAATGCCCTCTATTTTTATTACTTATAAGTTGCTTATCATATGAATAAGATCTGTTGTGCATGTGTATCATTATGAAAGTAGAAATTTTATGAGAGATAATTAATTGATATCAATTGATATTACTTCACACTGAAACTTTGTTCCCTAGCGATAACAATTTTACGAGAAAATTAGTTTTTAGCTAAGACTCCTCAGGAATTAATTCATACAAAGGTAAATTAATACACTTAAGTACAAATTATGTAACATTAGGTCAACACATAACGATTAGCAGCTCTCAATCATCTCGTATAAAGTGGTGTTTCTATTGACGTCGTCTTGAAGACATTCTTTGACAGTGTTAACAATTTCAGCTAATTTAGTATCATTAGGGAACTAGAGAGTAAGTTAATATTCTCTTCAAAGTACCTCTTTTACGTAGGTTTCAGCCTTAGCAGATCTTTCTTTAAGGAAATCGATCTTATCCTTGAGTTCAGCCAAAAGCCTAAAATATTAGGGAAATTAAAGATTGAATACTTGGCCTTCTTGTCACCAAGACTTCCCTTTGGGAATTGATTTTCATCTATTCAAATTTAAATTTTCCAGGAAAATAATACTTTTCTTGTCTTCAAGAGGGAAATTATCCAATTTTCCAGCTGAGATATCGTGTAAAATACCTCTTATGCTCTGGATTTCTTGTTTTATAGATTCTTGATAAGTGTTGAACTTATCAAAGTTGACTTCCTTATCAAGATTCAGCATTTCATTGAATTTTGAAAATATGTCTAAGTTTCCAAGGCTTCCCAAGGCACTAAGGGAGCTAAGTAAGCCGCTAGCAGGGTTAGCACCAGCTTCGGATTCCTTATTCTTGTTCTTATTCTTATTCTTGTTCTTCTTGGACTTAGTTTCAGGGTTGGCAATTGGTTCAGACATTACCTCTTTCAATAAATTCAAAACAAAAACTAATTTTCAAAATTATGTTTAGATATATCTATGAATAAATTTATTAGAGTACCCTTCGCATCCTGCAAAAATATTTTGCAGTTGTCCAGCGTTGGAGGGAAATGGTATATAGTACCAAGAGCTGGTTTCACAACAGCACAAGTCAACGCATCTACAAACGCTGCAAATAAGAAAAAAAAGCAACTAATATATACAGACAAACATAAATTATCAGAAGAAGAAATAAATCAGATCCTAAGAAAGCCAAAAAGCAGGCCAAACATCCTTGTTGGTACTCAGATCGAGAGAGAGGATTATAAAGCCATGTATGAGAAATCAATAGAAGAACAATTGGGTACTGCCAGATTCAACACTGTGAAACAGTTCAATGAATTGATGGAAAAATCACAAAAAATAGAAATTGCCCAGCCAGAAATAAGACCCTCAGACAGACCAGATGTAAAATACTATAAATACGACCTCCCCATCCCCAATATCGATCCTGAGATCGAAGGTCTTGACGATATCTTCGAAAGAGAAAGAAAAAAGAGAGTTACAGTTAATCAGAACGTATGGGAAGTATTAGCTCTGAATGCCGACTCCTCCTATGAGAACTATGAGAAGGCCTTACAAGCAAAATTTAACTTTGGTATATTCTAGAGATATTTTTCATAATTTTTCCCCAGAAATGGATATGTACGGAGACATCGTGGATGTCGATGCTAAGAGAGAAGCCCAGGTAAGAGATCTAGGAATAATTTTGAGCCATTAGCTTAAAGCTTTGGGAGAGGAGGTCCTTCCTATGTCCAAGATCAATAACGAAAAATACATGAAGACCCTTGTAGACTGCTTCACCTTGAACATAAACATGCCAGGAACATTGGAAAATGAGGATCCAAATAAAATGATTAGAAGTATAGGAATATATGGGAGTCGTTAATGTAACTAGACCTGAGACCTGTGGAAGAATTTAGACATACACCATTGATCCCCATTTCTGAGAAGGCCATGGCCGACTATAGAAGAAGGTTAGAAGAATATCATAGAGGTGGTCTGTTCTTTGAAGTTAAGAAGGATACTCTTTTGAACTATGGTGAGGGATATTTTGTGTTTTGCTAATTTGTTAGGTATGTTCATAGCATTCGCTCTGATTGGATACCAACTTCTCAACTGGCTTATGGAGAAGGAAGAAGAAATGGGTGTCAATTATGAGAGAATGAAGATTAGAAGAATGAACGAAACTCCATAATTTTAATTTGTTTTCTAAGTAAATATGTGTCCTTAAGAGCAAGCCTCTGTAAATAGACTCTCTATATTTTACAACTGTTATTTGCTTCCACAAATCATTTTGAGTTCAGAACTAAGAAATAAGTCAGTCCAACATTCTTGGTTTATCTTTTCAAAATTATCACCACAATGCTTCTAGCACGAACACACTAACTACTTCAGAACGATCCTTTATCTTGATCCCGATCAAAAATTAATGAGAAAACATTCTCAGGATATTCAGATACAATAAAATTTCTAAATGAATCATCCTTACATTGACTCCAAAGTCTTTGTCTGGAATGGCCATTACTCCACTCTACGAGGAATCAAGTACTGCAACGTCTTTAAGCATTACTTCTACACTACCAAGCTCTCTGCGAGGTCTGAAGTCAACAGAAGACTTAATTACAAAAAATACATCCTAAATATTTCCTTCGCTTTCTTCGGAAATACCCCCAACCCTGACATGTACCATACCCTGAGACTTTCCAAGCGATTCTGCAACACTGTCAGGTCGGGGTTCTTCGTCTTTGAGTATTCCGATATCAGACAACTTTCCCAATTCAAAAATATGGAAGTTTGTGAAGTGAGATTCGGACATACCTTAGGTGCAAGAAAGCTCAGCAAAAAGCAAAAACGTCAAGTTTGGCACATTCAAAAATGCCAAGCTATTAAAGCCCTCAACATTAATTTCTTAGATCTAAAGTCCCTTCTCAATATTTCAAGAGCCCCTTTTCTAAGGAAAATTACCTTTAGGGCTAATATTGACGATTTGCTCAATGTTCAGGGTCTAATACATTATTATGCAATACTATTAGGAAATGTTATAGACTTCGAGCTAATTTTAGAAGCAAATATGAAGTGTACTTCTTCCTATTTGAAGGAAGCGATATCCCCAGAGCTGTTAAACATGATCTCAGGGTTGGTAGTGCAAGAAAGCTTCCGTGAAGATTGTGTATCTAGTATATTCACCTTGGTACCAGATATGCTAAACCTTGAAAAATTCAAATATAATGAGCTATACAAGGACACTCAGTACTATGAGAAAGGGCTAGATCCAAATAGAATGTATTATTTTCATGGAATTAAGAACTTCGAGGTGAATCCCTGCATAAAATCCCTGGATTTTGTTTTCCAAATAACAGACAGAAGGCAAGGAATAGAATTCTTTAGTAACTTTTACCTGCCCGAGACCATACGAAACCTGAATATTAATCTAAAGGGCCTAATTCCATGGATCTTCGGTGCAGAGATTCCATTAAGCAATTTCACTAATGAATTTACCAGGGCTAAGAACCTCACAAAGTGCCGCTTTTTATTTGATAACAAAGCAGGATATGATCTCCCAGAAAAAGAAGAGAAATTCTTCTATTCTTTTGTACTGAACCTCCTTGAAAAAATAAATCCAGAGATCACTAATTTTTCCTTTGAAGCTTCTAAAATGATCTCTCCCAATGGCAAGCCAGAGGAGCTAATTTCTATAAGAGCATCCATTCTGGAATACCTTGTCAAATTCCCGAAAATTAACACCCTCAAATTTGGCTTAGACCTTACCGTTCCACCACAACCAACTCAGAGTCTCTCTGAGAAGTCCTCTAATGTGACTAATTTAGCTTTAATTAATGTTGGAGCATTCTCGAGGGCCTTGGATATATGCTATCCAAACCTAAAAGACTTGTGGCTTTCATCCTCGCAGGAAATGGACTCAAAGGAAGTCTTTGAAATCCTCAAGAAACTCCCAAGTTTCATTCGGATTTCAAGTCTTTATCTGTCTTTTATTCCAAAGGAAAGAGAGTCTAATGATGAAGCTTACAATAACATTAAGGAGTTTATTAAAGGAGCTAAATACTATGTCAAAATAGAAATTGTCCTTCCAAGGCTTCTTATTAAACAGGAACAGGCTTTGGAATTACTTCCCTATATTAGACACAAGAAATTTGGCCAGCTTATCATTATCCGGCTTGGCCAATTTAAATTATCCAGAGATGCCAATAATTTTGGCTTTCTGAGCCGACTCTAATTGACTATTTTGTGGTCTAGGAAAGGACTTCTAATTAGAAGTTTTGAATTTCCAAGGCGTATGTGTACGGCCAGTTTCTTTTTCTGAGGCTGGACTAGGTTGATGGTATGTATTTTATAGGGAACTTTGCTAGTGTATATTTTCTATGTCATAGACTTAGCAATTTTGATCCTTCAAATATCCAGGGTGTTTTATTTAAAATTGATTAAGAAATGGATAAAGACAAAGTCGCGCCAGATACAAATTTCGAGTCTAACATCGAGCGTTTAGCGACAGACTCCAAGGCTCTTCTTTCGAGGATGCCCTACGACAATCTCAAAGTGAAAAGGAACCTAGATCAGCTTTATCACCTTCTAAAAAGAAAGAATGAAGAAAGCAAAGCCATCCCCGAAGAATACAAGGCTCGAGAGTATAATAAAGTCCACGTCTTTTTAACTTCATAGCACCTACCGTCTTACCCAACTCGGTATTGAGTGTTCCGTTATCTCTCAGACTCTTATTAACGAACAATATCTAATGAACAAAAGGAGAGAGGAGAAAGAAGCTAAAAAAGCCAACCAATTTGTCACAACATTGGGCAGTGAATATGATATAATGGGTTACCTCGCAAAATACAGAGATTTTATGCTATTCAACCTAACCGATCATGCCTATATTGATGTACTCTCCATTTATTCTCCTAATCCTGTAGGGCAAGAACCGTGTACAGAAGAAAGTAGCCAAGAAAGTTACCAAATTATGGGCAGATGACCTTAAAAAGATTATCAGCGAGTTCGAAACAGGGCCATATACCAATCCATTCCTCGGCAATAGATTGACCACCCATGTGTATTTCCTCCCATTTTTCTCTTTTTAACGTTTTAGTAATAGACTTCCCTTCAAGAAGAGTAAGCAGTAAGAGTTATAGCCTAACCATTCTAGAAAGCCAGGAAATCACCGGCAAGAAGATCGAATATTTCAACTCCCTCCAAAAATACATCCGCTTCAAATACCTCGAAAAAGAAAGAATCCACATCAACATGAGCAATATCATCTCCGAAGTACACCCACTCCTACCCTCCCTAATCCATTAGTTTGCCAGTTTCACTCAAACCACCCCTGAAATCTGCGAACTTTGGAAGATTCTTGGTCACCACACAGTCACCTACGAAAGACTTGTTGCTACTAAGTTAGGTTCTTCTAACGAGATCCTTAACGAAATCAACTACGATCCTAAGAGTATAGTCCAAATGTCCTATGATGACCTCATCCGTGCTTCCTGCAGAATTCTGGAGGAGGAATTCCTTGAAGTAACAATCCTTGTATAAAAAGGCTTAAGTTATAGCTTATTTTCACCTCAAATAGGACTTTAAGCTCCAACCTACACCTTAGTAACAGAGATGAGGATTACAATTTTATCCGCAGGGAGTACCTCGACTCAGATTTCTCTAAGAGAAACTATATTGAGCGCGATAATCACGATGTCCCAGTCTGGGCCTTCTGTTATGTCTACTTCCGTTCAGGAAGATTGGACAAATTGAAGGACTTTATCGTTACCTATAAAGGTAACTTGGACGGAGACTTGAAGGAATACGATAACTTCCTCTATACATATTACCAAAATCAAGGCTATTTACCCAGTCATTTGACCAGATCTATCCTCGAGTCCCTTAACACCGGAACTCAAGAGGTCGATGTCTTCAAGCAAATGCTCTATTTCATCCTAGCCAAGCATGAAGAAGTCCCCTCAGAGGACTTGATTTCCCGTTTGGGTGACTACCTTTGGTTTAACGTAAGAACTTTCTTCAAGTTTTAATATTTCTAGCTTAAGGTCTGTGTTTCCCTGGAAGATTATTCTCCAGTGGAGGACGAGAGCGGCCCTAAGGTTCTCAATAACGCCTTGAGTCTCTACGAAATCCAGAATACAATCATCTCCTACGGCCCTGAGCACTTCAACCCAGGAAACAGAACTCCTTTGAACTATGTGAAGACCTTGTTCATTGTCATGGCTTATGATGAAGTAATTTTATGAGAAATTAGCTTAATTCTAGGCCTTGACCTTCTTGAGAAACTATGATGTTTATTTCGAAGAAATGGTCCATTTCGCTATTGCTTTGAAGGAAAGCAATCTGATGAGCTTGAGACATAGATACCAGGAAGTTGATAAGAAGGCCAAATTCAACTTCTTCACTGTAATTTTGGATAAATTTCCCTTATTTCTTAGGACAAAGACTATGAGAATGCCATTATTGACTATTCTCTTGGGTTCTGTGCTAGAAATCCCATCGAGTCATCTTACTATTTGAAGCTTTTGTATCCTGCTCCCTCCAAGAATCTTAGGGATATTGAGAAGAGAAAGCTGGTTGTCGAAACGATTTCCAACTTCATTGTCACTAATGACCAGATTGCCTTCTTCTTCGATAATTCGACAAATGTAATCTAATTATAATAGTGAATAAGTGTATTAGGCTGACCATTTGAAAGCAATTTTCGGACAGGATGTCTTCAGAGAAATTATCCTTAACATCGCTGAGAGATACAAGGGAAATAACTTGAAGGTCGCCTTGAAGCTTCTGGAAAAGATCGAGGTATTAGACTTAAATTAAGAGTCTCATTGATTCTTTAGTTCCACGAAAAGGTCTTAGAATTGATCCTAAAAGAAGAATATGAGAACCTTAGAAGATATCAGGACAGAGTCCAAGACAGCTATGTCTACATTCCTAAATTCCAATATGAGGAGCTCTTCAATGAAATTCTCGACAAATACACGTTAAGAAGTAAGGAAAGCAGCTCAGGGAATAATTATTTAGAAATTGTGGAAAGATATCCCCACTTGTTCCACGCCAATAAATTCGTCAGACAAGTCAAGCAGCTCTGGATCTTGTATGCAAAGAAGGACTACACTAATGCTTTTGATGTAATTTCATAAAAAGCTTTTATTCAAACTTTAGTACCTGAAAAACTGGGATGCCAAGGAGCTTGTCTTCGGTAATGAGGAAAGAAGAATGGTAATATAGTTATAAAATCTCTAATTCCTAGCTTGAGGATCTCAAGAATAAGCATCCTATCGTTCAAGAATGTTACCTTGATGTAAGATTTTCCCTATAAAATTGCTAAAATTTAGCTTCTTTTCATTGCTTGTAAGATCTTGAAGGAGTTCACAGAGCACCTGAAGTCTGCCCAGAAAGAGTAGGAATATTGTGGAATTTTGTTAATTGTGATAGTCATATGTATGTCAACACTAAGATGGCAGAGGTGAAGAGATGCTGGATAAGAATTGGAAAGTTCTACGGTGTGATCAGGAGACACTACACCGATAAGAACTATCTACAGATGTTGAAGAAGCTTGACACAGAGATCGATCTTCAAGTCTAATTTTCAAAGGTAGTAGACATGTCATGTTCATAAATTAAATTATTGCCTTGTAATATGTGTTTCAGAAATATGTCTCGGCGTTTTCAAAGGACTCTCTACACAGAGAAAACAGTTAAAATTTTCAGGGGAATCATTTTTTTGTTAAATATTGATCATCTCACTATATACATACAATTTCTCAAAAGTATATCATCGAATAAATAGCACAGTACAAACACAAATCAATTAACATATAAGAAAAATTTGATTACCAAGAAACTAAGGGCCCCAGAAGGGCTAATATAGGGCTAATATAACTTAGTTTTTATCATTGATAATTTCTCTGTTTTTTAAGAACGAAAAGCAGATTTGGAGCATCTCTTTCTGAGTCAACCTATCTTCAAACTTAGTCTTAATGAATTCACCTTCCCATTCCCTGTATGAGCTAGCCTGGGGTTGATATAATCTATAATGCAGGCTAGCTTGGTAAGTTTCACTATAGTCAGGGTGTCCCTGGAAGCCTAATATATTGTTTCCAATGCTAAAGGCCTCAAATTTGCATGATTTTGATGAGGCCAGGTGGGTGGCTCCGGGGGCAAGCTTGGTTACATGGTCTTGATGGATTTCTGCTATGACAAATTTGTTACTCGGACGAAAGTTTAATTTTTGAACAAAGGGAAGCTTGAAAAATTCAGGCTTGAATTCAAGGGTTTCTCCTCCCTCTACAAACCCTCCTGGCATCCTGTCAACCTCGCCTCCCAGGGCCTTGGTGATGGCTTGGGAGCCGAAGCAGATTCCTAGTAGTTTGACATGAGTGTATTTTTCTTTTATTAGAGTGATAAGATGGAACACATCAGCCAGCCAGGGATCTGAGTCATTGGCACTTGCACAGCTTCCTGGAATTATGACAGCAGTGGCCTTCTTGATATCTTCTTCGGTGGGCAAATGGCCGGAAGGAGCATGATAGAAGGTCCAAACTTCTCCATGCTTTTTGAAATATGAGGCGTATAAGGAGGGCAAGAGATAGGTGATGTGTGTGTTGCAGCCTAAGAAGATAATATTTTGCTTGGTCTCTATAGGAGTGTTGTTTGCAATAAAATTATTTAAATAGGCAAATAAATTTTTATTGCTGTATAGCAGACTCATGAGTCTTTCGTCGATATCTGTATTTGAATTTTCCATGATTTCTTCAATGGAGAAGTACTTTAGATCAAGCGGGAAGTCTATTTCCTTGGCAGCTAGTAGCACTTTGGGTATGTTTAAGTAGGGGATTTTAAGGAAATAAGTTGCACAGTCACTTTGGTCTTGGAATATATAGGGAGTGTTGCAAAGCAACTTGCATATATCTTCAAGAGGTACTGTCAAAGACTTATCAACATGAATATCTTCCATATTGACTTGATAAGCTAGAGTGCTTTTCTGGATTGGGTGAGCTGAATCCTCCAGGTAGTAAATCCAATTTCTAGAGCACAACAGCCCAGCAGTTTGCTTTACAAACTTGTTTGCAATTGAGAAGATTACACATGGATCTTGGTTTACGCTCCCATTGACTTGGGAGTATTTATTTCCATCACGTAAGAGTAAGAAGTGGGTTTTGCCTGCTTCGTCCTTTGTAAAGAGGAAGAGGTTGTATTTTGTAAATAGCTTGAATTCGGACATGTGAGTCTGGTGTAATTCCATGACTGTGTTTGTACTTAAATTCGTATACTTTTGACAAAATATTCTTTTGAAAAATAATTATAGTATCAAGGGAAAAGTTATTTATAGATCCTTTTTAATTAAACAAATACTGGCAAAATCTATTAGACCCAGTTGAATCTCAATATGATTGATTAACAACTATTTTTTTTCCCATTCAATTCAAATACGATCGGAATTTAGATAATGAAACACTATAAATTTTCATTTCCTGGCTAAGTTCCATCAGAAATGTGTTGAAAATAACCGTCTTCAGCTTCGATAGAAATTTCTAGAGGATATCTGGCTTACCATTTCCATGCATTAAGCCATTTACTTCGATATGTTCTAGAAGATACCTTAAGTTATGCATTCCATTCAAATAGCATACCAAGATTACAATCTTTCTTTAAGAAGGTAGGATTGATATTTAATTCGAATTCTAATATTGGATAGCTTAATACAGTAATCCTGACTTTGAATAAAGACCTTTTTCTAAGAGGGCTACTTCAGACAGGAAATTTTTAACTATAATGTGGATTATTCTGAATTCCCAAAAAGAGTGTTTTCTAGAGAAAATATCCTCCATTTCAGTAACAAAACAATGAATGAGGAGTTTCATTCTCCTTCCACATATCAGATGTACTTCTGTTTAGACTATTTTCAAATTGTTTCAGGCCTTCTTAAGTTCATCATATTCTTCCCTTTGGGACCTGGACTTCTGTATTGAACTTATGTTTGCATTGACCAAGATCAGGGTTTAATCATTTGAACCTAGCTGGAGGTGTCTATTGTAGCAGCTGTTAAAGAATAAATTTCAAAGATTTACTTGATAGGTACAAATGAGGCACTTCTAAATTCTAACACTGTCCTCAATCTATAATTCTTCAAGATAAGCTGATTGGAAAATTAGAGATTCTAACTATAAATTCGAAACCACAAGCCCATAGAGCTTTTCAAGTCGAATATTGATCTGAATCTTTTTGTGTCTTACGCATGGTAGACTAGCCAGGGATTGAAATCAATCTAAAATATCTAGAGAAGTTACCGATAATATTGCAATTCTCTATGTCTCCAATTATTGGGTTAGGGTTTTTTCTTTGGTCTCCCATAAAAAATCTTACACTTAGATTGTTGGAATGATCTCATGTATCTCTTTCAAAAGACAACTACTAAAATTGAGCTTCATTTCTAAGCAAATTTAAAAGGTTGTATTTGAGAATTTTTGCATTTTGATTTATTTAGAAATGAAGTAAGAGATTTCAAAAATTTAAAGATTTGTTGAGAATTATTTTGAAGAATAGAGTAATATTTTGTATAAG
>Ga0065720_1002963_pt1 | contig 34876 bp, 20 predicted proteins | sample Thericmetagenome_FD_59107 | JGI IMG/M metagenome (GOLD analysis project Ga0065720, IMG submission 59107) | Thermophilic microbial communities from the Joint Bioenergy Institute, California, USA of rice/straw/compost enrichment - eDNA_2 v2... | ecosystem: Engineered > Solid waste > Grass >... | reverse complement strand
CCAGGATCGTGCGGCGGGCCGCGGCCAGCACGTCGGCGAGGGTGTCGGCGCGGCCCAGCCGGTGCCGGATCGGCAGGGTGGTGACGAAGTAGCCGACGAGGTCCTCGAGCCCGTCGGCGGTGCGGCCGCCGACCGGGGAGCCGATGACCAGGCCGTCGGCGCCGCCGAGCAGCGACACCGTCACCGCGGCGGCGGCGTGGGCGACGATGAACATCGTGGCGCCGGTCTGCTCGCAGACCCGGCGCAGCCCGGCGACGACGTCGGCGTCCAGCGCGAACGTCAGGTCCGCGCCGCGATGGGTCGGGCTTGCCGGCCGCACGCGGTCGGCCGCGATCGTCGACTCCTCCGGGGCGTCCGCGAGCACGTCACGCCAGTAGCGGAGGTGGCCGGCGAGCACGGAGTCCGGGTCGGTGGCGTCGCCGAGCACGTGACGCTGCCAGAGCGCGTAGTCGGCGTACTGCACCGGCAGCGGCGCCCACTGCGGGGCGTGCCCGGCGCGGCGGGCCCGGTAGGCCGCCGAGAGATCGCCGAGCAGCGACCGGAGCGACCACTCGTCCACGGCGTGGTGGTGCAGGGCCAGCACGACCATGCGCTCCGCCGGGCCGGTGCGCAGGACGGTGGCGCGGACGGGGATGTCGCGGGCCAGGTCGAACGGTGTCCGTACCAGCTCGGTGATCCGGGCATCGACCTCGGCGGCCGGGATGTCCTCGGTGGTGACGGGCAGCCGGTCGGCGGCCTCCCCGGCCGGGACGATCTGCTGGTGCAGCCGCCCGTCGTCCTCGACGAGGCGGGTGCGCAGCGACTCGTGGCGGGCGACGACGTCGCGCAGCGCGGCGGCGAAGGCGGCCTCGTCGAGATCGCCGGTCAGGCGCATCACGACCGGGACGACGTAGCGGGAGCCGGGGCCGCCCATGCGGTCGACGAGCCACAGCGCCTGCTGGCCGTAGGAGACGGGCAGCTCGGCGGGGCGTTCGAGCTCGCCCACCCGCGGGAGCGCGGCCCGCGTCCCTGCGTCGGCGATGCGGGCCAGCTCCGCGACGGTCGGGTGGTCGAACACGTCGCGGAGGGTGAGGGCGCTGCCGAGCGCGGCGTTCGCTCGCGCCACCACCCGGGTCGCGAGCAGGGAGTGTCCGCCGAGACCGAACAAGTCGTCGTCCACCGACACGTCGGCGTCGAGGGCGAGCACGTCGCGGAACAACTCCGCCAGCGCGATCTCGGTGGCGGTGGCGGGGCCCCGGCCGCCGGTGGGTGCGCCGAGATCGGGGGCGGGCAGCGCCCGGCGGTCGAGCTTGCCGTTCGGCGTGACGGGGAAGGCGGCGAGCCGGGTGAACGTCGCCGGGACCATGTGGTCCGGCAGCTGCGCCGCCGCGAACGCCCGCAGCTCGGTGACGTCGAGATCGCCGTCCGCGGTGAGGTAGGCGGCCAGGAACGTGTCGCCCGCGGGGTGGTCGAGGGCGACGACCGCGGCGCCGGTCACCGCTGGGTGCCGCTCCAGCGCGACGCGGACCTCGTCCGGCTCCACGCGGACGCCGCGGATCTTGACCTGGTCGTCGGCGCGGCCGTGGTACTCCAGCGCGCCGTCGGCGCGCATGCGGACCAGATCGCCGGTCCGGTACAGCCGGGCACCGGACCCGGCGGGATCGGCGACGAACCGCTCCGCCGTCAGGCCGGGCCGGCCCACGTAGCCGTCGGCGAGCTGCGCACCGCCGACGTACAGCTCGCCGAGCACCCCGGTGGGCACCGGGCGCAGCCAGCGGTCGAGCACCGCCACCGTCATCCCGGCGGGCGGGGCGCCCAGCCCGATCACGTCGCCGGTGATCCGGCAGCGCGTGGCGTCACCGGTGACCTCGGTGGAGCCGTAGAAGTTGCGCAGCACGGCGGCGGGTGCGACGCGGCGCATCCGCTCGGCCGTGGCCGGGGTCAGCGCCTCGCCGGACGAGACCCACGACCGCAGCGCGGGCAGCGCCCCGTCGGTGTCCGGGCCCGCCATGGCGTCGGTCAGGGACGGCACGGTGAGCAGGTGCGTGACCTCGTGCCGGGTGAGGACGCCGAGCAGGGCGGCCGGATCGGTGGCCATCCGGTCGGGCACCACGACGACGGTCGCGCCCGCGACCAGCGGGCCGAACAGCTCGGTGACGGCGTCGACGAACCCGAGGCCGCTCTTGGCGACGGCGACGGATCCGGCCCCGTACCCCAGTTCCTCCCGGCCCCACGTCAGGCGGTTCACCAGCACGCGGTGCGAGAGCGCGACGCCCTTCGGAACGCCCGTCGTGCCCGAGGTGAAGATGACGCACGCCGTGTCGGCCGGGGTGACCGGCCGCGCCGGCCGGGCGGTCGCGCCGGAGTCGAGCCGGGACCGCACCTCGGCGAGGGCCAGCGTGCGGACGCCGCCGGGAACGTCGGCGGCGTCGGTGACCACCAGTACCGCCCCGGAGTCGGTGATGATCCGCGCGATCCGCTCTGCGGGGTGGCCGGGATCGATCGGGACGTAGGCGGCGCCGGTGCGCAGGATCGCGGCCAGCACGACCACCTGCTCCGGCGAGCGCGGCAGCAGCACGGCGACCCGATCGCCTGCGGCGATCCCGCGCTCGATCAGCAGGGCGGCGACGGCGTCGATCCGCGCGTCCAGCCGGCGGTAGGTGAGCGGTGCGCCGCCGTCGGCGTCGACGAGGGCGACGGCGTCCGGCGTGGCGACGGCCTGGTCGCGCAGCAGCGAGTCGAGGGTCGCGGACGTTTCCGCGGCGGGCAGGGCGGTGGTGATGGCCGTCCCGCCCAGGTTCACGTCGGCGACGCGGGTGGCGGCGTCGGCGGCGACGGTTTCGAGGACCCGCCGGAGCAGGCCGGCGATCGGGATGACGGTGTCCGCGTCGAGCAAGTCGGGGCGGGAGGTGAGACGGAACCCGATGCGATCGGCCGTGGGCAGCACGGACAGCGCCAGCGGGTAGTGCGTGGAGTCGCGGATGTCGACGCCGGTGACGACGAGATCGGCCGGTCCGCTGCCCTGTCCGGCGTCGTCGAACGGGTAGTTCTCGTAGACGACGAGGGTGTCGAACAGCGGGTTGTGCCCGGTGATGCGGTGCAGGTCGGTGAGCGCCACGTGGTGGTGCTCGAGCAGGCCGGTGTTGTGCTGCTGGACCTGGCGGGCCAGCTCGCCGAGGGTCGGGTTCGCGCCGAGCGCGACCGGGGTGGGGATCGTGTTGAGGAAGAGGCCGACGGCCTCCTCGACGCTGTCGAGATCGGCGGGCCGGCCGGAGACGACGGTGCCGAAGAGGACGGTGTCCTGCCCGGTGACTGCGTTCAGCACGACACCCCACGCGGCCTGCACGAGGCTGCTCAGTGTGGCGTCGGCCTGCTGGGCGGCCCGGTTCAGGGCGGCGGTCACGTCCGGGCCGAGCTCGAAGCGGTGTTCGTCGGGGAACGCGGTCGCGCTCGCCGGCGCGCCGGGGGCGACGAGGGTGGGTTCCTCGACGCCGGCGAGCACCTGGGTCCAGCGGGCCAGGGAAGCGGCGTGGTCCTGGGCGGCGAGGCGGCGCACGAAGTCGCGGTGGACGTGGTCGGGGGCGGCCGCGGTCTGCGTGCGGTAGGCCTCGACGAGTGCCCGGACGATGCGGGGCACGGACCAGCCGTCCGCGAGCACGTGGTGCATCGTCAGCACGAGGGTCGTCCCGGCCGGGGTGCGCACGAGGCTCACGCGCAGCAGCGGGCCGGTGGCCAGGTCGAACCCGGCCGCGCGGTCGCGGTCGGCGACGCGGGCGGCATCCTCGGTGTCCTCGACGGTGAACGGCAGGTCCACCGTGGCGGGCACGACGGCGACGTGGTCGCCCACGGCGGTCGGGGCGATCACGGTGCGCAGCGCGGGGAAGCGGTCGAGGACGAGCGCGAACGCGCGGCGGAGCCGGTCGGGATCGACGTCGCCGGCGCCGGTGGTCAGGCGCAGCAGCGTCTGGGTCACGTAGACGTCGACCCCGCCGGAGCTGCCGACGAGGGACTCGACCGTGATGCCCTGCTGGAGCGGGGTCAGTGGCGCGACGTCGGACAGCTCGCCGTATCGGGCCTCCCACGCGGCGATGTCGGCCTGGGTGATCCCGCGGGCGGTCAGGTCGGACGGGGAGCGGCGGACGATCGCCGCGCCCTCGGCGTAGTCGCGCAGCCGGGTCAGGGTCTGCACCCACAGATCCGCGATCGCCCGGACCTGCTCCTCGCCGACGACGGAGGCGGCGTAGGCGAACGTGGCGACCAGCCGGGCGCCGTCGCTCGCGCCTACGACGGCGGCGTTGATGTCGATCACCGCGGGCAGCGGCCGCTCCGCGGGCAGGTGGGCCCGCAGGCCGGGCAGTTCGGGCGCGGTCTGCCAGTCCCCGGCATCAGCGGCACCGAACTGGCCGAGGTAGTTGAAGCCGATCTGCGGCGCACACGCCAGCCCGGCACCGTCCGGGCCGAGGTACCGCAGCACGCCGTAGCCGACGCCGCGGTCCGGCACCGCCCGCAGCTGCTCCTTGACCCGCAGCACCGCCTCCGCCGCCGCAGCAGGGTCGGCAGCCGCCGTGGCCGGATCGACCTCAGCGGTGTCCAGCCGCACCGGGTACCAGGAGGTGAACCAGCCCACCGTCCGCGACAGATCACAGCCCGGGACGAAGGTTTCCTCGCGGCCGTGGCCTTCCAGCCCGACCAGCACCCGGCGCTGCTCGCCACCGCGCCAGGCACCGACCGCGACGGCCAGCGCCGCCAGCAGCACGTCGTTGACCTCGGCGGACAGTGCGCCCGGCACGGCCGAGACCACCGCCCGGGTCACCTCGGCCGGAACGGTGACCTCGAACCGGCGCGCCGTCGCGTAGGTGTCTCGGGCCGGGTCGAGCGCGCGCGACCCCAGCGGCGACTCCTCGTCAGCGGTGACCGACGCCCAGTAGCTGGCCTGCTCGGCCACAGTGGACCCCGCGGCACGAGCGGCGAGCGCTGCCGACCACGCCGGAAGCCCGGTCGCCTCCGGCAGCAACTCGCCCGAGGCCCGGCCGGATTCGATCTCCCAGGCCTGCGCCAGGTCGTCGCCGAGGATCCGCCACGAGACCCCGTCCACCACCAGGTGGTGAATGACCCACAACAGCCGATGCGCCGCCGGGAACCACACCGCCCGCCACAGCACCCCGGCCTCGAGGTCCAGCGACTCCGACAGCTGCGCGGCCAGCATCTCGGCGCGCGCAGGGTCGAAACCACCGCGATCGACCTGCAGCCGCTCCCCCGCCTCGGCGCGGGACTCGACGGTGAACATGGCGCCGGCCAGGCGCCCGTTCAATGCCGGATGCAGACCGACGGCCCGGCCCAGCACCCGCGCCAGCACCGACTCGTCCAGCCCGGCCGGCGTGGTGAACACGAACCACTGCGAGAACGCACCGAACCCGGGGCTGCCCGCCTGGGCGGCCGCGATCGGCCACAACGGGGCCTCGGAAACGGCCGCGAGCTGCGAGTCCTCCGCGCCGGCGCGTTCGTCGGCCAATGCCGCCAGCGCGGCGATCGTGCGCGCCGCGAAGACCTCGGCCGCGGTCACCAAGACGCCCTGCCGGCGGGCGCGCGAGACGACCTGGATCGACAGGATGCTGTCGCCGCCCAGGCGGAAGAAGTCGTCCTCCACCGACAACGACACATCCGGCCCCAACGCCAGCACGTCGCGGAAAACGGCAGCCAGCACGATCTCCGTCCGCGTTTCGGGTGCCCGCCCGGCACCCCCGCCGGAACCCAGGTCCGGCTGCGGCAGCGCCGCCCGGTCCAATTTGCCGTTCGCCGTCGTCGGGAACGACTCGACCCGCGTCACCGTCGTCGGGACCATGAAGTCCGGCAGCACCGACCCGCAGATCTCGCGCACCTCGTCCGCGAGCGCGGAATCATCCGGACCGGCTCCGGGCGCCACCATCACATAGGCGGCCAGGAACTTCCCGCCCGCCGGGTGCTCCAGCGCCAGCACCGCAGCCGCCGACACGGCCGGGTGCCGCTCCACCACCGCCCGGACCTCGTCCAACTCGATCCGGAACCCCCGCACCTTCACCTGGTCATCGGTACGGCCCAGGTACTCCAGCGCGCCGTGCTCGTCCCACCGCACCAGGTCACCGGTGCGGTAGAGGCGGGAGCCGTCGTCGCTGAACGGGTCGGCGACGAACCGCTCCGCGGTGAGCCCGAACCGGCCGGCGTACCCGTCGGCGAGCTGGATGCCCCCGACGTACAGCTCCCCGACCACACCGGGCCCGACCGGGCGCAGCCACCCGTCCAGGACGTGCAGCCGGACGTTCGGCGGGGTGCCGCCGATCGGCACGACGGACAGGTGCTCACCCAGCGGGTGGTCGTCCATGTGCAGGTAGGAGACGTCGACGGTGGTCTCCGTCGGCCCGTACACGTTGTCCAGGCGCGCGTCGCCGAACACGCGGCGCGCCTCGGGCACCGCGGCCATCGGGAACGCCTCGCCCGACACGAACACCTGCCGCAGCGACGTCAGCCGTGCGGGATCGGGCTCGGAGGCGAGGAAGCCCTGCAGCATCGACGGCACGAAGTGCGTGACCGTGACCTTCCGGCGCGCGATGACGTCGGCGAGGTACTCGGGGTCCTTGTGGCCCTGGTCGCGGGCGACGACCACGACGCCGCCGACCAGCAGCGCACCGAAGAACTCCCACATGCAGGCGTCGAACGTCGCGGGCGTCTTCTGCAGGATGCGGTCCTCGGGGCCCAGCCGGTGCACCGAGAGGGCCCACATCAGGCGGTTCACGATGCCCCGGTGCGTCACCCGCACGCCCTTCGGACGGCCCGTGGTTCCGGAGGTGTAGACGAAGTAGACGGCGTCGGACGGGTGGAGCGGCCGGGACAGCGCCGGCGGCTCGGGGTGGCCGCGGTCCAGCTCGGCCTGCACGCCCGGGTCGTCCATGAGCAAGAGCTCGGCCGGGACTCCCGCCAGGCCCGCCCGGTGCGCCTGCGCCGTGGCGGTGTCGGTGACGACCGCCGAGACCCCCGCGTCGGTGAACACGTACTCGACCCGGTCGGCCGGGTAGGAGGTGTCGACGGGCACCCACGCCGCGCCGACCCGCATGATCGCTACCAGCGTGACGACGAGGTCCTTCGAGCGCGGCAGCAGCACGCCCACGCGGTCGCCGACGCCGATGCCCCGCTCGGCGAGCAGGCCGGCCAGCGCGTTGGTGCGGGCATCGAACCGGGCGAAGGTCAGCTCGGCGCCGTCGGTGTCGTCGAGGATCGCGACGCGGTCCGGGGTCCGCCGGGCCTGCGCGCGGATGAGCGCGTCGAGATGGGTCTGCGGGATGTCGTGGACCGGACCGGCCGACCAGGCCTCGACGCGGGCGCGATCGGCGTCGCCGACCACGGACGGCAGCTGCGCGACGCGCTCGTCCGGGTCGACGGCCACGGCGGCCTCGACGAAGCGGGCGAAGTTCTCCGCGTGGGTGGCGAGGGCGGCCGCGTCGAGGAGCGCCTCGTTGCCGGCCAGCTCCATGCGGAAGCCGTGGACGGGGTCGGAGTAGACGGTGAGGTCCAGGCGACCGGCCGGGCCGGCGTTCACCGTCTCCTGGCGGCCGACGACGTCGCCGAACCGGCATGCGTAGTCGAACGCCTTGATGTTGATCAGCGGCAGGGTGCGGTAGTCCAGCTCGCCGCCCCGCCACCCGCGGGCGACCTGCTCCTCGGTCCAGCGCTCCTCCCGCCCGGTGGTGCGCAGCTGGGTGGCGACCTCGCGGGCGACGTCGCCCAGCGTCGAGCCGCCGGTGAGCCGCACGGCGACCGGCAACGTCGTGACCAGCATGCCGGGCGTGCGCAGCGCCGCCGCGTCCTGGCGCATCATGAACGGCACCCGCAGGACCAGGTCCTGCCGGCCCTCGGCGAGCGCGTCGTAGAGACCCCACAGGGCGGAGGCGTAAGCGGCCCAGTTGAGCCGCAGCCGCCGCGCGGCGGCCTTCAGCGCGGCCCCGGCCGGCTCCGCCAGCGGGACGACCACCTTCTGGTCGGAGAGCCCGAACAGCGCCGCGGAGTCGACGGCGGTGGCGTGGCCGCGCGCCTCGGCGATCTCGAACACCTCGGCCCACGGCGGCGGGGCGGCATCGTCAGCAGGGGCGGTGGCGCGCTCGTGCTCGGCGCTCGCGACGTCCGGCCAGGCTCCGAACGACACCGGCGCCGGCTCGGCGCCGGCCAAGCGGGCGGTGTAGATCTCCCCGGCCCGGCGGGTGAACAGGCTGATGCCGTAGGCGTCGACGAGCACGTGGTGGGTAGCGAAGGCCCATGCCCAGCCCCCACCGGTGCGCCGGTACAGCGTCGAGGCGGACGGAACGGACCCGGTGAGGTCGTCCGCCACGTCGAACGAGCGGCGGACACGGCGGCGGATCCCGGCGTCGTCGGCCGCGGTGTCGACGATCTCGGTGGGCAGCGTCGCCGCGGGATCAATCCACTGCTGTGGCTCGCCGTCACCGTCGGTGAACCGCACCCGCAGTGCGTCCGACTCCGCGAACGCCTGCGCGACCGCGTTCGCGAACAGCACGGTGTCGATTTCTCCGTCCAGCCAGAGGAGCTGGCCGACCCGGTATGCGGTCGCGGTGGGGAAGAGCCGCTGAGCTGCCCAGACTCCGCGCTGTGCCCGGGTGAGCGGGAAGAGCTGTTGTGCCGCGGTGCCACCGTGATTCACTTAGGTGAACCTAATGCAGGTTAGCCTACCCTGCCAAGCCTCGCGGTGCCTCCGGGATCACCGGACGTGACCGTTGCGACACGAGCTTCTGGAGACCGATGCAGTCCGCCGCCCGTCCCGAGCCGGAGATCACCCGGGCCGAGTTCACCGACGTCGAGACGCTGCACGAGCGGCTGAACGACCGCTCCGCGCCGGCGGTGACCTCGACCGTCCCTGACATGTTCGCAGCGGTCGTCCGCGCCGCGCCCGATGCGACCGCGCTCGTCGACGGCGAGCGCCGGTGGACCTACCGGCAGCTGGACGATCACGTGCAGCGGCTCGCCCGCCGGCTCCGGAGAGCCGGGCTCCGGCCCGAGGACGTCGTCGCGATCTGCATGCCCCGCTCGGCCGAGATGGTCGTCGGCGTCTTCGCGAGCATGATCGCGGGCGGCGCGTTCGCCCCGGTGGATCCACAGTGGCCGGACGCCCGCCGCGCCCAGGTCGCCGCCGAGGCGTCGGCCCGGCTCGGTCTCGTCACCGCGGGTGACACCACCCCGCCCGGGGTGGAGCCGATCGTCGTCGATCTGGCCGCGTCCGCCACTCCCGAGGACATGACACCCGAGGACACCGCGCCGTTGCCGCCCGCACCGCCGGTCACCGGCGCGCGGCTCGCGTACGTGATCTTCACGTCGGGCTCGACCGGCACGCCGAAGGGCGCAATGATCCGCCACGAGGCGATCTGCGAGCGGCTGCGCTGGCAGCGCGACCACATCCTCAGATTCGGCTGCGACGACGCGTCGCTGTTCAAGGCGCCGCTCGCCTTCGACATCTCCGTCAACGAGATCCTGCTCCCGCTGGTCTCCGGCGGTCGGGTCGTGGTCGCCCCGCCGGGCAGCGAGAAGGACCCGGAACAGCTGCTGCGGCTGATCGCCGGCGAGCGGGTCACGTTCGTCTACCTCGTGTCGTCGATGCTCGACGTGCTGCTCGCCCTCGACGACGCCCGCCCCGAGGGCACCCCGTCGGCGCTGGCCGGGCTGCGGCACGTGTGGTGCGGCGGCGAGGTGCTTACCCCGGACCTGTTCCGCCGCTTCCGCCGCCAGCTGACCACGACCCTCTACCACGGGTACGGCCCCGCCGAGGCGACGATCGGTGTCTCGCACGTGATCTACCGCGACACCGCGGAGCGGATCGCGACCTCCATCGGCCGCCCCAACCCGCACACCCAGCTGTACGTCCTCGACGAGCAGCTGAACCCGTGCCCGATCGGCGTGGGCGGCGAGCTCTACGCGGCCGGGTTCCTGCTGGGCCGCGGCTACATCGGCCGCTCCGCGCTGACCGCGGGCCGCTTCGTCGCGAACCCGTTCGCGAGCGACGGCTCCCGCCTGTACCGCACCGGGGACCTGGCCAGGTGGACGCCCCAGGGTGATCTGGAGTTCCTCGGCCGCGCGGACAACCAGGTGAAGATCCGCGGCCGGCGCGTCGAGCTGGAGGAGATCGAGGTCGCGATCTCCGGCCATCCGCACGTGCGGCAGGCGGCGGTGAAGCTGGCCACGCGGGCGAGCGGGGCCGAGACCCTGATCGGCTACGTCACCTCCACCGGCGACGGCATCGCCGGCGCGGAGCTGAAGAGCTGGCTCGCGGAGCGGCTCCCCGAGTACATGGTCCCCGCCACGCTGGTGGTGCTGGACCGCTTCCCCCTCAACGCCAACGGCAAGATCGACCGGGAGGCGCTGCCCGAGCCCGCCGAACCGCAGCCCGAGACCCGCACCGCCCCGGTCTCGGAGGAGGAGCAGCGCATCTGCGAGATCCTCGCGGAGGTCCTCGATCTCGACGAGGTCGGCGCCGACGACGACTTCTTCGCCCTCGGCGGCGACAGCATCGTCGCGGTGAGCGTCGCGCTCGCCCTGCGCGGCGAGGGCTACTCGGTGCGCCCGACCGACATCTTCACCCACCGCACCCCGCGGCAGCTGGCCGAGCACCTGACCGCCGGCGGCCAGGACGGCCAGGAGCCCGAGAGCGAGACCGGGACGGCTCCCCTGATCACCCTCGACGACGCCGACGCCGCGGACCTCGCCGCGGCCGTGCCCGGCCTGCGCGAGATCGTCCCGGTCACGTCGGTGCAGTCGGGCATCTACTTCCACTCCGTCGCCGCGCCGGGCGAGGATCCCTACGTCGTCCAGCAGATCGTCGATCTCGACGGCCCGCTCGACGTGGCGCGGCTGCAACGGGCCGCGGCCGCGGTCGTGCAGCGGCACGGCGCGCTCGCCGCGGGCTTCCACCTCACCCGCTCCGGCCGGCTGGTCTCGACGATCGGCGACACCCCGGACCCGGAGTTCCGCACCCTGGATGCCGGCGGACATGCCGATGCCTTCGTCGCGACGGTCGCCGAGGAGGACCGGCGACGCGGGTTCGACCTGAGCCGGCCACCGCTGATGCGCTACGCCCTCGTCAGGCTGGGGCCGGAGCGGCACCGCCTGGTCCAGACGGTGCACCACATCATCGCCGACGGCTGGTCGGTCGCCCTGATCTGGGACGACATCATGGCCGCCTACCGCGGCGAGGCCTTCGACTCCCCCGCTCCCCAGCACCCCGACTTCCTGCGCTGGTGGACCCACCGCCGTGACCCGCAGCGCGAGGTGGACGCCTGGCTGGCGCACCTCGCCGGCGTGGAGAGCGCCACGCTGGTCGCCGAGCACCTGCCGGCCCCGGCCGGCGAGGCCACCGGATACGGCAGGCGCCGCCGCGCGCTCGACGCCGAGCACCGGGCGGCGCTGACCGCATACGCCCGGTCCCGGTCGGTGAGCGAGGGCGCGGTCATGACGGCCGCGTGGGGCCTGCTGATCGGTTGTCTCACCAGCCGCACCGACGTCGTCTTCGGGTCCACCACGGCCGGCCGCGGCGAGGACGTCAAGGGCATCGACCGCATCGTCGGCATGCTGCTGAACACGGTGCCCACCCGGGTGCGCTGGGCGCACCACGCCGCCGTGGACGAGGTCGTGCGCCGGTTCGTCGACGCCGAGACCGCGGTGCTCGACCACCAGCACGTCCCGCTGCTGGAGCTGCAGAACCGGCTGGGTATCCGGGAGCTGTTCGACTCCCTGTTCTCCATCGAGAACCTGCGCCAGCCCGCCGGCGACGACCAGCTGCGCATCGGGGAGATCGAGTACGTCCAGGCCCCGCACTACCGGCTCACGACCCTGGTCACGCTGCACGAGACGGTCTCGGTCGCGCTGACCAACGACCGCAGTGCCGTCGACGACACCGTCGCCGACCGGATCGCCGATCTCTACCTGCGCGTCGTCGAGCTGATCGTCGAGGACAAGGGCCGGCGGGCCGCCGACGTCGCCGAGCAGATCGGCCTCGCCGCCCAGGCGCCGGCCCCGGCCGTCGCCACCCCGCCCGCCGAGCTGCTCGTGCCCCGGCTGACCGCCCGGTTCGCCGCGTCCGCCGAGGCGCCCGCGCTCGTGCAGGGCGCGACCGGCTGGACCTACGCCGAGCTGGGCGCCCGGGTGCACCGGCTGGCCCGGCTGCTGGTCGCGGCCGGGGTCGGGCCGGACGAGCGGGTCGCCGTGGTCGTGGGCCGCACCCTCGACCTGGTCGCCGGGCTGCTCGCGGTGATCACCGCGGGCGGTGTGGTGGTCCCGCTGGATCACCGCCATCCCGCGGCCCGGCTGGCGCACCAGCTCACGGCCGCCGCACCGCGCGTCGTGCTGGCCACCCGCGAGACCGCGGCGGGGCTGCAGGGCGCGGGCGTGGCGCTGCCCGGCGAAGTGGTCCTGCTCGACGACCCGGCCACCGCGCAGCGCATCGCCGGGTTCTCCCCCGCTCCGCTCACCGAGGCCGACCGCCCGGCCCCGGCCGGCGCGCACGGTGCGTATCTGCTGTTCACATCGGGCTCGACGGGCACGCCGAAGGGTGTGCTGGGCACGCAGGAGGCGCTGGCGAACCGGCTCGACTGGGCGGTTCGACGCTGGGACACCGGGACGCCCGGGCGGCCCGCCGTGCATCTCGCGAAGTCGTCCATCGGCTTCGTCGACGGCCTGACCGAGACCCTCGCCGCCCTCCTCGCCGGCGCCACCCTCGTGGTGGCCGACGAGGCGCAGTCCGGTGACGCCGACCTCCTGGCCGGGGTGATCGCCGCCCACGGCGTCACGCAGGTGACCGGCGTGCCGACGTTGCTGCAGGCGATCGCCGAGAGCGGCGGCTCCCGCGTCGGGGGCGTGCGGCGCTGGATCTCCAGCGGCGAGGCGCTGACTTCCGCGGCGGTCGAGCGGTTCGCCGCGGCCACCCCCGCGGCGACGGTGGTCAACTCGTACGGCTCCTCGGAGGTCGCGGGCGACGTCACGTTCGCCGAGACCGCCGCGACCGACGCCGGCCCGATCACGATCGGCACCCCGGTCCCGGGGGTGCGGACGCTGCTGCTGGACCCGTGGCTGCGGCCGGTGCCCGACGGCGTGGTGGGCGAGGTGTACGTGGGCGGCGTCCAGCTCGCCCGCGGCTACCTCGGGCAGTCCGGCCTCACGGCCGCCCGGTTCGTCGCCGACCCGTTCGACGGGTCCGGCGGCCGCCTCTACCAGACCGGTGACCTCGCCCGCCGCGACGCCGACGGGCGGCTGCACTACGTCGGCCGGCACGACTTCCAGGTGCAGATCAACGGCGTCCGCATCGAGCTGGAGGAGGTCGAGGCGGCGCTGAAGGCGGTCCCCGGCGTGCGGGAGGCGGCCGCGACCGTGCACCGGTCGGGCCGCGCCACCCGGCTCGTCGGGTACGTGACCCCGGCCGAGGGGCACGCGCTCGACGAGGCCGCCGTCCGCGACGCGGTCGCCGCGACCCTGCCGATGTACGTCACGCCCACGGTGGTGGTGCTGGACGCCCTGCCGCTGACCCCGACCGGCAAGGTGGACCGCGCGGCGCTCCCGGCGCCGGATCCCGGCCGGTCGGCGCCGTCCCGGTCGCCGGCGACCGATGCCGAGCGGGCGCTGGTCGCGGCGCTGGAGGAGGTGCTGGGCCGGCCGGGCGTCGGGGTCGACGACGACTTCTTCGAACTGGGCGGCGACAGCATCTCCGCGATGGCGCTGGCCCGCCTCGCCCGCGGGCACGGGCTGGAGCTGGGCGTCCGCGACGTCTTCACGCTGCGCACCCCGGCTCGGCTGGCCGCGGCGGCCGCACCCGAGGTGGCGGAGGAGCCCGCCGAGCCGGTGGCGATCACGCCGACCGTCGCCCAGCACCGGGTGCGGCTGGCCGGCCTCCCGCTCGCCGGGTTCGTCCACACGCAGGTGGCGGACCTGCCGGGCCCGGCGCACGAGGACGCCCTGCGCGCCGCCGTCGCCGCCGTGCTCTGCGACGTCGACGCCCTGCGCCAGCGGGTCACGGCCCGGCACAAGCTGCTGTGGACCACGGAGATCGTCCCCTACGCGGACGGGCCGGCCGCCGAGAGCGTCTCGGTGCTCGACGGCACCCCGCAGGAGGTCCGCGACGCGCTGGTCGCCCGGATCGATCTCACGGCCGGGCGGGTCCTGCACGCCGCGATCGTGCGGCCGGCGGGCGACCCGGCGTCGCTGGTGGTCACCGTGCACGGGCTGGCGGCCGACCGCGCCACGCTGCACGAGGTGACGAGCCGGATCCGCACGCACCTCGCCGGGAAGGCGCCCGCCGCAACACCCGTCCGGTCGGTGGCCGCGAGCGCGACCGCGCTGACCGACCGCGTCGCGGCGCTGGAGGCCGCGGACGCCGCCGCGGTGGCCGGCTGGATCGATGAGCTGCTGACGCTCCCGGCCCCCGGCGAGCCCGCGCCGCGCACCCGGTCGGCCACCCGGGCCGTGCCCGGCGTGGCCGACGCGACGGCGGTGCAGGCGGCGTTCGGTGCGGCGGTCGCGGCGTGGTCGGACGGCCCGCGCGCGATCGACGTCGAGTGGGATCTGCGCTCGCACCTCGCCGGGGAGGCGGGCGCGTTCCCCGGGGCGCTCACGAGCGTCTACCCGGTCCTCGCAGGTGCGGACGCCACCCCGGCCTACGCGCCGTGGCACGAGCTGCTGCGCCATCACAGCAAGGCGGCACGCGCCAAGCTGCGCCGGGTGCCGAGCCCTGACGTGCTGCTGACCCGCGTGTACGGACCGCTGGCCGACCCGGAGATCGCCGAGGGCTTCGAGGCGCTGTACCCGATCGTCGCCCGCTACGGGCTCACCCCGGACGGCGTCACGTTGCAGGTTCTCGGCCCCGACACCGCGGACGCGCTGCTCGGCGAGTGGGCTGCCCGGCTCACCCGCTGAGCGGGAAAACGGAGCGGGCCGGTCCGTCCCAGCTGGGACTGACCGGCCCGCTCCGTACTACCGGCTCTCAGGGGGTGATCTTCTCCAGGGTGGGCATGATCTGGTTGAGCCACCAGATCTCGCTCGCGGCGCTACCGCCGTTCACGGCACCCCACTGGGTGGAATCGAGGTAGATCAGCGCGTTGTGCTGCGCGGCGGGCAGGGCCGCCACCCGCGGGTCGGCCTGCATGGCGGCCTTGAACGAGCCGTTCGGGTCGCGGTGCTCGGTGGCGACCAGCACGACGTCCGCGGTGAGCTTGTCGACGTTCTCCAGCGAGTACTTCGGCGCGTCGGCGGCCTCGGCGCCGCTCATCGGCTGGCCCGGGCCGGGCTTGAGGCCCAGCGCCATGAGCGGGGCCGCAGCGTACTCGGTCAGCCAGAGCTGCTCGCCCTCGCCGAGCGCGGCGATGTAGAACGTCTTGTCCTTCAGCTGCGTCAGCTTCTCCGCGGCGGCCTTGAAGGCCGCGTCGTACTCGGCCTGGGTCTTCTGGACGATCGACGGGTCGTTGCGGGTCAGCTTCGCCAGCGCCGCCAGGTCGTCCTGCCAGCTGGTGTTCGTGTCCTTCTCGATCCCGACGTAGGTCGGGGCGATCTGCGACAGCTGCTGGTACATCTGCTCATCCGTCTGCCAGATCGTGGTGAGGATGAGGTCCGGCTGCAGCGCGGCGATCGCCTCCGGCGCCGGGACGTAGTCCGCGGTGAACAGGTTCGGGTCCGGGTCGGTCGAGTAGGTGCCGACCATCCACGGGTAGTACTGCGGCACCTCCTCGGCGGTCGTCGTGTAGTCCGCCCACGCGACGGGCTTCTCCCCGAGCAGGTTCAGCAGCTCCACGTGCCGCGCCGCCAGCGCGACGATCCGCTGCGGCTTCGCGTTGACCGTGGTGTCGCCGTACGCGGTGGTGATCGTGACCGGGGCGTCGGCCGCCGGAGCGGCGTCCACGGCCTGGGAGCCACCACCGCAGCCGGCCAGCGCCAGTGCGACGCCGAGCAGGCCGGCGACCAGTGCCGCAAGGCGTCGCGACGTCCTGTTCAGTCTCATGAGTGCATTCCGTTCTCCGAGGGGAGTCCGAAGACGTCGAGCTCCCGCTCGGCGACCAAAAGTTAGGCTAGGATTCCCTTAGACTCGGCAGAATATCAGCCGCTCGACACCCGCCCACAGGACGAGATCCACAGCCGGACGCCCGCCGATCAGCCCACCGGAGCGCCGGACCGGGCCGCCTCGAACGCCGCGGCGTAGTCCGGGTGGAAGTCCGCCAGGACCCCCAGATCCGTCGCCCGCTCGAAGGCGGGATGGTCGCGGAAGCCGGCGAGCTCGGCCAGTCGCGCCTTGCCGAAGTACTCCCCCTCCCCGTCCGCGCCGGCCGGCGCGAGCGGCTCGCAGCCCAGATCGGCGAGGTTGTCCGTGAAGAGCTGGTGACAGGAATTCGTCACCTGGACCAGAAGTTCCTCGAGGGTCACCGAGTCCGGCAGCGGGAACGTGCGCCGGTCGACAACCGGCCCGGTGTCGATCCCCGCGTCGACCCGGTGCAGGGTGACGCCGTACTCCCGCTCGCCGCGCAGGATGGCGAACGTCGCGGCCACCACCGGCAGCCCGCGGTACCCGGGCAGCGGTCCACCGTGGATGTTCACGATGGTCAGCCCCAGATCCAGGATCGGCGCGCGGAAGATGAACGGGTTCCCCGTCGAGCACACCAACCCGTCCGTGCAGATCTCGGCGATGAAGCCGGCCAGCTCGTTGACGTCGCTGGTTTCGCGGCGCAGAAACGAACGCGCCCTCGCGGGCACTGCCTCTCTCCGGGGATGCACGACCGCGTCGACCGTCCGGCCCGAGGACGCAGCCTGGGCAGCGGCGCGCCAGACCAAGGCTCCAGAGCCCACGAGAATCACAAAGCTAGGCTATACTAACTTAGGTGGACCTCACGGTGACCGACGGCACCGTGGTGCCGCTGCGCCGCCGCCGGGTGATCGGCCTGCTGGCCGCCCTCGCGCTCCTGGTCCTGCTCCTGCTGGCCAGCATCGCGGTCGGATCGCGCGACATCCCGTTCGCCGGCGTCCTCGACGCGCTGCTGCACGACACCGGGGAGGGCGACGCCTACGTCGTGTGGAGCCTGCGCGTGCCGCGCACGGCGGTGCTGCTCGCCACCGGGATCGCGCTCGGCGTCGCCGGGATGCTCATCCAGGCGCTGACCCGCAACCCGCTGGCCGACCCGGGGATCCTCGGGGTGAACGCGGGCGCGGCCCTGTTCGTCGCGCTCGGGATCGCCGTGTTCCATCTGTCGTCGCCCGGCCAGTACGTCTGGTTCTCGTTCGCCGGGGCGCTGCTCGCGACCGTCGTCGTCTACGCCGTCGGCTCGGCGGGCCGCGGCAGTATCGACCCGATCCAGCTGACGCTCGCCGGCGTCACGCTCGGCTCGATCCTGTTCGGCGTCGTCAGCGCCATGACCCTGCTCGACCGGCACACGTTCGAGCAGATGCGCAACTGGAACGCCGGCAGCGTCGCCAGCCGCGGCTGGGACGTGCTGCTGCCGGTGCTGCCGTTCCTCGTGGCCGGGGTGATCCTCGCGATCGCCGTGGCCGGGCCGCTCAACGCGATCGCGCTCGGCGACGATCTCGCGACCTCGCTGGGTGTGCACATCGGCCGCACCCAGGTGATCGTCGTCGTCGCCGTCACACTGCTCGCCGGCGGCGCCACCGCGATCGCCGGGCCGATCGGGTTCGTCGGGCTCATGGCGCCGCACGTCGTGCGCTGGATCGTCGGGCCCGATCAACGCTGGATCCTCGGCGGCACCCTGCTACTGGCCCCGGCCCTGCTCACGGCCGCCGACGTCGTTGGGCGCACCGTGATGCGGCCAGGCGAACTGCCCGTGGGCATCGTGATGGCGTTCGTGGGCGCGCCGATCCTGGTCCTGCTCGTCCGCCGCCGGAGAGTCTCTGCCCTGTGAGTGCTGCCCTGTGACGTCTGTGGATTTCGGGCGCCGGACGTGGGTCCTGCGCCGCGGCGGGCTCGCGTTGCGCTGGCAGGCCCGCACGGTGATCACGTGCGCGCTGCTGGCCGCGGCGGCGCTCGCCGCCACGGCGGCCGCGCTGGCGCTCGGCGACTTCCCGCTCACCCCGGCTCAGGTGTGGGCAGCACTGACCGGCGATTCCCGCGCTGGGTTCGCCCGCATCGTCGTGCTCGAATGGCGGCTGCCCCGCGCCGTCGCGGCCGTGCTGTTCGGCGCGGCGCTCGGGGCCGCGGGTGCGGTGTTCCAATCGCTCACCCGCAACGCGCTCGCGTCCCCGGACATCATCGGGATCTCGTCGGGGGCCTACACGGGCGCGGTGATCGTGATCATCCTGGTCCACGGCAGCTACCTGCAGCAGACCGCGGGCGCGTTCGTCGGCGGCATCGTCACCGCGGCGACGATCTACCTGCTCGCCTGGCGGAACGGCATGCAGGGGTTCCGGCTGATCATCGTCGGGATCGCGGTGTCGGCGATGTTGACCTCGCTCAACACCTGGCTCATGCTCACCGCCGATCTCGAGGTGGCGATCGCTGCCTCAGCGTGGGGCGCGGGCTCACTCGCCGGGATCGGGCCGCGGGAGGTGCTGGTGGGGGGCGGCGTGGTGCTCTCCCTGATGATCGTCCTCACGGCGTTCGGGCACCCGATGCGGCAGATGGAGCTCGGTGACGACGCCGCCCGCGCCACCGGGACCCGCACCGAGCCGCTGCGGCTCGCCGTCATCGTGATCGCGGTGGGCCTGACCGCCGTCGTCTCGGCCGCGGCGGGGCCGATCGCGTTCGTCGCGCTGGCCGCGCCGCAGATCACCCGCCGGATGTGCCGGACCCCCGGGGTGGCCGTCCTGCCGGCCGCGCTCACCGGGGCGGTGCTGCTGGCGGGAGCGGAGCTCGTCGCCCTGCACGTGCTCCCGGTGGCGCTGCCGGTCGGGGTGGTCACGGTGGTCCTCGGCGGTGCCTACCTGCTGTGGCTGATCGTCCACGAGGTGCGGCGCCGCTGAGGGACTACGCCTGGCGCTGCATCAGCTTGCTGATCTTGCCGTAGGCGGTCCGCGGGAACTCCTCCACGATCTCCAGCGCGTCCGGCATCTTGTACGCCGCCAGGCCGCATTCGCGCAGGTGCGCCCGGATCCTGGCCAGCGTCACCGTGGACGGGTCGACGCCCTCACGGAGCACGACGAACCCCTTGACCCGCTCCCCCAGCACCCGATCCTCGATGCCGACCACCGAGACGTCGTGGACGCCCTCGTACGCCAGGATGAGGTTCTCCACCTCCTCCGGCGCGACCTTCTCGCCGCCGCGGTTGATCTGGTCCTTCGAGCGCCCGACGACCGTTATGTAGCCGCGCTCGTCCCGGCGGATGATGTCGCCCGTGCGGTAGAAGCCGTCCTCGGTGAACGCCGAGGCGTTCAGCTCGGGGGCCCGGAAGTAGCCGCGGATCGTGGACGGCCCGCGGGTCAGCAGGTGCCCGGGCTCGCCAGGGCCCACGGGATCGCCGTCATCGTCGATGACCAGCAGCTCGTCGCCGGGTGAGACGGGCAGCCCCTGGCAGGTCACGCTCGTCTCCTCGTCGACGTCTAGCCGGTTGTAGTTGACCAGCCCTTCGGCCATCCCGAAGCCCTGCTGCAGGATCGCCCCCAGCTCGGGCCGCACCCTCCGGGCGGCCTCCCTGGGCAGCTTCGCCCCGCCGACGTGCAGCGAGTGCAGGCTGGACAGGTCGAACTTCCCCCGGATCGAGGAGGAGTTCAGCCAGGCCATCACCAGCGGCGGGACGATCGAGGCCTGCGTGACCCCGTACTTCTCGATGAGCGGGAAGGCGGTGTCGGGGCTGCCGTTCGGGGCGAGCACGACGGTCCCGCCGGACGCGAACACCCCCAGCCAGCCCGGGGACCGCACGGCCATGCTGTGGCAGATCGGCACCGCGATCAGCTGCACCGAGTGCGGGCCGATCCCGCACAGCGGGATGCTCAGCCGCACGGAGTGCCAGTACGTCTCGTGCGTGTGCGGGATCAGCTTGGGCCGGCCCGTCGTGCCACCCGAGGTCTGCAGGAGCGCGACGTCCTGGGGCAGCGAGCGGCGCTCGTGGGTGAGCGGGGCGTTGGCGAGCAGCCGGTCCAGCTCGGGGCCGCGCCCGCCGGGGTCAAGCACGATCGTGACCAGCCCGGGGTGCGCCGCGACCAGCTCGGCCGCCAGCGCGGTGAGGTCCGTGCCGTCGTGCTCCGCGACGGTGACGTAGCCGCGGGCGCCGGCGCGCTCGACGAAGTTGGTGATCTCGGTGCGCCGGTGGGCCGCGGGCGCGAAGATCGGGATCGCGCCAACCTCCCACAGCGCGTAGACGACGATCAGGAAGGCGGGCACGTTCGGCAGGTGCACCACGACCCGGTCGCCCCGGCCGATGCCGAGCCCGGACAGGCCCGCGGCGACCCGCAGGATGCGGTCGGCGAGATCGCCGTAGGTCAGGGTCTCGTCGTCGTGCACCACCGCGGTCTTGCCCGGGTTGCGGCCGGCGGAGGCGAAGAACACCTCGTGGAGGGTCTCGTCCCTCCACCAGCCGACGCGGCGGTAGCGCTCGGCCACATCGGTCGGGTACGGAACGAACCCGTCGAGCAGGAGCGGCTCCACGTCAGGCACCCCGCGCCGAGAGCTGACGGACCGCACCCGGGACCGGCTCGGCCGGGTCCTGCCCGAGCTCGACGATGCGGTTGTTCGCGTCGACGTGCACGATGCGCGGCTCGTGGCCGAGCAGCTCCTCCTCCTCGGCGAGCAGGTAGGACATGATGATGATCAGGTCGCCGGGTTTCACCAGGTGCGCCGCGGCACCGTTGATGCAGATGCCCCCCTTCCCCGCGGGCCCCGTGATGACGTAGGTCTCCAGCCGGGCGCCGTTGGTGATGTCGACCACCTGCACCTTCTCGCCCTCGACCAGGCCAGCAGCAGTGACGAGGTCCTCGTCGATGGTGATCGAGCCGACGTAGTGCAGGTCGGCCTGAGTGACGGTGGCGCGGTGGATCTTGCTGCCGAGCACGGTGCGGAGCATCGAACGGCCTCTCGTTCGGTCGGGCGGCGGGGTTCAGCGGGCGGCGGACTCGTGCTGCGCGATGACGTCGCGCAGGGACTTCGGCCGCAGGTCTGTCCAGTGCTCGTCGATCCACGCGAGCACCTCCTGGCGCGGCCGCCCGTCAGGAGCTCCGTAGGCGATCGTCCACCCGCCGGGCACCGGCTTGAACGTGGGCCAGAGCGAGTACTGCTCCTCGTGGTTCACCAAGGCGTAGAAGAGGCCCTCGTCGTCGTCGAACGGGTTCTTCACCATCGTCTCCTTCGGTCGGTGCCGCGGTGTCGGCGGGTGCGCAGCCGGGCGCACCCGGACCGCGCTTCGGTGGTCGGCGGGCAGGCAGGCGCTCGTGGGCACGCGAAGGTGGGCAGCAGAGGGCGTCACCCCCCGGAGCCGACGACTGCCGGTCCCCACGCCACGGCAGGCGGTACGCCCGACCGATGCCCAACGCCCGCGCCCCGTCACGGGATCATCCGCGAACCCCTCTTCGAGCCTCGTGTCGATCTCGAGCCGCGATCCGCGGGAGACCGTATCAGCCGGGAGTTAGTTTAGGCTAAGTTGTCTTCTGCCCAGGGGCAACCGCGAGATGGGGAGGACCGATTGCCCGACGCCGCGCCGCACCCCACCATCGGGCGCGACCATCGTGGCACGGGATCGACGGCGTCCACCGGGCCGCGGTTGCACGTCGACGCCGCGACCCTGGGTTACGACCGGCGGGTGATCTCCCGGGACCTCACGGTCTCGATCCCCGACGAGTCGTTCACGGTCATCGTCGGCCCGAACGCGTGCGGCAAGTCCACGCTGCTGCGCGGCCTGGCCCGGCTGGTCAAGCCCAGCGCGGGGCAGGTCGTGCTCGACGGCGCGGACATCCACTCCTACCGGGCCAAGGAGGTGGCGCGGCGCCTCGGTCTGCTACCGCAGACCTCGACCGCACCCGACGGGATCACCGTCGCCGATCTCGTCTCCCGCGGCCGCTACCCCCACCAGAAGCTGATCCGGCAGTGGACCGAGGCGGACGAGCAGGCGGCGCGCCGCGCGATGGAGGCCACGTCGGTGCTGGAGCTGTCGTCGCGGCTGGTCGACGAGCTGTCCGGCGGGCAGCGCCAGCGGGTGTGGGTGGCGATGGCGCTCGCCCAGGAGACCGGGATCCTGCTGCTCGACGAGCCGACCACCTACCTGGACATCACGCACCAGATCGAGCTGCTGGAGCTGTTCACCGATCTGCACCAGGCAGGCCGCACGCTGGTCGCGGTGCTGCACGATCTCAACCACGCGGCCCGGTACGGCACGCACCTGATCGCGATGCGGGACGGCGCCGTGGTCGCCGAGGGCCCACCGGCGGAGATCGTCACCGCGGAGCTGGTGGAAGAGGTGTTCGGGCTGCGCTGCCTCGTCGTGCCCGATCCGGTCACCGGCACGCCGTCCGTCGTCCCCCTCGGCCGGAACCGGGTGCAGACCCCGTGAGCGGCCCGTCCGGCGCACCCGTGACGGGTGCCGCAGTGCTGCGCCGCGCGGTGAACGGCCAGTGGCGCGACGTGGCCCGGAGCACGCTGCTCGCGATCGGCCACCAGGCCGGCTCGGCGATGGCGCCGGTGCTGATCGGTGTGGTCGTCGACGTCGCGGTGACCAACCGGTCACTCGGCGGGCTCGCCCTGTGGATCGGGGTGCTCGCCGCCGACTTCCTGCTGCTGTCGTTCTCCTACCGCTACGGCGTGCGGGCTGCCGAGCGGGCCGCGGAGAACGCCGAGCACGATCTGCGGCTGCAGCTGACCGGCCGGGTGCTGCACCACCACGGCGGCGCGGACGCCGGCCGTCTCTCGGGCGAGCTGGTGAACATCGCGACGAGCGACGCGAAACGGGTGGGCACGACCGACGTGGCCCTGCCGTTCGGCCTCGCCGCGATCGCTGCAGCGCTGGTCAGCGCTGCCGTCCTGCTGACGATCTCGATGCCGCTCGGGCTGCTCGTCCTGCTCGGCATGCCCCCGCTGCTGCTGCTCACCCACTTCGCGAGCAAGCCGCTGGAGCGGCGCAGCGAGGCCGAGCAGGAGCGCGCCGCCCACGCGTCCGGCGTCGCGGCGGACCTGGTGGCCGGGCTGCGCGTGCTCAAGGGGCTCGGCGCGGAACGCACCGCGGTCCAGCGGTACCGCCGCACCAGCCGGGCGTCGCTGGCCGCGACGCTGCGCACCGCCCGCGCCTACGCCGCCCAGGGCGGGGTCGTGGAGACCTCCACCGGGGTGTTCATCGCCGTCGTCGCACTGGTCGGGGGCATGCTGGCCGCGGACGGCGCGATCAGCGTGGGCGATCTCGTCTCCACCGTCGGCCTGGCGACGTTCCTGCAGATCCCGCTGTCGACGGCGGCCTGGACGACCGTCGAGTTCGCGCAGGCGCGCGCGTCGGCCGCACGGATCGCGGCGGTGCTGTCCGCCCCGCCCGCGGTACGGGCCGGGACCGCCGCCCTGCCGGAGCCGGTGCGCGGCGCGCTGCGGCTGCGCGGCGTGACCCGCGGGGCCCTGCGCGACGTCGATCTCGACGTCGCCCCCGGCGATCTGATCGGGATCGTCGCGCCCGCCCCCGCCGTCCGGGCGCTGCTCGCCTGCCTCGCTCGCGAGGCCGACCCGGAGCAGGGCACCGTCGAGCTGGACGGCGTGCCGCTGGCCGAGCTGGACCCGGCCGACGTCCGGGCCGCGGTGCTCGTCGCGGCGCACGACGCCGTGCTCTTCTCCGGCACCCTGCTGGACAACGTCACCGCGGCCGCAGCCGCCGGCCGCGCCGGCGAGGCGCTCGCGGCCGCGGCCGCCGACGAGGTGGCCCGCACCCTGCCCGACGGCGTCGACAGCACCATCGGGGAGCAGGGCCGCTCACTGTCCGGGGGTCAGCGCCAGCGGGTGGTGCTCGCCCGGGCGCTGGCCGCCGATCGCCCGGTGCTCGTGCTGCACGACCCGACCACCGCCGTCGATCCCGTCACCGAATCCCGGATCGCGGGCGCGCTGCGCTGGGTCCGCCACGGGCGCACGACCGTGGTGGCGACGACCAGCCCGGCACTGCTCGCCGTCACCGACCGGGTCGTCGTCATCGGTGAGGAGGGGGTGCGCCGGGTCGGTACCCACGCCGAACTGGTCGAGTCCGATGCCGAATACCGGGCGGCGGTGCTGACATGAGCGCTGAGTCGAGCACTGATGTGAGGGATGTGCACCCGGCGGCCCCGGCCGGGCGCATGCTGCTCCCGGTGGCCTCCGGCGCCGACACGGTCGCCGCGGTGCGCCGGCTGCTGCGTCCCTATCGGTGGCGCGCGGTCGTCACGCTGGTCGTGCTGATCGCCGGGAGCGGGGTCGGTCTGCTCGTGTCCCCGCTGCTCGGGCGGATCGTCGACGCCGTGGTCGAGGAGGCGGGCTCGGTCGCGATCCTCGGCCCGGCGACCGCGATCGCGGTGGCCGCGGTGATGGCGGGCCTGCTCACCACGACGGGGACGGCGATGCTCGTCGGCCTCGGTGAGCGGCTGCTGGCCAGCCTGCGCGAGCAGTTCGTCGAACGCGCGCTCGCGCTGCCGCTGGAGCAGGTGGAACAGGCCGGCGACGGCGACCTGACGACCCGGGTCACCGGCGACGTCGCCGTCGTGGGCGAGGCCGTCCGCGGCGCCGTGCCCAAGCTCACCAAGGCGGGCCTGACGATCGCGCTGACGCTCGTGGCCATGGGCGCGTTGGACTGGCGGTTCCTGGCGGTCGCACTGCTCGCCGTGCCCATCCAGATCCACACCGCACGCTGGTACGTGCGCTCCGCGGGACCCGTCTACGCCCGGCAACGGGTCGCGGAGGGCGCACTACAGCAGCAGCTGCTCGACACGATCGGCGGTTCCGCCACCGTGCGCGCGTTCCAGCTCGCCGACGACCACGTCGACCGGGTCCGCACCCGCTCGACCACGGCCGTCGACTTGGTGCTGCGCGGGATCCACCTGATGACCCGCTTCTACGCCCGGCTCAACCTCGCCGAGTTCGTCGGCCTCGCGGCGGTGCTCGTGACGGGGTTCCTCCTGGTCGCCAACCGCTCGGTCACCCCGGGCGAGGCCACTGCGGCGGCGCTGTACTTCCACTCCCTGTTCGGGCCGATCAGCAGTGCGCTCGTCACCATCGACGACGCGCTCGCCTCGGGCGCGAGCCTGGCCCGCATCGTCGGGGTCGCCGAGCTGCCCGTGCCCGGCGAGCCCGACCGGAAGGCGTTGCCGAGGGACGGCTCGGTGAAGGTCGCCGACGTGCGCCACGCCTACCGTTCGGACCATCCCGTCCTGCACGGCGTCGACCTCGACATCCGGGCGACCGAGCGGGTGGCGCTGGTCGGGGCGAGCGGCGCGGGCAAGACCACGCTGGCCAAGCTGATCGCCGGGGTGCACCGCCCGGCCGGCGGATCGATCAGCCTCGGCGGCGTCGGGCTCGACGAGCTCGGGCCCGCGCTGACCCGCCGCACCGTCGCGCTGGTGACCCAGGAGGTGCATGTCTTCGTCGGCACCCTGGCCGACGACCTGCGCCTGGCCCAGCCGGACGCCACGGACGAGCAGCTGCGCGACGCGCTGGCCACCGTGGACGCGCTCGAGTGGGTCGACGAGCTGCCCGACGGCCTCGACACCGTAGTCGGTGAGGGTGCGCACCCGCTCACCGCGACACAGGCGCAACAGCTCGCGCTCGCCCGGCTCGTGCTGGCCGATCCACCGGTGGCGATCCTGGACGAAGCCACTGCAGAGGCGGGCAGCACGGGCGCGCGGGTTCTGGAAGCCGCGGCGGACCGGGCCCTCGCCGGGCGCACGGCGCTGGTGGTGGCGCACCGACTGACCCAGGCCGTCAGCGCAGACCGGGTAGTCGTGCTGGACGCGGGCCGGATGGTGGAGATCGGTGCGCACGATGCGTTGGTAGCGGCTGGTGGGCACTACGCGGCGCTGTGGGAGGCGTGGTCGGCGACGAGGTCCTGACGGGGTTCACCGGTCCGCAGCCCCTGGTCGGAGCGGTCGCATCGACCCGGGCCTGCCACGCGCCGAATCGGTCGTTCGTCGGGACACCCAGCACCACGTGATCAACGCCACGGGGATCGCCGGTCGTCACCGCACGTCGACCACCGCTGAGGACGGGCACGAACACCTCGCCCGCCTGACGAGACCGAAGAACAGCAGCGATGCGTGCAGAGCGGCGCGTCGATGCACACGAACGGAGCCGCCCAACAGTCGCCCCCGAAGGTGAATCGCGGCATCGAATCCCCTCCATGACCGTAGGGCGGTGTCGACCACACCCGACCAGACCTTGAGCTTAGGCTTTCCTCAGATAAGGATAGACATACATATCTGTCGTGTCGGGAAAGGGAGACGATGCCTCAAGCGTCGGACGGTCGTGTCCACGACCTGGTCGGGGTCGGGTTCGGGCCGTCGAACCTGGCGTTGGCGATCGCCGTCGAAGAACAGGGCTTGCCGCTGTCGATGCGGTTCCTGGAGCGGCAGCAGGCTTTCGGGTGGCACCGCGGGATGCTCCTCGAGGACGCGACGATGCAGATCTCGTACCTGAAAGATCTGGTGACGTTGCGCGACCCGACCAGCTCGTACAGTTTCCTGGCCTACTTGAAGGAGCGGGGCAGGCTGGTCGACTTCATCAACTACGGCAGCTGTTTCCCGACCCGGATGGAGTTCCACGACTACCTGGAGTGGGCCGCCGCCCGCTTCACCGACCGCGTCGACTACGGCACCCGCGTCGAGCGGATCACCGCGGTCCCCGGCGAGCCGGAGCTGCTCGACGTCCACACCGACGGCGGCCGCGTGCTGCGAGCCCGCAACGTCGTGCTCGCGACCGGGCTGCGCCCGCACCTGCCGCCCGGCGTGCAGCCGAGCGAGCGGGTCTGGCACAGCCACCACCTGCTCCACAACATCGGCACCGTCAGACACGCGCGCCGGGTGATCGTCGCGGGCGCGGGCCAGAGCGCCGCCGAGGCCCTCGATCACCTGCACCGGACGTTCCCGGACGCCGAGGTCTGCGCCGTGTTCAGTCGCTACGGCTACAGCCCGGCCGACGACTCCTCGTTCGCCAACCGGATCTTCGACCCCGACGCGGTCGACGTCTTCTTCGGTTCCCGGCCGGAGACGAAGAGCCTGATCCTGCGCTACCACGCCAACACCAACTACTCAGTGGTCGACCCGGAGCTGATCGAGGCGCTCTACCGGCGCCACTACTACGAGAAGGTCACCGGGCGGGAGCGGCTGCGCTTCCTCAACGTCAGCCGGATCGCCGACGTCGTGCCCGTCGACGACGCGACCGGCGAGCCGCAGGTCGAACTCGTCGTCGAGTCGCTGCTCGACGGCAGCCGCGAGGTCATGCGCGCCGATTTCGTCGTCTACGCCACCGGGTACCGGCCGATCGACCCGTGCAGCCTGCTCGGCGACCTCGCCGACGACTGCCTGCGCGACGACGCGGGCCACCTGCAGATCGAGCGGGACTACCGGATCCGCACCAAGCCGGCCGTCGAGGCCGGCATCTACGTGCAGGGCGCCACCGAGCACAGCCACGGCATCTCCTCGACGCTGCTCTCCAACGTCTCCGTGCGAGCGGGCGAGATCGCCGAGTCGATCGCGGCCCGTTGTGGGGTGCTCGACCGGCGCCCCGATCTCGCGTCCCTCTGAGCCCACCCCGCTGGATCCGGCGCCGCGGCGTCGGATCCACGGACCGCGGTCACCGTGGGCTCGCCTCGCCGGTCCCGTCGACGCCATCGCCGGAAGCAGGAGTTCCGCGGGCAGGCGCAGGGCTGGTCCGGCGGCTCCTGCCACAAGGCCCCGAACCGCGAAGAAGAGACCCACTGTCGACACCGGCCGAACGCCCCGGACCGAGACGGTCAGCTGGCCCCGGGGAACCGCACGATGGCGCTGTTCGACGCCTACGCGCGGCGTGGAGTCGCCCAAGCAGGCTCCCGGATCGTCGGTCGCGGCCCTGTCGTCAGGACGGCGGGCGCGGGTGGCTGGTCAGGTAGCCGCCCATGCGCTCGAAGACGTCGGCGGCGTCGTACTCGCGGCCGTCGTCGGTGCGCAGCCGGTGCAGCACGAGGCCGGGGTTGCGGCCCTTGCAGGCGTCCGCCCCCGCCACCACGACCACACCCGTGCCGCGGCGGATCACGATCCGGCCCGGGGTGCCGCCGATCGCGTCCTCGGTGACCGACGCCTTGAGCACCCGCAGCCGCTGCTCGCCGTAGTAGCAGTAGGCGTTCGGGTACGGATCGACCTGGGCCCGCACCAGGTTGAAGATGTCGCGAGCGGGCCAGGTGAAGTCGATCCGGTTGTCCTCGTCGCCGCGCCGGTGGAAGTACGACGCCACGCGCCGGTTCTGCGGTACCGGCGCCGCCCTTCCCGACTCGATCAGCTCCAGCGCCTCGACGGTGATCGGCCCGAACATCGCCAGCGTGCGGTCGAACAGGTCGACGACGGTGTCGTCGTCGGTCACCGGGGTGGAGCGCTGCAGGATGATGTCACCCGCGTCGAAGTCGGCGTTCATCATGTGCGCGGTGACGCCGACCTCGGGCTCGTCGTTGATCAGCGCCCAGTTGAGCGGCGCGAACCCGGCGTAGGCAGGCAGCAGCGCGTCGTGCACGTTGAGTGTGCCCAGCCGCGGGATCGTGAACACCTCCGGCGGCAGCCAGGTCCGCCAGTTCGACACGACCATGATGTCCGGGCGCGCTTCGGCGATCGCGGTGCGCACCTCCTCGTCCTCGGCCCGCTCGCGCACCAGCACGGGGATGGCGTGATCGGCGGCGAGCTCGGCCACCGACTCGTTGAAGATCTTCTCGTACGGGTTGTCGCTGTCCGGGTGGGTCACGATCAGCGGTACCTCGTGACCCGCCGCCAGCACCGCCTCGATGGTGCGCCGTCCCCAGGTCATGTACCCGAACGCAACCACGCGCATGCGCTACTCCTCACCCGTCCACTCAAACTGAGGTGAGCATATCCGTAGCGCACCCTTCCAGCTCTTACCTGCGGTTGCGGGGTCCAGCAGCGGATCTCCTTCCGCGGCCGCACAGGCGGAAGTCCTTATCCGGCACGTGCGGCAGGATGCTGCGCCCGTCCGCGGAAACGGGAGTCCGCGATGGCGGACCACCCCCGAGGCGCTGGTACCTCAGCGTGGCGACCGACGCGATCGACGCGCTCCGTGTCGGCCGGCGCCGGCCGCGCGACGGGCCGCGAGGATCAAGGCGACGAGGACACCGCCAACAGCCCACCAGGGCGCGTCGCTCGGCGATCCGGCGGACCGGCGGAGACCTGAACAGACCACAGGCGGTCGCGGAATCAACCGAGCCACAGGTCAGGTGCCGTGCCGAACGGCGGGATAACGGTTGACGTCACCCTCGGGCACAAGACCACGTCTTTGATCTCCAGTTCTCCGTCCGGTGTTCCTCGACTGCCCGATGGACCTACGGGGATCTCGGCGCCATCTGCGTCGGCATCAGCCCGATGACGGCTCCCGTCAGATGGTGGCGCCGCGGCCGTACCGGCCCCGGTGCGTGCTCGGCTGCCTCGCTCGGCCGGGAGTCCGCGTCGCCGCTGCGGCCCTTGCGGACAGACCTGAATCCACCGCGTCCTGCCAGGCCGCTCCTACCCGGGCAGGGCGCGGTGGAGCCCGGCGCCGGTCCCGGTCGTGCCGGCGCCGGAGTGCCGCCGCACGAGCTGCTACCCGGCGGTGGCGGCGCGCACGAGCCCGCGGCCGATGATCAGCCGCTGGATCTCGCTGGTGCCCTCGTACAGCCGCAGGAGGCGGACGTCGCGGTAGATGCGCTCCACCGGGACCTCGCGCATGTAGCCGGAACCGCCGTGCACCTGCACGGCCAGGTCGGCCACCCGGCCGACCATCTCGGTGCAGAACAGCTTGGCCGCCGACGGCGCGATGCGCCGGTCCTGTCCGGTGACGTAGGCGCGAGCGGCGTCGCGCACCATGGCGCGGCCAGCGAGCACGCCGGTCTGCTGGTCGGCGAGCATGGCCTGCACCAGCTGGAAGTCGCCGATGCGCACTCCGCCCTGGGTGTTGTTCGCGGCGTAGGCGACCGACTCGTCGAGCGCGCGCTGGGCCGTGCCCACCGCCAGCGCGGCGATGTGGATCCGGCCGCGGGCCAGCGACGTCATCGCCGCCGCGTAGCCGGCGGCCTCGTCCCCGCCGACGAGCGCCTCGGCGGGCACGCGCACGTCGTCGAAGGTGACGGTCGAGGTCAGCGCGCCCTCCTGGCCCATCTTCGCGTCCTTCGGGCCCACGCTGACGCCCTGCGTGTCGGCCGGGACGAGGAAGACGGCGATGCCCGGGTCCTTCGGCTGCGGCTCCCGGGTGCGGGCGAACACCACGAACAGGTCGGCGATCGGGGCGTTGGTGATGAACTGCTTGGCACCGTCGATCACCCAGTCCGTGCCGTCGCGGCGGGCCCGGGTGCGCAGCCCCGCCGGGTTGGAGCCCGCCCCGGGCTCGCTGAGCGCGAAGGAGGCGATCACCTCGCCGGAAGCGATGCGCTCCAGCCACGTCGTGCGCTGCTCATCCGTGCCGAACCCCACCAGGACCTGACCCGCGATCCCGTTGTTGGTGCCGAACATCGACCGCAGCGCCAGCGTGGTGTACCCGAACTCCATCGCCAGCTCGACGTCCTGGGTCAGATCCAGGCCGAGCCCACCCCACTCCGCCGGGATCGCGTAGCCGAACAGACCCATCTCCGCCGCAGCCCGGCGGAGATCCTCCGGTACCGCGTTCTCCCGCATGATCTCGTTCTCCCGCGGCACCACGTCCTTGCGGACGAAGTCGCGCACCTGGCGCAGGATCACCTGGAAGTCCTCGGACGACACGGCTGACTCGTTCACAGCCCGATGCTGCAGGGCGCACTACCACCACGTCCAAGACCTAATAGGCGGCTATTGTTAACGGAACTGCAAGAAAGGGGTTGCGTGGAGCTGCATCAGCTGCGGGCGTTCACCACCGTCGCCGAGGAGCTGCACTTCGGCCGCGCGGCTGAACGGCTCCACCTGGCCCAGCCCTACCTCAGCCGCACGATCCGCGCGCTCGAGGAGGACCTCGGCACACCGCTGTTCCGCCGCACCACCCGCCGGGTGGAGCTGACGGCGGCCGGTGCCGCGCTGCTCGAACCCGCCACGCGGATGCTCGCCCTCGAGCAGGAGGCCCGCTCCGCGGCCGTCGCCGCGCACGAAGGGCGCAGCGGGCGGGTCCGCATCGGGTTCGCCGGACCGTCCGCGCACGTCGCGGTGGGCGCCCTCGCCCGCGCCGTCCGTGAGCGGGACCCGCTGATCAGGCTCGAGTTCCTGCCCGGCCGCTACGGCACCTCGGCGGTCGACGACCTGTTCCACCACGACAGCGACTTGGCGATCGCCCGCTTCATCGGCCCGCCGGCGGGCGTGGCGTCCCGGGGGTTCGCGACGGACCGGTGCGTCGTCGCCGTGCCAGCGGGGCACCGCCTGGCCCACCGCGCCGCGGTCCGCTTCGAGGACTTCCGCGACGAGCCGTTCGTCGCCTTGCCGGAATCAGCGGGCTCGGTCGTGCGATCGCTGCTGGTGGCGCGCTGTCAGGCGCTGGGGTTCGCTCCCCGGTTCGCCCAGACCGCGCCGGACTCCTGGACGAGCCTGGCACTGGTCGCGGCCGGGGTGGGACTGCACTTCACCACGGCGAGCGCGGTGTCCCACCTCCCGCGCGAGGGGGTGCACGTGGCCGAGATCGCCGACCCCCTCCCGCCGATCACGGTGTTCCTGCTGTGGCGGGACGGCGACGTCGATCCGGCGCTCGCCAGGGTCCTGGAGACGGCGCAGGACGTTCTGCCCACCGTGTGACCAGCGCCATACGAGGTCCCGCAGCGCCGCGGGGCGTCGCCGGCCGACCGTCCGTGCACGCGTCCCGGGCCGGGCGAGAGGGTCGTGCCCCGATCTCGCGCCGAGGGCGTCGACGAGGCGTTCTCCGCTGGACCGCCGGTCGAGGAGACGCCGCGGAATCGGCTCCCCGGTCTCCGCGCGCCCCACGCCGCGGCAGGACCGACCGCCCGACGCCGCGATCACCGGCCGGAACCGGGCTTGCCCGGACCGACTGACGGCAAGTATGAATCGTCGACAACAGAAGTATGAATCGTCGACAACAGCAATGGTGCGCGAGCGTGCTCCGGCATCCCTCGGGCATGTGCACCGCGGGCGACGAGGACTGCAGAGGAGCAGCTGGATGGACGGTGCGGTCGTCGAGCGGCTACGGGCTCTCCACCCGGAGACCACGGCCAGCCTCCTCGCCACGGAGGCCGAGGCCGCGGCGAGCACCGATCCATCGATCCTGCAGCTGTGCCACCACCGCCTCGCCCACATGCTCGGCGGCGAGGTCTCGAGCCCGGCCACGGCCGTCGATCCCGCGAAGCTCGCCGCGCTCGACTCCTGGTGGGACTCGCCGCTGTTCACCGACGCGGAACGCGCCCACCTCGCCTTCACCGAGCAGTACGTGCTCTCGGTGGGCTCGATCAGCGACGCGGACGTGGACAAGCTGCTCGAGTTCGGCAGTCCTCGGCAGGTCTACGACTTCGTCAACGCCCTCTTCGTCATGGACCAGGTGCAGCGATTGGAGATGGTCGCCCGTGTCGTCCTCTGAAGCCGGCTCGGCCCCTCGGATCGCCCTGCCCGGCGGGCACAGCCGCCCGGACTGGGGCACCCCGCTCGACGACCTGCTGGCGGACTACGCCCGCGCGGCCGTGCGCGCCCGCACAGTGGATCCGTACATCACCGAGATCGTGCGGTTGCGCTGCGCCCAGACTCACGACTGCCGGCGATGCGCGGCGCTGCGGGCGACCGACGCCGTCGCGGCCGGTGTCGACGAAGCCGTGGTCGACAAGATCCGCCGATGGCAGCAGAGCGACCTCCCCCCGGCCGCGAAGGCCGCGCTGCGGCTGGCCGACGCCATGATCCTCTATCCTGGTGACGCCGGGCCGGACCTGCGCGAGGAACTGCGCCGCCACTTCACCGAGGAGCAGATCGCCGAGATCTGCCTCGACGTCGTCAAGTGGAGCCGGCAGAAGGTCTACGTCGCCTTCCGCACGGAGGCACCGACGTGGGACGGCCTCGCCGGCGTCTCCTTCGACGCGGACGGCAACGCCCACCCCGGAGCACCGCTCCAGACCGCCGCCGCCACGAGCTGACCGCGGTCGGCGAGGCGCGGTTCGGGCCGGCGCCAGCGTCGGGCACCACGTGGTCGCACACGGGCCCGACGACCTCGTCGACGTGCGCCAGCACGCTCCCCCCGCCGCAGCGCGGTTCCGCGGGTCGTCCGAGCCCCGTAGCCGCCGGGTGAGCCGGCGCCACGGCACCGGGTCGAGGGCGAACAGCGACCTCGCGACGCCCCGGCGACCGTGCGCGCCTACCTCGACACAGGCGGCTCCGTGCCCGCCACCGCAGCCGCGCTGGGACTGCACCCCACGACCGTGCGCTACCGGCTGGGGCGCATCGCGGATGTGTCCGGGATGGATCTCGACGATCCCACCACGCGGCCGGCGTGCGCCCTGCTCCTCGGTCTCGGTCCCGTTGCCGAGGACTCGTCGCAGGACTGACCGCACGACGCACCGAGCGGGCCAGGTCAGGCAGGCCGGGACTCCAGCGCGAACTCCTCCAGCCGGGCCGCGTGCGGCGACTCCAGCGTGGCCCGGTACCAGTGCGGATGCGACACGTACACCAGCTCGCTGTCCTCCACCGCCCGGTACACCAGCGGCGTGCCGGCGGACAGGTAGATCACCTCGCCGGCGGCCGCCTCGACCGTGCCGTCGGGTCCGTCCACCGCGAACCGCCCCTTCGTCACGATCAGGGCCTCGTCGTAGCTCATCGTCCAGTCGTTCGCCTCCCCGGCCGCGTACCGCGCGAACCCCACGGTCATCGCCGCACCGTCGGCCTCGCCGATGGCGTCGGCCAGCCGCAGCTCCTGCGTCCCGCGCCGGTACCACTCCAGCTCGTCGTCGCTGGTCACCTTGCGGACACCCGCACCCATCAGGCCACCTTTCTGTATCGAACATTCATAATCGAACGCTACGAAACCTACGGGCGGACGTCGTGGGACACAAGAGGTAATGTAGTGACTACTATGAAACCCACGGGTGAGCGCAGGCGCCCGGGTCGGCCCCGCTCCTTCGACCGCGAAGCCGCACTGGAGAAGGCCATGGCGGTGTTCTGGCGCCACGGCTACCGCGACGCCTCGATCGGCCAGCTCACCGAGGCGATGGGCGTGACCCCGCCCAGCTTGTACGGGGCGTTCACCAGCAAGTCCGCGCTCTTCATCGAGGCCGCCCAGCGCTACCTGACCACCGACGGCGCCGCCCCGGCCGCGGCGCTGACCACCGCACCCACCGCCCGGGCCGCCGTCGAGGCGATGCTGCTCGCCCAGGCCGACCTGTTCACCCGGCCCGACCGCCCACCGGGCTGTCTGCTCACCCGCGCCGCACTCACCTGCCCCGCCGACGAACCCGACGTCGCCGAGTTCCTCGCCCGAGCCACGCACGCCCGCCTGACCGACCTGCAACGGGTCCTTCGGGCTGCGGCCGACCGCGGTGAACCGATCCCCTTCGGTCCCCGCGAGACGGCCGCGCTCGTCGACACCGTGGTGCAGGGCATGGCCGTGCGGGCCGCAGAGGGCGCCACCCGGCGGGAACTGCGCCGCACCGCTCGCCGCACGATGCAGATGTGGGACGCGGCCGTCGCGGCCGCTGCGGACCCGGCCCACTCGGCACGAACGCGAACGTGACCCCCGCAGAACGCGTCGGGCACCACGCGTTCGCACGTGGTGCCCGACGAGGCGCTGTCCGCTCAGCTGTTCATCTGGTTGTTGCCGTGGGCCAGGAAGTTCGCCAGCGCGACCTGCGTGGCGGCGGTC
>Ga0065720_1019157_pt1 | contig 34891 bp, 29 predicted proteins | sample Thericmetagenome_FD_59107 | JGI IMG/M metagenome (GOLD analysis project Ga0065720, IMG submission 59107) | Thermophilic microbial communities from the Joint Bioenergy Institute, California, USA of rice/straw/compost enrichment - eDNA_2 v2... | ecosystem: Engineered > Solid waste > Grass >... | reverse complement strand
CGCAGCCACGTGCCGCCCGCCATGCCGAAAGACCCGGCTGGTTGGCGGGGTTGTCGTTGTTGCGCGGAGCAGGGGTATCATTTTTCTTGGGGTTGAGGCACGGCAATTCAGCGTTCACCTAGTAGTGCGGGGTGTGGGGCGCAGGTTCGGGCCGGTGTTCGGGTTAGGGTAGGTAGGAATGGGGAAGGGATGTCAATGGGAGGGCGAAGGGCTAGGCGTTGAGGTTATTGGAGGGTACGGTAGGGAGGTTGTTACTCTGACCAGTTTGTTTGGTATAAAAGAGGCTCAGCGCAGGATAGATTCTGATCAAACAGGATGAGCTTCAAAGGTGGGTGGTAAGGTAAGCTGATATGTTTTGAGATTCAAATCCCAGACCCTGAATTTGGAACTCTTTGCTCTTGTTCCAGAACGTCAGATGAAGGGAAACCTGAGCGAAAACTCCCCCATCCCGATCCGGGGGGTTATTTATTGCGTGGGCGGGCGGGCCCCTGGTCCTGTGAACTCTACGGCCGGCGACCGGCGGTTTGATAGGGAGGATACGGATGGACAAGCTAGCTGTACGGCTTAAAAGAGACGGGAGCTGCATCCCAACGGGTCAACCGGGTTGGCAGCGGCCCGAGAAAGTGGTGCCCCCGGTCCCATGACGGGACCATGTCAAGTGACCTGTGGGTTTCTTCCCAGGGCGGCGGTTCCCACTTTCCACTTCATCCAGCTACTGCTGGTTCCGGTTGGCATGCTGCAGGGAGTTAGTTGTCCAACGGGGTGTGGTGAGAGCTGATTAAAAACGGTGAGATGAGGTTTATCAATTGCCCATGTCTGGTGATTTGGTTATGTCCCCGCATTCCCCGCATGACGCTGTGAGGGGACAGGGTCATGGTGCACTAAAAGTCTCTGAAAGAAGAGTTTGGGGCATTTACCATGCGACTATCACTCAGTATGTATAGCATATCAGCATTCTTCTCAGCAATATCCTCTAACCCTTTATCAAGCCCAAACTGTTCATCTGTATGCAGTAAGCTCCCTCACTTTCTCTTCACCTTCCCCAAATCAACCAAACCCAGCGGATGAACACCCAACGGCCAACGGTCGGCGACGCCAAAAGCCACTGAGCCGAGGATTTCCGCCCCTGGATCGCTCCGGTGGATTCTGTGTGGATCCGAGAATGTGGGTTGATGCGGGGTAGGGAACTCCGCGGGTCCATCTAAGACCCTGACTTTGTCTTGGGTCTAGGGGATGGCTGAGACATCGCACAACCATCCGAAAGAAGGGTACGGGATCTTGGATTGGAAGTTAGATGACAGCGGCCATGGCACGGGATTGGCGTGTTGGTGTTGCAATGCAGTGTTGAGTTGTGGAGGCTGTAGTTTTTCTGTGCGTTTGTGTAGCCCCCAGTTCTCTCATGGAACCTGTTCTGTAAACCCAGTGACCAAGGCCGGCGGTGTGCTACTCGGATGCACGAGGGCCAGATCCGCTTAGTGGGTGCATCAAAGTCTGGCTTCGAGAGCTGCGGTCCGCATTAAAGTGGGGAAACACATATGTACGATCGCTTAAGGTATGCGCAAATGTTAACGGATGGCAATGAGCTCGGCGGCTGCCCCACAAACGGCGTAGGAGGCGACCAATAGGAAGATTCTGAGTGGAGTCAAAAGGCGGACCAATCATATGGAGAAGCGCAATTGTCGCAGTTCTCGCGCTGCTATACACTGCGATAACTGCGAGAAAGTTTTCAATCATAACAAAACAGGTAATGGCAGAAGGATAGGCAAACTGACGGCTTTAAATATTAACTTGTATATAGAATCACCCATCTCCAAAGTCATGACGAGGAAGGACTCTTCAATCAGCAATAGAAACAGTTGTCAACCAACGACTGGTGACCGCAGTGAATCCCATACTCTACTGTCTGAGGACCCCAGGCTCTCAGGTTCTACGACTTGGCCACGACCTTCGAACCCATCTCAGGAGCTTGTGGAATCGTTACAACAAGCATGTAATACTCATTTATCCCGATGCGGCCATGTGTGTGACCCTCCTCTAGTTTGATTTGGTCGAACGGTTCATGCTCCGGTAGTCCCTCCAATGCTTGGCTTAAAATGCTAAGTGTCCTCGATACTCAGGGGGAATCTCATTCCACTTCTTCTCCTTTATCGTAAGTGCCTCTTCTTTCTGAACAGCGAACGCCTCGCTGGGAGTGACTCAAGCCTACACAGCAAGATTCTGGTCTTCGTCGACCGACATCACCGTCACTTCGAGAGATCGCAGCCGTTGCTGTTGGTATCGTCGATCCTGTACAACCACCAGGTCGGCTACCGCTACTTCCCGAACCTTTCGCGCCCGTGGTGCCGTCTGACTCGTGCGGCGAATCCGGGTGCGAGCCTCCACATGGGCTCCCATTGCCCGCGATTCTGCACTTACGCGCCCCATCGCACTGGTCGGATAAGACCGATCCCGCGGTTTGTAGGTGGCTACCTCCCTTCCAGTCGATATCTGGGTCATAAGCCTGGTGCCATGGTACACCTAAAGTTATATTTTCTCTCATTTCATGTCCACAATGTTAAATGCGATTGTTACTGTCTTGCCTGCCACAGTGATATCACGAGGTTCTGTTTCCTACGCAACGTTCTTAGTGCGAAACGGTCCTTTGGCCGTAAATTCTTCATCCTTCCCTCGCCAGGGTACTCGGTGCCCGTTAACGTACCCCCAATCAATGATATCCATTTGTGCGTCACTGTTGACCAGCGCCATTGCCGTGTGTTGACCCCAACGAACCGTCACCCACAGCCGGCTATCTCCATCTTACAAGGGTGTGATAGGAGTTGTATCTTGAATGGTAGCAATCTCTCAGGCCATGTAACAGGTGAATTGGTCTTGTGCAGGCAGGGATCGACAATGAGTCAAATGAGTTAGATGATGATCATTGACGATATGAGGTGCACAACGAGGTCAATTGCTACGTGTAGTAATCAGTGTCCTTGTGTCTGGGAGAGGAAAACCAAGAGAAATCCTTCATTATGTACAAGCAACTCCCTTTATAAAATCCCTTTACCCCCGTGAGTAACCCGCGGTATCCTCGGATCTTCAGGGGTTTTCCTCAGTGTGGCAAGATTATCTAACTCACTATTGGCACCCCTTTATATTTTCTGGGCTCTACCAATCAAATATTCCTTTCGCCCTTCTCAGCTCTTATATCACATGTGTTCTATATGTTGGCTGTTAAGGATATTTCTTCTTGGACTGCCGTATCCATGTAACAGAGAAGCACGCAAAACTATAAGTTTTGCATTCGTTTGCAATTTAACAGGCTCTTAGAGGGGAAAAACAGGGCAGAGAACGGTGTTTTTACTACGATCAAAAAAGGGCGCCACGCGGGAAAAGCTTAGTCGGGCCCAAAAGACCAATGAAACTCGGCTCATGCAGTCCGAGAGGTCGCCAGGCCAAGATATACTGACGAAGAACTAAAAGACCCTTAAGTAACCAAGAAAGGGTTGAGTATATGAACTAGATAGATTCCTTGTAGGTAGTGGAGGATGAAGCGTTCCTCAGCCAGCGATGCAAACAGTTGCCCAAACCAACTGACGACCCCAATGCTTCTGAATCTATATGTGAGAACTCTTGTCTCTCAAGATCCGTAGGTCTTGGACTAAACCGGAACCCATTTCTGGAAGGCTAGCTGACTCGTCACAGTTTTCTTTTCAACGTATACTCTTAAGTTGTGTCTAAAAAATCTCAGACGGTAGACTTTAGTACTCTATCACTTAGTTTCTATACTTTAAAAAATTGATTGGACTCTGTTGCATAGATATTTCAAGGCTTGCGCTAACAGATTTGTAGAGAGGGCCTCATATAATGAGATGTCTCAAATCCAGAGAGTTTTGTCCCAAATCTATTTCCCCGCCTCTCCGGAATGAGCGTGACAGCTGAGGTGTCCAGTCGACGCACAAGCCACCAGGTACATGCGATACCTGGCATTAAGATTAGAGAGCTACTACCGCAAGCATACTGGCAAGCATCACAAACTTTCCGAACCTTGACCCAACAATGGTTGACGCCGACGAGCGGTTAGAGTCAGAACCGGTTTGGGAACCTCCTCCTCCTCCGGATCCACCATTGCCTGTATCAGCCGATGATGACGGCCGCCGTTCCGGTTCATACAATCCTCGCGCGATGAGGGCTTCGTCCTGGCTCAATCCCCTCCAGACACCTTTCCACGTATCGGTCCACTTCATCTTGCTTGACTCAATGTCATAATCGTACCTGCCAATTTTCACGATATCTGATTCTGAAGGGATCTTCGGGCCCGGGGCCTGCGCAAGCCACAATTGCTTGGTCAAAAAGTTTGCCCCGATGAACAAGGACTGGAAAATTGGTCTCCCAAGTACCCATGCACCTGAATGCCCGGGACTGCTGTGGCAGGGGAAGTACGGCACTTCCTTCCCCTCCATACCGGGAATCTCATCGGTGAAGGGAGGCCCCAATGTGAGATTGAGCTGCATCAAAGGAAGATGAATCGTAGTTGACTTCCCCCGTTCACCGGCATCGAAGTCGAAGGTCAGCGCCGACGCAGACTCAACAATCAATTTGTACCCCGGATGACTTGTGTTCCACAGCCAGAGATCCAGCCCTTCATGATGATAGATAGGGAGATAAGATGCGATCCCTTTGCACACATCTGAAGGAAGAGTGAGATAGGGACTGCAGGCATCAAGCCGGACCGAAATGCCGGTGTCTGTGCTGTACTTGTACGTGCCAGGGATGATCTGGACGCCGGTCATCTCGAAGGGCGCGCTGCCTTCAAAGGTGTTGACTGCTAGCCGTCGGAGCACAAATGAACCATCGATATAGGAGCCCTGCGAATCAACTCTGCCAATAACCCTGTTGCGATCGTATCCACCGAAGATGAGTGAGCCTGGGATCTTGCTTGAAGGCAAGGCCGAACCGTAGTGAAAACCGTAAGATGCCGAAGGGATCACGTCATTTTCCGCGAGGTAATAGGCGATCATGTTCCCAATATCGACGTCCATGAGTTTTTGATCAGAAGTCCAGAATATGGACTTGGATGCTAGTGAACCCAGACTCAAGCATCCAGTCATGATGGGATAGCGCTTCCCGTTGGGGTATTCGAGCATCTGTGACTCGTTCTCGATTAGCGCCAGGGTGTGGTCGGGGACGGTTCCGACGCCGTCCAAAGTGACAGAGTCGAACACCATTCGTGAGGTTCCGGTCGTCTTTATTCCACGGGTTGCATTCTGCGTGAAGAAGGTTACGTGATCAAGCTCCGGTACCGTCTTTCCGTAACGCGAGGGGTCATAGGCGCCAACTTCGCAGGTTGCACTTCCAGAGGTCGCCTTGCAGTAGTCAGTCGTGATGACATAGCTCTCCCAGGAGCGACCTGGAATCATCAGAGTTGGCTGGTCGCCGATCGAGACTTCAACGCCGTGCCATGGCCCGTCTGCTCCAAAGATATGTGTGTTTTCTGTGAACTTGAATTGCTTGGGCGTGGCTTCGGATTCGCTTGCGTAAGCCAGCCCCGAAAGGAAGAAAAAGAGAAGAGAGGGCGACATTGCGAAAGCTGCCCACACTCAAGATGGCTCAAGACCTTCCAGTTTTTCATGTGACGTCTCGGACTTAAAAAAGATGGAAGACAAGCATGGTGTTGTGTCCAGCTTCCTTATATCCCAAGTGTCAGATCTATCAAAACGGCCCCCGAATAGCCAAGCCAAGCTAAGCTACGGATCCGCCGTGGCTTGGCTATCCGTCAGGAGGCCGCAGGGCTCCACTATCAGCCTTGGCGCACGCGACTAGTTAAGCTGTTTTGGCAATAGAGCGCGCCGAAGGAACGTTGGTCCAGGATTCTCACAGGGAATAGCTTGCCTTGAATCCGCAGAGAACAAAGTGTGGATGGTTGCACATCTCATGGCATTTTCCTTTTATCATACGACCCGAGGTCATCCGTGGTTCTGTGAATATTTTTTACTTGCTCTCACCAGCAGGCCATGTTGACTCAGCTCAAGTTGTGGGGTTTTGCTTGAAAGAAAATACACCACTAAAGATGACTGGAGGAACTCATAGGGCTGGACCCCTTGGACCTAAGCCGCAGGCAGACTCCAACACTTCGGCCACCGTCAAAGGTGTTCATCGGACCGAAAATCTAGCAATCTACCTTTTTGTCTTTTATCTTTTGGGGCTCGTCCATGTTATCCATTTCACGACATGTAATTAATAGTCTTCAGGGTAGACGGTGCATCGATTGGTTGACGCGCTCAATGCTTCCGAGGGGAGCATCTTGGTAGCCAGTGATGGCCTTGCTGTCCTCCAGTGAAGGAAAGCAGCGCGGACGAGAGGGAAGTTTGAAATATGGAGTTACGAAATAGTTGCCAGCTTAAATGATAGATCGAGCGATCAGCACATCGGTCCGACCGCGTCTAGCAACAAGCAAAAAGGAGCAGGAAGTCGGGCAGGCGAAGTGTCGTGGAGTTGACATCATGAGCGGATGTAGGTTGTTGCGTGGCCGAGGCTTCTATCGATAAGGTCGGGGACTCGGAGCCACTCTGCCGAGACTCATTGGATCCCCCATCTCAGGAGGATTACTTAGGGGTTCCTTTGCCCTTCGATCCCGAGATTGTTTCCACCGAGATCGAAGCGAACACTGACGATTCCGGCTTCTAACTTCGCGTGTTCTCATTTTCTACCACGAGTTGAGAAAGCTGTCATTCCATCTTTGTACCCAGCTCCGAGATAAATCCACTCCTTCGACCCCTCTCGGCTCGTGCGCTGTTCTCGTCCCATATATTTCCAGTCTCAGGACCAGTCGTGACCATGCCAACGTCATCAAGTGTACTTCGAGGAATTCGGTGATAAGATGTTGGTACGTCGATCTGGAATTAATCTCGACATGGGTCCGGACCGACTGTCTCTCTCCGAATCTCCGTGCCATGAGTGTTCCTTCCGTCCCCTCTTTCTGGGAGACTTGCGGCTGAAGAGACGCTTGGGACTGTGGAAGAGGTTACACTAGACCTTCACTGTTGTTAAGCCGGCTGTCAAGGCATAGTTGTTAGAACTTACTGCATATTAATCATCGTTTCAGCTTAGGGAAGCGGCATAGTGCAGTAGTAAATGGAGAGTCTGCAAACACGGAACTCGATTGCCTTGATCGCCCCAACAACCGCGCGGCCATCTTGACACTGTATCCAACATCATGTTCTCGGTCGCTGCGGCTCTCCTATGCTTTACTTTGGCGGGCATGGCTTTCAGTCCAGAGTATCGTACTCCCATCTGAGGCCGTCCTGGATCGTTCTGTCTTTTTTTTCAAGTAGCCAGGCGCCATGAAGGGCTGCGACCGCTAAGTCTGCCCCGTCCCCAGTCGTTTCTGTCGCTTCAAACGTAGTTGTTTCCCGTGGACATCTCACTGACAGCTGCGAGCTGCTATCGCGCTGGGAATGGATTCATCATTCTTTTTCTATGTGAACACCTCTGGCCCACTACACCCCAATTGAACTGAGATTGTCATGTGTACCTAGCCTGCTCTGACACTCAGTATCCTCTTTTCTGGGATTTGTTCAACATCATATATACCTCTCCGTGTCCTCCTGCTCGTCACTTTTAGGCTCTTCTACGCAGTACCAAGCTTCATCCACTGCCGCCGCTATCTTTGCAGTCACGACTCCGTTTTTCTTGAATAGTCTCGATCTATCATCATTTGTCTCCTACGCTCTAGTCATCTTCTGTATGGTGCCCTTCAAGCCGCGTCTCGAGCCAGATATGCGACGATCCCCGAAGACGCAGAAAATGCTGCTGGTCAGCTTGACTTTCTTGACAATCACGAAGTTTGATAACAAAACTGATGTTCTAAAGTGGTAACTCAGCACTCAACCTCTGTTGGCAATTGCCACGATCCTACAGGGTCACATTTCCATCAGGTAAACGGACAGTTCGGATCAGTAGTTCTCGTCGGCATTATGGAAGCACCGGAGTCTCAACTTTCCTTCTCTTGGGCAAACTATTCAGCAAAACACTTAAGTCATTGGCTCCCTGCGCCTGTTCTGTCCTTTGGTCCCTCTCCACTCTTCCATTCCTTTCTCCTCTCACTTCCTTAGCGCCTTACACCCCTCCCTTACTCCAACCCTCTCCGAAAACCACACCGAACTCCGTATTTGCGGTAAATTATTCAGTTGAGTCCTTTCGTCAATTTGGAGCCTCCCAAGTTTCAGCATTTCTTGATCGCCACCTCTTGGTTTCGACGCGTGGCATGCCTTCGCAAGCGAGAGGAATGAGACCATCGTGGAGGATTTCTTTGAAAATATCTATGAGAGATTGGTCAAGTCCTTTCTGACCGTGAGTGGAGCTCGGATTTGCCAAAATGCGGAAGAAGTCATGCAGATGTGGGAATCGATTTACTTCGGGGTGGTAAAGCAGAAGGGACAAGTTAAGTGCGAGCATCCTAGCCTTTTGGAGGGACCTGAAAAAGTTGAGGCAGTTTTTGCATCAATCGGTTAATGGCACAGTTATGAAGGGTGTGTTAAAGATCTGGGGTTCTCGGTCACCGGCTGGATGAGCCGTGGGTTCTGTTGTCGAAAGGCAATTTGGGACCCGAAGACACTCAAGATGACGGACATCAGCTGACGTCCGATGTGGGATTTGTTGACACAGGATTGCAAAAAGTCGAGGTGGCTGTTCAAACCCCGCGATGATGGCCTCGTTCAAGTTGAAAATTATGGCGTGCCGTTCTTGACTGATGTGTCAGCGTCCAACGATATCTGTCGACACCAGAATACAAATCTTCACGGTCTTCCTCTGAGCCCAACAACCTTCATCGCACTCAAGGGGACCATTCCCATCCTCTCAAGCCTGTTCAGTGTCTGCCATTGGCAACGTCCTCTATCCCAGCCTGCCTATGGTCATGTCACAGAAGGCTTCGCCTACAACGAAGAGTCCGACATATCTTGGGAAGATAAGCGAGACAGGTTGCACTTTGTTGGTTCGACCCTAGACGTCAGGGTCAACAGTGTCGACTGGAGGGTATTCCACCATCAACGTTTTGTTGCGCTTTCAGGGATTAAACACCGAGACCAAGTACCGATACCCCCGGCGAAAGCCAGACGGTACTCTTCACGCCGTAGCAGACCAAACTTTCCCCATCAAGCAATTCAGCGTATTCTTTACGGATGTCATCCAGTGTCATCAAGACAAATACATCACTCAGGAGTCGTTCTTTGACATTTATGAGAGAAAATACTAAGGTGCCGCCGCAAGTTGAAGTTGGTCTTTGATATATGAGAATAGAATCAGTGGGAAGACTGAAGTTGCATTAATCGCGGTCAGCTGTGCTCAAGGTGACAATGCTCAGGAAACTGCATGATGAGAGGCTCGTTCCGTGGTTGCACCACATCCCAGTTAATTTGGAAATGCGGAAACTGTCAAAGATAGCTACTTGGCTGACAAGTACCTATGAAGGGAGACGAGTTGCGAGAGCTGTCGCTGAGCAAGGCCTACAGCGGGCTCTCAAAGCACTAAAGGAAGAGGATAGAGCGGTCTGTGTGTACCAGCTGTTGTTGGAGCTTGCTAAGATACAGAAACCCGACAGACCCGCGTTAACGATACCACCAAAACTGTCATAGTCAAAAGTTTGATGTCCAAGATAAGTACAAGAAGCAAATTGATACATGTATTCAGGTGCTATTCCGAGTGCTCTAATTACTTGTTTCCTAGCCACCTTCTCATGAGCAAGTGCACTCCCAGTTGTGCCTGATCAATGCCAGCCTCCACGGAAGAGCATTATACGGGAGGTGAGAGAAACTCGGGTCCATCCCCTGATACAAGAATTCGATCCCGCACGGCTCGATCGTCAGCGTCTGGTCGACATGAGTCCGGACGATCTCGCCATGGCTAATGCTCTTCGTCCAAGCATCAACGCCCTCCTCAAACACGACATTATTTGACCTCGCCCAAGCATTATCCTCCTCATGTGCAAGCGGCGTCCACGGGCCCTCAATCTTGGATGACGTCCAGGACCGGAACCAGCGCTGCTCATCTGTGCCAATGGCCTCAACCAACAGGAGGTACTTCTGATCCTCCCTAGCACCCTTGACGCGATAGATGCATGAAGCCTCGAAGAGTCTCCACCGATCTGGATCCGACATCACGATAACCGGCTCGCTCATGCCTTCAGGGAAGTCCTCAATCTTCGTCTCCGACCGGTACAGCTGCCCGTTATCGTCCGACGAGAACAGATGGCACAACTTCTCGTCGCAAATAACCCACATATCCACCCAGTAGTAAGGTCCAATATGATCCTTGATAATTTGTGGCATCTCGGGGTAGAACGTCTTCGGCGCAGTCCACCCCGCTGGGTTCGAGATATCCGGGTTGGTCGAGTACGCGGCGTTATCGTTCTGATAGACGAGGTACCACAACTTATGAGGCTCGAACCAGAAGACCTGTGGCGCGGCACGATACCCTGGTCCGAGGGGAGCCTGGTCGAGGTAGAAGAATTCGGCGTTCGGGGCCTCCTCCCACGAGGTGAAGTTCATGTAGACCAGGTTGTAGCCCTCTTCTTTGGCAGTGCTGGCGAAGACGTGGTAAACGCCGTCGTAAAAGATTACGGAGGGGTCCTTGATGCCAGCGAGGTTGCGACCATCGTCTTTGGGGCCGATGAGCGGGCCGGTGGAGGTCCAGGACCAGGTTGAGGGGAGAACGCAAGTGTTGTTCTTCGGAGGTGAGGTGCAGGACCTACGGTGGAGGGAGCGCGCTGTGATGGCGCTGGGGAGGAGGGCGAATAGCGCGATGGAGGCCTTCATCTTGAGAGTTCGTCAGGGGGAGGGGGTGGTCGGCCTTGGGATTGAGGAATTGAGAGCGGGCTAACGACCAGATGATCTTAAAGTTCTGGGACGACGGAGTTCATATACTGCTGCCCCTCAGGCCCCTCCCTAGGACATATATCCCTCCGACAATATCAATACCACCAAGAGTCGTATAAGAACCGTCCATCCTCTCAGCAGGTTGACGGCGGCTAAAGATCGTTCCTGCATTTTAATATACCCAGAAGGGTCGAGGGCATTCTAGGCCCGCTTATGCGCTCCAACCAGGTTTTCTCCCCTTCTTTGCTACCACGTCATCTTTATTGCCGTCAACTTTAACTAAGGGATGTAACCTCTCGTCAAGCCTGCCGATTGGTGCGCATGTGTCAGATCTAGCGATCATGATCTACCGTGGCGGAAAAAGTGATTGCATTGTGGTTACTACAATTCCCTGAGCCACGGAGCGGGATGTAACCTTCATCGTGTGGTGCCCGGTGGTCGGGTTGCATGCGATTTAACGTCACGTCGGTTGGGGAACAGGCAAAGTCAAGAGTTACATTGCTGTTTTAACCCATTTAGCAAGAAGACCTTCCTAGCTAACATGGACAGTACATGTCTTCATTAACTGTGGTCCTACCGTAGGCTATGCCCAAAGGTTATGACATGTTTATATAAAGAAAAAGAGACTGAAACATGCAACGACAAAGCCTGATCTAGAAATATCTTGTCAAGCTTGCTGCTAGGCATACTTAAATCCAATACAATATCACAATTCCCCGGACAGGAAAAGCGATATACGAGCTCTATTTCACCATCTACAGCAACTCCATCTGAAGGCCAGATACAGCCATCACGATTTTGATGGTTTAGCAGAATCCACCTCTCCGTTCTTATCAAACTCCATGCTTGGCCTGAGGTTAGGCCTCTGGGACGTGATATTAAACTTCTCCATCGTATACTTCGGCTGTGTTGTCACAATGCTTTCCTTACCCCTCTCATTGGCGACAAGTATGCTCGAGACAGCCAGCGTCGGGCATTCGCCTATGGCATGTGCCAATTGTACGGACAACATGCAAGTATGCTTGACTGCATTAGAGGCTTGTTCATATATGATTTAGTCGTCCTTGGGCAGCTAGTCCGATTGTTGAAGCCCCTGAAGCTTGCGGCATTACTGGCTCCTAACTTGTGAAGTTGATCCAGAAGTGGCTTTCTTTAGACTGGCAACTACAGCCTCCGAGTTCTCTCATAGTCGTCATTTTTGATCGTTTTGACCGTTAAATGCTCTGGCTGTTCTGAGTTATCTGGGTGGTGGGGAGGGAGGACACAGTATTGAGCTTAACCACAGTACCAAGATTGCTGTCACTAATTTCGGGAAGTGATGCTGGTAGGTTGGTTGAGACCGTGGTGGAGTTTGCAGGGCTGATGTATCTGTCAGGAGAGTTAGCGTCAAGTCTTGCTCTACCAACACATTAAAATATCCAATATCATATTTTCATACGGCCACTTGGAACATTCCTGACCTTGATGATAGCATTCGTAGAAGTACAATCAGCAAACATCCATTCGTCTTTGCTTCAGCGGTGATAGAAATTGAGGGCTTATTTCAGGTAATCTATCTTCATAACCTGGACCCCAAGTCGACAGCCTTTCTAGTGTTGATGACATGTATTTTAGTTAGGGGACCTATGGTGTCCCGGTCTGCTCAATTCTCTGCATACCGTGCATCTATGGAAGCTGTTATAAGGAGTTTTGGAATCCGATTGTACCAATTCGTATGCATAACAAACTCATCCCTTAAGCTGCTCCTTGCCAGTTAGATGAGAAGTGTGACCAGCAGCAATCCTATCGCCAGTTTCTGGGTCTGTTCGAGATTTGGTGTTAGTTTGTGACCTGAAAGAGCCGATATGGAAGCTCATGGCACTGGGGGAGGTATGGGCCAAGGCTGAACGAGCATGAAGACACGGGAGCTATATTGATCAACAGAACTGTGTATCATGGGCCGTATGCCGACACAGTCGTGACTTCAAGCAGTTTGTTCTTGATCTCAAACATAGTTTTATACTTTCAGACTACATGTACTTACAAGCTAGCTGACTTTGTCCGTGTTAAGATTTGGCCCCTACCTTGCCTGCTCAGCGATGTGAGGTATCCATTCTTGGCATGTTTGCAGTCATACTAAAGGCAGAATGAAACAGAATGGCTGAGTTAACAGGCGTTCGTGATTTTTCCGCAAAAGAATCATTCATGTTCGCGCACCTGCTAGGTTTGCACCTGATAATATCATAAAATATGTTACCTGATGTGCTATTGACTCCCAGTAACCGCCATGGATATGACTGTATGACGAGAGACCTCGTTTATGACGTAGCCAATGATTGAATGAGGTTAAGCCACAAGGCATACTAAAGGACTTTCAAAGCTTCGTCTCATTGCCTCGTTAAATATTCAGGTGGATCTATAACCGTAGAAACCACCTGGACAATACCGAATAGCCAAGTTCAACTCAAGGCGGCTTTACACTTTGCGCATTTCCATCTTCATGTTCAAACTTCTTGGCGCTGATTCGCCTTATGACAGCTGACATCAAATTCATATTATCAGGATGTTTCCTAAAACCCGATATCCAAATCTCCCTCTATTATTCCCAACAGAATAATCCATCTACGATAGCATTCCCCAAAGTTCCAAGTTGGCTAGGATCCTACGCAGCAGCGCTCATCTTTTCCGTGACATACTCGAGATGAACGGTGTTTTTGGTTACTTCCTCTGGAGGAGGCTGCTCAGCCTTCTTCTCTTCTTCGCCAGAGTGTATGTTTACTGGCTTAGGCTCTTTGCATCTCTGGTTTTGATGGTTTGTATCTTGTGTGTATTGGCCATGGTGACCTAGATAGAGACTTAAGAAGTCACATACTTGTGATAGTTGTGCTTTGTTGCTGAGAAACTCTTGTAGCAAGAATGCTGCGATGGTTTTCTTGGGATTGATGAACCGCTTACAGGGAACTAGTTCTACGCTCAACCACAGACCAAGACTGCTGTCGCCAACCTTCCAATACTCTGAGTGGCAATGCTAATATAAAAATGACGCTAGAGGAGTTGAGAGGGTAGTAGGACGAAGAAAATCTGTCATTATACTGTTCTCTCTGGTTTATTGAGTGTTTATATGTTCTGCAATAGGTAAACTGCGAGGGCGCCTAATGTGACTAGGTAATTAAGCTTTGTCAAACCCCATCTTTGGTTCACAGACATTATTGAAGACTCACTGCAATAGCTCAACCTCCGCCAATACACAAACATCTACAAGAGAGTAGTATGTTTATTTCAGTTTAGGTAGCACCAGTCATGTGGCTTGCAGCAAGCTCTCGGCTAATGATACAACAACGATTGCATCTTGCGATTAAAAGAGATCTAGCCAGAGCGAGTGTCAAGGAGAAGATTTTCCAGCTTCGTTGTATTGCTTACTGCCTGAAGTATTAAAAGCAAGTAGAGAAGAGGACATCAAAGAAATAAAAAAAGAGAATAGAAACGCTCAACTGATGCCAGAATCCCACTAGTTCCTTAGCTAAGCAAACTTGCCTATAAGTCACCTTATATATCTGGATGGGCTCAATCTTCTTCGCAAATAATGCTCTGTTTGCACTGCCGAGACCCATGCTTCCATGTCGCTGACCCCTACTGAGCGACACAGCCCAAGAGAAACTCAGTTGCGAAATAAACATCCGTAGATCCTTATTAAATTCATTGGGGTCTCATGCCGTGCAACAATGTGCATCTCCGCTCACTATAGTAGAATGTCCCGTCGTTGGGCTTCTTAGCGAGAATCATACTCTGTCGAATACTAGCATTTGCTCAGCGCTGAACCTGATGAGCGTTGGTGAACAGGGTTGCTAGGGAGTGTCATTCCAAGATTTGAAGGCTCTTGATCCGGGACGCAAGATCGTCATCTGCTACATCAGCATCTCGTTAATCCTGCACCAGCAGCGTGACTCTCACCTTGTTTATCATCAAATTGGTTTGGATGCTTGTCCACTGGCACTGGTTGGGAGTGTTGGAGTTGCGGACTTGAGAGCTTAGCATATTTCGCGCACGTGTTGGCCTTCTGTTGAAGATTTGGATCCTCATTGGCAGTTTTTCTTGCCTTATTCGACTCCTCACACTTTGCCTTAACCTGTTCTTCATATACTTTCTTTGCCTCGCGTAGGTAGTTTATAGTTGGGCCTGCTGAGATCAAATATACGCCAGTAGACTGGGCAGTTTTATAGGCTGAGGAAGGTTCTAAGCTCTCTTCGTTGGTCGTGACTGGCTGGAGAATTTCAGAACTGTCGGCATAATCTGATGTTCTACGATCATGGCTGTTAGCTCATTTACGTGTGAGTTCAAGATGGTGCTTGAAAATATAACTTGGTAACCCACAATATTTTTTGAAAGACTAGAAATCTGGCTGTTATGAGACGAGATATGTCGCCGATCAGAGCTTGAATACTCTTCGCATACATCTCCTGGTTTCTAAGCAGCAAATTTTTTCTGTTGTGCTCGTCGTCTAGTACAAACGGAGCGTCAGTGCTTGCTCGGATAAACCTATTCAGTCTCCTCTATAGAGATCACTGCGATCCTTACTTACCACGTATTAGATGGGTCCTAGTAATAGCCTGTTTAGGGATCTTATGAAGAAATATCCACTCGTTCTGGGAGTGTTTATGAAACGCCAAAGGTCCCGGCCAAACGCTTTTCAGAGAGTCCATCTCCAGTACAACACATGACGATGGGAGAAGGCGAGATTCTATAGTGTGAATTGCAACTGGTGGCTCCCGCGCCCAAGATCCATGAATGGCAACCTTCTGGGCCCAATTATAGGCATGCCTCCAATCAGAAAAAACGGAGAGGAAGCAACTAGGTTCCTTACTCCCCCAGAAAGCGTGATTGACAACAGCACGCTTCAACTCTTCTTCGGTAGCAATCACCCGCAAGCTGTCGACTGCAATGAGATCCCGGGTAAAAGGGTGCTCCCATGACTGGGTATCGTAATGAGTTACTTTCCAGAAGAATCTTGGCCGCCGCTGTTTGTGGGCGTTGTTGACCGACGCAAGGTAAGGGGAAATATCCTGTTGTGTTGTCATCATCGTTTACTGACGTAAAGTTCGAACTGAGAAATGCTAGATGGCGAGCAAAGCGGATGTTTAAAGCCGACAGTGGCAATACTCTCCAGTTCACAATCCAAGTATTAATGTGTTGTGGGCTGATTGGACTTCGTATCCTTCAACATTGTCGTGAAGCGCCTTCTTATATGCCTTCCTCGCTTGGGCCTCCAACTTCCAAGTATCCATACTGATTGCCTAACTGCAAATGATGCATTGCCTCACGAACGAAAGAAGTTCTGGGATCACAGGTACCTGGATATCAGATCCGAATGTGGCTGGATTGGTTACCTTCGCCGCTACACTGGCAGCAGTTGTACTGGATAGCCCAGGCTGCCTAACTTAGCCGCTTATGTCGCGGTCAATATCACGGGCCGCAGGATATGGCCAACGTGTTGGCTGCGCCACAGACACTTTTGCCACAGTACAACGCAATTTTTTATTGCAGAGCAAATGTGTTGAGCGAAGTTCCGAGCGCCGATGTTTCTTAACAGAGTTGGCTGATTTATTGAGCAGGCTTACAGACTAGCTATCTGGTAGTTATCAGTTCCATAGTTCAACGAAACGGCAGTCTTGCTAGAGTTCAAATCTTGAAATTATTCAAGGCCAGCAAAAAACCGAGCTCGGTAATAGATTGGGATTGCTGATGCAGTACACTGATGTGCAACTGAGATGTTCAGTCCGGACAAATGTGATGTGTAGCACAATGTCCTGCCCCATTGAAACATTGACCAAAAGTTGAGCATTTTATCCATCCCCTTCAATGACAAGCTCATCTATTTGGCTTGCAATGGCTTTGACTTAGCTATCGCTTTGGTCTCTCGGAGGTCTTTTTACAGAGAAATCTCGAAGCTTATCTCCGATTGCGGTCCTCGTGGATTTTAGGAAGAGATCCTTGCTGAGACCAAACTTTCCGCGAAGTAACTTGCAAGTCAGTTCTTCAGATTCTTCAAATATAAACTGGGGTTAAAGGACGACGCATAATCTGGGAGTTCTAAGGTGTCGGTCATCGCAATGTAGATCCTCATAGGTTCAAGGATCCTCCGGCTCCTGGCCCGGTTGCATGTACCCTGTTTGACACGGTGAACATCAAATAGTTAGGGTCTCTGTTGTGCTAATCGAGATATTTTAGGATTGAATCTTTAAATCATCCACCCTTTCAAACTGCCGATCGTGGTCTCAAGCAATCGCATTTCATATGTGAAGGAACTGATATGCAAGTATTCTGTGTTCTCAAACGCACGACCCTATAAGGTTTCTATGGAATGGAGTCCGGTTTTGGTTTATAGTCCAAAATGTTCTTGAAACTTGGAAAACCACAGGGCTTGCCATTTCCGTAATGCCTTTCATTGAAGGTAATGTCTTGCTGCCTGACAATGTAGCTCTTCTGTTTATAGATACAAGAAACGATAATTCCCATCATTACATCATATAGCCACTTAACAATCCGCAACCCTGGAAATAAAGCTAGTCAAAAAAACCGTGTTATCAGTCACTATAGCTGCACGTCTTAGTCTGTTCGTTGACTAGCCCATCCGGTTGATGACATAGATATGAACCTAACGGCATGCAACAAATGCAATTTGTCGCCAGTGTTGACTAGTTCGGAGCTTAACAATAATTCATTTCTTTTTGCTAAACACTAATCTCTCAGTAACTTGCTATAGAAATTTGTGACGCTGGCACATTATCAACATGTAACAAGCAGCGAACTGACGCCCAAACAGTGAGCCTATTGACGATAGACAACCCTGTCGTTCCCTCCGGAGTGTTAGAAAGTAGTTAACATGTGGATTGCCTTTCGCTCTTAGCGATGACACCCGCGATGAAGGTCTTTGTTTCCCGCTTTTATTTAGCACTGCTTCCTGGAGAATCCCTTGTTGCCTCGTGCAGCTGCCCAGCATGATCTTGCTCTGTTCACGCTCATGTTAGCTCGAGCCATATTACCACAAAAAACCTGCGCAAAGGTGCTTACCATCTCCATAACTTTCCGGAAGAACCTGAGCTTTCTGTTGGATATGAACGTCAACTTGAGTCGAGTTCGTTGAAGGAAGAGTTGCATTAGCATCGACTGTCCTCGACTCTTGGCTCTGTCTGCTGGAAGACGCAATTTCCAATCCCCGAATACCCTCTTCTACCCCTTGGATAGAGAGATTTTGTCGAGCACCCCATGGTTCAAGCAGCTGGGGATTGTCCCGGATCGCGATCCTGATATCCTCGACCAAGAGATCCTCTTCGAGGTCGCAAATATTTCCGGTTACTGTGGGAAAGCAACGTTAGAATATTTGCCCTGTCCACCTTGATTCGTAGTTAAAAAAGGTCCATCCCTTACCCGAAATCGGCTTAAAAAGCATGACTTCCTTGATTGCGTCCCTCGGAATCCGATGAAGGATTATCCATTCATGACTCCCATATTTGTAGTCAAGTTTTAAGCTTTTTTGAGAACTTCCATGAATAGAACAACGCAATCATCGGGCAGGCATGACGTAACTATGGTGTAGATCTTCACGGGCGCATCGATGGTTTGGCCACTGGCCCAGGACCGGGCAGCCCTCAAGGAGTCAAAGGTTGACATCCAAGGACTGGGCTTTCGACAATACCAATTGATATGGTCTTTTATAGACTTCGTGAAATCATCCTCCTCGTCGGTAACGTCGTCGGTAACGAAAGATCTTTTGCATGCAACCATATCGCCACGATTATGGTCACCTAGAGCGTCACGCATGACCCGGGATCTTGTTCTAAGGTGAGTAACCCTATACAGCTTCTCAGGCAGTGTCACATCACTAGAGTAAATATCCAAGCTCCAATGCTTTTCAGAGCACATTGTAATATCAAGCGTAATGGACAATTCCTGTGCTCTCAACCCCAGTGGGATTGTCTTGAGATAGATGGATTGAAGCGATGATCTTGAAGAGTCGAATCTATACCACAGCAGAAGCTAAGGGCAGAGCTGTGAGATAAAGTTGATTGAGCAGCTGCTGGACGAGCTCTCTTTTTAGCATCGAGGTTTAGGCACTCCATAGTCGGTAACATGGAGCATTTATGCCTTGCCATGAGCCAAAACAACCGCAAGGCGATGCAATTGCACAGCAATGCACCTTTGGACGTATCTTCATGACGTCAGAGGTCATAGTGTTCGTTGCAATGGCTGTGCATCAATAAACCGTTGGTTGTATTCTCCCTGGCATTTAGCTCCCAGCAGCATTGCACTTGGTTACAGAAAGGCCCAACCCGAGGCTTAGCGATAAGCCATTATCACAACTCACATTCTGAAGCATCAGGTGATAGTCTATTTTGGGGAAAGTGCGAAGATTTGTATGTAGATATGTTGGTTTAGGCCTCCGGGCTGGTTGAGGCTGGATGTGGCAGTGCTCGGATTTCCTATCTGGGGCTGGGAAAGTAGGAAGCCTGCGGCCGTCCAGGCAAACTCAATCGCAATTCCAGTTCGTATCACCAATGAGAATTCTCGGCCGTGCCCACGACGCCGGCGGGAAAGAGGTACATATGCATTGGCTGGTTTGAGCTATATACACGCGGAAAACCCCGAGAAGGGGAAAACCAGTGTGTGTATCCGTGAGATAAAGTGGTGGTGTCTAAAAAAAGGAAATGAGTACAAACAGAAACAAAATGAGTTAGGAGGGGAGAGTGTGAGGTATGTGGATGTCCAAACTAGACGGTTCTGGTTCTGGTTTTACGTTGTTAGGGGGTGCGCATCGTTCGAGAATGTAAGGTCGCGGCGCGTGAGAGCTGGGGAGGGCGTAGGATGGGGATGGCTTGTCTTGTTTGATGGTCTCCGGGTGAGCCGTACAGTTCGAGTTTGTGATTTTTCTATTCTCAAATAGTTTGCATGAGTGCCAAAACACCCTGGGTGTCTGGGCGGTCGGTATGCGAGGAAGTATGTAACCTTCTCCATAGCGGGTAGCCCGGAGATAGAGTTTGCACGCGATTCCGCCATTTGTACTTTTCCCGGTCTAGCAGGTTATATGGGTGCAGTCCAGCAAGCCGCCATAGCCATGGCGTTGGGATGGTACGCCGAACCAGGAAGAGAACCTTGAGGGCCGCATGGGCAGCTTTGGACAAGGCCTCCCGAACCGCTCCGAGGCCGACGGGTATCAGCCGACCCCTGGCCCCGACCCTAGAAGGGCCTATGTCAAGTATAACTAAGCCATACATCAGTGAAGGCACCACTGCCATGTTGAAGATGGTAGGTCCAGATTGGAAGGGAAGCCATTAGCTTTAGTGTTGGAGAGTCTCTTAAATAGGCCCACCACGGAGGCAGTAACCGGCGCTCTCGAGGACGCCTGGGCCAAGGGGCTCAGTTTACCATCTAAGACTATCGTGAGCCACTTCACTGAGGTCTTGGGGGCGAAATGTAAGGTCGCCAGACAGAAGACTAAGCTGATTCTGGTTCGTTTTGTGTCGCTTTGAGCCTGCTCTATGTGGGGGGATGTACAGGGACGTCTGTTTTGTTGGGGTCTACTCGGAGACCGAGGCCGCCTGCCTTTTAACATAAGGATTGACCGCGAAGGGTAGCTTGGAACGCTAGTTGGGTCGGCCTTGGCTCCAAGAGAGCTGCAGGTGGTCATCCATGTACATGAAATATGAACCTTGTTGGGAAGGGATAATGATGGGTAAAAAGTATAACACAAAGAGTATCGGCGATTGTGGGGGCCTAGCGGCAGCCCAGTGTCCGAGTGAAAACTAGATCGCGCCCACCTAAAGAAGAAGCGACGCCTCTCACAGAAGGTCGTTGTCTGCTCACAGATGATTGGGGCCATCCCTTGTCAATTAGGACCTCATTAAGTAGTTGATGTTGGACAGAGAGGTAGGCCGGGTCCATGTCGAGTATAATCAGGAAGCCCGTGATATCTTTGGCGTGATCTGGTCTCCGTGGCATGGGCAAGGGCCTGGACAAAGTCCAGAGCGGATTTTGAAGGAATAGCCCCGGCGACACCTAAGAGGATTACGCCTGATAAGGCTGCGGCCGAAGTCATTCTTCTCGTGAAGAGTCTCTGGATACCTTTTCTAAAGACGAACAGTAAGGTAATCGGCCGCCATCCTTTGTAAGATGGGGGGTTGCGACCCGGTTTGGACAGAGAAGCCACGGTCACTTGCTTGAACGCCGAGGGGAAGTAGCAGAGGCGGAGACAGGACTCAGAGAGGCATGGGGCGATCGGTAGCAATCTGTCCCAGACATGTCAAACTAAGGCCAGAGCCACTCCGTCGGAACCCCTAGTGTTAGATGTCGCCCTGCGGAAACTGTCAGTGAGTTCGACGTCGAAGGATGGGGCATTTTAACTTGGTCCATTAGTCTGGGGTGATTCTTGGTCCTGATCAAGGCGGTCTGAGACCGGACTGAGAGACAATTGGACGGTAGGCTTGGGCGGCAAGGTAGGATTCTGGCAACTTAACTGCTGCTGGAAAATATTTCTGCGTCAAGTCTTACTCCCTCTTCCCCCCTATTTCTTTATGGGTAGAAATGTTACTACAAGACTTGTGGCCCGTCGAAGTGGTCGCCAAAGTGCCTTGTATAGGCTCACTTACTAGCTTCTGACATATCTCAAACAGTCAAGGACTCTAGGTCTCATATTTACTACGCACTGTCTCTGATATTCTCCTATATCTAAATTCTCAGAGCCCCAGACGCCGTCCAATCAAGTGTCTGACTTGACCAAACTTTAACTGAGGTCAACTGACAACGTAGAGCCACCCAAAGACATGAAACGAGAGGAGATCTTGGCATAGGCATCAAAACTCAGGTGCACATTGAGACCAGTCACGATTCATGCGTTTTTACACTAGACTGGGAAACGTTGAGTCTGAAAACTCTTAAACTTCCTTTTAAATATGGCTTAACTGCCCAGCCCAGGCTGTTGCCAAGAATAAAACTAGAAGTTCAATTATAAGAGCAAGGTTAGGAGCCTCGTGTCGGGCTTCATTGTTTTCCTATGTCTTCCTTCACGATCATCGCATCAGAAGTGCTTCGCTCAGGGCTGCTGCTCATCTTCTTTACACGCCAATTAGAAGGACACAGTCACAAAGATGCGGAAAGCCGATCAGGACTCAGAAGGCCAAGCGAACCTCCCATTCGCATTTTCATGGCTCTTCAGCCTCTTCTGCTCAAGACAGTTTGGTGATGCCATCAAGCAATGTGACCAGCGTATCTTCAGAGCCCGTTGGGCCAATCTCTCTTCTTAGTCTTCTTACCTCGCTGAAAGGTTATCAGACGGTAGCATTGAGTCGGTAAGTTCACCCTGAGCAGCCATATAGCCACAGATTTGGTATCAATGGAAGAAACTGGTCTGTCAGAATGGAGTTTCGAGAGTCAACTGTGATGCAAAAACCCAGCAGCCATGAGGGCATTCCTGAAATTTCTCTATACGGGCAACTACTATTTTTCCACCGATGACATCACACTATTCGACTCATCTGCCATCCCAACCGGCCTTGATATCGCTGGATGAGATTCAAGAAGAGCTAGAGACTGCCTCAGGGGTGCTTGTGTGGGACTTAAATATCAAAGAGTGAGATGATGGAGGAGAACATATTTCCAAATAGGGGAAGCTATTCATGGAAGACGAGAAGGAAGATGAGAAAATGAAAGAGTAGAAAGAAGAGGAGAAAGAGGAGGGTGATCAAGAGTTGAGGGAACCTAAGTTAGGAATGGTGGAAGATACGATGCGTCGTAGAATGGTTTTGAAACAGAATATGATGGAGAAGACTAATGAATTGGATATGGGAACCTCAGCATGGAGAAGTGACGGCCGAGGACGACAACGAAACACTTGGATGGCTACTGGTTCTTCACGAAGCTAAGGGATAAGATTTCCCTGGGTGAGTTTGGTCCGAAAACTCGTAAGGCATCATGAGAGGCATCTGAGAGAGGAACTATCCCTCTCTATAGCTGCATCTTGTGGCGGATAAGTTTCAGGTAGCCGCCCCCAAGCTGTTGGTCAGGGATCGCTTTTATCGGGCTGCCAAAGTATCTTGGGATTGGGTAGCATACTTTCCTGGCATTATTGATAAGATTTATTGCATCCCTCGCGAGCAGGATACACAAAGAGTTTGCGTGAAATCGTTTGTCTCTTGGTGGGCTCCCATATCCGGGACAAAGGCACAGAGGGATCGGATGGGGTGATAAACTACATTGGTGAGTCGGAGGATGCAGTTTGGAGGTGATGAAAAAGCTAAGGCATGTTCCCCGTTGTGACACTTTCGTTCGTCCGTAGCACAACGGAAGACTAAGGTCATCAAGGAGGGTTGGAAAGCGAAAAGGATATCTATGTAATCTGTAAGCATGACATCGAAGTCAAAGACGCGCAATTTGACGAACTGGTCATCCTCTGGTTAGGTATAAGAGCCGCATCTGATGCCTCGATATCCAGTGTGTCGAGCCGAGGATAGCATCAGCGTAGGAGCCTGATACCGCCGCAAGCGTAAGCCCAGTAGGTCAGCCCAGCGTCGGAATGCAACCTACCTCAGAAGGAGATGCGGATAGAGTTTTGCCACCACGTCGGTGCTACGCACAGAGACGCAGGGTTAATATAGGCAAACCCGCGCACGATAAGTCACCAACGGATCTCGACTTGAGGCTGATAGGTACCTGCCTACCTCTTGATCGGAAGATGACCAACAATGAACCGCACGCTCACCTGAGTCACGCCACATTCCACCATCGAACCTGTGTCCGCAAAACCATCTCCTCGTTGGTCAACCAAACTGGTAGAACCTGATCAAAGTGCATGCAAGCCCTTCTTGGCACCGGCTGCAGATGATGAGCGATTTCGACCCCTCATTGGCCCGCGCCATCAGTGAGCCAGTCGGCAGGCAGCACGCCGTGGTTAAGGAGGGGCAGCACATGTTTATTCACGATCGTGACACCCTCTCATTGGGCACTTCCACGGGCCGCAGCTCACCCTACCATCGCTTCGCTCGTTTTGAACGTGGTGCCGACTGGAACACGGGAAGATGGGTAAGGGCTCATGGAAGTTCGGTATCTCCTGGGAGTGGGCTGCCATGTGATAGGCTGCTCGGGAGTCGCGTGCAGAAGGGGCCAAGGACTGGAATGGGTTCGCAGTGGGTTGCTTTCGCCGTGGGAACTAGTGAGTGCCTTGGCGCGGCCGCCTGGTCATGCTGCGTGACGCCTTGGAGCTGCTGGGTGCGGCTCAGTCACTATGACGTAGAAAAACGAAGATGGGCTGCTCGCGGTGGTGATCATGGTCGTCAGCATGAACTTTGACTTCTAGATCTTCAGCAACGTACGCCAGTCATGGCGACGACATCAAACCTCTCAGGATTTATTACCCTAATCCAGCAAAAGGTCGTGCTAACCCAAGTGATCACTCGGCCATCAGCGACCATCACAGCCGTCGTGACACTCGGCAACGGTCCAACAGACATCTCCGCTTCAACTTTCAAACCGGTCATACCGGACATAGTAACTGCACAAGATGAACCGCCACCTCCCCCACCATCGTCAGGAGGATCAGGCCTTAGCTCAGGTGCCCTCGCTGGCATCCTCTGCTCTCTCTTTGTTGTCATCTTTTTCGCTCTCCTCTGCTGCACATGCCACAAGCGCCATCAGCGTGAGCGCCACTACTACTGGTACGGCAGCGACTCAAGCAACTCGAGCAGTAGCAGTTCCAGCAGCAGCACAACTAGCACGAACTCCCTCACCGACCGTCAGCCCCGGCACAGTAGGCGCTCTCGTATTAACCCCAAGACCCAATTGGACCGCTACTACTTGAGCACATGGGGTCGACAGCCGCGCCCCGACTCCAACACGACTGCCGGGCAGACTGGAGGGACTTCTGGACTTGACGGGACGATATCAGCAGGGCAGACACCAACATCTTCGTGGCCGACGCGGGCGACTATCAGGCCGTTCTGGAGGACGGCAAACTGGACGGCGCCCAATGTAGGACCTAGGGTGCAGCAAACGCCTAAATATGCGAATTATCCGGCTACAAGCCAGCCGCAATATGGTGGGGTGAATAGGAATCCTTGGTCAGGACAGGGCCGGGGTACACGGCCGAATCGAGGTAGTTGATATGCGAGTAGAGGAGTTGAGAGGAGGCAAATAGGTGGCATCTTTAGGGAAAAACGATAGACATGATATTCTTTGACCGTGGTTTAGTTTATCTATTCTGGTGTTCTTAGGATCGTGGGCTTAGATTTGAGGGTACGAACCTTTGGAATGCTTTGTTCAGCTGCGACGACAGTGTGAAGAGACATCGAGATTGATTCCGGAGATATCGTGGATGTCATCTAATCGAAATTGTTTCAAAGAGCCCTAAAATGATTGAACATAAATATATTTCAAGGCGACATGCCAGCTTCCCATGCTTCTGAAGGCAAATTGACATCATCCCGGGTTAGGGTTAGACCTCCAAAGATCCACTTAATGCGCTGTCGGGGATGGCTTGTCAAATGCTCAAGGATAAAAAACCAGATTGGGTGGTCCGAGCGAACGCTTTTGGTCAAAATCAGTTCATCTGTGGCTGCTGAAGTTGACAATCGAGTTTTGCAGGCGATGAAATTTGAACAGATGGTGGATGCCGATGAACTTCGGATTAGCTGCCGAGTCGTTGGGTCAGCATGTTTCGGAACCTGTTAAACGGATCGCCGGTTTATCAAAAGTTTATCGATAATCTCGCATCTCCCGCCGATTGCCGATGCCGATTGACGGCGTGCCTGAGAGTTCTCGGCTGGGATTGCTGTGAAAGGAAAGATGAAACGCGGGACGCGAGCCGACCCGTTAGTAATAGGGGAGAGTCTGGAGTGTCAACTGCTGCATTCCCCGGGAACGACTCCAGCGGCGCGCCCCAGGCAAACAACATCGGCCGCTCATTGGTCGATCGCTTGACAAGAACCCCAGCAAGTCCAAGCAACGACCCCTGAAGACCCTGTCGGCGCCTGCCGGACTTGTGCTGGAAGAAAAAACGAGACATGCAGCCGCCAACACGCTAGTCCAGTCGCGGGCGAGCTGAAAATCCCTTCAAACGGCCGACAGGCCCAAGCTCCGCTTCTCCTACGCTGGAAGCTGCGAGCGAACTAGAAGGAGCTGGAAAAAAAAGGTTCCGAAGGCCCACCTGGAGGAGTGCTTTGGTTGGGCTCTGCCAGTGACTTCACCTTCAACTCTCCATCTCTTTCAATATCACCGACGACAATACCGACTCGGCTCGACCCTGGCCGAGTACACTGTATTGTGACTGTGTCACCGAGCCACATATATACACGACATTGGGGACACAACACCAACGGTCGGCCAAACCATGTTGCAATCCCGTATTTGGAGGAACGAGCCGGTGTTGTACAAGTGAGATTGGACAAAGTGACAGAAGCTGTGAAGAGCAATCTCGTCCCAACACGTTTTGGTTCAAGTGAGCGAGCATAGATGAGAATGGACTGGGTCGCATCGCATCTTCAGCACTACACTTCAGGGCTGGCATTGGCAGCACGAAGTCTCTTGGTAGGACACGCTTCATCTCCAAAGGCATGGACTCGACTGACTCGTGCAGGATGACGTCTCGAACATCGAGAATCAGGACGACCGCATTGGCTCAGCCCGCAACAACAGCACTGGCGGCACGCTCACCCACTTCAATGCAAACAATAATGAGAAGGATTCAGCCTCGCTCGAAGGCCTTGGCCTCACCTTTGCCCCTGTCCTCATCTACTCGGGCATCTGTTTCTTGATTTTCTTCTACTTCCGTCGCAAATCCCGCCGGGTCTACGCCCCGCGGTCCATCCCCGCCATCCGGGAGCCGGAGAACCCCAGCCCAGAGTTGCCCGATGGCTGGTTTGACTGGATCAAGCCTTTCTTTGCCATCGACGACGATTGGATTCTCAACAACTGCTCACTCGATAGTTACCTCTTCCTGCGATTTCTCAGGATTCTTTCTGTCATTTGTCTGGCCGGCGGATGCATCGCATGGCCCATCCTGCTGCCCATCCATGGTACAGGCGGTAATGGGTTGAAGGATCTGGAGAAATTGACGATGGGTAACGTTAAGCTCGGTACCAAGTTCTACGCCCACGTCGTGGTCGCATGGTTGTTCTTCGGCTTCGTGCTGTTCATGGTGGTACGAGAGTGCATCTTTTTTATTAACTTACGCCAGGCTTACCTGCTCTCACCCAACTATGCGTCTCGCCTCTCTTCTCGAACCGTCTTATTTACGTGCATCCCGAAGCCCTACGTCAACGAACGGAAGCTGCGCGAACTGTTCGGTCCAACTGTCAAGAACGTGTGGCTCGTACAAGATACTGGTGCGCTGGAGGCCCTGGTCAAGGATCGCGAAGAGACTGCCGATCGACTCCAGCAAGCCGAGATCAAGCTTATCAGATTGGCGAACGCGGCACGCGAGCGCTACCTGAAGACCAATCCCGACCCTTATCTGACGAACGACTATTCTCTACTACCGCAGAAATCTGCAACGGAAGAGTCTCGTGCATCAGAGTCAACCCAAAAGGATCCTGAACCGGGGCAGGCCGAAATCGAATCGGTCAAAAAGTTTGCCGAGAGTCAACTGTCCGTTTTGGACAAGCCAGCTCCTCCTGGGGAACCACAGGGCCCCGAAGATGCCGATTATGTTCACCCCTACGGACTGCACTCTACCCTGCCCGACGTTCGTGGGTCTGTTGCTGCTCTCTGGATCCCTGCCGAATCCCGTCCGCATCATCGACCCATCCAGAACTTTGGCCGTCGTGTCGACACTATTCGGTGGACCCGTGCTCGGCTCAAGGTGCTCAATCGCGACATTTGGAACCTTCGAAAGAAGTTCCGTCGGGGCGATGGTACCCCTCTGAACGCAGCCTTTATCGAGTTTGACTCTCAAGCTAGTGCTCAGGCCGCATACCAGATCCTAGCACATCACTTACCGCTGCACATGTCTCCGCGGTACATCGGACTGCGACCTAACGAGATCATCTGGAGCGCTCTGAGAGTCCGGTGGTGGGAGTTGATCATGCGACGGTTCTTCATGATGGCTGTCATTGCGGCAGTCGTCATCTTCTGGTCTATTCCGTCTGCCTTCTTGGGTGGTCTTACGAACATCGACAAGCTCAGTAAAATGATACCTTTCTTGTCATTTATAGGGAAGCTGCCGTCAGCGATTAAGGGTATTATTCAGGGTTTGCTGCCCGCATTGGCACTGTCGTGGTTCATGTCTATGGTTCCCTGGATGTTGAGGGGTAAGTGTCAAACTGTTTCTGGCGTGCTTGCGGCCGCTAACAGTGAACAGGCTGTGCGAGAGTTGCTGGCGTCCCTTCCCATGCCCTAGTCGAATTGTTTGTGCAACACGCCTACTTCGCTTTCCAGGTCGTCCAGGTCTTCATCGTCACTACCCTCACGTCAGCCGCATCCGCTGCTCTCACCGATGTCATCCAAGAACCCTTCTCTGCCAAGGATCTCTTGGCTCAGAACCTTCCGTTGGCTTCGAATTTCTACTTATCTTACATCCTAATTCAGTGCCTTGCCGTCGGTGCTGCTCGACTCGCTAACTTCGGCGATCTCATCCGCCATGAACTTATCGCGAGTATGACGGTGAATCCCAGACGTCGATATGCTCGCTGGAGGAAACTCACACAGATCCATTGGGGTACGGAGTACCCACGCTTCACGAATATGGGAGTAATTGCCCTTAGCTATTCTTGCATCTCACCTTTAATCCTCGTCTTCGCCGGTCTCGGCATGTTGTTTATCAGCTACGTCTTCCGCTACTGCATACTCTACATTTATGACTCAAGTCTCGATACCAGGGGCCTCTTCTACCCTCGCGCATTACTACACCTCATGGTCGGGCTCTATATCGCCGAGATCTGCCTGGTCGGACTCTTTGCCCTCAAATCTGCATTCGGCCCTCTGTTGTTGATGCTCATCTTCCTCATCTTTACTGCAATTGTACATGTCAACCTCAACAGTGCTTTAACCCCTCTACTGGACAACATCCCTCGTACTCTCGCTCTTGAACGGGACAACGGCCCCTCTGATGACAGCAGCCATACCATGGAGGAAGGTGCTGCTGCCGAAGGGGAAAACAAGAGTGCCAAGGACACCACTGGTCTTGCCGCTGATTACTACAACATGGCTTCCGAATCCGACTCTGACTCTGATGACGAAGCTCCCCCAGTCTCCGAGCCCGGTCTCGACAGCGACATCCAGCTCCGTGGCATCGAAGGCAGCAGTAGCATCAAATACGCCATTACAGAATGGATCAAATCGCAGCTCAAATCGCCCCTTAAACTCTCTACCTCCCTGAGACCAACCACCGATCCGACTCCTGACTCCCGCCTTACCCAAATCCTCGCTGCCATCAAGAACTCCCTCACTCCTGACCCGTCTCGCCCGCCGAACCTTCTCCTCACATTCCTCCATCCCGAAATTTACCAAGACTTCCGGACCCTCGCTAAGCGCGTGAATCCCCAGCCTGCGGAGCTACCCGACCTCCCACCGAACTATGTCAAGCGGAGCGCGTACCAACCTCCTGAGATGTGGATACCCGCTCCGAAGCTCTGGCTGCCCAGGGATGAAGCCCGCGTCAGTAGACAGGAAGTCGCGCATTGCAGGAAGGAGGGGATTTTTGCGAGTGATAAGGGCTGCTGGCTTGTCGGAGGAGATGGGGTCGATCCTAGGGTTAAAGAGCGGCTTGGGAAAGAGACGGTTGTTGAGGGTCAGGAAGATGGAAAGGGAATTGATTTGGGTGTTGCAACAGGTGTTGTGAACAGGGTTACGGGGTTCGGCAAGGAGGTAGGGAAGGGGGTCAGGAGCATGAAGAGGGGCAGGGTAGTGTGCGAGATGGAGAAGAGTCCTTTGAAGGAAGAGATATGGGTATATTGATGAGTTCTTTTTGGATAATGTTTGAGTGATGGATACCCTTGGATATTTTGACGGTTTTTGATGCTTACGGCGTCGCGGCTTTATCATTCATGTAATGTTGAATCATTTCTGATTATCATTGAGCGATTTAAGTGGTATCGATCTCCGTCGTGGGATTAATGATAACGATTGCGTTAGTCAAGTTTTTAATGTGCAGTTGCAAATCAATTCACATCACCATTGAGACTTGTAGACTTGCTCTTGACGCCAATTGCGCCTTTTCTGACGACTACTAGGTCTTGTCATAGCAGTCTCAATGATGTGACTCTTTTTCAACATTCCTGAAGCGATTGGGTTCAGACATCACCCGCCTCTCATTTTGCTGCTCTACATCTCGCATGTTAGCTGTTATAACAACACTGCAATCTGAAGTCTCTCAAAACACTCCACATTTCTTGCCCTTTGTCCCCTATGTGGTTGCTGGAGCAACCGCATCATCGCCAAACATGACTGTCATCCTCTGAGAGGACCTTGAGGACTCATACTCTTAATCGCATTATCCAACAAAAACAAGATAAGCAATGCATTCCAGAGGTTGAGTGTTACGTTTCGTGAGTGATCGTATGAAACGCCAGCCGACATACTCGTATCACGACTTTCATATCTCCATCATTATCCCCCGGAAGAGCCAAGATCCCCATGGGACGTACTCACTACTTCTTTTGGACAACATTCTTAGCATCTTGAGTCCAACCGTCTTTTCAATGATGCACTAGCGATAACACAATCGAGATGATGATAATAACTTGCAGGTTGATGGTAGTTAGAAAGGAGCATCTTCCAAAATAAGCAACATCTTCCCGAGCCTTCCCATAGCCGACCACAGATTGTCACGTCGGTGAGAAGACTTCGGATGAGGCATGGAGATGGCTAGGTGAGGAGGGGGGGGAAGACGCGGGGCCATTTTTTTGTACGTAATCTATATCTAGCATTTCCGGATCGTACTTCCTTTAAGGATCATCGTGTTCAGACCTAGGTCTAAGATTCTCCAAGTCGCAGCGCATCAGCCCTAGGCGGCAATTCTGGTCGAAGTTCAAATCGAAAGCGGGTTGCTGGCTTTCCCCGCACGCAATGTTAATATGCTCAAGACGTGGCCCTCATCTATCTCGATTTTGATTCTCTGCAACCGAACGGCATGTTAGCAGGGCTGAGTGTTGTTGGCTTTTTTTCAGTGAGGGGCTTGCATCATCAATCGATCGAGTCGCCAACCGGTCAGGTGTTGTGTATCACACCTAACGTAACGTTGAGCTTCCAGTTTGCGGGGAATGAGCCGAGTCCTCTAATCCTGGAGGCAGTTGGCGTACTCCAGAAACTAAGTCCGCTGCAGCTCTCTCCTGCTTTAGCAAGCCATCTCGGGACCAGGCTTGAGGTTTTGATGTTATGGCAAGACGTTCACTGCCTTTAGTAGGCCACTTTGTTTTGCGCAGATTTGTCAGTCGTAAGTGGTCTCAGTTCTAGGTATGTATGCTCGCGAATGTCCTGTTACACAACATGTTGAGTCGCGCTCACGGACTAGAAACTGTCCGTTTATGACGAAGGCCCGAAGCTTCTTTTGTCTCTAATTCTTAACCTCCTATATTATCAATCACCTGACCACATTGAGCCGCTTGTGTATGCACCTCTATCCATAAGTGGTAAGGAGTTCAACAGGATGGGTTACAGAGGGGATCGAAAATGGTGGTCTGAGAGATGATGGAGGGGCGGGACAGAAGAGGGAAGAGGGGACTGGAGGAGAATGTTAAAATGGCAAATTGTAGAAGCTCTATCATGAATGATGGAGCCGTACTGTGACTGTCAGGCGGTAAGTTACGAGATTTCTTGCAGGGCAACATACAACTAGTATTCTCCAACTGAGAACTGTCGTCTTATTGCCCCTATCTCGCACGAAGTCAATATCGGATTGAATCCATCGGATTTATGGAATATAAACAATCTAATGTGCACACAACAATGCAAACTCACTACATGTCCGAGCCGCTACCCCTGAGTGTCCGGTAAGGATACCCGGAGCTTGCAAGACATTGCCCAAGACTGACCTACAAATCTCCCTTATGACTTCATCATCTAAAAACAAGGGAAGAGAGTTGCATCCCACCCTACCATTTCTTTGGAATCGGCAGTGTAAGTAGGTTCTGACCATTGTTTAGCGGTGTAGAAGCCGTCTTATTCAGATGGCTACCAATGGAGCGCTCCCCCCTTCCGTCTCCAGCTAGGTGCCGTCCTTGAACAACTTAATCTGGGCCTGAAGAATTGATCGTATGCTAGGTAGCATCCGGACTTAAGTGGAGGCGAAGAGTGCATAGGAGTCGTAACTTCTGTGGGATGGCTTTCTGGCGTCAGGAGATGCTCCTTCATTGCTCCTCACTATAAAGCAAACCAACAGTATCAACAACAGCTAAAGAGATCGTCGATGTTGATGGTTTTTCTCTGTGCTTATCAGTGGCTATCCAGCAGTTTAACAATATAGAGAAGAAGCTAGATGTGTACAGTGTTCAACCCGACAGCCAACAGAATGCTATCTTGACCGAACGCTTCTCTAGATTGGTGCTGATGTCAAGAAATAAGCAGATGATGCTTGAATTGAGGTTGTGCTACCGCCCTGATGCCTGTATACCTAATCAGTACTAGAGCCATGGGAATTTGGCGGACAACTTCAATACTCCTCTACCCCTTAGCACTACCTGTCGTGTAAGCATCACAATCACTGTACAGACAATCCTCGTTAAGGAGAGATTTCCGTTACGTCGTTAATCAAGGCACAATCCCGTCCCAATATCCAGCTAACACTATATATCAAGTTTGCTCCTCACTACCTCATCCATCGCCGTCCCCCCCCCCAAAAAATATTAGACCACTGCAACCACACCGTCCCAAACCATGTATGGTCAAACAACTCCTCTTCATCAGCCTTCATGCTCCTTACCAATCGCAACGCAGCTTGCTCACCGGCTGCAGCGGGGATGCCCATGCGCGCTTTCGCGACTTCCGCCTGTTACCCATCCATGCCGCGGGTGTCGGAGTTTATGTCAGCTAACCGGTGAAGATTTGGTTTGATGGAGAGACAACTTACTGTGTACATACATTGTAAGCGCTTTACAGTTCTGGGGTGTTTTATTTGGGCGGTTTCGGTGGACGGGATTGAAGCGTGTTGTGAGATTTATGGAGGGGATGATGTGAGAACCTTGATAGTTCATACAAACCGGTATCGTCAACAAAATTCTCACTTCCCTACCTACCTTCCTGGGTAGTAGTTCCTCATTTACCACCGTGATTTATCACCTTACAACCCGTTTCCCTCCCCATAATCATCCCTCCTTTTCTCACTCAAACTCCCACACCCCCATCTAACATCCCACCAAGCCCAGTCCAGAACGCCACTTCCTCCCAAAAGCGTGCGTCCGCAGCTCCCCCATGGTGCACACACCACCCTCCCACACACACCACACACACCACACACACCTCTTCCATGCATCTAACGGCAAGGGAGAAAAGGACAAAAAGATGCTACTGCAAGCCCAGGCCGCCGCGGGCTGCTGTGTGGTTACATTGCAGGTCTTGGTCGCGCGGAATGGTAGGCCCTCAGAGTTTAAAAGGGTGTGAGTGCGTGTGTGTGTGTGTGTGTGGGCCTGAGTGTGGCAGAGAGCCTGTTCGATTGATCGATTGACAGAATTTGAAAAGCGACTGCGTGAATGTAAGACAGGTATGGTATTATATTTGGAAAGACCAAGGTAAGCGAGAGGGTAAGTTAAATGTACAGATAGCGATGTGGCACCTATTTTTTTCGGAGCGGATATTAATGTTAGGTGATGCAACCATGCAAATACAAGATTTGAGAATTGGGTTCTCTTGAAAGCCTTTCTCTAGGAAGTGCTCAGCGCCCATTGCCCCTCACTTAGCACAAAGCAAAACATGCCCAAGCGGATGTGTGCAATGAGGAGCTCTTGATAGGTGAGCTGCTTAGGCAAAGGACTGATCGTGGTACGGATGAGTCGCACAAGGGCAACACAAGATTGCACCCACTGATAAGGCTTGACGGCCGACCAACGGTTGTTCTCGAAGCGAGGGAAACATAGATACCAAACCCGGACCGATCTGAAGCTTGAGTCACGTCACGAAAAAAAAAAAAATGCTGTGACTCTCATCTGCGCTCTCTTTTGTCGGGACTACTGGGACTACAACAGATGGTCGTTAATAACAACACCTCCTCTCCAGCCTTCATGTTTTCGCATTCTCCTCAGCTTTTGGGGAAAAAAAAGTGAACTTTGTGGTATCGATGTCGGGTCTAGGTTTGCCAAGTTGAGATGATCCACTGCTGTGCATAAGATTCCAGATCCTGTCAAGATCATGCCATTTCTGAATCAGCCCCTATCAAAGAGGGTACCCGAGTCTGTGGCACACCCATGGACGGTCGGGGTTTGGCCAGTAAGTGGCCCAGACCCCGACAAACACAGACTAAGGCCCAGATTGCCGCAGACGAAGACCCATTGCTTTCTGACTGCATCCGGCTGCGACCTTCCGGGGTCCACAGATCCACGCTGAATGGTTCCTCTCCCACCTCCAAGCTCTCATCCTACCAAGCACGTCTGGAAGATGTCCAAGCCGGGCGATTCTGGGAAGCGGTAACTGCGTAATCAGCATCTCGTATCTTCCGCCCTTGTTGACAATATTGCCACTCGCTTCTTCAGTCGTTACCTAATGATTACCTCTCGTTACTCTGCAAAACTTTTACCAAAAGTCTGCCGGAAAACTCTCATGCAAAAACAAAAATTTTAAATTCTTGCGAGACAAGCTAATCGTGGTGTTTGGGCTTAACTGTTCGCTGGGACTTACCGCATGCGTTCATTTGCCCCGCGAACGGCGTCTGGTCGGTCAGGCAGAGCGCAGGAGGGTAAACTGTGAAGCTCTGGCGAATCGCAGCTCGAGATAATACCACGCGTACTCCCTCCCTGGCATCTCTGCGCTCGTAGCACACAATCCAACTTGTGATAACGTGTTCTGAAGTCTATCCTCACGACACTAAAATGGTTGTTTTGCCATGTTCTGTGATCCAAACAGATGGTGAAGGCAAACCTTTCATGTTGGGGGGG
>Ga0065720_1019156_pt1 | contig 35005 bp, 34 predicted proteins | sample Thericmetagenome_FD_59107 | JGI IMG/M metagenome (GOLD analysis project Ga0065720, IMG submission 59107) | Thermophilic microbial communities from the Joint Bioenergy Institute, California, USA of rice/straw/compost enrichment - eDNA_2 v2... | ecosystem: Engineered > Solid waste > Grass >... | reverse complement strand
GCGTATTCCCGCGAGCCGTATTCTCGCCTGATGGCAAGTTCCTGGACACGCTACTCTTCCGATCGCTCTCAAGGAATGCGGCTAGTGCTCTCTTTCATGCGACCGTTAAGAGTGGAACTGCGGTTGCCCTCAACGGTGCCGTGGCCTGCGTGAATGATGCATTGATCAAGCTTAATGGGGTCTCTGTTTTGGAAGGAAGACCCATGGTTGCCACTCCCTGTCATTTGGACGACAACCTTTGGCGTCTAGGCGGCTTCACGCCGGTTGCTCTTAAGTTGGTAGAGCGGTCGTCCACTGGCGATGAGCTGTTACGAGCCGTTGAGCTTATGTTCCACTGCATCAGCAACAACTGGAGGAACAGCGAGGCCATGGAAAGAGATACTGGTTACGCCATTCTGAGCATGCTAATCCGGGCGAAGCTGGGATATGGAGTTGCTGGCAATGAAGCTCTGTCTCAGGCGTGGCGCCTGTCGCTGACAAGCGAGGCCAGAGACCGTCTAAGCTTCCAACTCCTCAGTCTTCTGTTGCATTTTGTCGGCTATAAGCACGCCGATCCAATTGAGTCTTTCATCATCAACCCTCTTGCTTATCGTGTGCTCTTGATCGATCCGGACACATGGAGGAGGTCCTGCACCAGGACTCAAGAGCTCTATTACAAACAATTCCTGACTTTTGCAGTCAAGAGCAAGCATCATCAGTTCAACAGTCGCCGGCTACTTCGAATGCGTAAGCCACAGACCACTTCCTTGGACTACACACACACATATATATATATACACATATATGTACACGATGCTAACTTGACGCCACTACAGGCATCATCAAAAGGCTTCTAGATGCCTTGAAGGCTGAGACGATCTCAGAGGAGATCATGCCTCATTTTATGGCATCCTTCGAGGCTTTGGTGAAGTGTAACTACAGTGCGGAAGTTCACCGATCCATTGCTCTCTTCATTACCTACGCCTTCCACACTCCCGGCTCGCTCCCACGTACACCCAAGCCAGGTTCCGTGGGCAATCGATCTGCTACCCCTGTTTCGGGGGTTGTTCGGCGGCAGACCGCATCATCCATCGACCCTCCCTCCCTGTCCTCTTCCCAGACCTCAACACTGCTCACCAAGAAAGAACTTGGCATCCGGCTGCTGGAGATGTACACCAGACTTCTCTGTGAGAAGTCCAATTTGGTTGACATCCGCAAGTTTGCCAAGACAGTCACTAATAAGGTGATAATTGAGGTCGGCCCAAAGAAGAAGAAAAAGGAATACGTGCTGACCACCCGGCAGTGGCTTCTCTACTTGCTTGCCGAAAGCAATCCAAAAATTGTGGTTTACGGCTGCAAGATCCTTGCTCGTCTCCTCGTCACGCAGCCCTCCAGCTACACGAACAAGTTTGCGAGCAAGACCGGCGGCTTCTGGATCATGGCTCATCGACTGAAGCAGTGGTGGGATATCTCCACTCTTTGGCCGATCTTGTTCAGCATCCTCTTCGGACACGATGTTGCCAACATCGACTTTGACAAGTCATTCGACTTCTTCAGTCTGCTGGAGATCTTTGGAGAAAGCAAGGTCGTGTTTCCTGATGTGTTGCCCGTTATCACCGCCATGTTACAGCATGGCCTCCGGGATGTTATCAAGTATCAGGATGACCCGGACTCACCAGCGGGCGACTCAACCCCCACGAAAGCCTGCCAATCTTCCCTTGGATCTGTCCAAACACGACCTCGGGCCCGCTCAATGGAGCTGGGCCAGGCCCTTGAGCCACGAAGTGAGATTTTTCCAGGAGAGATCCTCAAAGACTGATTGCTGACTGTGCCTAGGAACACAACCTGACAAGGAGAGGGTTGCAGCCAATGCTGGTGTCCTGCAAACCGTTGTGCGTTTCCTCGCCGACATGCACGCCCGTTCAGCAAACTTCCGGGATTTTGCCCTCACTTCGGACTACGTCCGGTTGCTATGCTCTGCTTTATACCCCGTCATCGTCAGTGCCGATCCGGTCAGCGCAGAGACTGAGTTGAATTCCAAGGACAGCGGACTTACTTTCGAGGGTGTCGATGTCATCATCCGTCCTGTTCCTGGCTCTTCATCCAATGCCATTCCCATTGTCAGGACGGCTGGCTCAGCACCGACTTCTGATTTGGCTTCTACCCCACCGTCCTCTAGCAGAAGGTTTCCCCTACGGCGGCCATCGTCATTTGTTTTGGTCACTGCACAACCGCCTCCAACTGCTCCAACCCGCTTGACACCGATCATGTCACCCAAGAAAAAAGTGGCCACCCGCAACATTAGTAATGCTGTGCTAGAGGGGCTCATGGAACTCATCATTGGGGTGTTCACCGATCAGATCCTGGTCAGGAAGGAATTCCCTGGTTTTAGTTTGTTCTTAAAGGTTCCGCCTGGGTTCCAGGAGCACCGCGCGTACTTTGAGACGTACATTCTACGGAATGTCATGACTCATTTGAAGAACGCTATTCAGCTGGAGCAGAAACTGCTGGTCGAACCCAGAATTTTGCAGAACCTTTCTCGTCTCAATCTCCACATGATTGAGATTGTCTTCGAGGGATGGTTCATGAACGGGGCCGAGACAATGATTGATTTCAACGGCACAGTCTTGGAGTATCTGCAAAGACCCGAAGTGGCATCATTGAAGAGCGTTCGACTCTGCAGCAGTGCGGTTCAGACGATCAAAACTGCATTCTTGAAGTTCGCTCTTCTCCGGCTGTCGGACATGGACGACCCAGAGATTAAGGAATCCGAGGCCGTTGCCGTCATGGAGCAGCTCCTGTACTGGCAGACTGTGTTACTTGACTCGCTGACGCTGGATGGGGAGTACATGAAGCTGCTGTGGTACCAGCTTTACAACAAGCTGGTGGATTCACGTCATTCGGTCCGCTTGATCGCCTCTACCCTCTGGCGTATCATGCTTGTTCAGAAGCCCGACGAAAGCGCGGCGTTGCTGCGGCAGACCATCACGCCGGATCAACGGTGGCTTGCTAGGGACTTTGAGAAGCTCACGGAACTGGATGACCTCTCATTCCTGGAGTGGGTAGATGAAAACCGTTCATCTCTCGACGTCCTCTTTCTGGGTGGCATGTCGAAGGCATGGGAAGATTTTGTCGTGGCTGAAAACCAGAAATCTGGAGATAGTGCCAAGATGAGACTCAAGCATCGCAAGGACAAGCTACGGCAATGGCACATGGAAAACCTGGAGCGCGAGAACGTGCTTCTCCGCCATGAGATGGCCAACAGCGCATGGATGAAGAGCATTTACTTTACTGAGCATTTTAAGCACCAGAGACTTCTCCAGGACCAGCAGGATGATAATGCATTCATGGCTTCGACGTTCGCCAGAATGGAACGCGATCTGCGCCGTGCTGGGGCTGTATTTGCTGAGCCGCAAAACATCAAGTGGAAGCTAGACCGGACCGAAGGCCGGAATCGCATGCGTCTTAGGTTGCTGCCAGAGTACCCTAGCCAGCAACGACAACAGGAATTCCAGCCCAAGCGAAGCAACACCGCTGCTGCCAAACCCATCGTTGTCTCGACAAAAGGCTCGTCAGCTCAGGGATCCTCGGCAACCCTTTCGGCTTCAGTTCCCACAAGTGTGGCCGGGGCACTGGACGGTACTGCTGGAGATCCTGATATCTCCGTTGAACCTGAGCTTGTGCCTGGCAGAACCGAGGATCAGAGTAGTGTCGCTCCAGAAGAAGATTTTGAGATGGTAGAAGATCCAAATGAACCTGACGGCGATGATACTTTTGAGGATAAGAATCGGAAGGTCATGCGTCGTCTCCAGCAAGGGGACACCGTTCAGAACGTCTTCAACATTTCGCGCATCATTGGCCTGGATGCTTCGGAAGGCATCCTGATTATCGGAAAGGAAGCACTCTATCTCATGGATAATCTCTTCCAGAGCTCCGATGGCGAAATTGTGAATGTTTGGCAGGCACCGCCTGAAGAGCGTGATCCGTTTTCGATCATCATCACGGGAGATAGGCCGAACGAGAGACGGCAAAACCAAGGCCGGCCGGAGCAAGAATCCCGTAGCTGGCGGTGGCGCGACGTTCTCAGTATCTCCAAGAGGAGGTTCCTCTTCCGTGATGTGGCCATCGAAATCTTTTTTACTGATGGACGCAGCTATCTGCTCACGGCAATTAATCCAGCGAAGCGGGATGAGATTTATGCCAGGTTAACCGCCATGACGCCTCACACCACAAATCCCAGTCTGCTTCCTAACCCTGAAGATGCCTGGCGGCTCGAGTGCCTTAAGCTCAGCGAAGAGGCACCGCAGTCTCTGGGGGCAAAATTTGGCAGCATCTTCAACTCTTCAGGTTGGCACCAGGCGATGAAGCGTTGGCAGCGCGGTGAGATCTCGAACTTCCACTACCTTATGCTCATTAACACCATGGCTGGGCGAACCTTCAACGATCTCACGCAGTACCCGGTCTTCCCCTGGGTGTTGGCTGACTACACAAGCGAAGAACTCGACCTCACCAACCCTGCCACATTCCGAGACTTGACTAAACCTATGGGTGCGCAAACGCCAGCGCGGGCGGCTGACTTTGCCATGAGGTATAAGAGCCTGTCGGAGATTGGCGAAACACCTTTCCACTACGGAACGCACTACTCGTCAGCCATGATTGTATCATCATACCTAATCCGTCTCCCACCATTTGTGCAGTCTTTCGTTCTCCTCCAGGGCGGTACATTTGACCATCCCGACCGTCTCTTCTTTTCCATTGAGGGCGCCTGGAGGTCGGCGTCGCGAGACAACGGATCAGATGTGCGTGAGCTGATTCCTGAGTTCTTCTATCTCCCGGACTTCCTGACAAACATCAACGGGTACAACTTCGGTGTGCGGCAGGGCGACGGTGGTCAGGTGAACCATGTCATCTTGCCGCCGTGGGCGAAGGGTGACCCTAAGATCTTCATCGCCAAGCATCGCGAGGCACTAGAGAGCCCATATGTCAGCCAGAACCTGCACCACTGGATCGACCTTATCTTTGGGTACAAACAACGTGGAGAGCTGGCTGTTGAGAACCTGAACGTTTTCCATCCGCTATCATACAAGGGCGCTCGCGACCTCGACAATATTACCGATCCCCAGGAACGGCTGATCACGACGGGTATTATTCACAACTTCGGCCAAACCCCTCATCAGATTTTCACCAAGCCTCACCCCCCACGAGAGTTTTACCGCTGTCCAGTCAAGCGGCTAGATTCGTCGGTTCATGCTCTAACCCGACTGCCGTACCCGCTGCTAGAGAGCCGCGAGCGAGTGGCCTCGTTGATTTATGTGCCGAAGCTGGACCGCTTGCTTTGCGCATCTCCATTCCGGCTCAATCTGCCACCACACTATGACAAGTTCCTAGAATGGGGCTACACGGACAACAGCGTACGCTTCTTCCTGAGCGACAACCGCAAGCCAGCAGGGATGTTTGAGAATCTGCATATCGGGCAGATCTCGACAGTGGCATTCGCCGACTCTAAGACTCTTATCACGGCGGGCGAGGACTGCGTGGTTTTGGTGCATAACGTAGTGTCGCAACCGGGGAAGCCAGTCGTGGAACTACATCTCCGTTCGTCGCTCTTCGGACACAAGACGCCGGTGACGCACATCGCTGTGTCCAAAGCGTTCAGCACGATTCTGACCGTGTCGGCCCAGGACGGCGCCGCCTTCCTGTGGGATCTGAACCGTCTCGAGTTTGTGCGGCGCCTGCCGCCCATCGCACCACGGCCTGGTGGTGTCGGCGTTGAGTGTGCCAAAATCAACGACGCCACAGGCGATATCATGATATGCTGTGGACAGAACGTGCTACTGTACACCCTCAACGGCGAGCTCATCCTCGACCAGAACGTCTGTGTGCTACCTAATGCCAGCCCGCCTGCTAACAGCAACAAGAGCGCTGGTAGTGGTGCTAATGGCGGCTGGGAAGATGATTTCGTCCACTCGTGCGCCTTCTATGAGGGATCCGGCGGCAACGAGTGGCTCGAGAACCAGCTGGTCTTCACCGGCCACAAGCGCGGCGTCGTGAACATTTGGAGAAAGACTGTTGACGACCGCGCTGGTCGCTGGGTCTTACAGCACATGAGGCGGCTGGACCACGTAAATCCCAAGAGCGAGACGGGCGTGAACGTCGAGGCGGCCATTACGTGCATTGCGCCGCTGCCGACACTGGTATATACGGGGGATGAAGATGGGCGAGTGGTGAGTATCCCTTTAGCATCGTGATTACGAGGTATAGTTGCTAACTTGGAGCCATAGTATGAGTGGAATTTGGTACAGCGTGAGAGGTAATCCGGGGAAGCTACGGATAGATCCGGGCATCGTAATCGGGCGGGGATCAAAGGGGCTAGGTGTTTGGTAATGCGAGTTTTTGTTGCATATAGAGAGCATGACTGAGGAGTCTTAGTCCGGTATGGTTCGGTAGATGTAGTTTGCTTCTGAGATCGGGTCAGCCTTGAGTTACGTCATGAATTGCTTGCAAGGTTGATTGTATTTGTGATTGGTCTCGAGAAACTGACTTTAGCACATTGTCCGAACACCTCATTTATGTTTACTAGTCGTTGAAGCCGTTGTTCTTGGCTCCCTCTATTTCTGGCACCCTTTTCCTCTACCAGCCAGCAACTTCACCGTGTATGTACAATTGTTGATGCTACAACTATCGGAATGCCTTTACCGCAGCTGTGTATGAGCATGGTAGCATCCCACACTATGCATGCGCAGGTCGTCTGCCCTTCGGTCGCCTCTTGCAACGCTCCTATCCCTCTTCACCCCAAACCACGCTTAATTGTCTTCTGTATCGTCATCATACCCTTTCAGCTGCTTACGCGGGCCAGGAGGAACTGGAAATCATTGTTAGCTTCTTTTCTAAAGCGTGTCCCAGCCGCCCCTTCGCCAGCCTGATATTAATCCTCAAATCTCCAGCCAACATCCACAATCATATGTCAATTCATGAAATCCCACTTTCTAAACTCCTGTCCATCTCCCCAGGGATTGCAAGGGTCGAAACGTACTGGGATAGGTGAGTGGGATAGGGGCAGCATCCACGTCGCCAATCAACCGGCGCAGAGGAGGGACAGTGGCCAAAGTGACGGGGCCCAGGGCACCAATAACGACGGAGAAAAAGAGAGCTGGGCGCTCCCGGGCTGCCCAGCGGCAGTACTTGAGGGGCGTGGACCAGAAGCGGGGGGTGGTAGCCGACATGGTTGTAGATGGTGCCTGCTTATGTGAGTTGGCTTAGCTTGAGTGAAGCTTGTCTGCTTTTTGGGGCAAGATAGATGTGTTAGCGGCGGCGTAAGTGAGCCAGCAGTCCTGGATGTGCGATGCGTGCGAGGAGGGTAGGATGTTGTCGGCGTTAAGGAGGGGCTCGCGGAGGAGGAATGGATGATGTGGGTTGGCCAGAGGTGATGTTCGAGGGATGCACACCTTGCTGCGGCGGTCAATTGTTGCGCGGGTGGGCAACGATTGGCGGCCGGCGTCGATTCAGGGCGGGAGTGCTCGTCGGCAGCGTCGTCGTCGTCGTGGTGGAGGAGCTTGTGCTGCTCTCTCGGGCGAGGTGGGCGTCCTGAAGACGGCGAAAGTGCGGCTAAGTTGCTCACAACCCACCATCGACCTTTCCGCAAGCACGGGCCCACTGCTTGGCTTGCCCAGCTGCCGGCCACAGGTAGTGGAAGACAGGGATCTGTTGAGCGGGCCCAGCATAGCTGGGACCCACCGATGTTGGTGGGCTGGCCTCAAGCTGCGCAGCCGGTCTTGGCAAGGCTACGTATCCCTATCCCTCGAGACAAGCAATTGAACATCAAAAGATCCCAGATCTTCCAGTTTCCATATTGAAGATCCAGATCCCAGACAGCCAGAACCAACAGCTGGGAGCTTCCAGACAACTTGGTGGACGCCTGGAAGCCTGCTGTCCTGCTGTCCTCCTCCACCTTTGTTATCACTCCTTCTTCTTACCTTGTGCCAGCACCCAGCATCATCAGCATGCGGCCGCTACGCTCGCTGTTGGCCTGCCTGTTTGCCGCCGGCGTGTCTGCTCTCAGCACGTCGGGCAACCGCTTGCTGGTGATCATGGATGACGTTTCTGAGAAGGAGAGTTACTCGCAGTTTCTGGGCGACCTCGAGAGTCTGTCTTACCTCCCCTGTTTTCCTTCAATTGGATCTTCATGTCTGCCAGCAACTGCTCTGCCGCTAACACCCACTTCCAGGCCGAGGATTCCAGCTCTCGTTCGAAAGCCCAAAGAGCGAGTCTCTGTCGCTGTTCCACCTCGGCGAGCGTACCTATGACCATCTTCTATTCTTTCCAACAAAGACGAAGGGTATTTCCAGCTTCCTCACTCCCAGAATTAAACTGCTACGTAGCCCGAGATCCTAACTATAGCCGCTGCCAGGCCTCGGCCCCAACCTGACTCCTAACCTCCTCGTTGACTTCGTCAATGCCAAAGGGAACATCCTCGTAACTCTGAGCTCTGGTACAACAGCCCCAACTTCTCTCATCTCCCTGCTCAACGAGCTCGACATCCAGCTCCCCGCCGACCGCACAGGCCTGGTGGTTGATCATTTCAACTACGATGCTTCCAGCTCTCCTGACACGCATGATGTTCTCGTTCTCCCGGCTCCGTTCCCTGTGCGCCCGGATGTGAAGGACTTCTTCAGCGGTGCCGATGTCTCTTCTCCCTCCGAGAAAGTCCTGGCCTTCCCCCGCGGTGTAGGAGCGACCCTGGGCAACGGCCCTCTGCTGGCGCCCATTCTGCGGGCGCCTCGCACGGCATACAGCTACAATCCTAAGGAGCAGAAGGAGACCGTGGATGATCTATTCGCGGCGGGCGAGCAGCTGGCGCTGGTAGCGACGTTCCAGGCGCGCAACTCGGCACGGGTGACGCTCGTTGGTTCGGCCGAGATGCTTCAGGACAAATGGTTTGATGCGGAGGTAAAGACGAAGGAGGGGAAGGCGACCAAGACGTTCAATAGGGAGTTTGCCAAGCGCGTGAGTGGTTGGACGTTCAACGAGATTGGTGTGCTGCGGGTTAATTGGATTGAGCACCGTCTGGACGAGCCCGGCGCGCCGAACAACGTTTCGAACCCCAAGATCTATCGCGTCAAGAACGATGTGGTACGTATCCCATTGCTCCTATCTACATCGTCTGGTATCATACTAACCACTGGCCTTAGAAATACACCATCTCCCTCTCAGAGTACTCCTGGACCGCCTGGCAGCCCTTCACCCTCCCTTCGGACAGCGATGAGATCCAGCTCGAGTTCTCCATGCTCTCTCCCTTCCACCGGCTCGCCCTTGCCCCTGATGCCTCCCTCTCAAGCGACACGGCCACCGCATACAGTGTGCGGTTTAAGGTACCTGACCGTCACGGCATCTTCAACTTTCGCGTTAGCTACAAGCGGCCGTTCCTGTCAAACGTGGAGGAAAAAAACACGGTCTCTGTGCGGCACATCGGTCACGACGAGTGGCCGCGCAGCTGGGCCATCAGCGGCGCTTGGCCATGGATGTCAGGTATTGGCGTTACCGTCGTGGGCTGGCTGGCTTTCTGTGTGATTTGGATGTTTAGTGCCCCCGTGGGGCCTAAGGTGGAAGTGGGTAAGAAGACGCAATGAGAAGAGGGTAAAAGGTTGATAATGGAAATATATGTGTTTGTCTTTAGAGGCTTATTGTTATTTATTTACAGATTGGGTTTCTTCGTACAACTGTCACTGCGAGATCCTAAGATCGGGTGGATGGCGTAAACCAGGACCGGGTTCGATAAAATGGCATCTACTTGATACCCCAATCCTGACTAGTTAAATGAGAAACGGGGCTCTAGTGAGAACTTACATCGATTTACGCAAAGATGTTGGAAGCTAGCATCTCCCGGCAGATGGCACATGGGCCAGTCTGCATACCAGGCATGCGCCGGTGGCCTGGCTGGTGCCTATCGTTCCAGTTCAATGTGCTCTGCATTTCCCAGGTGACTTGTCTCTTCCCTGCCACCTGCCTTTTAGATACAGAATCATGAAGAGGGTTGCAGGATAAGCTGTCCCTCTCTTTTTGGAAAGCCAAAAAAGTACGAGTGAACAGACGCAAAACGAGGCCCTCAGATTAGCTCTCTTCGGTTCCCACTGACAACTCGACGGAATGGACTGAGCCATGTTCAGTCGTCTGTTGCCTGCAAATTTGGCTTTTTGGACTTTCAATCATCACCGGGCTCTGTTGTTGCGTCTGAATCCAAGAGATCTTATGGGTCTTCGCTCCCGGGACAATGCTCGCTTCTATCGAAACAAACGCCAATCTCGAGGAGCAAAGAGGCCAAGAGAAAGGGAACAGAAAGAACAATTCCCCCTCTCTGCTCTTGTCGAGTCCCTCTCCCTACATACCTCATCCCTCACTCCCTTATTCCCATCCACCGACTGCTCAACATCACAACCCCTTCACACACACCCACGCCCACGCACACAACCCCCAAAGAGGCGGCCCATCCGTGGTCCGCCTCTACCACTCTGATTGCAAACTATATATGGTCCATCACTGGTGCTGCAACAGACACGCCTAGTCACCCCAGCTGAATTGCCTTTTGCCTGCCTCCTCGAAACTCTATCTACCCACTCATCCCCCCACGATCTCACGCTCCTAAACCACTCACATTCACGTCCACACCATCAACCCCAACCACACACCAACATCTGCCCATGGACAGCGTAGCCTTCTCCATCCGGTCACCCGAGACACGACCGAGAACCGGCCTGTACCTCCCACCGGCACGGACAGAGTTCGAGCGTCCCGTCCAGGAGCAGGAGGAAGTGGAGGAGTGGCAGCATAGTTGCGAGGCAAGAAGTCGAGAAGAGGGAAATGCGCAGGAGGAGAGGGATCAATGAGGCCGAAGAGAGGTGGCAGCAGACATCCCGCCAAAAGCTTTCGACGCCGGCGCACCTCAGGGGTTGCTTCGCATCGTCAACGCAGCGAGACGGCGGCTGGCTCGCCTATCTGAGACTGTGTGAATGAGCAAGTGCATGCGTGATGAGGTTGCGCTGTTGAGAAATGGATGGACAGGAATGGGAAAGGGAGTGATGAGAGATGCAGGGAAGGGAAATCAAAAGACAAAAGAAGGGGGGCTGCTCTATCTGTGCAGTGATATTGTGATATAGAGAGGGTACATTATATAGGGTATATATGTATTCCCCGCTCAGATATCCATTCTTGCCATCATTCTCAACCATACCATCTGACCTCGACGCATACGCTTTCGCGATATGCTCAGGGGGCTGGTTGAGTCGGGTCGGGTCTTGTTCATCACCGCGGGGTTCTTACTGAGTGTTGAAAGATCGAATAAAATATATAAAGGTTGGCGACTCATGGGGTATGCAAGGAATTGAAACTTCCAGATATCACTTGATATTTGGCATTGGTTGGTGAAGCCGGTTGTGAGAAGCATGTCAGTTGAAGGAGCGAGCCAAGAAAACGTCGCTCCAGAAGACTTCGTACGCGTGCGCGCCATCAGCAACCTGAAAAGCAGGAATTCAAAAACGGGACACTGAGCCTCCCAGGTTTATAGATGAAAAATTTCCAATCAATAACCACGGTAGGGGACTTGGGAGAAGTCGGTGCGTTAAAACAGGTCGGTTGTCGACAAGGCTGAGAATGGGGGAAGATGGTGATTTAAAAGGAAGAAGACGCGGTTCGTGTGTTGAAGTCAGGTTGGAGGGGATTGTGGGGCTGTGGGGCAAGTCCTTTCATGCGCCACAGGCAACCGGCTCGCGCCACAGCGCCACACCAGGCCGCAATATCGGCAGGCAAGGAACTTAAGAGTTCGACAAGGCTGTGAATTTCCTCATCAGGCACCCACCAGCCAAGGAACCTCGAGGTGCTCGACTCCTTCGTGCCCGTACACACCAGAGGCCCTCTCCCATGCCATTGCGCGATTCTTCACTGGTTTCGAACTGATAAAGAGCCCAGTTTCTTTTCAAGTATCTATTTTTTTTTTCGCGGAGCGCAATCCTTCTAAAATGGTAAACTTTCCCTTTCTCTCCCCTGAATCACTTCTGGCATCACCGCAGCACTAACATCCCATCTTCGTCACATAGGCGCGCAACTCCGAGAAAGCCCAGTCGATGCTCTTCCGCTTCCGTGAAGCGCAAGCCGCGGACCTAGGCATCATCGACGCCGGAAGGGCAAGGCGCCCGCGCGTCATCACTGAGGTTGACTCGATCCCAGCCTGCGAGAAGTGGCGCGGCCAAGTGCTCAAGGAGATCTCGCGCAAGGTGTCACGTATCCAGGACCCGGCGCTCTCTGACTACCAGATCCGTGACCTCAACGACGAGATCAACAAGCTCATGCGTGAAAAGCACATGTGGGAGGTGCAGATTCGCAACCTCGGTGGGCCGAATTACATGCGAGGAGGAGGGAAGGTATATGACGAAGCTGGTCGTGAGATCCCCGGTGCGGGGAGAGGGTACCGGTACTTTGGGCGGGCTCGAGAGCTGCCGGGTGTGAAAGAATTGTTTGAAGCGGCGGCAAAGGCCAAACGCGAAGAAGAGGAGAAGCCTCTGGAGGAGAGGGCAGATCTCAGACGGCAGGTGAATGCTGCGTATTACGGGTATGCCCCGGGGGAGGAGGACGATGAATTGCTGGAATATGAGAGGGCTCGTGAAGAGCAGGCACGCAAAGCGTTGCAGAAAGCTGGGCCTCCTGATGCTCCTCCTGGATGGGAGCCATTGCCGGGAGATACAGGGGATGGACGGGTTTGGGAGCTTCCAACGCTGGAGGAGGTGCAGAGAGAATTGATCGAGAGAAGAAGACAGCGGTTGTTGGATCAGCTATAGGATGGTATTGGCGCAGGTATCGGGATTGCATCTGGGTCGGGATCGGTTTCCTTTTGTAGGATCTTATTACGGACGGCTTGGCGTTAACGGCGCAAGGCTTGGGAGTAGAAGGGTAGTTAAGTAGAATTAGTCCCGGGATATAACTTATTTAAGTGTCCTATGTTATGCTCTTTTTTGCCCGAGTCGCGCGATGCTTCCGAGGTTTCTCTCGTTGTAAAACAAAAGGAACCGATGCAAAATGCCGAGTCAAGCAGTTTGATAGTGCCTTCCCCTTGGATTAAGTACTATCCATTGTGCATAGAATGTCGAATATTACTAGGTACTCCTCGTGTGATACGTTCCCGCTGCTTCACCCTGCTCGGCATTCAAGATTATCATTACGCTTCCCAAAATCTATAACAATACTCATGAAGCCACGCCATGCCAAAACGCCGTCATGCCTTGCCATACCTTGCATGTCGCTTGTCATTTGCAACCACAAACGCCATTCTCATCACACCGCTTTGGCCAGTTCTTCTCAATCCACCCGGCCATCATGTCGGTAAACCTTTCTTCGACATATGGCAGAACATCCTCATCTTGATATGGAGTGCCCAGGAAATCCAAGGCGGCCAGAACCCATGGCTTGATAAAGTCGAGAAAGACAAGGTCCACATTTTTGGGCTCTTCGTCTTTGGAAATACCAATCTTGGCTTGGAAGCAGTTCGGAACAACATAAAAGTTGATGGGTGCATGAATTGTATCATCGCCATCAGTGCCGATATCGTCACGTGTGGTGTATCCCGGCGTCAGGACCGTCTTCCCATGAGTATCCATCGGCTTTTGATGGCCGTTACTATCGACAATGTTGTCGTAAATGATAGACTCGCGGATAGCGAATTGCTCTGGATTGGCCATGAACCGGTTGTCCATGGGGCCAGAATCGGCAAAGATCCTCCCAGCACTGTTCAGCAACTTGAGAACCTTGTGGGCAGAAGAATAAGCAACATCTGGAATGAAGACGAACTTGCTGGTGAAAGGAGATACAATGTACGTCGAGTCAATGGTGAACGGGCCCTCGAAGATGTCGAAACGAATAACTCCAGTGTTGGCAATCACCAGGCGGGGAATGTCTTTCCTACTGGCATTGACAACAACGTCAGGGAAAACCTCGGTTTCCAGCCAGCTGTAGATGCTGTCCTCGCTGGGATACGGAGCGCGAGACATCCAGAGAGACTTTGGCGCGCAACCGAAGGCGTAGTCAAGGTTGAGTTCCTTGCGGGCCTTCGTGATCATAGCTGAGACGTTGCGGCCATGTTCCGTATGAAACGTGGTGCTGTTCAGCCCGCTGTGGTGGTACAGCCCAAGCAAGTTATTGTCGATGTACCGGCGGTGGAATGACAGGGACGAGGTTTCCTCTCGCCTCTTCAAGTCGCCATGCTTCTCTTTCCTCTTCAGTTCGCCATCAATAGACATCCATCCGATGGTCTCGAAATATCTGCCACTGGCTAGAGCAAACGAGCGCGAGTCGTATTGAGTAGCATCGCGAACATGAGCATGGCCTCCAAAGAAGAGGATTGGCTTGTCCGGGTTGTGCTGTCGAATAGCCCTGTGGATTTCCTTGAATTCATCCATTTGCACGCCCACATGGCCAATGACGACGAACAAGTCTGTTTCCTCTCTGATGGCCTGCTGAAACCAAATTTCCTCTATGGTCTGTTGAACCGGTATGGTTATGGTGTTGTTCGCGTTTCCTGTAAAGTCAAAGAGGAAGCCAAAAGCCACAATGTCGAGCTTCTGGTTCTTCGTGCGGAATTTGCGATACCGCCGGGCCATAGGCTTTCTCTCCCCCGTTTTCGGGTCGATGTAGTCAAGATTGGATGCGATGTAAACATCTCTAAAGTTAGGCACAGAATACTCATGCTCACGATCAGCGGTGTCCGCCTTGTAGAGCTCATGGTTGCCAGAGCAGATAATGTCGATGTGCTGCTCACGATAGATGTCATAGTAGTACTTGCCCGGGGGCTTGGATGCATCGTACAGGCCGTTGCCTTCAACACGGTCACCTGTATCAACGAGTAAGAGGTCAACTCCGTGATCATCGGCCTTCTTGCGCATATGCTGGGCGAACGAGATGTAGTCTCCCCAATCAGCCGAGTATTGGCCCTCCAAGAGGTGACCGGCATGCCATCCGTGAGTATCTGTCGTGTGGAGGAAGTTGAGTTTCCCCCAGATCAGATCACGCATTGGGCCAGGGACTGGCTGTTCCGCCCCAGGCTGGGACGCAGCCACGAATGGGGTGAGGACAGTCACAGTGCCGGTAAGGGCACCGAGGATATCTTTTGTGGGCCTCATTGTTGTTTGTTGATTTCCGATCAGGCTAGCACAAGGTTCGAAGCGCTGTCTGAGAACAGGAGACAAGACATATGCAAAGTAGTGGCACAGATTAATCAGTCGGTGAATAATTCAGCAATGACAAACCGCTGCCTGGTGAGCCAGCAAAAACTCAACCAGACGAGCTGTTAGCTGGCCCAGATAACCACCTAAGTCAGAGTTTCTGACGAATTAGCAGGTGCTGATGATGGCCGTGACGGAGCAGGAGTGTCCAGCGGTTCAAGGCCAACATTTCAGCACCAACATCGAGTTCATCCCTCGAATGGGCGTGGCCCGCGTGGCAGAGTGGGCAGGCTGACCCCAACCACCAAGGTACCCGCGACGGGAGCGTGGCTCCAAGCAGCTTTCCGATTGGCTAGCCGCCCTGGCGGGATCGAGCCAGGGTCTTGGCGGAGGGAGAGGTTCCTGGCCGGGGAAAGATTACCAAGATGTGAAGCTGTTGCTGCATGATCGAGCCAATACCCCAGTCTCAAGTCATGAACTTTCCGCCGGAGAATATTCAGCTCGGCACTTGTATAAAATTTGAACGCCAACTGCAGGAACAGATCGATCAGAGTTATTTGCCTCTACATGCTTTTCCACGTAAAGCTCATCTCAGTGATCTTACTCCTTCTCCCGAGGACAATTGACGATCATCAATGTTGTGATGTCTTCTCTGGATTTTGGAAAGATGTTACGCCTAGCAAACGGTATCCAGATCATAACTGGACAACCAAGAACCTGGGAAAAATCAAACCAACTTTATCAGAAACGACCTGAGCCCTGGAAAGCTGGCTTGCCCCCAAAATCTTTGTTCCCTCTGGATGTCGAGGGATCAGCAAAGAGCGCTCCGCACGTTCAGTGCTGACTTTTGCCTGCATCCGATAAGACCCCGAAGCAGATATTCGCCACCCGTCCGACCTGCCGAACCTCGGTCATTGAGGTGCATCACCACCACGGCCTTTCGGGCACGTTGATGCGTTGGAGTCTAGACTCCCTGTTGCAGACCAGAAGATGCCTCATCGCTTACCCCGAAGGTGGGAGCTGGATGCAGAGCCCGCTCCCCCGCTTGCTGCAGTTTTAGTGCTCAAATGTTTTCGCCAACTCTCCATTACGGCCTCACCGCTCATGACCCTCAACATATGTCGCGAAGAAGCCCGAGGTCGCACAGTTGGTGACATGAAATGGTGACGTCCAACGGCCGACTCCTGTTTTCCCCGGACTCTGGCATTATGTTTTGGCTTACTTTTTGTCTATCAAACGACCAGACTTAAGCAAGGAGTGACATTGAGGAAGCAAAAGGAAGCGGGATCTTCGCGTGCAAAAGCCATGGCTGGCTGGCTTTCCTCGAGTAAGCCCTCCCTAAGCTTCAGGCCCTTGCTTCGATGAGCCCGATGCAGCCTGGGTCACAATGCATTGTCCCCAACAACAATCTTATTTCTGCCCGATTGAGAGCTGGTTACGATGTCATATCCTTCACCCAAGTGTCCTAGGTATTGTCAAAAAAGGGGGCTTGTCGGCCGAATTACCACCCCCAAAGACCCCGCAGGCTCCAAGAAAACAGAAGTGTGATTGTGTAGGTAATGGCTATTCGTAACCGACAGTTCGAGAACGTCGGCCAGTAATACTTCTGGATTTGGTCTGTCCCTTGCAGCAGTTTCAGTCCGCACATGCTGGCTGCACTTACCCGGCAAGCTGGGAGGGTGAATGATTATCAATGAGGAAGGTTGCTCAGAGCTTTGCTGAGGTGCCCGGCGCTGCACCACAACATGGAACGTGGGGTAGTTTTTCGGTATCCACATTCCAACCCCCCTCCACTGCTCTGATACACGAACGGTGGAGAGTTTTCGGGACGGTGCGGGAGCGGACAAGCAGTGGGACACTCGTCATCGCTCTGCCCTGCAAGCTGCAAGCTCAGCCACTATACGTGGGGACCTTCTCTCCACCCTCTTGGCCTGGAAGCGAAGCGGAAGGGCCAAGAACCTTGGCCACGACCCCGCATTATGCCCTCCATTACGAAACTGCCATCGGATCTTCGAAATTCAAGTTCACCTAGGTAGAGGCTGAGCTAGATGAAGCGGGCGGCGAAAGGCCGGTACACATGCAGGTTCCAGTGCCAGTTACGTAGATTACAGAGACTGTGCCACCGTGCGTGCGTGCGTGTGTGTGTGTGTGTGTGTGCCGCTAGAGAGCCGAGACACCGCCCGGAACCTGTTCAGGACACTCAAGTAGCTCCCCGTCGGGATCGCGACCCATCGTGGCCACTTGCAGCCCGAGATACCGTTATCTCACAGCTTGCAGCTCCCGCCGCCGCCAGCTCACCGGATATGCCTGCTGCTTTGGATGCTTTGGATTCTTAGCTGCCAGCCTGGACTGGACTCTGAGAAAATGTGGGCCGTATCTTGTGTCCTCCGGCTGTTTTCTTGAAAAGCAACATGCGCCAGTGAGCTAATGTTCTCTCCCTCTCATTCGTGTTTTCCGGTTCTGCCTCACTTTCTTCTTCCGGTTGCACAAGCTGCGGCTGATTTCTATTTGGCTGTTGATCGCGAGACCATTAAAGTTGCCTTTTGCCATCCGCTATTAGCGAATGGCATCTTGATGCGTAACCTGTCCCGGTTATTGAGGATTAAAAATTGTCTCTTGCAACAGGATCAAGACAGACATCTTTGATAGAAAAACTCATCCAGCCGGAGTCTTCATCTGACCTTTACCTCATCACCGTCCAGCTGTACACTTCTCCGCTGTCATTGCGCTGTTGCGCTGACAGCACCTGGACGCCTGCCACCCCCGACTATAAGCGTGCTCTGGCATCGTCGTCTTCGGGTCCGCCATTCTCATATACCAGGGGGTTAAGCTTCATCACTCTCAATCCTTAACGCTCTCTTTTATGCCTGTGAGCCACAAAGAAGGTGTCATCGTCGCCATCGCATAACACATAAAACACCATGGCTTCCGTCATCAACGATGAGGCTCCGTCTTACAGGCCGTCAGCGGTTGAGACTTTGAGTCCTGAGGACTTCGAGACTGCCTCAATTCGCTCAGCGGCTCCCTCTTACAGTAAGTCATTTGATAGTCTCATCCTCAAACCTTCTTGGCCATTAGCCCCCTTCCTTTGCATAGCTCTCTGGATGCTAAACGTCCCACAAGCATCCGAGGCGCCCTCCTACCACTCGACCGTTATCCCAAATGAACCGCTTCCTCCTTATTCGCCACCTGGAGAAGCGCCCCCTATGCACACCATCCTCGATAGCAATGTACCAGCTCGGCTGCGGTCAGGATCCCAGAACTCTTCCTCAAACTCCTCCTCAACTCCACGCTCAACCCCATCAATGAGCGTAACCTCTCTCCTTGATATCGATGCACCCCCTCGCCGGTCCTCTGCCCCAACTACACCCCCAACTACCAATTCATCCGCGTCAACCTCCCAGGCTCCCCGCCGCTCCAGCACTAACAGCATGCCATCGCTCGACCACTTTCGCATCCCCTCATGGTCGCCGGCCTCTGCGACCCGCTCCAACCCCAACGCACGCATTTACCACAATGTTGCGCTCCGCCGCGCGGCCGCTGCCGCTGCTGCGACCAACAATAGAAATAGCAACTCGGTCGACAATTTGTCAGATAGGTTGCGCAGGGCGATGGTGTTGAGCCGGATTGCAGAGGAAGAGTCGGGGAGCGAGGGCCACGCAAGGGGCTCAGGGGAAGGCCAACGAGCTTTCCGGCCACAGGAGGATCCGTGGCTTGTCGGCGAGGAAGCCGCTGAGCGGGCGCGGAGGGAGAGATTGGAGCGGGAGAGATACCTGGGCGAAGAGGTGCTGTTGAGGGAGGACAGGAAGTGGGATTGGTTCTTGGGTAAGCCCCTTTTCTTATGTGTAAGGTCGAGAAGTGGTAAATGCTCCAGTTACTGACAAGTCGACTGCAACAGCCCAAATCAGGGAGCGCGAAGAGCAGGAAAAGGTCTGGCGCCGTCTGCGTCAGGAAATGGGTCGTCGGCCAAACAATCGATTTGCTTTCCTGATTGGTTCCCGGTTCTAAAAAGAGAGAAAAAAAAAAGAAAAAAAAAGTGAAGTATGTGCCTGGCGCACTGCATGATGATCAGAAATGACGGATGATTGCAAAACGGCACTGACTTTTCAGGATCTGATATTTTCTTTTTTCTTCGCTCACCCATTTTACGGACGCCTTTTCCCCCTCATTTGGCCGTGACGACAGCATCAAGGCGGCGTTTGGTTATATTCGGACAGAGTATGTTAGTAGATCGGTACTGTTGTGAGGCTTACAAAGATTGTGACCGCTCATCATTAATCATGCATGTAGCTACCATAGGATCTGCACATGAAGATATATCTGGATTGGCTTCATTGACATGGTAGGAGTTAGCTTGCACCGAAGGGGTACGTTACCAGCTTCGACTCATTTAGATCCTGATAGAGCTCATGGGCCTGTGTTCAGCAAGATATGAAATATCAAACCCGCATTAAACACTAATCATGTCAGCTCAGAGCCTCGAGTTTCCAATTCCCGTGCCTGCCCTAGTTATGACCCTCTATGAAACAGTCCACACCCATCAACGCCAGGCCCATGCTACCCACTAATGACAGCTCTGTCAATCGCTTCAGTCTTGTTTGCATACGCGTTGTACACAGTGTTTCATGATATTTGGTCCCTCTTAACCAACTTAACCCTTGCTCTTGGTGTTGAGAATGAGAGCAACAATGAGTCTAAAAAGGTTAGCAAACCGTCTTCAGGAGCTGTGAGCGCAAGAGAGGCGAGGACGACATACCCATAGAGACCGAGGACTTCGCCGAAGATAAGGATCAGAACCATGCCAACAAACACTCTTGATTGCAGCATGTATGCCCTCACTCCCTGATCACCAACAATGCCAATGCAGTAGCCAGCTGCAAGGCCGGTGAGGCCAACGGCCAAGCCGCAAGCAAGATGCATGAAACCACTTTGCTCATGTCAGCACATGCGTCCGAAACCATAGCCAAGAGAAGCTTTTCTACGCACTTAAACAAGCTGTATGACCCGGACGCCGGGGGCTGGAGGTCCTGGGCGATCAGAACAGAGATGACGAGGGAGTAGACTGCGATGATACCGGACATGACGACGGGGATAAGGCACTTCATGATCAGGTCCGGCCTGAAAGTGCCCACGCCAGCGATGCCAATACCTGATTTGGCGGTGCCGTAGGCAGCGCCCATGCCTGTATTGGGAAGAACACATTGTCAGTTGGCTGGAGAGCCGGGATGCGGCGTGATCGAAGGTTTAGTAGAGGAAGGAGAGGGGTCATCGATTTTCTATTGCAGCAAGACGAGGAAATCGGAAAGAGATGATAATAGGAATCCGTACTGCCAAATATCATGGCTGCGGCGATGCCACCCTATGGTAAGCAAAAGGTTAGCATTCAGCTCTGCATCTTTTACCCAGAGGGGTTGGTGATGTAGGCGCCGCAAGCTCCAAGCAAGCAAAGACAGCGACGTACCATGCCAATGAAAGGCGCAAACTTCGGACTCAGTTCCGACTCGGCCATTGTGGTGACAGCAGACATATCGCAAGAACTGTGGCCCAGATGAGCATGTAAATTTAGAGGAATTGCAGCAGAGACCGAGGTGGGTTTTGCCGGCCTGCTTGTCGGCGATTGATGGCGCGATGATGGTAGGTCCGTACTGTCCATTCGCTCAGCGACCCTGGCTTGGCCTGTGGGTGCAGCGGCGACGCTCTACGCTGGCCCAACATCATCGCCAAGCGTCACGTGATTATTCCCGTTGGGAGCAAGGGTGGTGCCACAGAGCCAAACAGTCGTTACAAAAATACGGTACTGATCAATGAGGTTGTCAACAGTCTCATCAGAGTTGGAGAAGTTCATATACAAAATGCAGTTTAACTTTATGAATTGTTCATTGACATCCAACTCAAGACCCTACTGAAGAATAAGTTGTAGAAAAGCTGCAGATGCAAGATTGCAGTGTCCTCGCCCTCCAAGTACAGAGTGTAATGTTTCCGTACCAGGAGCTGTCTGCGCCACACCGCCACACCCCTATCACCTATCAGCAGGCAAGACACCAGCGGCCCAGGAGCCAGGAGAGCCAGGCTGATGTTGGAAACGTCCCATTCTGATTCTTGGGACCCTGCAAGCCGTGCGTGTCGCCGCGTGGCAGCAGACCAGATCCCAAGATTGCTAGGCCGATTTTTTGAGGAGTCAGAAGCTCGAGTCGAAACGTCCAGGTCGAGACGGTACACAGCGCGCGAGGAAAAAAGCAGCGCGAGACGGAGCCGTGATCCGATCGATCTAATCTCTGGTCTCTGATCTGCCATTACGAACTGCCGTCTTCCATTTCTATTTCCATATCTATTCCATCCGATCTGATCCATGGTCGCCGGTCGATGATGCTTCAGTCGAAGCCGCTGCTGCTCGACATCCAACCGCAGACCGAATCTAGAGCTTCTTAGACTCTCCGAGTCCCAGACTCACAGCGAACGGTCCCTTCGTGCGGACATCCCACGCTCTATCTACTCTGCTTTGAGCCCTCACTACTCGACTGCTCGCTGCAGGCCCTTGAACAGTCCGTCCCCCGTCCCACGCTTCCCACATCCACGGATCCCAACACCCAGCAACGGTTCCACGGGAGAGCCAGGCTAGAGCCCCAGAAACTGTCGGTCGTTGCCTAACACCCGGTAACAGTCAGGGGTGGTGTGGTCGGTGGTAGTGTAGGTACGAAAATAGTGGACGTCGACCTGCAAACCGCTTTTGCTCCAAGCAGACTTCAACCACCGTCACCGTCCAATAACGTCACCACGCCTTGCACATTGCAGCCATTGCACTTCAGCCATTGCACCCAGCCTGTGTGCCGTGTGCCAGCTAAAAACAACATTCGGACCGATCCAATTTCTCGACGACCGCCGACCATTCTGCAACAGTGCTGCACTGCTGCAGCACCACTCACTGTGTGCACGCCGCTCTTTTTCGGCTTTACATACTTAGAAATCAGGCACAGGCCACTGGACTCGCCGTCACCGACGTTGGCGGCACCAGCACCATCCCGACCATCGACAGGCCACGCCGGGCCCGCTCTCTGCAGCCTCCACACCACTCACGGGCGCAACCATTACCAGGCATTCGAGTCTGTTGATTCGACCCGATCAACATTGTCCGTGGGAGACCCGCAAGTCGAGGAGACCTGGGACCGGCTCCGGCATCAATCGAGGTTCCCAACTCAAGTGTGGTCACGGTCAACGACTGCCCACAGCTACAACTACGGTTCGCGTTGAGCAAAACGTAGCGTAGACGACGAGGAACGCAGCCTCGGCCACCACGACGGCCGATCCATCCGTCATCAGATCAGTAAGTGTGTGTCCGTGTCGATCCCTGACATTATCAACCTCTGATTCCCGTCGACATTCCCCGCTCTGCAGACTGGACACTGCGCCCTTCTCTCTTGGAACAGCTGCTGATGTGATGCATCGTTGCCGTCCCTATCTCAGCCATGGCCGACCCTCGGCGTGACGGCATGTTGCCCCAACGGCAACAGCGCCCTTACCAAGACTATGGCCCATCGTCGACAGCATACCAGCGAGATGCCGCTTTCTCCAACATCTTTGGCGCTGCTCCCCCTCCCGGCCGATCCCAAACCATGACTTCGTCGTCTGCTCCCCCTCCGCAGTTCCTAGTCGACTCTGGACGCACACACACCATGTCGTCCTCAACCACAGGCATGAACGACGTGCAACGATCACCGCCTCACCTTCCACATCCCGCCGGATACGGGGATCAGTTCGCCCCGCCGCGGCAACGTCCAGCCGATGGCAGCCAGGGAGGCTCAGGAGGTGGATATGGACACGGATATTACCAGGGCCAGCCACAGCAGCGCTCGGTCTCGAGTGGCCCGCAGGTTCCTTCTCCCCAATACCTGCAGACACAACAGCAACAAGCCCGTCGGCCCTACCCAGGTCCGTCGCCAGTGCCTCCTCCAGGCGCTCCGGGGCCGCGATTTGAGCAAACCCGCGCTCCGCCCCCCCAAGGCTACTACGGCAATCAGCCACCAGGCCGCTCGCCTGCTCAGCGTTTCCACCAAGGCGGTGGACCTCCTCCGGCTTTGAACGCAGACCCTTACAGATCGCAGTCGCTGGCTAGTTATCCGAGACCACAGATGTATCCTCCGCAGCAGCAGTCAGGTCAGTACCAACAAGCACCGCCAAATGCTTTCCGACAGGCTCCCTCGTATAACCAGTACTCGGCCCGCACTACTGCTCAGGGCCGGATTGTCCCAGAGAGACATCCTGATGAGCGCTCCATGACCATGACTGGCTATCCTTCGTACGACTACCGCGACGCCCACCAGACGATGAGTGGCCGCGTTATTCCCAACCGGAAGCCTGTTGGCACTGGAGGTCCGCCTCACGATTACGTGGGCGGTCACGCTCCCTCGAACATGGGCTACGCTCAGCCAGGGTCACAAACCAGGACTATGAGTATGGCCTCGTCCATTGGCCATGAAAGCACCAGGACCATGTCTATGGCCTCGACGATCGCCCCTCCGCCGTCATCGAAGGGCCCGAACGACAGGCCGGATCAGCGGACTTCCATGCCCAATTCTATCAATGGCGAACGCCCACCCACTGCGAAGATCCGGTCGCCGGTCATCTACCCAGCTCTCTTGTCCCGCGTAGCCGAAGTCTTCCGCCAGAAGATCGTCACGGGCGACCGTACGAAGAACGAGCTTACGTATAAGAATGCCTTCAGCGGTGCCGAGGCCGTCGATGTTCTGTCTTACATTATCCGGACTACCGATCGCAATTTGGCCCTGCTGCTTGGTCGTGCCCTCGATGCCCAGAAGTTCTTCCACGATGTCACCTACGAACATCGCTTGCGTGATTCGAGCCACGAAATCTACCAGTTCCGCGAGACTGTCAATGCTGATGGCTACGAGGAAAAGCCCACCGTGAACGGCGTCTTCACCCTGCTAACCGAATGCTATTCCCCAACATGTACCAGAGACCAGTTATGCTACTCGATTGCTTGCCCACGGCGGTTGGAACAAGTGGCCCGGCTCAACCTCAAGCTGGGTCCTGGCCTGAAGAGGGATGGCTCCGCCAATATGAACGACGACGACGCCGACCAGACAGACGAGCAGAAGCTCTGGATCAACAGCGTGCCGAAGGAGATTGCCGACAGCATAAGCGACCGCGAAAAGAAACGTCAGGAGGTTATCTCGGAAATCTGTTACACCGAGCGCGACTTTGTCAAGGATCTCGAGTATCTGCGCGACTTCTGGATCTACCCCTTGCGCGGCAAGTTTGGCGGCTCTCCCATCCCTGCTTCCCGCCGCGAGCGCGTCGTGCGCACTATCTTCAGCAATATCATCGATCCCCCGAGCATTCACGCGATCAGCTCTCGCTTCGCCCGTGCACTAACCGAGCGCCAGCAAAAGGCCCCCGTCGTCAAGCAGATTGGCGATGTGTTCCTCGAGTTCGTGCCTCAGTTCGAGCCCTTTATCCTGTACGGTTCGCGGCAGCTGGAGGGCAAGTGGGAGTTCGAGCAGGAGAAGTCCATCAATAAAGACTTTGCCCGCTTTGTCGAGGAAGTCGAACGCCGCAGGGAGTCGAGAAAGCTTGAGCTTAACGGTTATCTGACCAAGCCAACTACACGTCTGGCTCGTTACCCGCTGCTTCTTGAAAACGTGCTCAAGTATACAGAGCCGGACAATCCGGATAAGGAGGACATTCCCAAGGTCTTGCAGATGATCAGAGACCTGCTGAGCAGGGTCAATGCCGAATCCGGCAAAGCCGAGAACCGCTTCAACCTGCGCCGTCTGCATGAGCAGCTCCGCTTCCGCAGTCCAGCCGAGCGCGTCGACCTCAAACTCACTGAAGAGGGCCGCGAGCTTGTCTTCAAGACCCAGTTCAAGAAGTCTCCTACCGAGAACCCAGATATTACCGCATTCTTGTTTGACCATGCCGTGCTGCTCGTACGCATCAAGCAGGTTGGCAAGACAGAGGAATACAAGGCGTATCGCAGGCCGATTCCGCTGGAGCTCTTGTCCATCAAGGAGATGGAGGAGATTTTCCCTCAAAATGGCGCTGTCAAACGCTCATCTTCGAGTTTGCTGCCCGCCCTGCGCAATACAAGCACTGAGGCCAAGAAGGGCGAGGGTTGGCCCATTACCTTCCGGCACCTGGGTAAGAACGGCTATGAGCTAACGCTCTACGCGACCAACCAGTCGGGCCGTCAAAAGTGGCTCGAACACATCGACCAGGCTCAGCAGCGCCTGCGTGCCCGCGCCGACTTCCTCAACAGGACGGTCATCTCGCATAGCTTTTTCACCGGCACCAACAGGGTCAACTGCGTGGCTCCATTTGATGGCGGCCGCAAGCTCATCGTTGGCACCGACCAGGGTATCTACGTCGTCGACCGCAAGATCAAGGAGCAGGCGCCCAAGCGTGTCATTGACGTGTCCAACGTCACGCAGGTCGACGTGTTGGAAGAGTATTCTCTGCTCCTCGTATTGTCGAACCGCACGCTGTTGTCCTTCCAGCTCAGCGCACTCGACCCGAACGAGCCCATCTCGGCCAAGAAGGGCAAGAAGATTCAGAGCCACTGCAACTTCTTCAAGTCGGGTATCTGCCTCAGCCGCCACTTGGTGTGCGCTGTCAAGACGTCGGCGCTCAACACGCTTATTCGGGTGTACGAGCCCAACGAGGCCATGTCGCGCACCAAGAAGCAGAAGGGTCTCAGCAAGATGTTCAACGCTGGCCAAGACGAGCTCAAGCCCTTCAAGGAGTTCTATATTCCCATCGAGTCGTCATCTGTCCACTTCCTCAAGTCCAAGCTGTGCGTGGCCTGCTCACGTGGGTTCGAGGTCGTCAGCCTCGAAACACTCGAGACGCAGTCGCTGCTCGACCAGGCCGACACATCGCTCGACTTTGTTGCACGCAAGGAAGGCGTCAAGCCGATTCATATCGAGCGCATTGCTGGCGAGTTTCTGCTCAACTACTCGGAGTTCTCCTTCTTTATCAACCGCAACGGCTGGCGCGTGCGTCCCGAATGGCGCCTCGACTGGGAGGGCACTCCGCAGGCGTTTGCGCTCAACCTACCCTGGATCCTGGCCTTCGAGCCGAACTTTATCGAGCTCAGGCATATCGACAATCTGTCGGTGCACATTGTGCCACATAAGAATATCCGGATGTTGCATAGCAGCACGCATGAGGTAGGTTATAGCATCTTCCATCCTGTTCCAATAATTCTCTATTCCGTCCACCGTGGTGCTAACTTCTTCCCCTTTCAGATCCTCTTCGCCTACGAGGATGAGCGCGGTGACGATGTCATCGAAGCCCTCGACTTCTGGAAGAGCCAGCAGCGCAAGTCTGAGATGTTCCCGCAGGGCAACAACCAGGGCAACACGACACCGGCATCCCCGACCCCTGCTGCTGGGGCACAGCAACAATCAGCGGGGGCATCTGGAACACCGGCTTCGCCACCGCGGTAAATCAAAAGAGTAAGGAGAGAATCGAACGAGTGTATATGTTGATTGAGGCAGCGAGGGGTTGTGTTGAGAGTGAAAGGACCATGGACTGGATAGGAGACGGGGCCGTGAAGTATTTACCTGGAAAGAAAGGGGAGAGAGCTAGGAGGATGTTAATCTATCTCGATTCGATGGATGGAGACAAGAGTTAGTGGTGGGGTTTGCAGGTCTAAGAGATAAGGGGGTTGGTATGCTATCCTTCGCCTAAACTATGCTGGCTGTGCTATGCTGAATAGTAGGTCTTGCTAATATACATGATTTTTTTTCAGCCTAGTATTTTGCACAAGGTGTTGTTTCGATTTATCGACAAGAAGTTACATGTGTAGGTAAAGCTGATATTAAAAGAAATCATAACCTTACCCTTTCATCTCTCTCTTTTTTTTCCATCTTTTTTTTCCCAGTCAGGACAGTACCCACACAATCCAAATCCAAACCCTAACAACAAGCTTTTTCATCTACCAACCATCCATTACCAATGGAGTCTATAAAACTACCATCCAGAAGATTCAAACATCCCAGAACTTGAATCATCATCATCCTGGAAAGGCCACCTCGTAGTCTCACTACTCGATTCTCTCCATGTCAGCGAAGCAAGCTCCCTGCTGGCAGCCCCAAACCCCATATCCACATGCCACGCTCTATCCAACTCATCACTACACGGCCCGCAAAAAGCTGGGATCCTGCCGCCCTCGGGCAACAATTGCGCCGTGACTATCTCCTTCGACCACCGATGCTCAGCCGGCTCCCACGCAAACCGCTCGACTAACCTTCTCCTCTCCTCGGCACTAACGGACGGGTCCTCCAGGCTAGGCGGCATTTGCCACACAGGCAGAGGGCACTTACACCACGTATGGCAGAGGTCGGTACGGCAGACGGGACAGCGGATGGGCGGCGTGTTGGCGCGGTTGCCGCGGTCAATGGTCGGCGCGTTTTCTTGGTGCTGCTGAGCATAGACTTCCCAGCAGGGCGTACACACCATGTGACCGCAGTAAAGTACGACGCCGCGGGAGAGGTCGGGGAGGTTGATTAGATCGGGGTGGGAGGGAGGTAGGAGGGGCACGTCGAGGATGGAGAGTTGGGTAGTTTGACAGATGGGGCAACTGGCGTAGGGGAGGGAGTTGTCGTCGAGGGATGAGGAGGAGGAGGAGGAGGAGGAGGAGGACCCAGCTGTTGAGGCGTTGTTGCTTACACGATCAAGAGCGGCGACGATGCGGGGGAAGAGGGATTCCTGTTTACGAGAAGGGGGGTCGCCTGTAAGAGGCTGAGGGAGGGTCGGGGCCTGAGTCTGGGGTTGGGTTTCGGCTTGAGGCCGGCTTTCGGGTTCAGAGCGGCGAGTAATGACACGACGACGTGTGCTCCTTCTCGGAGCGGTGCTGGCGTTTCTGGTATCATTGGATGTCCCCGGAGTGTTATTCTCGCTTTCTCCTGTCCTGTTGTCACTAGTTGTCGTGATAGCAATGCTGCTGCTGGTGCCGACGGTGTTTGTCGTTCTGTTTTCGCCAGTTACATTGCCTATGGTGGTGCTCCTGGTACTAGTAACATGGCTGCTTCCCTGGCCACCTCCTCTACCACCCCTTGCTCCCCTAAAGGAGGCCCCTCTGCCCCCTCTGTTGCCGCGACTGTTGCCGCTGATGCTGGTAGCGGCAGGGATCCGGTTGTCGGTTGTGCTCCCGTTAGTATTAACCGTCCTGTCATTGGAAGGACTGCTTCCAGCGAGGTTTTCATCGAGATTCCTAATGCGAACGATCATATTGTTAGTGGAGTCTCTCGAACCGCTGACACTGCTGCCGTAACCAGAGTTTGCGCGGTGGAGATCTGCGGTGTTAACACTGATGGCAGAATTATCGTTCAAGCCGAGCACGGTACGGAAGTTGTTGCTGACGCCCGTGTTTCCACGGGAGTTGCTGCTGGTGCCATTATCGCCCAAATCCTCAAAGGAAGAGATGATAACGTCATCAAGCGGTACTTGCTCAATCGTTTCCCTGAGGGGAATCTCGTGGTTGGAATCAACGCTATTTGTATTTTCACGGCCATTGCTGCTAGTAGCGACACTGCTGGCAGCGTTGTCACCAGACGCATTTCCTCTGTTGTAGTTTCTCCTCCTGTTTCTGCCTCTGCTCTCGCCAGAGCTGCTTCCCCTGTTGGAAGCACTCCTGTTATTGTCACTGCCAACGGTATTGTTGCCCCTAGTTTGTTGGCTGACAGTGTTTCCGTCGCTCTCTCTATCAGCGATGATTTCAATTTCAACACTGGCAACTCCGCGTTCATTGCTGGTACCAGCGCTCTGGTTCGCAGTAGTGTCATCCTCCTCTCTGACAACAATTGAATCGCTAACGACAGCAAGTTCATGAACTATAACTTCTCCAGATTCGTCGTTATTGTTGATGTTGACATTCCGAACGGTTTCTCTGTCATCAATAACACGCTGTTGCTCAGTGCGATAGTTGTTGAGAGGATTCTCGCCGGCATTAGTGTTCTCAGTGACAAGGATAGTTTCGTTTTCACTTCTCGTCCTGCCGTTATTGCCCTGGTCGGCACTGCCAACACCAACATCGCTGCCTTCGGATCTGATGACATTACTGTCATTGCTGTTCGTATTGGCATTATCGGCTACCGCGATGGCACCACTGGTGACATTGCTGTTGGCAGTATTGCTTTGAATGTTGTCCATCTTGTCAATAATAATGTCGAGACGACCGACGATGGCCTGTAACATCTCCATGACCAGAGCACTGAAATCAGGAGACCCATTGCTGTGGACATTCCTGTCAGTCTGCGTGTTGTCGATGCGACGTTGGTTGCCATTGCTGTCGTTGTTTGTTTGAACGCTGCTCGTATCGTCATTGACGGCAGGAATGCCGGCCTGTACAGCGTTGCTTCCCTGAGTTGATACCAAAGCTGGGCCGGTTCCATCAACAACTGAGTTCCGTTCTTGCGATACGCTATCTTGTCGGCCAGCGTCACCATCGACAGTAGCATTTGCGCTGCTGTGATCAGTCTGACTTGCTTGAGCTGACCCGGTTCCGTCATCAACTTGCGCACTTCCTTCGTCGGTGGCTCCTCCGTCTGCCGGCTCTGTTTGACCAATAGTTCCGGCAGCATTGGAGCCGCCAACTACGCTCAGATCAGTCCGTTCTTCGTCTCCTCCGGAGTTCAGCCTGGTTATGCTGGCTCCGTTGCTAACCGAGGAACTCCCTCCTTCCGACTCGGTCCCTTGTCTCGCCAACGTGCTGTCGACAACAGAACCTCCTGTATTGATATCACCGAACTCAGGCCTGTCGGCAGCCCGTCTTCCATTATAGCTCGGTCCTCCTCGTCTGCCCATACCTTCAGGGTGCGGTACTGGCCATCTCCTTCCCCTTCTTGCTGGTCTTCCAGGAAACGCATTTCTGAAGGGGGAAGAAGGGTTCTGGCCCATAACCTCTACACTCCAACTGCCCCCTCTTCCCGTGGATGTCAAGCAGTCCTCACTATTATACCACAACCCATATGGCTGAGGGGGAAATTGAGAGCGTTGTCGAGCTGGAAAATGAGGTTGTGATTGTTCCCTCTGAGATGGCTGGTGTTGGCTATGGCCCAGAAACTGAGACTGAGAGCGAGGACCCCACGGCTGAAATTGTTGATGGGTATTGTGTGCTTGTGGTCGAGACATCCAGGATGGAGCAGAAGACTGGGGGTGTCTGGAAGAAGATGAGGGTGCGACACTAGAATCGTCATTCTGATCAAACCCTAAAAGATCAAAGGAGGCTGTGCGCGACTGTGGGACTGGATCCTGGAATTGCGGCATGTTGATTAATGGATTTGTTGACTTCCAGTAAACGTCTTGTCTGAAGTAGTAGGCTTCTAGAGCTCGCAGCCTGCTCGGCCAAAGTATTTTGTGTCAGGCCCGCTACAGTGATGATGAGCTGATGTAATCAAGTCAGGGTGGCAGGAGGCTGGTGATGTTGGTGACGGTGCTTAATTATCGAACAAATTGCGACCTCGACAAGTGCCCGGCCAGTGTATCGTCGGCTTCTTTGAGATATGCTTGGCTGACGCCCCACAACAGGGCATTCACCTGGGCATCAGTTAGGAAAGCATCAGGGCTGTGAGAGAAAAGAAAAAGGGACAGTTACGGGCCTCAATGCGATGAAAGTGCACAGTCGCAAATGACGCTGAGTGGTTGTGTCACCCAACAATTAATCTTTGGCTGCTGCAGCCTCGTCTCGCTCCCAGGTTCCTCCTAACACTCAGCATTCTGGTGAGGGCCTAGTGATTGGCGGATGGGCCGTGCATGAGAGAGTGCATGAGAGAGTGCATGAGAACGCAGGGGTCAACGAACAATGAATACGCGGCGTTCTGAGCTTAATCTAAACGGCTTAGAGCACCTCTGCAAAGCCCTGCCACTGGGGGAGGGGGGTGGAGGGGGCGCTGGTGCATGGAAAGTATGTGCATCGCTGTCTTCGTGGGAGGAGCTTTGAAAGGGCATCCCGGTCATATAATAAGAGGGAGTTAAGTCCAATTTACATGTGATGCTGTGATTTAGGACAAATGCCACAGTAAGAATTGCTGCCATACCTAAAGGCGTCCGAGAAAGATAGATGTTGTGTACAAGTGCGAAGGAATATATGTATTTTGCTAGGACCGTGGCTAACAGCGAAGAGGAAGATACTTGGAAGATATTCTACAGCTATGGGATTCAATTTCTCGGATCCCGTCTACGTTTAATATATAATTGAATACAAGATTTGCCCTATGCAAAGAAGCTTTTTAATATAAAAGCCACATGTCAATGTTCCAAAGAACACCATCGCCTGCATGGCGAAAAAAAAGCAACAACAACAACAACAACGCTCTTAGCATCCTATCTTCTATCATGAGGTATAGTCCTGAAAAAGATATGTGGCTGGTTTGCTATGTTCTGGTGACAACTCACTTCCACGAGACCTCACGGCCACCTCAAGTGCTTCCACACTCATCCCCCATCAACATAGCCCAAGGCCCTATTGGCTAAGCTGTGTTCCCCTTGCTGTCTCAGATGATGTTACCATTGGGTGCGAAGTTGCAGCAATCGCAATAATGAATTAAGCTAATGTCGACAGTGTCTTTGTTGTCCTCAGCAACAAGGTCTCCAGGCTCAAAACATAAATCTCCATTGACTATTATTGAATGGCATTCGCCTTCATCTGCCGACGCAGAGGACCGCTGATACTCGTCAGTGTAATCCGAGTCGTCCCAATCAGGGATGAGATCATTGAGGTCAAGTAGAAGGAAACCCTGTTCCTCTTCTCTGGTCCCTCTCCCATTTGGGCGGCTGCCAAAGTTGTTTTCACCCCGAGCATTAGCAGAGTGATCGGAAGGACTAACCCACTCTGGTTCTCCTTCCTCTTGCTGTTGGTCTCGACCAGTCGGATAAGCAAGCGATCTATCAGATATTCTTTGCTCATCGTTTTTCAGTGCCCCGCGATTGCCATCATCATGACTGCTATGGGTATAGTTCGTAGTATTAGAGAGGCTATCGTCATGAAGCATCTGAAGGGGTATGTTAGAGAAGATATGATGTGCTTCACAGTTATAACAGGGAGAAGAATATTCGCAAGGACACCGGATATTCTTCATGGTGAATGAAGGCTGAATAATACAGCAAAGTTAATGTGTTGTCATAGCTGGAGAGAAAGTGTGAACGGAGATGCTTCCAACAGTTGCTGTTGTAGACTTTAATTGTCCGCCTCCAGGATGCTCACTAGCATTATATCCTTTGATTATCAAAGCTGTTACCTGCGGTGAGTTATCTGCTGTGAGTTAGAGGCCTCCTCGGTCGGTGCCTCTTCAACGCATGAAGGCTGTGACCTTAGGCATTGAAGTACTGGTGAGGCTCGGTCAGGATGTGGCCTATGAAACGGCTAGTGTTGCAATCTCAAGAGTGATTAGTCAATTGGCAGGCAATACTCTGTCCTGCCTTGAAAGAAAAGTGAAGCCGCACATTTTAATGTGTGAAGTGGCAGCTTCTGATGGGTCGGTTGATGAGACTCCATTTCCGTGAAGCCTGCTTCAGGGGTTGCTGTTGGAAGTGGGAATTGGATTTTGTCTATAGCTGGCTAAGGCTCGGAGGATTGGTAACAAAAGAATTTCTAATTATGTAGTAGTGTTCCTGCTCATTACTGCTTAACCAATCGTGTGTTGATAAGTTGTAGAATAACATGTCTATGGATCCAAAAAAAAAAAAAAAAAGAGCTTCAGTACCAAATTCTAACTACAGCAAAAAAAAAAAAAAGCAAGCCCCATCACATCAATAAACCACTTACAGATGCGCCATTGCCCCTGGCACAGTCCATGCGATTAAATCCTCCCGAATCTCGAATTCATCCACTTCTCTCGCTCGCTTAAAGCCATCTCTCCCCCGAGAGTCATACCCTTTGTCACTACCAACAGTATTCGCTAGGCTTGCCAAACTCCCTGTCCGACTCCTTAGGCCCCCGTCATGAGTGATCTTACTCTCCTCGCGACGGTGCTGAAAGAACGACGGAAATGGAGGGAAAGGCTCGCGCTGATGGAGCGAGGAGGATGAAGCAGAAAAACCGGCCCCTAAACCACCGCGTGGGCGTTCGTGGCTTGATTCTCGATCCGGCCCAGAATTGTGGTCGCGAGCAAGTACGGTAGCCACCGTGGTAGTACTCCGCTCGCTGGCAAGGCTATGGCTGCTCATGTGTCTGCGTAAATTAACAAGATCGCGGGCTCGTACGGTCCCCATCACATCGGTCCCGTTATCTTCATCGTCTGAAGCAGAGCCGCTATCTTCTCTGCGTGATGGTGGCCTGTTACGACGCGCCCGCGACTTACGGGGGCGGTCCTGTCCATGAAGATGGCCCGCAATGGACAAGTGGTGTCGCGAATGACCCCGGCCGTGTGTTTTTGGATTAGGAGGTGGCGGAAAACCCTCGCCGCCGGCAAAAATATCCTCGATACACTGATCGGCGGGTAGTTCGCCCGGCTGACTTGCCCAGCTGGCGGCCAGCGCTCGACGATAGACGTCTTGGGCTTCTGACAAGTCGCGGTATTTCCCACTAAATGAGGACGGTGCGTGGCCGGGGGTAACAGTGTTGACGTCGACGGGCTCGAAGGCGTCGCTGGCGACAAAACCAGCGATTCCGCCAAAGACAGGGGCAGATTTGGGAGGAGGGGCGACAAAGTTCTTATCGCCGTCAACTTGAACCATCAAGATACTGATCTTGAGCGTTGAGTTGATCTTGCTGTCCTGCATAAGGTAGCGCCGCACTACACCATCTTGAACGTCCGTTGCCGGCAGTGACGGAGGTGAATCATCGTCTCGCGAGGAGCGTGGGCTCGGATCCGATCCGATGGTTGGTATTGTGCTCTCGCTCACGGAACTGCGTCTGCGATGGTGTCCGGGTTTCTCGGTACGACCCGAGGAAGTCAGGGCCTCCTTGATTGCGGCCGCGGTGGCCGTGTCGCGCAGGATAGCTTCGCTTTCCTCGACATACTCACTCAGGTTCAGGCGTACGATGCCGAGAGTGATCTTTTCGTCGCGGCTACCGACTCCTGCAACGCCGGTTGCGCTGAACTCCTGATGAACCTCAAACTCAATGGGGCACTCGCACAGGCTATTGTTGCGATCGATGGCGATGCGCACGGGGAAGATCTTTGCGTAGCCGTACTCGACCCGATGGTTTACGATGGGACATTTGTCGGTACGGCCGCGATGCTCGCCATGGATGCTCCCTGGCAGATGCCACTTGACCATAGACACGCCAGACACGAGTGGCACATTGTTGAGATCTGCAATTTTGAGGTGGACTTCGAATTTGGGCTGTAGGATACCGCGTCAGTGTCAGCGAGCGCCGAACTTTTTCTTTTTTTAACCGATGCCGGGTGGTGGCCAAACGAAGTTCCTAACCTTTCGAGCCTTGTGTACTAACGATAGAAATGGCAGATTAGCACGGCGCATTGCAAACAGCAACAAGTCGAGTCATTGGCATTGGCATGTAGCACAGAGCCAGGAGCAGAGAACAAAAGTGCAGTGGTTGGATTCTTGGAGGTCGGGCAGATTCCCGTTTGGTGTGTTAGGTAGGTAGTTGGGGCTCAGTTGGCAAAACGGAAGGGGTGCCGGTGCCCGGTGCCAAAGTGTCAAAGAAGCCGTGCCCCATGGGTGACGTAAGTTGTAACAGAACTGGAGACTCTAGGCTCGCTTTCCAAAGGCGCAGCAGCAACAGGAAGGCCGCAAGGCCCAAACGAGCCGCTGCATACCATCGGATGGACACAGGCAGGCTGAGACAGGGCATCCGTACCCGTGTTACGAATACAATCTTGGAAGGGATTTTTTTTTTTTTT
>Ga0065720_1019155_pt1 | contig 35012 bp, 31 predicted proteins | sample Thericmetagenome_FD_59107 | JGI IMG/M metagenome (GOLD analysis project Ga0065720, IMG submission 59107) | Thermophilic microbial communities from the Joint Bioenergy Institute, California, USA of rice/straw/compost enrichment - eDNA_2 v2... | ecosystem: Engineered > Solid waste > Grass >... | reverse complement strand
AAAAAAAAAAAAAAAAAAAAAAAAAGACCGCTTTCTCCAAAATCAAACAAGTTTACAATGCCATGTCCGATAATGATGCATAGATCAGCCTTTTTTTTTAGCCGACTCCTCTGCCCGTCCCTTTCAGAGCCAAGTCCCCTTAGACCGACAGATCATCACATCAAGCTTCAAAAGGAAACGTGATGAGACCACCCCCTCCCATGTCATCCCGAAAACAACATCCTTTTTCTCCTTCCCAAGCCCTCATCCCTCATCATTACCCCTTAACCAAAAATACCGCACTCCCGCTTCCCGGCCGACTAACCACCACCGCGGCCTCCTTCTGCTGATCCGTTAGCTTTAACTTGCTATAATACTTCTCCTCCCACGCTTGCCGCACAGCAACCACCTTGTCGGCCGGCACAAGATGCACGCTGCACCCGCCCCAGCCGGCTCCCGTGAGCCGGCTGCCGTAGCTGCCTGCTTCGCGGGCGATGGCGCACAGCTCGTCGATCTCGGGACAGCTACACTCGTAGACATCGCGGCACGAGGCCTGCGTCTCGTTGAGCAAGGCACCGAGCTGACGGTTGTATTCTTCTGTGGTGGCGGAGTTGGTTGCGTCGGGGATGGGCTGTTGCCGGAGGAGGGACATGAATTTTAAGACGCGGAGAGCTTCGGAGTAGACGTGCAGTGCACGCTGGCGGAGCTTGAAGCGCTCAGCACGGACGGGGAAGCGAGAGGTGAACCGTGAGTTCAGCTCGTCGACGGAGATTTGGAGGGCTGCGGCGATCTCTTCGCGGGTGTAGCCTTCTTCTTTGACGAGGACTTTTTTGACAGTTGAGATAAGCTCGGTTAGTTGGTCCTCCATGGAGTCGGCAGTCTTGGTACCCTGGGTGGCAAAGAAGGTTGTGTGGAAGCCATGCAGGCTTATGCCCAAGGGTGAAGCGTCAGCGGGCAAAGATGTCCCAGGAGGATTGACCGACGCATTGAGATATGCTGCTGCAAGACTGCATTCGACAACGCGGAGATTGTAGTGAATTGGGCCTGTGACAAATTTGTCTGCGGTGACAAAGGACTGAGCGATAACGAAGGCAAGCTCGGGATTTGTCTTGGGAAACTGGACAGGCTCGGCCTTGAGTGTTGGGGTAAAAGACACGAAGAGAGCAGAGCCGCTTTCAGAAAAGACTGAAGCCGACTGATCCATCCTGGATTACATAGAGTCAGATCAGCATACTGATTGCATCTTCGCAGTAATTTGAGTCCTTACCCTCCCGAGTTGACACCAACAGCCCGCTCGCTAACAATCGCCAACTCTGTCAATTCCTTCTTGTTGATCGCTTGTTCCCCATTGGCAACCATAACTGCCAGGGCACTTGCACTGACAAAGGCCGCACTCGAACTGAGTCCGCCACCCGCAGGAACAGTCCCATCCATGAGGATCTTCATGCTCTTGGGCCTAAAGTCATTGCCATGCTTCCTCCGCAGAAGCTCCAGGGCACCACGCAGACCTGACTTAAAATAATTGGTCCATTCGTGAACAGTAGCATCGATTTCGACGGTATCGAAGGGGATGTCAAACTCATGGGACGGGAAGCGAGCCTCTTGGACGTTCGCGATCTTGATTTTGAAAGTCCCTGGCTTGGTAGGAGTTAGGCTGGTTGATACAGCAAGGAGAGTATCGGCAGTGATGGCCATCGGCAAGACTGAGTACAGCGAATAATCGATGTGCTCGCCAATGATGTTGACACGTCCCGGGGACCGCGCCACGAATTCGGGCGCGTGTCCGTAAATGGACTCGAACTTTTCCTGGAGGGCATCCCATCGCTCCATCTGAGCCGGCAAGGCATCCGGGGTGTAGATGTCCTCCAGCGAGTGGGCGATGGGAACGGTGCCGGCCATGGTGAAGCAGGTGGTAGGATAAGGTTGGATGATGACTCTGTTCAAGCTAATGTTTCTTGGGTAAATAGACACGATGGAGTGCAGACAATGAAAATCGAGAGAGGGAAAGAGGGAACTTGTTAGACTGAGATAACAGAGGGCTGAGGGCAGGAAAGAAGTGAAAATCAAGGAAAGATGTAGTTTGAGATACTTGCAGCTCCGCCAGTCGGTTGATTCCAATTTCGAGGAACGGAGATGGAGACGAAGGATGGGGGAGATCGGGGCAGCTTGCAAACTGCCCCGCAGTCTTTATTCTAAGTCACATAGAAAACCGGCAGTATTCCGAACAGAGAATGTACCTTAGAAGCCAGAGCTAGGCAACTGCCGACTCAATTTGCTTGGTTTTTGAACTCGTCACATATACAAGCTGGCATCCTGTCTCATACATTCTGCAGTTCAACTCACACAACAGGCCAAGAAGCCAGTCAAACATATCGCAATGGTGCAATGGTGGGGATAATGTGCAAGATGGAGCGGGGGCGGGGTGTCAATCCCATGTGGTCCACCCCAGTCCCACAAAGGGCTGAATCCATCGTGATGGTCCCCGCGGCAGCACCGGACCCCAAATAATTCCAGCAGAAACTCGATAACATTTTAACAGACTGTGCCTGCATGGGATGACTACATCACAATGGGCTCTGCAGTAGTTATTTTGTTCAGATATGTACAGGAAACCCATCATGAAACTTACAGTTCCAGTCACTCAATGGCTGAACAGCCCCTGAGGGTCTTCTATTGTGTATGCTCCTCCTTATCCCTGGACTGGAGTCATGTACAAGACCCTGAGCTTCGAGTTTCGACCGCCTATGTTCACTTCAGTTCGTCTGCCTAAGCATTGTTGTTTCCCCACATTTCTCCCCCAAAGCCACCATGTGGATCTTGGGGTCGAACAATATCGGTTCATTCACAACGGTCAAATATGAAGTGGGTAGAGAAAATGCCGGTGTGTTGGGATAATGAAGCTTTGGCAGAGGATGTCATACAGGCAACATGACCCCCGGCAATGGTCTACTGTAGCCACCTGTCTTGATTGCCTATACCTCCTAGATTTGATGCTTCAAGGAACCTTATTTACATGTCGAGATTCAAAAGCCTTGAAGCCCATACCGTTCTCAAGGCCAACTGCCACCGTAACCGTTACCTGTTGTGTTTATTTTAGGGCTTTTCACACGTCCATCGAAGAGTCTATTAACAGTGGTCACCTGACTCATTTGTTGGTTGATGACTTCCTTCATGGTATCTCGAATGCCTTCTGCACGCTCTAAACCGGTGAAGACATTCATGAAAATCAAGTATGCCACTCATCAAACAGTTATTGCCAATATAATTCATTCGCTACAGCATCCAGACCAAGGGCGAGAAGCTCGGCCTTTTCTATGACATGTCAGTTACGTCACCTCGCCACATGACACTATCGTCTCTCGCCATCCTAGAGACAAGCAGAGTTTACCAGTCAGGGTATTTAACAATCACTCACCCCACAATTTCACCTAGTTGGTGCCCCGGGAGTTGGTATTTGGTTTCTCATCTCATTTTCTTTCTTCTCTGTTCCTCTTCGTCACCACTCCCCAAAAAACAAGGTAAAAAGAAAGTGAAAACCAAATAGCGTTTTGACAGCTCATATCAATCAAACGAAGCGACATAAGGCATCTCAAAAAACACAAATACCTAATCACGCGAGTATCAATAAAGATCCGCCATGAGCGACTGTGGATGCAGCTCAACCGGCACATGTACCTGCCCTCCGGGCCAGTGCACTTGTCCCAACTGCCCGGTAAGTAAGACCTTGAAAAGGTCTTTTTGTCCAATTCACCCCCAACTTGAAGTTGGACATGGCTTCATGAACAGATACTAATTGCAGGCTGGCTGTGGTGCCCAGAAACCGAACAAATAATCACATTATAAAATGAGGCCACGCCTACTCCTCCCCCCCTGGTGAGAAGGCTTGGCAGTTTTCGGGCCACTGTCCGAGGGGATGTGATAAAGTGCACACCACAGGGCACGCTCTGGCACTGAGCAATTGCCATGTCGTTTATTGCTTTTTAACTCGTTGCTCTTTAACTCGTTGCAAACCGCTGTGTACGCATGTTAGAGTACTGCTTGCAAGCATTTGTTAGGCATTTTCCTTTGTGTGTTAGTGACTTCCTCTCCATCACTGCATATATCCTCACTCAGTTTCCTACACCTTAAGATTTCTATTGGCAGTACTAATTTCTGAAAGTAAAAACATGAAATGAAGGATATGACTTTGGTATACGAGTATCGTGGTAGTGGTATTCTGTGCATAGTTAAGGACGATAATCCCAAACACAAAGTCGGAGGCGAAAACCATACTTGTGCGATAGCGTATAGGTACAGAAAAGACCTTGATTTGCTCATTTATCCCAGTCATTGAATGTGCTGTTCATGCACCGCTGAGCAATAATCCTGTTTGCCTTTCTGAGCAGCATACCAGTAGCCTGGCAAATAAGCCTGCCATGGCTTTTTAAGAAGGCATGAAGATAATGAGGTATCATGACCCTCACAAGTCACCTTGGCCCTAAGATTGAGATTCACAAAGAGACCTGAAATAGATAAAGCAGCGCATTAGTCTCAAACCGCAGTAGAAATCTGATAAAAAATTCCCTGTCAACATTCAAGCAAACCCAAACCCCGCATGGTATCCTTTCCTCCACTATGTACAGCCCGGTTCGCCTTATCCGAGTTGGGATATGATATCCGAGATGACCTTGGATCAAGGCTTCCCTCCAAAATGTTAGAAACTAGACCCTACAAGAAGTGATCTGCAACCGACTTTTTGCTGACCCAGCGATGCCTTTTGAATTTCCCCAGCTGTTGCTTCTCTTATAGCAGCAATCCCCGTTTTTATTTATTTCCCCGATTCCCTAGATATGACAAATTGAGAGCACACCAGCATTGAGAAATAAAAAGAATGTAGGCAATGGTTCCCGCGTAAGTTTTGTCAAATTTTTGAATGAGGGGTGATGACTCATTTAACCATGGAGACCACCAGTGCGTTGCCGCATCAGCTCTCTCCTCTTTTTGTCTTTCTCTGTTGTGATTGTTAGCAACTGTTATCAACAGAAAGGAAACTAGTAGAGAATACATACCACTGTCCCAAGTAATGAACTCGTGCAGGGCAGACCCAGCAGGAACCATTGGAAGGACAGGCACCTTCTTGTCGGTAACAACCTCAAGTAGAGCCGGGCCATCCGTCTCAATCAGCCACTTCAGAGCCTCACGAGTCTCTTCAGGCCTGATGAGACGCCTGTGCTGGATGCCCATGGCATCAGCCAGCTTCATGAAGTCGGGATTTTTCATATGAGTGTGCGAGTAGCGGTCTTCGTAGAAGAGGTTCTGCCACTGGGTAACCATGCCCTGCTCCTCGTTGTTCAGGACAATAACCTTGACGCCAATGTTAAACTGAGCAGCAGTGGCCAGCTCAGTCAGAGTCATGGCGAAAGAAGCATCGCCATCAATATCGATGACTAGAGCATCAGGCTTGGCTACCTTAGCACCAATGGCGGCCGGCAAGCCGTAGCCCATGGTACCAAGGCCACCCGAGGTGATCATAGTGCGCGGGTATCGCCAGCGGTAATGCTGAGCAACCCACATCTGATGCTGGCCGACACCAGTAGAGATGTAAGTGTTCTCCTTGCGATCAGCAACGAGGTCGCTCAGCTCCTCGATCAGAGCTTGGGGCTTGATCAGGCCAGCGCGCTCCGAGCGCTCGAAGTCGGACAGGGGCCACTTCTTCTTCCACTCATTGATCTTGTCGAACCACTCCTTGCGATCCTCCATCGTCTTCGGCTCAACATGGGGGAGGAGCAGCTTGAGGTTTGTCGCCACATCACCCTCAATAGCCTCGGTTGCCTGAACAACCTTGTTGATGTTTTTGGGCAGGATCTCAAAGTGGACAATGCCACCACGGCCCTCTGCGGCAGCAGCCTTGGCAGCCGGGGCGAACTTGGCAACACTGCCGGTCACACGATCATCGAAGCGACCGCCGAGGGCAATGATAAGGTCAGCCTCCTGCATAGCCATGTTGGCATAGGCAGCGCCGTGCATGCCAAGCATGTGAAGCGACTTGGGATCAAGCTCGTCGAAAGCGCCCAAACCGTGAAGAGTGGTAGTGACGGGCAGGGAAGCCTTATCGGCAAGAGTTCTTAGCAGCTCTGTGCCGCCTTCGGAGCAGATGACACCGTGACCAGCATAGATAACGGGCTTTTTGGCGATGTTAATGAGATGGGCGACGCGGCGAATCGAGGCCTCGAGCTGCTTCCGGGTGAGCTCGAGAGCAGCGCGAGAGGCGGCGCTAGGGATAGTCGGAATGGTCGGCTCGGTGGGGATGGCGCGCCGCAGGACACCCGCAGTGATATCCTTGGGAAGATCGACAAGGACGGGGCCGGGCCTGCCGCTAGTGGCGATCTCGAAAGCCTCGTTGATCCTCCGGGGAAGCTCGGCCACGCTCTTCACCATAACGTTCCACTTGGTGCAGGCACGCGAGATGCCGACGACATCGGCTTCTTGGAAGGCATCGCTGCCAATGGCGCTGGTAACGACCTGACCAGTGAAGACAACCATAGGCGTGCCATCGGCGAGGGCATCGGCCATAGGGGTGACGACGTTGGTCGCGCCAGGACCAGAAGTCACCAGCACGACCCCAGGCTTGCCAGAGGCGCGCGCATAGCCCTCTGCCATATGGCCGGCGCCCTGCTCGTGCCTGGGCAGGATGAACTCGAAGTGTGGTGAGTTGTAGATCGCATCAAACACGGGAAGAATCGCACCGCCAGGGTAGCCAACTGTTCAAGGGCAGGCGCATGGTTAGTGAGTCGACGTCTTTCGCATCCGCACAGAAGGCCAGACAGACATACAGATGTGTTTTACACCGTGCCTGAGCATCATTTCATGGAAGATCTCGCCTCCCGTCTTCCCAATGAATCTGGGATATCACGATGGTCAGTTACCTTCCCTGGTCAGGCCGCTGCGGGGCAGCGAAGGGAACATACGATTCGTCCATATTCCCCTTCTGGGGGTTAACGAGGGGCTGGACATGGCTCCGATCCCTCGAGGGAGTGGAATTGAAGGACTGGCTGGATTTCGTGCGCACCTCGCTGCTCAAATCCGTGTTAGCAGATTGCGATCCGGTCCGGGGCAGTAAGTCACTACAGACGAGGGCCCTGGGGTTAGGCAGTGGACCAGACATACGTGCTCGTTGAATTTTGGGCCGCCGACGAGGACTGATATCTCAGGTTGGAGGGGGCATTGTACCCCAGGGCCATGGGCGCGGCCCTCTTGATGGTCGTGAGTGCTCGTTGCTGGCCGGGCCGAGCTTCGGCGAGCCCCTTCAGGGCGCGCGAGGAGTTACGGAGCATGGCGAATGGAGGGGAAGCGAAGACGAACCGGGAAAGCAAGACTAGAAGGGAAGGGGAAAGAAACGGGGGAAACACAGAGGATTGGAGATTGCTAACTGTGGAATTGCGCGTGGGAGGAGTGCTTCTTCATATGAAGAAGAGTGGTGACAGGATGAAAGAGTCACAACGGATGCCGCCACAGGTCGGAGAGTCTAGAGCTACTGGAACAAATGAACCCTGACCTCAGTGGGACCCAAATCCACAGGCAAGGCGGGTATGAGTCGCTGGTCTCAAAAATTTTGGCCGTTGATTGTGGGGTAATTGGGCGACACAACAGGCGTGCACGGATCGCATGCTGGTCCTTCGTGGCGATGTCGGAAATCGCTCTTACACCCGATTGGGGCCAGCGGCTGCTGCATGCAGCGCTCTGCGCGTTCCTGGCCACCGGCAAACGTCTTGTGTTCCAGTCGCAGTCTCCAAATTTTTGAAACTTTGCTCATCGATGATTCAGAACTTGCGCCCATGGGCCGCCGGGGGGGGGGCGTTCGTAACCCTTGTTTTCCATTTTGTTTCTGCCATAGGACGTGTTTCAAGTCACAAAATAGCGACACAGCGTTGCTGGCCTGGGCCCATCTCTGCTGTGCTCAGGTCCGCAGGTGAAGTGATGTCTCCAAACAGCAAGCTGTCTGTTGACTTCATGCTGGATGTGACGTGACACAAGAACCTTGGCGGCCGAGGATGTTCGGCCGCTGCAGACCCAGGCACCCTCACTGCTACTATGCCCACCCACCAATGGCAGCCAGTCCATTTACTCCAGGAACGGTTTTTGCCATGGCCATTGGAACGAGACTTGCGCGGCACACACCCATTTTTTTGAGAGATGCTACCGGGCAGCCCACAACAAGCAGTCACCAAAGCGCAGTCAACAGCAGCAAGCAACATCAACAACATGGCTAAACAAACAGAAGCGTGGCTTTCAGTCGACCAACAGCCGGCAAGCGAGGTGTGGTAGCCTGTCGTCTCTGGATTTTAGACAATACGGATACTACACGACCCGGATGTCGGGCACATGCGAAGATGCTACTGCAACATCGTCCTCCTGTCTCTCTCGAGGTCTCCGAATCCGGATGCGGAACCCCGCTTACTCCTTAGGTCCCTGCCGAACAAGGCAACGTGGGGTCGTACTTCTGCCCGGGTCTTGGCATCTGGCAGGCCCTCGGCCCCGCCTCATCTCCATGTGCCCGGGGCAGCAGACGACGTCCGGCCCCTCACCACCCGATGAGTTCCTCTCGGGAAGCCATCTGGATCATTATTGCTTGTTTTTAATACTGCCTCACGCAAAAGCAAACGCCGAGGCCTACTCCGCTTTAATCTTTCTACAATCGCCACTCAGTGTGTAAGCTAAGCCGCATCTCAGGTGACATGCGATTGTCCGATTCTCGGTGCCGCTGAGTGGAGACTTGGACCGCGATCCCGATGGCAGGGTTCCCGAGTCTCGATCGCCCATCTTGAATGCGGATCCCATCACGGTATAGCGGAGCCGTCGCATACCAGCACCCCACAGATGGGGCCAGATAAAAAAACAATCCAGTTCCGATCCATCCACGATAGTTTCGTAGACTTGCAATAAGAAGCCTCTGGGTTTCTCAAACTGACAGAAGCCCATCTCAGAACTTGAGCATCGGGTAGTTGTAGTGAGTGCAAATTAATCCTGGCTGGAATGTGTGTACAAGCAAAGCCTCCATTGAGCCTTTTATTGTCACGGAAGACCCAGGGGCCCTTTGACCAACGACGACATACACTACTTAGGTGCTTGATACATATCAATTGACCCTCTGGAGCTTTCTCGTTCAAAACTCTGTCACGTGGTCTTTCCAAAGTACTGCTCGATCATCTAACACATGCTTAAGCCCGTTGACGCCAACCATGCTAAGTGTGTATCGTGTTATTGTTCATTAACCGTCCCTGAAATACCATCGTTAGCTCAATGAGTCCCTCAAGCCTCGTCATGAACAGCGATTTGAGATATTAGAGCAGGAGAAATCAAGAATAATGTCCACAGGAGGAAAGTAGCAAGACTTATACACAAGCAAAGCCGTTGTTTCCAGATGCAGGCCCTGATAAAATAGTGGGGGCGTCAACGATATGGGCAAAGGAAAACAGGACTGCATACAGCAAAGCCAGCGTCAAATCACCATGGATATGCGCCTTGAGCTCGATTTCTACCTCGAGGTTCAAATCCAGTCTTAGCCGAAGTGGGTTTTTGCTCCTGTCTCGCTCTCCGTATGTTTGAACCTGTGGCTGTTGCTGCGGTTGCATCATCATTTCTTGCTCTTTACGATAAGTCAGCTGGCTGTTATAGTCGCGTTGACCACTTATATTACGTTGACGCTGTTCGTGGTGAACTTGTTGGCGGGTCTGACAGGCCGGCTCCATTTGTTGATCCGCTTTCTTGGCCGACTGCAGTCGTTGATCCATCCATTTGGGTCGAGGCTTTTCGTCGTCCCTGGGTGTTGAAGGCTGCGACAGAGCTGGGCTCTCTTCTTCCTCCTCCTCGGATTCCTCTTCGCGCGCAGTTTGCACTGCCTGGTCTTCGTCGGCTTCTTCCTCGGACCTTTCATCTTCATCTGCTTCTGCCCTTCTGCTGCTACCCGGCGTGCCATCCTGATAGTTCTCGTCTAACACTCTTTGCTCCTCGTCTTTGGACACATCCTCAGAATAGTCCTCACTTTCATCTCCAGGTTCGACAGGAACCAGTGGTGGTGGTGCCGCTTTCAGGGCCTTCTTTTCCTGGTCGTTTGTAGCAGGTTCTGGTGCCTTAGCTTTGTGCTTCTGATTCTTCTCTTTCTTCCGTTGTTCCTGCTGTTGTGGAGGTTGGGGTCGAGATACAGACGGTGGAGGGTGCCTGTTTTTGATCTTTTTCTGTTTTTATATTAAGAGAGATGCCCTTAATTATGATCGAAACGCATAGTGCTGTGGTTACTCACCGAAGGCATGATCCCCAATAAACTCCTACAGAGTGTTTCGAGAGTACGATTGCACTGTACTATAAGACCTTGGTAACATGTAGGCAAAGGTGGGTTGTTTGAAGAGTTCTCATATGTCAATTCATCCCAAACCCACAAACTCTGAGGATGTACCATTGATGGTGTATGTCAGCTGATGAACTGGCAACCAATGCGAACGCTTCGTTTGAACTTGGTGACGACATAGGCTGTCGTTGGCCCTATCGGCATCCGGTGATCAGGAGTATATGCAGGGTTTAATATCAATGACGTAGCTGCTGGGGACAGCAATTCAAACAATTCTGGTCTGCCACACATTTTGGACTAATCTCATATCTCCCTAGAGACCCAAATCAGATCGAAGCTACAACATATATTAGACTGGGCTCACATAAGGTTCCGCCGGCAGTTGGGCAGATTGGCATTGAGGTGGAGTTACATCCAAAATGGTTCTCTGTCTCTTGCTTATTGCCGGCATTCCAACCACCATCGGAGTTTGTGAAGCATTGAGCGCGCAGAAGAAGGAAAACGCTGCAGCCAAAGCAAAGGCCAAGTTTCATCTGTCAGTTACTCTTTCACTTGGAGGGGAGGGATCAGTCGAATGCGGGGTTGTTTTAAAAGATGGATTAGTGTGTCTCATTGTGTCTGAAGCTACAGCTTGATCCGAGTGCTAACAAGTCGCAGCTCTGGATAGATCATCCCAAATACCCAGTACCTGGACATAAATTTACGGGGTACTACTTCACTTACCCATCAGAAGAGCAACCGCTTGGGCTCGTTAGCACAATCGCAGACGACCCACCTATGCTCAACTGGATTTTTGTCGACAAGGACACAGGTTTGTTTCGTCATGGAGGGCGTAAGGACACACTTGGGGGTCACATAGTGGGTCCTTGGTACTGGTCTGAAGATGAGCAGTGGTTAACCCTTAAGGGACACGAGAGTTGTTTTGTGGCTATTCAGCTTGAAAACAAGAACTGGGCAATTGGATGCGATGGGTATGATAGGTTCACAAGTGGATTGTGTAGAGGTTCAACTGGAAACGAGCAGTCAGAGGGAGAAACAGACGTTTTCATGTCACTAAGCTCTCGTCCCAAGAAATGGGTACCCATTAGGCTGCGCAGGAGGATGCAGCTAGGGATGGAGAGCCGGTATGTCAAAGAGGAGAGCTAGCCACCAAAAGGCCTCAGGCTGATGTCACGGAGAGGCAACGTCACTGGAGGATTTAGGTAAATCTAGGTTCTCCGTAGCCATCATTTTGACCAATAATTTGACGTATCTGTCCCTCGACCATTGCATGACCTCATGAATCCACATTCGGCAGGCCTGGCCAGTTTTCTTGAAATTATTCCTTCTAGAACTGCGTAAGTGTTGTTAACCGGCTCTCTTTAAAAAAAAAAGACAAGATCTCGAGAAACTGTACATACTGTGAAGAGACATCAATACACCTGCCATCCTATAGGCCGTTGCATGCCGTCGTCTCTTCTGTGGCTCAATTATTGCAAAGCTTCAAGCAAAAGCAAGAGTATTATGTCTCAAATACCATCTGAAGAAAAGAAACCAAGACGAAAACCTCAAGCTCGCACCTACGAGTCGGAAGTCGATGAATCCGAAGAAGTCCCTTCGCCCTTGAGAAGGAAGCAACGTCAACCAAGGGTGCAGCAGGGGGCGCTGGAAACCTTAGATATACGGAACGTGCAGAACACGGCCGATGGTCTTGTCAACACAACAGTGGGAGTTCTCGATGGTGTCACCAATACCGCTCTTCAGGACCGCAGTAGCAAAGGCAGTGGCAAAAGAGACACCCTTAGGCTACGGCTTGATCTCAATCTTGATGTGGAAATCACACTCAAGGCCAAGATCCATGGAGACTTGGAACTTGCACTTTTGTAAGCAGCCGGACAATCTTTTATATGATACGCACTGTTTTCAGCACCCCGGAAGCTGCCATTCTTGGTAGTCCCTACATGGCTGCTAGCACCCAACATAGCAGTATATCTCAGTGAATCCTTCTTTCCCTTACCTGCCTCTTTTCTACAAGACTAAATAAACATTCAAATTAGAGAGTCTTGAGCGAACATTCTCTATTTTTTTTAGGATGCATCAATCTATTATATCCTGAGGTCCCCAAGAGAGAGGTTGTGTATTTGATAGGAACAAGATGGCTAATTGATTAGGAACTAAAGTACTTGAAATGACTCGCGCGTGCCTATTTGCGCTCCAGGATGTCCAAGTTGGAGTGGTGTTGATGACAGGAGAGTTTGTGTTCAATTGAGTTACGAAAATCTCGATTCAACGGCGCGGTTGGGAGTTAACTGCGTCTAGATAGATAGAAATTTGGGAGTATCGTAGCGCAGAGGACACACATCTGAGCAAATTGATGAATTATTTACGACCTTACATGCACAGCCTCCTTGTGATCCGATTCTAGTCTAAATATATAGAGATCATCTTCTTCAGAGTTCCGGGTACGAGAAGGAATAGAGTGATCCGGAAATACCATGTTAAAAGACGGCAGCAGATCTGTGTTCCATCAACGACTGGCTGCGGTACGTACTCCGTCCTGTATGGACCAGTGGATCAGGATCGACGGCCAAGACGGGAGCCACAGTCTTGCTACCCCATAATGTGTACTAATCGTGACATCATAGCATCCTGGCAGGTCTTCACCCCATGTCGAATACCACCTGCCTTGCAGCTATATGTCGCCCTAGAGAATGCTAAACACTCGGGCAGGGGTTGATTCAATTACCGAAAACCTGAGGTCGAACGTGCCTAGCCTGGTTCTCGACAACACATCCATTATCTTATCTGAGGCCGGCTGTAGAACCCTAGAGTGTAGCAGGGGGTTAAGAGGATATGGTTCGACCAAGGACTAAGGTTGGATGGTCCCTTAACATACTAGTACTACATCAAAAGGATCCTCGAGTGAAATATTAAGACAACATGGGCACCGAGAGTCAGTCTGAGAGAAGCAGTTCACAAAATATTCTCAATCCCAGAGCCAGCGATAACATCGAAGGCGACCCGACCCAGCCAACCAAACGAAGCCCAGCTTATGTTTCACCAATCCCAAAGATCGGTACCTTCACGCCCATGTTTCAAGACATCCAAATACCAGCCCTCGGTCGACCACGTCTATCGTCCTTCATCGGCACTCTTCTCATCGGAAAACCGATAGACGAAGACGGCGACATTGTAGACGAAAAGACAGGCCAAGTTCTAGCTCGAGCTGGCGGGGATCTACCGTCCATCGTAGGAAGGGTAGTGTCCAACAGCCAGGGCGATATACTAGGCGATGATGGAAAGTTGTTGGGTTATGTGGCAGATGTAGAGCTGGGTCGCACACGGCCGCCCATTTCTCCTGAGCAGCCACGCAGCTTGTTTGAGCTGATGGGAAAAGCGGCCAGCTCGTTGATGGTTGACCATCAAGGGAACATACTTGATGCGAGCGGATTTATAGTTGGAAAGTTTTACTGTCATGAAGATGCTATTCACGACGCCGTTAATGCCGAGGGGAACATGCCGCCCAATGACAAAACAGAAAGGAGACAACAACAGCCATCATGTCGGTCACAACCTCTTACAACACCTCCCGAACAACAGCCAGAACAGCAAAAAGCACAACCAACAGGAGATTCGTCCAATGCAGGGGAAAATCAAGGCAGTGAGAGGACGAATGCCAGAGCTTGGAAAAAGGAGAGTCCAGAAGAGAGTCCTTCGGATATATTTTTGGACGTCAAGTCTACAAGAGAGGGAGTTCAACTGACCATTCGAATCCCTACTGTCTTCCCTGCGCCAAGGCTAGCACCTCCTGATTCTTCATGATCCCTCGCTCTGTAAACTGAGCTGAACTACGATATAATGTATATGCCTTCGCGTATGTAATGTTCTTTTGTGAGAGATAACGTTAGATGAGGAACTTGAATTGTCCTCTTCACTGCGATACCAGACCGGCTCGTCGAAAGACTCAAGACTTGCATGGATGTTGCCATACCCGCATCCCGCTGGGCATGCCAAGAGCATCTATGACGTTTGCACTTCATCGAATCAAGATAAGCTTGAGAATATTTTATCCAAGAAAAAGGCAAAACCAATCCTCAAACCCCGGATGATTCATAGTGGCAATATGTTCGGAAAAAGCTGGCACGATTTGTGACGTAGGTAGGCTGAGCTATGGGCTGGTCCTCGTGTATCAGGTTGTTGAGGGAGCCCAGCTCAATAGTTTAATACCACTCAGCATCTCAATACTCGAGGGTACGTTTAGAAAGTAACGTCTCAGCAGAAATTCAAATTTAAAGCAGCAAACTGTACTACTAGTTTTACAATTGATCTACGCATTCTTCTCGCTCCCTGATACTCTAGTCCTTATTCAGTTTACCATCTCACCATGAGCGACATTGTCCCGGAAACAGCCACACCTGGCGCTTGGCCATACAAGGGCGAGAGCAAAGAGGGTAGCGCTGAGCATAATGCGGCCACACCGCGCTCATCCCTTGCTGCTTCCCACGATGTTGGTCTGTGTCCGGGAGAGCCAGAAAGTGGTGTTGACATGGAGCAGGGGGAAGGGGAATACAGTCATCGAGATATCCACGCGGAACGCCAGAAATTGGGAGAAGCGCAAGGGGAGCCCGAAATGATCAAAGTGAAAGCCGGCGGATCGGTGCCAGATGTGGATCAAGAGACAGTCAAGATGGAAAATATTCAGCCCAAACCTATGGAAGAGGGGAAGGGGAAGAGTAAAGAAGCGGTGAAAGAACAAGCAGCTGCTGACACGGGCAACAAGAAGTCGGCACTCACTGGGATGGCGAAGTGGGGATTCGCCAAAGCTGCTCAAAACTCTCAGGTACAAGGGGCCTTTTTGAAGGCGGCTAAGGACATGTTCTCATCGACACCACGATTGGCGGGCAAAACAGATCATCCTGTTGAGTTGCCCAGTCAGGCCGAAAGAGAGAAGGTTACTCCGCAGCGTGGTCCATCGGTGGAAGAAGTTAAGGATATGTTTTCATCTGCACCAGAATTGGCCGGGAAACCAGACCGTCCTGTTATTCTACCCATCCAGGAGGAGACTGTGAAAAAAACTCCCGCAAGTCCGCCATTTAAGCTAGAGGCCAAGGATACCTTTTCTGCAACAGCAGAGTTGGCAGGCGAGACAGATCGCCCAGTAGTTCCCACTTCTGAACTCGAAGAGCAGAAACAAGCCCCTGAGATTAGCGCCGAAGAAGGAGCTGCTGAACCTCTTGAAAAGCCGACGGATGTTCAGGGTGAATCCGAAAATGTTATTATAGAACCTGAAGAAAAGGTCGTTCAGGAAAAGGAGGGAATTTCAGAGGAAACAGACGAGACCGCTCTTCATGCCGGAGAGCATGCGCTGGAGGAACCAGTGAGCGCTACCGATAAAGCACTGGCCAAGGGCCAAAACGCCTCCCAGTCTTTTGCATATGACGCCGAACACGAGGGCCACTCAGCAGAAGGAGAGATACCTGCCCATGAACATCACGGGGTGGAAGAGCCAATTCATGATCAAGAAGGGGAAAGAGAGGAGCTCCAGGTTCTCGAGCCAGTTGCAGAGAAAGACAGCAGGAGAGAAGGTATCCCAGAGGGAGAAAAACTGGCTCCCAATATCCAAGAAACAGCCCAAGAAAAATCAACCACCTGTATCGAAAAACAGAAAGCTGATAAGCCATTAACTGGAGAAGAGCTGCAAGAGGAGAAGGCTACTGACTGCTCGATTCTCAAAAATGGGACTGTAAACAAAGGCGGAAACGTCATTGACGAAGACGGCAAACCAGTTGGAAGGGTGACTGAAGGCGTGCTGCAACAGCTTATTGGAAGGAAAGTTGATGAAAATGGAAACATCTGGAGCAGCAGCGGCACAATCCTGGGCAAGGCAGAACCAATTCCCGAGGATGAACGCGAGATATTGCTCAAAGAGCCAGCGCCATTTGAGAACTTTCCGGATGCTAAAGTTAGCAAGAATGGGATGGTGATTTCGAATGACGAAGTTGTGGGCAAAGTTGTGAAGGGTGACTTAGCCATCGTTAGGGGTAAGGCTGTCGATCCAGATGGAGATATACTAGACAGGAGCGGGAATGTCATTGGGCACGCTGAGAGTTGGGAGCCAGAGCCTGAGATTGAGGTGGATAAGTCGATAATGGCCGGGAAGAGGGTGAACAAAGCTGGCAATATCGTCGATGGCAGTGGTACAATATTTGGGCGCGTGGTGGAAGGTGATGTGAGGAAGATGATTGGCCGCATGTGTGACAAGAACGGGAACGTCCTCGGCGAGAGCGGTGACATTCTTGGTAAAGCTGATCTTGTCCCTGAGGGTGAACGAGAAGGTATGAAAGAGGGTCCATTTGCCGAGTTGCAGGGCAGTATGGTAGTTAAGGATGGCACAATCATCACTCCAGCTGGAGATATCGTGGGCCGACTTGTGAAGGGGGATCCAAAGTTGCTCTTCGGACGTCAAATAGACGAGGATGGTGATGTTCTCGACAAGAACGGCAATGTGATTGGGTTCGCAGAGCGCTGGGAGCCTGAAAAGGTCGAGAAAAAGAGGAGCCGTATGTATGGCCGGCGAGTCAACCGTGAAGGCAATGTGGTTGACGAAGATGGAAACGTTATCGGCAAGCTCACGTCTGGTGACGTCAGGATCTGCGGCGGGAAAGAGATCGATGAGGATGGAGACGTTGTTGATTCGAAGGGCAACATCGTTGGGCACTGCAGCCTTATCGAGGACATCCTCCCTGAGGAGTCAGCCGAGGAAAAGGAGCAACGAAAACAAGTAGAGCAAGACAAAAGGCTGGCTACGCAAATGGCAGTTTGCATCGAACAATGCCTTGACAGCATCCGGCCAATTTGCAAGCTGATCACCGAGGTGAGTGAAGCTGTTGGCAATTGGATACATGGATACACACTGGGATGACGCACGAGACTAACGACGACTCGGTAGAAAATTGACAGAGCCGAGCGCATGCCCGAGGACGAACGCGAGGAGGAGCAGCTGGTCAGTGATGTTCGTCCCTTGATTGAGGAAGGGGGCCGCATTCTTAGCGAAGCTCGGGGCATCATCAAGGGCCTGGACCCTGATGGAAGGATCGCAGCTAAGGCCAAACACAGAGCAGCATCCCGCGAAGCAACACCCGAGGAATACCACCTGGCCGACGTGCTGAAAGACCTAACGGGTGACGTCACTCAGTGCATCGACAACGCCAAGCGTAAGCTAGAGGACATGCCGTACGCGAAGAAGGAGCTCAACCCACTCTGGGGGCTGCTCAACGAACCGCTGTTCCAAATCCTCGCTGCTGTTGGCCTGCTGCTGGCTGGCGTGCTGAACCTCGTTGGCCGACTCCTTGGTGGCCTGGGTCTAGGCGGCATTCTCGATGGCCTCTTGGGTACTCTGGGCATTGGGCGCGTCCTCGAGAGCCTGGGCCTTGGTTCTCTCGGGAAAAGCGCAAAGAAAAAGGGCCGTGGGCTTCTTGGGGGTGTACTCGGTGGCTAAAGGACGAGGACAAACCCTCAATGATTATAAGTACATCTGATGCACAGGTAACAGCCCGGTTACTAAACCATATGCATCAACTTTGCGGTATCTCGGATCTGGTGAAACTTGAGGCTTAAGTTCGATTGAACGATTATCTGGTATCTGACTGTCTAGGTACGGATCCGTACTGTGTATAAGGTTTATGCTCCAAGATGTGACTGAATTTGTCATTTTTTGTTATTCATCGGAGCAAATGAGTGCCAGCTTTGTGTACGGATTAGGTACTAGAGGATACGACATCGAAATGCCAGCGACAGAGCTGGAAAGCAGCGTGATTGATGCCTTCGCACGAAGATGAAGGTGAGCACTGTCCAATTGCCCGTCTGTGGATTCCCAGTGTTATGCATCACGTGATCACGCTCCAAGTAGGCGGGTCATTCATTTACCCAATCGCGCCAGCTCGCGTTCGGTTTTCTTACTAAGAATCCTTCTTCTGCCTGCTCTCTTCTGGGATTGATCAACTCCATGTTTGCAACCTTCCCCTCCTTCACCTTTACAAGGATCTGACACGCTGTAGACAATCTCATAAGAGACTACAGGGTTGAATTGGTTGTGTCGAAGCGCTCATTTTCAGCGAGAACATCGCGTGTTCTCAAGTTCAATTGGGTTTCCATTCACATTTTGCCATCACTTTTACCGCCATAACTCAGAAACAAATAATGCCCCCCAGAGCATCCAACAAACGGACACATTTGACGGCATCCTCGTCTGACCTGCCTCAGAGCAGTCGTTCCACAAAAGCTCCCCGGCTCCCATCTTCGTCCTCACCTTTAACTCAACCCACTGATGTCGGTCTGAGTCAGCATGCGGTTGGATATTCCAATGCCACGTCTAGTTTTGCTAGAAACTTTGCGAGCCAATCTTCGGCATCACAGTCGAATATTTATGAGGATGAAGATCCCAACTCGATTGTCCTTACCCAGGTCGACGATGGCCCGCTGCGAGAACTGTATGGTTCCTTTGGTATGTGGGTTCCTTTTTTGAACCCCTTCGTTGATTTCCTTAATGAATTCTGACTCGAAAATAAACACAGATGGTAAGATCGTAGGGGTGAGATACTATAACGGAATGGCCTCCGCGGGGGAAGTGGTTATCTGCACTAGAGAACCTTCAAATCCGGTAAGCCCCCTTAATATGGTAGGAATTTAATTGTTTCCTTTATGCTGACATGGCCATGTCCTCAGTACGACTCGAACGCCATTCGAGTTGATAACGTGCTTGGTCGCCAGATTGGTCACATCCCAAGAACAGTGGCTGCCAAACTTGCACCCTATATTGTAACCTTTGAGGCCTGAAAACTGTCACTCCTCGTAGTTCCCCTCTGACACTTCTATTAGGACAGCGGAGCGATTTCCATCGAAGCCACCCTCACAGGTGAAAAAGGCTATTACGACTGGCCCGTCCGTATTTCTATCTACGGTACTAGTGATCCCGTGGGCCGTGCGGAGCTCGAAGAACGCCTAAAGAAAGATAGGCTTGTATCAGCAATTCAGCTTAAGCAGACCCGGAAGGAGAACGAGAAACGGCGGGGGGCTATGGGCCTGAAGAGTGGTCGTAGCTCTGTCGGGCTTGCTGTTTACGAGCCTGAAAGCCTGTCGCTAGAAGAGTTGGCAAAGACTAGCCAAGTCGTGAACCTACGTATGGGCGGGGACGTCATTCAGAAATTGGCCATGAGCGAGGATCAGCTCGCCCAGATGCCCCTTGCTGAGCAGCCGAATGAGCTGAAAGCCCAGTTGCTTCCATATCAGCTGCAGGGGTTGGCTTGGCTGAGGGAGAAAGAGAACCCGACGTTTCCAGAGCCGGGCTCTCCAGACTCAGTTCAGCTTTGGAAACGTGATGCACAAGGCCGCTATGTTAACCTTGCTACTAATTTCACCGTTGGCACCCCCCCCGATCTGCTGTCGGGCGGCATCCTCGCCGATGATATGGGTCTCGGTAAAACGCTTCAAATCATCAGTTTGATCATGACAGGAGGCGAAGGCAGCACGCTCATTGTTGCGCCAGTTGGTGTAATGAGCAACTGGGAGCAGCAAATCCGACGCCATGTCGCCAAGGAACATATACCTTCCGTGGTTATCTACCACGGAGGTAACCGACACACGTTGGCAGAATCTCTTAAGGATCAGAAAATCGTCATCACCAGTTACGGCACCTTAAGTAGCGACACGATCTACGGCCCTCTATCGAAAATCCAATGGCGGCGTGTTGTGCTTGATGAAGCACACAGCATCCGTAATTCAAAGACAAACGCAGCTCTGGCTGCTTGCGCCCTCAGCGCGAAGTCAAGATGGGCCTTGACTGGCACACCCATGTAAGTTTGTTTTTCTTGCGCCTTTGTGCGATGTCTGGAAGACTATTTAGTACTAATCGCGCTCAGCGTTAATAATATTAAAGACTTCCAGTCCCTTCTCAAGTTCCTCCGAATCACCGGAGGCCTGGAACAGTCTGAAATTTTCAATGCTGTTATTGCCAGACCGCTTTCGTACGGAGATGCACGGGCTGAGGCTCTTCTGCAAGCCCTCATAAAGGACATTTGCTTGAGGCGTAGGAAAGATATGAATTTTGTTGATCTCAGACTTCCTCCCAAAACCGAGTACATTCACCGCATCGCCTTCTGGCCGGAAGAAAAGAAGAAATACGGTGCTTTGCTGTAAGTACAGAAACTTCGGTTCGTTACAATGGGACTTGCTAATCGGCTGTCTAGTGCCGAAGCTCAGGGTGCTCTGGAAGAGTATCAAAACAGGTCTCTTCTGGGCCAGAAGGTGCGGTTTCAGAGTGTTCTTGAGCGGCTCTTGCGCCTTCGACAGATGTACGCGAAGCCCTCCACGAATATTTACCGATAACAGTCACTAACCCAACACAGATGTAACCACTGGGCCTTGTGCAAGGAGCGGATTAATGATTTGATGAAACTTCTTGAGGAGCAGGATGTAGTGCCTCTCACTCCAGAGAATCGGCGTCTGCTGCAGGAAGCTCTCCAGCTTTTCATAGAAAGCCAAGACGAGTGCCCTGTTTGTTACGACGTGATGATCGACCCTGTGATCACTCACTGCAAACATCCTTTTTGCAGGAAGTGCATTACCAAGGTTATTAAGCTTCAACACAAGTGTCCCATGTGCCGCGCTGAGCTCTCTGAGGACAAGCTTATCGATCCCCCTCCCGAACACTCTGCTGAGGAGGAGAAAAAGACCCTCGACACAGAGGCAAAGAGTTCCAAAATCGAGGCCCTTCTCAAGATCCTTCAAGCGACGCTGAAAAATGACCAATCCAAGGTCATCATCTTTTCGCAGTGGACCTCTTTCTTGACTATCATTCAGCGCCAACTAGACGAAGCAGGATATACTTATGTCCGTCTTGATGGGAGCATGAGCACAGGCCAGCGCGATGCAGCTGTTAGAGCACTCGACAATGACCCCAAGACCCGAATCATGCTCGCAAGTCTCAGTGTCTGCAGTGTCGGGTTAAACTTGGTTGCTGCAGACACAGTTATCCTGGCTGACAGTTGGTGGGCTCCTGCTATCGAGGACCAGGCTGTCGACCGCGTCCATCGGCTCGGCCAAACCCGGCCAACAACTGTCTGGAGGCTGGTCATGGAGAACAGCGTTGAAGAACGCGTGCTTGATATCCAAGCTGAGAAGCGAGAGCTGGTCAGCAAGGCTTTCCAGGAGAAGGCTAGCAAGCAGAAGAAGACCAAGGAAACGCGTATGGCGGATGTTATGAAGCTGCTTGCTTGAGTTCATCTTTCGCCCTTTTATGGCTTTCTTCCTGAAAAATCTACACTTCCTATCGTCAAGTCCTGTCAGACGAACGAGGTGCTCTCTTGCTATATAGGACATGCTGGTAAAGAGGATATGTCTGATTAAAGACTTTCAATCTTCAGTCAGCTAGCCTATGCTCTACTTCTTGTTGTCTTTTAGATATCTGGTCTTGAGCCCTCCTACATAGGTAGAGGTAACTATGAAATGTTGATTGTGTTGTTGAAATCAGCAGAAAGTAAATGTATGAGAGATTGCTGAACATTGTCCCTTTGTTTATCGAAGAAATCTCATGCACTTATTCAAGCCATCAATCTATCGTTATCATAACTGCAAAAGAGGCAAGCGAAGGTAACATGATATCAATGGGAATTCCCGCCACAACAGAATCGAATGCATAAAGCTACTGAGGTCCTGCCTCCGAAGAATCGAACATTCATCTTCTTGACACCCGTCTTCTACCATCACAAAGCAGGCGTCAACCGGAGCAGAGCAGTGTTACGCCATCGGCTCATAAACCACCCACCTCCTTTGTTGCTGCTTCCGTGTCGACTTGCAATGAGGACGATAGCCCTTCCCCTTCCCGCCTCTCGGCGGTGGAGACACAGTAGGCGTAGGAGCTACCTCATCATTAGGAATCGGAGTAGGACTCGACGTCACAACGGAGGTTGGCACAGCCGAGGTTGTAGACACAATGAACGTTGTGGCCTGACCACCACCGGTATTGCCACTGCCACTGCTACTGCCCCCACCGCCCGACACAACTTCACCTTGCTGTCCAGCATTCACCGGGTCCGGCAGCTTCCCACCAGGGATCGGGCTGTCAACCACCGCGGTCAGCTTCTGCCCCTCATTCGGTGGGCCCTGCCACTGTCCCGAACTGCACGCCTGCTGCAACACCTTGCATTTCTGCTCCTCCCACACGCGGCAGCCCTTGTTGCCCGACGGCGGCGCCGTCTTGTAGCACACCTCCAGCTGGTTCCAGCAGTTCTCGGCCGACGCCCAGCACCCAGCCTGGTTGGTGTAGCGGGGCACTTCGACGCCGCACCAGTTTGCGTTCTTGACCAAGCAGTTATCGGGTATCAGGCCGTCGGTTTGCTGGATTGTGGGGTTCTGCGCCTTGTTGTTGCCCGGGGGTGCCGTGGGGAAGTAAACTGCGGGGCCGGGCACGCGATAGCTGCTCTCCTTACCCTCGCCGCGGTAGACGTTGAAGTTGAGGCCTGGGTCAGAAGGGGAGAGGTGACCGGGAATGGAAACGGTCTTTTCGGAGGGAATAGCAGTCTCTGGTGGTACGCTGCTTTGGATGAAGAGTTGAGCGCAGCCGACATAGGGCTGAGGAGAGACAGCATTGCTTGTGACATTGTGAAGAGCGATCATCTCGGTACGAATGAGGTAGTAGCTGGTTGGAAGGCCCGAGGGAAGGTTGATACTTAGCAGGCCCTGGCTCGCATTAAGCTTTGTGACAGCCCACATATTGGTTGCCGTGTCAAAGCCCTCCTCGTATATTTTGAACCAACCAGGACCGACGGCAGAATCGATGGTGATGTTGGAAACACGTTTGAGGTAAACGGCAATAGGGCCCTTGTGGCCTGCATCGATGGCTCCGGGCTGCGAAAGATCGGCCCACATCCGAAACTCGAAGGTGAGTTTGGCCCCGGCCGGAGCCGGGCAGGTGAAAGCCACAGGGATGTTGCCATCGCGGCCTAAGAGGTTAGTTTGAAACTGGGGGAAGCAGAGACTAGGGAAATTGGCTTACCACAGGCCAAATCAGGGTTATCATAGCCATAGATAGGATGCGTCGAGAGACTACCATCTTTTGGCATACGAACGCATGTTCCATCGCCCTGGTTGACATCGTTGATGAAAAGGGTAGTGAAGCAGGTGTGAGCAGAGGCCAGTGAGGCAAAAGCGGTCGCCAGACCGACTGTAAAAGCAACCGGGAAGCGCATCTTGCTTCTCTTGGTCTCCAAGGAATGGCCAGTCCTCAAGGACAACGAATGTAAAATCCCACTGGGAAGGTATTGAACAGAATGTCTCAATGAAGGGGCTTCTCTGTCGAAGGAATGCGGAGTGAGAAGCGAAGAGTAATTGATACCAAGTTCAAGGAGTTTATGTCAGACACTCGGATCAGGAAGCATAAGGACTGTCGAGAAAGAAAGGACTCGAAAGGATTGGAAAGGACGTTAACTGAAGGAGAGCGAGGAAGCCCAATGGGGATGATGACCTAAGGAATGAGGTTTAAAGTCTAAGACCAAGTCTGGGTTTCCAAATGAGTGAAGTAGCGGGCCCTGAAAGAGACTCGAGGCAGACACCCGCTACGACCTGGAACTAGGGACCAAATGACTGTGTTGATAAAAAAGATGGCTGCTCCCGCGCTAGGACAAGAAGAATCGGCCGAGAGAGCGGTTATAACTACCACGCCCATGGAAAAAAAGATACCGGAGACAAGGGAATGGAAAGGATTCCCGGTCACCAGACACTCGAGTCTATATCCGTATCGAGCCCTTGGCCCGTGTCCTCAACCTGCGTATGAAGTGATGTCTCCTGCATGTTCATCACCTGTCTTGCCGCATTACCCCCTGGACCCTGGCTGCTCGAAATATTCACTCAATCCTATCCAAAGAAAGGGCTGAAGGAATGCGTCGCAAACGCTGCAAGGTCGGGCCAGGACTTGGAACAACCAAACCGGGAGGGAGGGATGGCCTTTGTCAGACCGCGTTGTGCAACATGCCCGCCATATGGTTTGGAACTGAGCCGCCGCCGTGCCCCTGACAAGGCCGCGGCCGGGTGATAGGCTCTTGAGAAGGGCCTTCACATCCAAACGATGTGTGCCAGAAACCATCACCCTCCGGGCCTGTGCAACGTTGCTCCAGTGCTTCGGGACAAGACAAGCATGGAAGGCGACGAACAATATTCCCAGCTGGGATTGGGGTCCTGTGGATGCATGCTGGGTTGACAAGCTCATCAGGATCGTCGACAACCATGGCAGGAACCTAGAAACGAAACATTTGTGGGGACCGGCAGCTGAATGCAGCGGGCCAAGATTAAGTAGCGTGTTTCGAACTTTGCAGCCCTATGGTTTCGCCGCTTTCGCGCGCAAGGGGTCAAGGCCAGTGACAGCAAGCGCCGACGGGGCCAGAAAAGCGCCAATCCTGTGTCGTCTTACAGCATACCGGGAGAAGCCAAGCTTTTGCTGTTGTCAGTCGAAATCATGTTGACATTCTGACGAACCTCTCGGCAGACGCATATTTAGGGCCTGTATATATCTGACAGTCAACACGCAGTCAACTCAGGTCCAGATGCACAACTTTCGGCTTGCCTGTCATCATTGCAACGCAGGCAACGTAAATATCGGAGCGCTGCATGTCAGCAGCCCAAGCTGAGCCGTGAGCCGTGCTGCATGCAGGGGCAAGGGTTAAAAATGTGATGGCGGTTTGGGAGAGCGGGAAAGTTACGCTGCGGTAATAAATCCCCCGAAAACTTTTCTCTTGGCAGCCATCCACGCTGATACCGGTTCGCTCAAGACCTCCGAACGCATTGTAGCTGCGCTGCCGGCAGGGCCGCGCAGCCCTCTGCACTGAGAAAGGCTACCCGTCATCGGCCCCTTAGAGCTGATGGCGACACAGTACAAAGCCCCCAAAAACCTCACAGATCCGCGCGGGATCAGAGAGAAATTGCCGTGACAATAAGAACTGAGGGGCAATCCGTATGAGTGGAGATGACCGTGTATTCCTTTACAGAGTGCCGACCCAACCGAGAAGTTGATGCAGCCGCAACCGCAGGAACCTGTCCAAAACCTGCGCCAGCCTTCCAGCATTACACATGGCCGCGATGGCCTCCCAAGGATACTCATACAAGAGTTGTATTGTAATACATCATTATAGTACACGTTGCTCATGCGGGTATCTTGATTTCTGTACATTCAGTTTACTCGTTGATCTTGGCCAGAATCCTACACGCAGCGCATGTCAATATACCACACTCATATTGCCACACCTTCAGTGTTGACTGGCTCTGGCGAAGCCCAAGGGGAACATAGACTTACTCGCTATCCCGGAAGATGTGGTACTCCTCCTCGCCAACCTTGATCGAGGTGCCACCGTACTGCAGGCGTTTGCGTCAGCATCATCCCAGAGAATCAGTTTGGCAGACCAGAGCCCCGGAAAACGCAGTATTATCATACCTGAGGGATCAGCACACGGTCGCCAGCCTGTACGCCCATAGGCACGCGCTTGCCATCCTTATCAAGGGCTCCAGGGCCGACGGCCAGGACGCGAGCCTCGTTGAGCTCCTTAACCGAGGACTCAGGCAGGTAGATGCCGCTGGCGGTCTTGGCCTCGGCCTTGATGCGCTGCACGAGCACACGGTCGAGGAGGGGAACAAGTGACTTGATGTTGCGGATCGCGGTGGCCTTCTGTAAGCGTTAGTGGTAGCGTGATAAGCGCAAGCGGAGAAGAAAAGGGTCTGGAACGAGAAGGCGTTCGAAGCTTGGGTTCGAGGTATGCAGTTTTCTCTATTCTCTTTCACACACGCTCTCTCCTCATCCCAAGCTGTCCAGTCCCAATGGCAGCGCAGACGCGGGGCTGGAGCTCACCATTGTAATAGATTGGTGTGCTGTGCAGCAGCTGTAGCAGGCTGTAAGGTGTAAGTGAGGTTCAGCAGAGGGCAGGCTGACGGGATGAAGTTGCAGCGAGGACGTGATACCTGATGGAACGGAAGATGGAGAAGTTTAAATGCTGAAAGAAAGTTCCGTTTTCTATAGCACAAGAGCAGACACCATCGGGGGGAGCAGGGAGCTTCTAAAACCATCTAGAATGTCTCCAAATTTTTAGTGGATCCCCGGCCAGCCGGCAGCACCACTCATTGGTTGTCGGACCTATCGGATCCATTGTTTCTCCCCGCCGAGTGCCGGGCCCAGATCCACTTATCCAGCGTCATGTTGGTTCCGCCCAAAGCGTCCCTGTTCATCGGCAACTTGGACAAGAAACAAAACATGGAAAATTAGAGAAAGCAAATAGAAGACAAGGCTGTTATCCCCGGCGAGGAGCCGGGCTAGTCACAGAGTATTGGAGCTATTCTATGCCACTGACGGTCGTTTGGAATGCCATTTGACCTTCGAACAGGGACCCCGAGTCACTCATTTCATTACCTTGGGGTGTGCAAAGCTCACGTTAAAAATGAAATAGGAAGTGTTAACAAGATATCTCAATTTCAGGTCCTCTATCTATACCAACAGTATGCGCAGCTATGCATGCAGACAATGAGCTCTATCAACAACTCGCCCAATCTTCCTAACATCCTATGTACCCATGCTGATAAGTCCAGTCGCAAAAAGCAGCTTGCCCCAACCACCGAGCCCAGGTCTATATGTCCAGTGCCCGCTTTCTTGATCAGACCAACCCAAACGCCCAAAAACAGTAAAACGGTAACTGCAGACAGAAACCCATAAAAGGAAAATCCTTCTCCGCCCCACCTTCTAGTATCCTACACGGCGGACGAGGGGGCCTTACCTGAACGGGATTCGCTAATCCTATTCCAAGACCTATCCAGCATTGACGACAACAAAGACATGTGAAGTAAATGTTATCTGGTACCGTGACAGTCCGCCGTGTCAGACAGCTCAACACCAGGGCTCTATTTCTGTGGAGGAGACGGAGGCTCCAACACGTGCGTGTGGTCATCGGCGTTGAATACTTGGCCGTTCTCGGCCTGCCGACAGATGACCGTGTTGGCCACCCACGGATCATCCAATATTTCCTGCATTGTGGCCCTCTTCTTGGGATCCAATTCCAGCATGCGGCCGATGATGTACCTAGTCTCCCTAGGGAGCAGTCGAAGGATACGCCAGGGCCCGCGTATCGTCTCCTTCTTCTCTCCGGCCGGTGCTGGTTGTTGTGGCTTCCCATCCTGCTGATTGGATGCTTCTCCCGTGGCGTTCTCTGACTTAGAGATGGGCTCCTCTTTCGCTCTTTTCCCGTCTTCCTTTTCAAGGGCCTGTTGATCAAAGTCTCTTGCCGGTGTGTCATTTACCGCGGTCATGGACGCCGAGTGCGGAAGGATCAGCTTCTTCGGATCATGACCCGGTGTTGGTTCGGCCGCGAACAGCTTGAATGACGTGTCCGACAGCCTTGGGATCTTCCAGGGAAAGCGTCGAAGCGTCATACAGCAGAAAATGATTGCTAGAGACCAGATGTCCACTGCCTGCGGGTCGTACTTTTTCTCGTCGTACACCTCTGGTGCGAGGTATGGATCTGAACCAACAATGCCTGAGGGACACGTTAGCAAAGTTTGTCAGGGTAGTAAAAAGATGCCACTAAAGCCATGCTACTTACCCGACGCAAGAACGAGGCCGCTTTCAAATGGGTACTTGAAGACATGGGCACTACCAAAATCAATGATCTTCATAATGCCCCGTTCGCTGACAACCACGTTGTCGAGCTTTAAATCCCGATGTGCTAGGCCCATGCTATGAAGGTACGTGACACCACTCAGAATCTGCAAAAAGCAGCAGCTGATTTCCTCTCGAGTCATCTTGCCTGTCATAACGATGGCAAACAGGTCGTACGGCGCATATTCCATCACCACATACCACTTGCCCCTTTCTTGCACGATATCCAAGGTCTCGATGATGTTGCCGTGATGGAGCGACGAGCCCATACAATATTCCGCCGTGAGCTTCTTAACGTACTCGCGCTCTGTCTCGTAAGAATGCCGGGGCCGAAACTCTTTGACGGCAAAGACAACCCCATCCTCGGCACGTCTCATGAGTCTGACAGACCCTCCTGCACCAGCACCGAGGACCTTGCCCAGTTTACCATATTTCGATGACAGGCCATGGTCATCGCCGAACGGTATCTGAGCTCCTTTGGCGCTTGATGATGTCTTCCCCGATCGGATGGACGCGGCCGGTGACGCCGTCCGCTTGGATTTACTGGTCGGAACCAACTTGAAGAACCGTTTCAGATCGGCCATCGAGCTGTTCCTACTATGTGTAATGCCATCATCTGACTGCCGTTTGTCCCCCAAGGCCCGAGGCAAGCTCAAAAGGGACGAACTGGATGAACTATGCTTCTTTTTTTTTGCGAAGATGAAGCGCGGCTCAATGCCCTTTTGCGCTGGTCGTCTGCTTGCTGCATAGGGATCGTCTGCCTCGGCAGGAGGTAGAATTTGCCGGGTATAGAATTGAGAAGCTGTGGCAGCTCGCGATGGACTGGAATCACGGGATGGAGAGACTGAACTGGCTGGTGAAACCGAGGCACTTGCAGCGCCGACAGAGAAAAGGCCCCGACGATGGTCACCGAGAGGTGTATGTTGCATCTGATCTCTCCCTTCCGAGGTAGCTGGCCGCCGAGCAAGCCTTCCGCGATCGGCCATCGTGACATGAGGAACAGCTAATTGCGCAGAAGCCGGGGATGACGGCTCCTGGGTTGACTCATGCGGGGCGATGATATCGGGGCCACGACTTATCGGTTCATGGTTACCAGAGGGCTCTCGCTTTTGGCCCCCTTCAGCAAAGCCGGTTCCAGCTGGGGTGAGAGGCGGCGAATTCATATCCGCACCACGAGCACTACTAGTTAGGCAGGGTGAGCCATGACCGCCTGAGCTTTGTGTAGGCTGGCGGCTCGGCTCTCTAGACTCATCGTCGCGCGACGTAGACTGGATACGCCGGATGTTAGCTAAATGCTTTAGCACCGAAATATGCCCGCAAACGCTCAAACAAAGGACAGTGCCATTTGTTGGGTCCAAAAACTCTGTGGGAAGGAAGGATGGAAAAGTAACACGGCCACTCCCGAAACACAAACGAACACAAGCCGGACCACGAGGTCGCTTCGCCCAGATTTGGACCCGAACACGAGAGCACAGAAGCGGTACTAAAGGCGGAACATACTCTTGATGGAGGCAGAGAAAACGGCTCATAGGAAAAGATGTTCATTTTTCGCTCCTGAGGTGGCCAGGCACTCAGTCTGTTGGAAAACTCGCGGATTTCATCTGTAGTCACCTGGCCGGGGTCACTAAGAGAGCCTGCAGTGCCGTCGGCGGCCGGCAGGGTTGACGATAATGCATCGTTGGGGGCAATCGCAATCTCTTCGATGGTCGACTTAAAGCGGACTGCAGGTGGCGACTGGATTGGATGACTGTTTGGCGTTTGGGTAGTAATTCGGACTGCATCTGACAGTTGAAAGGGCCAATGTCAACACACGAACACAATTGCGATCGTATCGAAAAGCGATGGGACCTGAGAAGTCGCGCATTCCCGCAAACGCTTTTGACGGCGTTTGTCTGAGTCCTCGGAGCGTGGGGGATCGAGCGATAAAGAGGGGCAAAGGACCTCGGGTAAATCCTTACCTCCCGTCCGGACGTTGAGGTCGCCTACGGTCGTGCTGGTCGTCATGGTGCTGCTGAGAGAGCGCCTGCCGCGCTGGATGCTGCAATGCCTTTCAAGTTGCAGCAGCGCGAGGGAAGGCACAGTGATGGCGGGAACAAAGAGGAAAATGGCAGCGCAGACGATAACAGCGCCCGCGACCTTGATGTCGTTGCGACGTGGTGGGGTGTGGCACGGGGAGCTACTTGGCAGGTACTTCCATAGATGGCTCCCGGCTGTCAAAACGCTACGAACGCTGGCTGCATTCCGCGAGAGGCACGATGACGAGCCTGTAACTGCGTGGTATTGTCAGGGTGCGATGGATCCGGCTGGCCGGCGCCCCGTTGTTGGCGATTCTTTCCGGACAGCTGTGGGCCCCAAGCCAAGTAAAGTCCCCTGAAGCTCGCCGCTTAGTGTCCCTCTTAGATTTTTTTTGGCTTTTTTACCCCTTGTGACTTTTACCAGCACATCGCAATCCACGGAGTTCCCCTCCGTTTCAGCTTTCACCAGGTTTCGATTGACTCAATGACTCGTGGGATGTATCAGTATCAGTCAGGCTTCCAGCCGTTGGGCTAACACGGACCGGTACAATGCAAAGATAAGGCTGCTTAGGCAACCTCCAGAGGTCCACGGGTATTCTCGATCAAGGGCACATGCTTCCCAAAACGGAAGAGTGGATCCCTACCACCTGGTTCCACGCATTGGATTGAAGTGCGACCCGAGATTATTCCTGTCAACAAGAGCCGAGACGCTCCCAAGACGCATTTGGACTTCGGCTACAGATCAAGTCAACTCTGTTACGGCGCAACGAGCTCCTTGTAGGATGCGGTGCTGCCATCCGTTCATCGTCGGTCTTTGGACCTGCTGACAGCCCAGTTCAAGCGGGCTGTCTTAGCTCCGCCGGATCCATCATGCCGGAAGGATGCCGCAATGCAGCCGGTTCGCACTTTTGGGTCAGTCGTGCGGCCAGCATGCTTGGGTATGGTAAGCCTGTTGGTGTTTTCGTAAGTCCTACTAAGCTTCGAGGTGGTCACCGAGGACGTGGAACCAGCCATATCCCCCAAAGCTGCCAGGCCGTGGAGGCGCATAGAACAACCAATCCCGCCATGGACTGATAGCCCAGATCCAAATTTGCTGCACCAGGAATCTTCTGTCAAGCAACAGATGTGGTATTGTACAACAGCATAGTATACAAGGCGACGTAGTCTCTATGCGCCTGATGTGATGGTCGTCACTGATTTCGCTGTTTGTCCGAATTGCCTTAAACAACCGTAAACGCCGTATGCAACCAACCAGCCCAGCCTCAAAACCCATAACCCTCTGCCCTCAGGGCACAACGTTAATTCCTATCGACTTGGCCTGGTAAATGATGGACCTGCAAAGGCCCTCGAGGGACAGCCCGGAAAGACGGAGTTCGGAGTGCTTGATCTTCGCGATTTCGTAAACATGTTTGAGACTGACTGTGCCGACAGTCTCGTGGCCCGGGTTACTCGCTCCCTTCCTCTTGCCCTTCTTGCCAATCGGTGCCTCAGCCGCGTTAAGGAGAAGCCAGGAGGTCTGAGGAGTCCGGATCTCGAAGGTAAACGACCGGTCGGGCTTCACTGTTACCCGAACAGGTAGAGGGGTGCCGGGAATGATGTGCGCTGTCCGAGCATTGAACTCCTGCAATGTTATATCAGCACTTTCCTGTCCCTCACGTCACTTCCCACAGAGCCCAGACCTTGCAAAAGTCCATCGACTTGATACCCTTGCTACCAAGAGCCGGGCCAACCGGTGGGCTGGGACTTGCCTGACCAGCGCCGACAATGATCTTGACAACCTGCTCAACACCACCAGTCGCGGCCCGTGCCTTGGACATTGTTCTGTCTGGAGTCGGCTAGGCTTGGAGAAGGCAGTCGTGGCAGGTGAGGATCTGCGGGGGAGGGGGAAGGTCTCGGGCGCGTAGGTCGAGCTTCGGTCTCTTCCGGAAAGGCGTTGTTGGGCTGTCGAGGAGCCGTCGTGTTCTGGAGCAGGACGCAGCCCCAAAAATTTCCGCCCTTCTGGGTGGATGTACCGTAACGTATGAGTGAGCAGAACACCAGCCACATTGCCGTTACACAGTCTTGCAATGATTGTAATTTACGCAATGAACTGCCATTTCTTACATAACCTATGTAACGACTTCCCCTACACTACAGACACGTGGACACGGATATGGTGAGTTCAGCCACAAATGCCCCTCTCCAGCGGGTGCCAACCCCCTTTGCCAAGAGACGAGCGCGCTGACCGTGACTTGAGCTAACAAATCAACCTGTGAGGTGACGTCCAGCGTCCCACCACTGGTCGGGCTATTAGCGCCCGTTTTGCAAACTCCTCGCTTTTATTCGAGCCATCCCCCCTTGACGGCGGTGAACCATTTGAACTCAGACGCAACACACCCGCAGTTCGACGTCAAAATTAGCTAGTTCCTGTCTACCTGGCTGCCAGCGGCTCGATCCTATTTTGTTGTTGTTCTATTTATCGCCACACTTCTCATCATGTTCAGGTGGGCGCAGCAAGCGTAAGTTCAAAATCACCCTTCGCCGCTTTCCCTTTTCCCCCACGCGAAAGCATATGGTCTGACTTGTTCTCCTTACGCAGGCTGGCCAACGTCGCCGGCACTCAGGAGCCAATCTATGGCCCCTCTGCCATCAAGTCCGTCGCGGAGGAAACCGCGACGACCCCGTACACTGAGCTCACCCGGGACGATCTCCGGTGGGAAGCGTTGGAGTCAACCTGTGTCGAAACGCAGACCTTCTACTTCATGTCGGAGGGTGGCCAGCTCGCGTTTTGCCAGGTCATTTACAGCAGCCTGGCGTATGCTCTGACCGCTACACCCGTGCTCGCATTAGCTAACAGTTAGGCAGCGGCATCCGAACAACCTGCCAGTTCAACTGCAAGATCTTCAGCCTCGACGGCTCCAAGCCCCACCTCTGGTGTTCGACTCCCTTGATAAACCACGAGTTCAGCGAGGATAAGACTGCGTTTTATGCCAACGACCTGGCGGTTGAGCTTTCCGAGGACGGTACTACCTTCACGATCAAGTCGATGAATGACCCGAATGCCATCGTCAACTTGGTAGTCAGGAGGACGGCACCGGGTTTCAAGGCCGGCAAGACAGGCAAGACCCTATTCGGTACCGATCTTTCTAATCCCTGGGGCTCTATGCGTCATCTCTTTTGGCCCAGATGCGAGTCTGAGGGCACCATCACCACCAAGGACGGGCCCATTGATTTCAAGGGAAGGGCATTCTTTGCCCATGCTCTCCAGGGGATGAAGCCTCATCATGCCGCCGCCAAGTGGAATTTCTGCAATTTCCAGGGGCCTACTTACTCAGCCATTCTGATGCAATTCACCACCCCACCTTCATATGGCTCGACAGTTGTGGCTGTTGGTGGTATTGCTAAAGATGGTGAAATCATTGTGGCTGGTTGTGAGAGCGATGTCGCCCATCTTGAGACCAAGAGCGACAGTCAAAATGACTGGCCAGAGCCCACCATCATCAAATACACTTGGGCTGGCAAGACCAGGGACAACAAGCCCGTCACTGCTGTGATTGAGGGTGCCTTGGAGGAAAGGCTCGACAGGATAGATGTCATGGCTGAGGTTCCGGGTTTTGTCAAGAGCATTGTGGCTGCAGCTGCCGGTACAAAGCCATATATCTACCAGGTTTGTCATCATCCCTAGATCTTTTGTTCATTATCAAGTTGCTAACAATGACTTGCACAGTACTCCCCTCAAAAGCAAAAGCTCTCTCTCAAGCTCAAGATTGGCGACCAAGAAGTTACTGAGGAGGGAGTCATCTTCACCGAGGCTACTTTTATCTCTTCTTGAGAAAGCTGTTAGTCAAAGTGCTGGTGATACACTTAAGTAATTCTAACCGGTGTGTTTGGGCTTGACCTTCTTTTGCAAAGAGCACATTATGCGTTTATTCTTTCAGAAGCAAAGTGACGATATTGTTCTATAATAGCATCTTCGTTTTACAGGAGCATGAAGCATATAAACCAGCTCCACTAATATAATGATCGACTCTAACCTGTTGTGATTTTCTTGCCTACCACCTAAGTGTGAGCATTCTTTCCCCAATTAGTATTTCATTCATGAAGCTCTTTCCCTATAGTTTATAAGCACCTGCTCTATTTAGACAATAGAATGACTAAAAATGAGAGAATCTTTTGAGAAATCTAAAAACTTCCTTGATTACATGCATAACATTCCAAATGATATTTAGATATGTGGTTAGATTAATAAGCCAACGTATCTGAGATGTATAACTTCTACAGCCTTCTAGGGCGCATACCAAGCGACGCATTGGCAGGCGTTATCCTCGAAACAATCCCCCCTTTTCTCCCACTTTGTAAATTTCCAAGTTCGCCTTTTGACACTTTGCTATCTACAAATGCACAAATCTTCCACACATCGCACTCCTTACCGAGTCAGCAACACCTACGATCCAATCGTTGAATGTCATTGTGTTATATTTACTCACAGCGTCTACTAGCGCAATGCGGCCTGCCATACCAGGTGGCTCAAAGCGCCCTCGATTGGGGGCAAAGGCCCTGTGCTTAGTACAAAGCAAAGAGCCATCGTTAAGATTCACCCTCTCAACCTACAATCCAAACAGTAGTAAACATCATTGGAAGAGTCATTAATAAATTAATATCATAAAATCATAAAAGATTCCATTCATGACATTACAAGCCTGCTATAAAATATGCGCTATAAAATATGCACACCCAGTCATATCATTGTAATTCTGTAGTCGGTAGCTGTCACCTCATTTGGAGTTGTGTTTTCATTTGATTCATCTTTTTCAATTGATTTCACATCATTTTACCTTTCTCCTCCCATTTTCCTCCACTCACTCGGATGATTTTATATTTCGCTGGATTTTGCATCAATGGATCAATCACTCACGTGCTTAAGGCCTCTTGCTCGCCATGGCGGCGTCAAGCGGATTCGGCAAGAATCAACAACGAGGTTCGGGGTGTCCTCAAAACACGCCTATTATATGGTTAGTCCTCTCAATCTAAAACCCCCCCCCCCAAAACCAAA
>Ga0065720_1019153_pt1 | contig 35212 bp, 20 predicted proteins | sample Thericmetagenome_FD_59107 | JGI IMG/M metagenome (GOLD analysis project Ga0065720, IMG submission 59107) | Thermophilic microbial communities from the Joint Bioenergy Institute, California, USA of rice/straw/compost enrichment - eDNA_2 v2... | ecosystem: Engineered > Solid waste > Grass >... | reverse complement strand
TTTGTGGGAACTGACGTCCCAAGATTTCCCGGGACGCAGTCAAAAGCTTGATTGCAGCAGCTGCGTCAAGGCCATCGCCATCATCCCACCGCAATTGGTTGCTGACCGCCGAGAGGCATGTCTTTCCCCTCTGTCCGATGATATGCGATAGTCGAAACGAGGCCAACAAAGCCCAATATCCTCAACAGCGCCTTTGATCTAAGCCCCGGGATGCCGCGTCCCTGGCTTTAGCTCGACCTCAGTTTTTTGCCCTTCTTCCCTATCTTTCGAGCCCTTGTTTGATCTTCGAGGCCTCGGGAGCTGCCGCGGCTTTTCGCCCATACGTCGTAACCACCAGCACCGTCCCTCTGTTTGCATGTGGATAGTAGCGGTCGCCGGCTAGCTCTGCCGATCGCCGATCCCCAATTCCGCCGCGATCGTCGCCCCCTGACCGCGTTCCCTATGATGCGCGTCGCCCACACCGGGCAATGAGTGTTATTTCTGATGTCGTCTCGGAGCAACAATCACCGGTAGCTGTCGCCATGGAGGAGTCGCAGCACGAGCGCGACAAGCGCATTGAGGAGCTATGGAGAAAACTTGACCCTGCTGGACATGGCGAGCTCGACTTCAAGGGCCTGCAGAGGGGGCTGAGGAGGATTGACCACCGTGAGACCTCCCAAGCTACGCCTGGTTAAAGACTTTGCTCACGCCCTCCCGTACCACAGCTCTCCAGAATGCCGACGAGATGCTCAAGGACATCATCAGCCACCTCGATACGAGTGGTGACGGTAAGATTCAGTACGAGGGTATGTTGGTTTGGGTGTAAGATCTGGTTATTGTGTGCCCCTAGCTGAGATGGTGTGTCGCAAATAGAGTTCCGAGCCTTTGTTGAGGCTGCCGAAAGACAGCTGTTCCTGTTGTTTCAGTCCATCGACAGCAACCATGATGGCCGCTTGAACAGACACGAGCTAGAGGCAGCCTTTTATCGGGCAGGTCTTTCCGTCCCAAAACGGCACCTAACCGGCTTCTTCAACGAAATCGACATGAATCGGGACGGTTACATAACTTTTGACGAGTGGCGGTAAGTTCCATGGCTTTTACGTCCTTGACTTGTCACGTTATGCTCTGTGTGCTCTTGGAGAAGTGGATGTCTGGTCCACTCCCGGGTGGATTCCTGTCACCAGTTGTTGTTTATTTTCACTTTTGCATGGTTTTCGTTTTTTTTTTTTCCTTCTCGGCAAACCTCGGGCCCAGTCCTATATTTGTGGTCGGAATGGGCCAATGCGTTTCACAGCGGGCAAAGACAGTGGTGGTTTTCGGGGATGATAGCCAATGTTGACCCAAGTATTAATCACGTCGCCTTGCTAACACCATCCAAAGCGACTTCTTGTTGTTTATGCCACCCAACCACAACGGGTCGCCTCTAGAAGCCGCCCTGTCCTTCTATTCATCGATTGTCACCGTCAACCAGGAAGGCGATTCGCTGGTCAGTGATGATACATTAGAGGGTCATCTAGGTACGGCAGGATTCCTTCTTCAAGCCCTTTTTGGCACACTTCTTAGGCTTGCGAGCCCGGATCTGGGACTGCCTCCTGTGCGCTCCCCGGACATAACCCGACCGTCGACTCTGCATCCGTCCTCTCCGTCGCTTCCTTATTCCGAACAAATACATAGCTTGCCGCCCGAAATGACATCGAATCCAGCAGCCATGCGTTACGGCCCCACTGGCGGCATCTCCTCTCAAGTCCTGGCTGACGCCGGACTCCAACGATCCGTACTGCAGTATGAGGGTGTTGCACAGGCTAGCACCCCGACTTTTACTGAGCTTCTTGAAGCTGAAGCAGATCCGTCGGCTGGGCGGGTGACCACTAGGCTGACAGATCTCCTGCCCGAACCAGGCTACTTCCTTGCTGGTGCTGTGTCGGGTGGTGTGTCACGAACAGCGACTGCACCTCTGGATCGTCTCAAGGTGTATCTTCTTGTCAACACAAAGACTCGCTCTAATGTATCTGTGCTCTCGGCCATCAAGAGCGGTCACCCGATGACAGCATTGAAGCATGCTGGCGGGCCGGTCATTGACGCCATCGCGAGCTTGTGGAAGACAGGTGGTTTCCGAACCTTCTTTGCAGGTGAGTTATTGTAATCTTTTGATGCTTTAATCAACTTGTTACTAACTTCTATCAAGGAAATGGTCTCAATGTGGTCAAGATTATGCCCGAATCAGCCATCCGAGTACGTATTTCTCAGGAAAAGTCTCATAAAACAGTGATTTTGCTGACCCAGGACAGTTTGGCTCCTATGAAGCTTCAAAACGCTTCCTTGCGGCATATGAAGGTCACAATGACCCAACTCAAATCAGCACCGTGTCCAAATTCGTCGCTGGAGGTATCGGCGGTATGACAGCTCAGTTTTGCGTCTATCCCATCGACACACTGAAGTTCCGACTTCAGTGTGAAACCGTTCAAGGCGGCCTCAAGGGCAATGCCTTGCTTATTCAAACCGCAAAGAACATGTGGGCGGATGGTGGTGTTCGCGCAGCTTACCGCGGTCTTGGCCTCGGCCTGCTTGGCATGTTCCCTTACAGTGCCATTGATATTGGTACTTTCGAGCTGCTCAAGAAGACCTACGTTCGACTATCGGCCCGCTACTACGACATCCGCGAAGACGAGACACAGCTCGGCAATGTGACGACAGCTGTCTTAGGTGCGACCTCGGGCGCTCTTGGTGCCACTATTGTTTACCCGCTTAACGTTCTCCGTACTCGTCTGCAGACTCAGGGTACTGCTATGCATCCACCTACTTACACAGGAATTATCGATGTAGCAACAAAGACCATGCGCAACGAAGGTGTGCGTGGATTCTACAAGGGGTTGACTCCTAATTTGTTGAAGGTTGCGCCCGCGCTCAGCATTACTTGGGTTTGCTATGAGAACATGAAGAACTTGTTGGGTCTCAATTGAAGACCCTAATTTTCACTCCTTCATCACCAGAAGTTACGACTACGTTGGGTATCCAGGGGGCTATACTCCTGCTTCAACGACAGCGGAAGAAGAAAGAAGAAGAACAGCATTATAGTCGGCGTCATCAGGGCATTACTGGGAACTGTTGCGTTCTTTGGGGCCATCGTTTCTATTTCCTTCGATTTCTTTGGTTGTGGCGTTTTTGGGTGCCAGCAAACCGGAAAGATACCAGTTAGAATGCGCGGGATACTATCAACAAGAAACAGCTTTGAGAGAGAGTAACCTATGGTGTCATTGCTTTCCATCCATCCAGGAACTGGATTCTTTTGATCAACAGGGATAGAGGGGTATGCTCGGGCTAATTGATATGATATGGTTGAAGCCTTTTCCCTCAGTTTGTGGATTGTTATGTCTTTCCTGTCGCTATGCGGGCTCTCTTTATCGTTTTTGACTGCAGTCTGGAACTGCCTAATGACTTCTTAGTGCTTTTTGTTCCCACACCTAAGTATATCAATCCTGAGTCCCTATGCTATACCATTCAGTTAAGTGTTGATAGTATCAGGTGTTAATAATTCCCCAGGAAATTGCCATTAGTAGTAAAAAGGGAAAGTAACTGGAAGTGGTGGCCTGTCATGCTCAGTTATGTTTCTAACATATTTGATAAGCTCATTCGTATGCAGACTCACGCACAATCATAGATGCTATAGAGAGTGCTGGTCGGCTGCCATCAGAGAAGCAATTATTACCCTTGAGTGACAAAACCGAAGCACGGTATTGTCATCCCATGTTTCACAGGGTCGTTCTTTCCTGGAAGTGAGGATAAAACATCTTTGAAGCACAGGTCGGTATTTGTCCTTATCAGCGCCTTCTTTGACCATTCTTCAGCTCCACTGCCCTTCCTAATCTTCATCGCCAGGTTGGTTGTGTTCACAATGCGTTCTTCCCTATCCTAAACTTCATCCCCCTCACTTGCGTACCTAGAAGCCTTGCTGCAGCTGTCTGGTGATTTTTCAAGCCTCTTGATCTTTCATGAATACAAAGTTAAAAACTCACAGGGCCATATCAGTAGTCTCCTCTGTCAATGGCCAGTATACTTCTGTCCATGCGGATTGATTCACGTCAGGAATCGAATTACTACTTCGTTATGGAAAATCCTGAAGTCAACGCATATCAAGTGCATGAGATCTTATTTTGCATGCCTATTACTAGTTCAATTAATCTATAAGAATAATGACCTATGCTGGTCGAAAGGAAAGTCATCAGGCACAAATCCTCAAAAATAATGTCCTAATATCATCACTTTGCTAATGAACAGCATCAATCATTATCCCATGTCTGATTTTCTGCATAAACCACTACAAGGAGCATAAGAATAACTTTAGAACTAACTATCGCTCTATATGTGTGCGATAATTGATTGTTAATGGTCATAAAATCATAGATGTCGAGTCGACATTCCTTTCAATGAAGGAAACTTTTGATCAAGCATGCAAGCGTCTATGAAAGTCTGAGAGCCAAGGGATGAGAGAAGTGACGATATCATCAGCCTAACCTCACTTCTGATCGGTATCCTCTGAGTCTTGTTTCTCGATGCTGTCCACCGGTTGAGTCGATCAAACATAGGGCTCACACGCCGAGAGGTGAATGCGATGTGGGTGTCATTCCAGTATAGGAGGTGGACTGTACTCTTTCATCCCATCTTACTCAAGGAGGATTGTATGGTCTAGATCTCCCAAAGCGCCAACGAGAGAGTAGTTCACGCAAAGTGTTGACCACACCTTGGGCCGTTTTCTGCCTTTCATGCTGGCTGGTCCCTTTTCAACTTTTCTTCAAGCTCGGTCATAAACTTCCTATTTTCCTCTTGCCATCCTCATACAGACTGCGATCGTATTGCCAGTGCCAGTACGATTCGCCTTCCTGTATGTGAACCTATTCCTTCCACAAATAGATTCAATCAAAACTAACGAATGAAACTAGTAGTCTGTCGTGATAAGAGATCCTTCGAGTGCCAGCAGCAGCACGCGCGAGCATTGTGAGGATGTGGTGCCCGCGCAAGAAAAGTAAGTTCACTTCCGGAATACCTTTATTGATGATCTTCGACCTTTGCAAGTCTCCATGTGTCCCATGTGGGTGATTTCTGCGACGCGAGGATATCCTCGAGTTGTTCCATGGCCAGCGTGATGCTGAGTAGAGTCGTGTTCTGTCGAGGAGCCTGTTGGGGAGTCGAGGACCCAGGGAGAGAGTGCAGTAGGACTGCTCACACTGTGGGGGAAGCGTCTCTATTCTCATTCTGAATATCGTGGCTAGTGAAAGAAACTCAGGCGAAATTCAGGAGTGCTCACTTCACTCAATCGTGGGGCTGTATGAGCACGGAGGGTCTCCTGTCTTCGCGCTGGGCAATGCTGAGCGCTCATTCACTTGTGATACCCTAATTGATCGACTCAAAAAGTGCTGACCATCTGTGTCTCCAGCATACACTTCCCAACCAAGCATTCACACCATTGAGGAAATCGAGCTAGGACTTGGTGATATTGGCCGTAAGTTTACCAATGCAGAGCCCTAAGATTGAGAGCCCCAATTTTTTCACACATTCGCCCATAAATCTCCTCCCTCGCATTACTTCCCTTGGGTTTTACCGCCTTCTCATTTCAATACTTCGACATTGTTTTCTCCCACTCTCTTTCCCCGCCACACCTTGTTTACTTAACCAGCCCGGAAGAGATCCTATGAAGCATCAGCCATTGTCATTTCCTGGCAACCAACATAAAATTTATAGGTTTGACTCCATGTGATTTTATCATTTCTGGCTTTTTGACCCTTGAAATACCCCAGTCGCTCAAAGAGACCATGAGGGTCTCAGAAAATGATTGTTTCCTCTGTTTCTCTCGTGCCACGGGGTTTTTGATCATCTAGTGGGTCTTGGGGAAGCATCAGCCCTTTCACATACAGCGCGCAACACCTGGGCAGAAGGGGCCAATGAGTTAAAAATTCTGGCTTCTTGGTTCCCCATTTCCGAGTGAAGTGCTGGGGTGGGCTGATGTCTTACCCAATAGTTTGCTCGCGAATGCAAGGCTGCCAGAAGAGAGCCTGATCCCAGAAATTATATTCTCGGACATTTACCAGGCTGAAAATGGTTCAGATGAGGCTAACTATAATATTTGACAGGTGGCGCTGATTTCCCATTGTCAAGGAGCCGTGGCGGATCGCACTCCTCCAAGCGCGGCCTCGACATTACCAGCCCCATCGCTTATTCTCATTTGCGTGCTTCTCTTGGGGAAGTGGCTCGACAGCAGCATCTTGAGAACTACCGGTGCAAAAACGACTACTACGACGAACATCCGACTTATACCATGACCGAGAAGCCTGGCCAGGAGAAGCACCATCAAGGTGCCAAGGCGGTTGTTGCCCCGTCACTCGACGGCAAAACCAACAAGGAGATGTCTAAGGCCGTTGAGAATGGAAAGATATCGGTCCCCATTGTCGATGCTTCGCTCACTTTTCAAGATTGGTCTGGAAGCACGGACTGGCCTACTGGCACCGTTCAGGGTAGGGACATCCATCCCACTCATACGGATGGAATTCCGAAGCCCCCTGCTTTTCGTATGTGTTGCTCACGTGCAGCCTTTATGCTTCGTTATGATTGTTTGAATTCACCTTTGGCTGTATCATTCTCTCGGGTTCTCGGCACTATTCTAACCATTTTCTAGATCATAACTGGACTCGTCCCAATCTGAGGGCTGCCCAGGGATACAGGGACCCTTCCACTCTTATCACTGCAGCCACTTACAATGGTGTTCCAATCGGATCTCGTACTCGTCCCATCGACTTTTCCAAGCCTAAAAAGCAGATTTCACCTGAGAAATATGGCGCTGAATGCTCAAACAATGTTTACGGCCCGGTCGAGCACGCGCAGGCCCACTTCTTCTCTTCGGGCATTTCGATGAAGGCATCTGGTCCACAGAAGGAGCAGGGCTAGAAGTACCAGCACCAAGAGGACCAGCAGTACCATGGATGCCAGGATATTAATTCTGAAAAGTCTTATGATGGTCATCACGATGAGAGTAGTGGCACCCAGCTCCAGGGCACTGGCGAGCAGCCTCTCCACATGCCTGAGCAGAAGAAGGGAGAATACGACCTTACATCCTCGGAGGAAGCCCGGATCCGTGACTACTTCAAACACCCCCAGGATTTTGATGAGAAGTATGGCCTGGAGGTTCGCCACCTGGTTCGAAAGCACCTTCATAACCTGGAACATATGTTTGAGGAATCCGAGAAACAACGCGAGAGAGAGTGCTCGTATGCTTGGCTCCCTCCGAAGCCGGTCGAGCCCGACTCTGTTAGTATCAAGGCGGTCAGCGCCTCTTCTGTCAGGCTGTCCCATAGCCCCACTGTCTGCAGCTCCAAGGCCGAACTGGTCGACCTGGACAGCCAAAGTGAGGAGCAGTCTGTGAATGAGCTGAGCCTCAAGATGGCCGAGCTGGATGCCAACGACAAGGGGAAGCATGCTGCTACCAAAAACAACGCTCAGAGCCTATCCGATTCGTCGTCCGCTTACGATGACAGAAAGTGGAACGGGAAGCTGGATCTCTATCGTGCGTCCTCCGTCTACGATGATGACGGAATGGGAGGCTTTGGAAGTCGCGACAACCGCTATGCTAGCACCTATGGCTCTGGTAACTACCCAGGCTACAATGGCAATGGGTATGCTGCTGGACCAAACCCTTATTTTGACGGCAACAACAATCCCTTTTTTGAGAACGGTGCTGGGCATTCCAACGTCAGCTACGGTACTAGAAACGACAACAACCTTGCCGACAACAACGGCCAGGGTGCTTCGGGATACATGACTTGGGCTTACGAGACTTACGAGATGGCTTGCTGCGATGATGGTAGCTACGAGAGCACTTACGTTAACCGTGGAAATGGTGCTACGGAGCACACCACTCAGCCTCCTGCTCAGCCGTATGCTCAGAAGGCGGCCCAAAAGGTCCAAGGAAACTACCCCTGGCAGTGGATTTAAGGATCAACCTCCGAAGAAACTTGGTGGTATGACCAAAACGAATATGAATGGACATGCTCAAAATTGGCGATAATTGGGAGGAATATAAAGTTGATATGGAAGCTAGTTTTGAGGATGCTCAATGTTCATGTACCTAACTCAGTGGGAGGGGTTTGGTCGCAGACCACCGATAAGCCCCCTTTTGTTTGTGTTTACCTTTTACTGGGTCTGGTTTGGGGATCTTGGGGACCGGCGTTTCGGCGCTAGGGTGTATCACCAACGATGTCTCAACGAAATAGACCAAACAGGACAATAACTTGATGATTCGTACATATGGTCTATAACTGTGTTGTACATCTGACGATCGTCGTTGAGCGATGCATAGCGGTCAAGTCTGGTTGCTAGAGCAAGAGGATCAGGGTTAGGGGTGGCCACAATCATGCCAAAACCACCCAGTAAACGATTACGTAAGCCTCCTGAACGCTCTGCATGACATCATTGCCGTTCATCCCCCAACACCCAGTAACACCGTGAGTGCTCTCGCCAGCACGCGTTCAATCGGTCCATCTTTGCTGCGGTGCAACGCAAAAGCCTTAATTCAGTTTCATCTGGAGCGGGCAGTTTGTTCATGCAATTTCGTACAAGATGACTGCCCTCTTCCCAATCCTTCTGGCTGCCCTCCTCCTTGCTCGTCCCATTCTCTCCAACACCGAGAAGACCATCTTCCTCGCGCCGGCCGCCTCTGTCGCTTCTTCTGATGGTCGTGTTTCTTTACTACCGCTTCAAAAACTACCGGCTTTGACCCCCGAACATAACACTCTTCGGACGAAGCTGCCGGCTATCTTCCCCAACGCGACATATCCGCGCGGAGCGGCAACTTGGTTCCGGTTGGACGGCCTGGAAGAGGGGAAGAGGTATGAAGTGAGGGTTTGCTGGGCTGCGACTGTACGTCTTCTACACCAGATGACGAATGCTGAAGGCGAGGAAACTAACGCGTGTTGTGACCAGCAACCAACAAACTTCTACCTCATCACCCACACCCTCTCCGACGTTCTCTCCAACCCTGAGCTTTTCTCCTCTCTCCAGTCATACGCCCCTTCTCCCTCGTTCGCATCCGCCTTCGAACCAGATTACTTATCCGAAAAACCAACCATCCTCCTCCGAATCCAAGCCCAAGCCGACTTCTACACCCCACCGCACGGTCCACACGGCGAGCTGATGCGCTCCCCGCAGCCAGTCGACGCAGACGTGATCCTCGATCCATACATTCTGAACGTGCTGCCGCGGTCCCTGCTTGGGACGGTGATATACATTACTGGGTTTGGAATCGTGTCGTGGTTTGTTGCGCGTAGGATTGCCAGGTGGGTTGAAGGGGTCGCGTCTGGGGATAGGGATGGGAAGGGAGAAAAGAAGGAGTGAACGGTTGTAGTTGTCTATAAATATCGGTATTCGGATGCCTTAGCTTTAATGGGTTTTAGGGCGTTGAGGTAGGTTGTACCAAGTGCGTTCTCTTGGATTTTGGAGATACCCCTGTAGTTTCGCCATTATTGCCTGAGAAAAAAGAGGAAATGTTGCAAGAAAAGATATAAATTCACGTGCTTTAAGTGCTATGATAAAAGACGCTGTGCCTTCATGACTAACAACCTAGGTATAATCGGACATTTCATAACCTACAGATCAACCATACAGAGAGATTTGACACGGCAAAACACCCGCTAACAACTAGTAATGATTCTATACGAATAAGAAAGGAAAATAACGTATACCGCGAGACAAACTGCGCCAATGCCATTTCCATACAACCCTCCACACAGTCTCCATGCAACCGCAAGCTAACCTCTAAGGCACCCAACATGGAGTAGCCCGACTTTCAACTTGGTTTCTTTTTATCAGGACCAACATTAGACGACCCAGAGCCGGAACATGAACGTAGCCGTGGCCGAGGACGAGGGGGAGAGCGATCCTCAGACGGAGGAGGGGCATGCAGCCCGGGATCAGGTTGCGATGACGGAGCAGCGTCCCGCAAGGAATAAGGGGAGGAACTGAGGAAGGGCTGGCGCAAAGGCTCCGGAAGCGTCGAGATGTCGAACTTCCCCTCTTCTGCATCTTTGATCTGCTGAAGATGTCGTGTTCTGGCTTGGGAGAGACGCTCCCGACACTGCCGGTATCGCTTCTCCTTTTCTTCCCGTGCTTGCCGCTGTTTCTCCTTACCCAACTCCTCTTCAAGCTGAAGTAGCCGTTCGTCTATTCCATTCAGTCTGTTTCGTGCATTCGTCTGTTGTATCCATTGTTATTGCTGGATCTGAAAGAGCTGGTCATTCATATGACTGCGGATTGCAGCGAGCTGGTCGTCCGCATGGCGCCGCAGCGTGCCCAGTTCCAGCCTTAGCTGGTCAACTGCAGGCAGATGCAAGTTTACTTCACATCGCAGTGCCTCCATTCCCGATTCGAGAAGTTCTTTAATCTCAGATAGCCTTTCCTCAACTTGAGGCCGCCATCGCTCCAGTTCTGACTCGAGCCATTTCTTCTGTTCCTCTTGACGTTGCCACTTCTCTTCCTCTTCTTTTTCCTCTCGCCTTTGCTGTCCTCGACTTTGATATGGCGACCACGAGCGTCTGTCTCTCCTCGCTCCCTAACTCCGAGAATATAACGAAGCCCGCCTGCACAGGGCTTGAGCTATCGAATTTTCAGCCACTAAACTCGGAAAACAAAGTATGTTGGGGTCCACATGAACAGGATACCCCTCTGTATTGCTCGTGGGTAAACACGACTAGTGGTATTGCCCGTACCCTTGCCCATACTGAGACTGAGGGGGGTATCCGCTTGCCGGAGCACTATTGTAGTAGGAGCTGGCTGCCCCATATGAGGTTGAGGTGGGATATGGGGCTGGGACAGGAGGGGACTGGCCGTAGTTTTGCTGGCCGTAGGGCTGGCCGTGCTGAGGAGGTGCGCTGTAGGATGGGGGGTATTGCTGGCCCGCGGGTGACTGGCCGTACGCGGAGTGAGGCTGACTCGTAGTTGGTTGACCACCTTGGTAAGAGGGAACTATATTAGGAGTTCCAGGTTGCGAAGGCGGTTGGTACTGGGGTGGCGGGGCCGTTCCAGTATAACCTCCCGGCGTGGGATTATTGGTGTAGCCGAAGGGCTGTGAATGGAAATGTTAGCCGTTGTTCCCTACCATGGAGATCTTGCTCCCAACTTACGTTGTCCCGATGCTTGCTGCTCCCTCCCCCGAAGAGTCCACTAGCAGCGGCTCCAACCAAACCGGTCACTAAGTTTGCCGATCCATGGCCGCCAAGCAGGTTCGACGCACCAGACCCGGACCCATGTGAAGATGAAGACTTGCCAAAGAGGTTGGAAGCTAGCTGACCAGCGAGCTTACCGCCGAGACCGCCGCTGCCGCTGCTGTGTCCGCTGGAGTGGCTACCGCCAGCGAGAGTGCCGAGCACCTGACCAGCCAATCCAAGGCCGCCGCCACTGCTGCCATGGCTGCTGCTAGAATGGCCGCCGCCAGCAAGAGAGCCCAGGACCTGACCTGCCAGCCCAACGCCGCTTTTGCCTTGCTTATTGCCAAATGTGTTGAGTGCGCCGCCGATCAGGCTCTGTGGATTAAGTCAGCAACCATCCAAACCACAGAACAAAGTCAAGAGCAGAAAACTTACCCCCAGGCCCCGATCCGAGCTACCATCATGCCCAACCCCCCTAGTACCAGCGGGCACGGGCCCCGTAGTCCCATCTTCCCTAGGATTGACAGGCTCAAGCCTACCGTCGGGATACCTCGCGGTCTGCGAACCGTCAGGGTGGACAATGATCTCTGCGGGGGCTTGCGGCATGCCATTGGCTGGATTGGCTGGATCATCGATGCCACCGACCGGTGCAGGCTCAGTCGGCACCTCCCATTGTGAGGTGCCAGTTGACAACTGCACGAAATAGTACTTCTTCGACTGGGCATCCCACTGAGCTATCCAGCCGGCAGGAAGAGGGGGTGGCGCATAGGTCGGACCTTCGCCGCCAGGTGAGGGCGGGCCTGCCATTGTGTTCTGGTGGTCGCTTTGTGATTGTTTAAGTGTGTAGAGAGTGCTAGAATGAGCACACGACGGTTTGCGCGATGCTAAGCAGTAAGAGAAGGGAAATCAAGGATTGAGTAGGTGATTCAATGCGATCTGACGACTGTAAGTAGGACACTGCGAGATTAAGGTTGTAACGCAGATGCGCGCAGCTTGTGCTCTTCACACGACTGCCTGAAACCCAGTCTCGTGACAAGATAGGGAAAGGAACGCGCTGAAGAAGGCGCGAGGAGGTTGGAGAGGTCAGCAAATGTCTGTTATGTAAGTAGCGGGGTAGTTGATGCAAGCGGTGATATGGAGGGGGCGGGGCAGACGCTGTGTGCAAAGACGGTGGCTATCTTGCTGCACTCCTGGCTCTTGGGCTTCTTGGCTTCCGTGTCTCGAGTGAGCAACCGACCAGAGAACGTGACCGGTGACCCTGACAGGGATTCTTGGAATCGGATTTGTGGAATGCGATCGTGTTTGTCGATGAGCAAAAAGACCTGCGGCTGGCAGCAGTTCTTTGTATGGCAAACTCTTGCATGTTATAAACTCTCCTGACACAACCCTTGTAGACTTTGTGAGGGAGCCAACTGAATCCCATCCATCTCAGTGTGTGGGCTGAGTGAGTATAATTATGTATCTTTGTTTAAACAGACTAGGCTAGCCTCGCTAGAACACAAAAGAGGTTGCCCGTTATAACTTATAGGGGAGTCCAGAATAAAAAATCTTCCCTGTCTACTTAGCCGAGAGCCATTTCGACGCCCTTCCATGTTCCCTGGCACCGCAGTCAGCCAAATTAAGTGAAGCCCATAACGTATCTTCCAAGACTCGGCTCAGTATATCTCAAACAAGTTAGCAGGTCCAATGCTGCCAGCAGCGCCACAACATAAGAGCGGGATATCCCTCTCTACAAGGATTTGCATCATCCCGCCAAGCTGGAATATGCCTAGGGCACAGCCTCATCGCTTAGGTATGGTGTGCTACAGAGCAGAGTTGAGGGCATGACCAGACTTTGCAGCCTGGCATCAAGATAATCAAATCTGGTTGTGTTAGAAAGACCGCAGGACGACGTGATATCGCAAGCCACAACAGCTGCCAAGTTCAGCACGTCTGGGGTTAACACCTGCACAGAGACGCGCAACATATCTGACAAGATCAGCACACAGCAGCAAAAGCAACGGCTCGAACGCCATAATCGCGAAGCGGGAGGCAGCCTATCTCACAGACAGATCCTTCGTAGGTAGGGAATTGGGGATTACAAAGCATGGTGAGTGGGGAGTGACTTCCATTCGCATTTATCAGGCTGGAAACAGCCATGAGGTTGTGCAAATGGTTATGCGAATGGACCATGCTGGAGCTGGTACAACAGGCTCCTTTTCCATTCCTGTTCATGAGATCCACTGTGATGATGAGAACTAGAGCTCAAGAGAAAGAAACAGAGAATCTACCCAGATTAAAAGTACCGCGTGGTATCCCATTGTCTGTGTGCGCCATCCCCATGCAAACACAAAAAGTAGGTAAATATTTCTATCCTTGAGCTCACTCCAAGCTAGAAGCCGAAGCTGAAGCCGATGAGCTCTCCCTAGTATTTGCGGCAGTCGCCCTCTCCTCCTTTGTGCCCTCAAGCGCCTGGTTCTGCTGCTTCTTCTTCTGGTTATTTGCCGCCTCCTGTGCGGCCGTGAGCTCTTTACGAATAGCCAGGACGCTGTCAACAATGACAGCATCAATGCCTTCCTTGACTTGGCGCTGTGGATGGTGTTAGCACAAGGCCAATTCAAGCACTTCGTGTTTAGGGAATCACCAACCTGAACCAGCTTGGGATCATTGTTCTGGCTCCCATAGCTGACACACACCAAGCCATTCTGCTTGACAACCCTGACCAGCCTTGGGGCAAGAATAAATGGCTCCGCGTTGGCCACGATACCCAGCAGATTCCATCTCGATGCAAACCGAATTGCCTCCTGCAAGCTGCTGGCTCGGATGTCACCCACCTTACAGGTGCCCGCATCAGTCAGGAACAGGATGGGGATATTCGGCTGCTTGAAGCTCATGCACAGACAAATATCCGGGTTGAAGCTGCTGAAGATGATATGCCGGCCCTCGGCCAGGTCATATACCTTCTCAAGCACGGTATCACAGAACGAGTTAAGCTCGACTGCATATGCATCCATCTCGTGCTCCTCGCTCTCGTGAAGCATGGGATACTTGAGCTCGATGTTGAAGCCAACGCTGCGCGGCAGCTTCTTGAACAGGTCCTCGAGAGTAGCAAAAGGTGCTTGGATGAAGCGACCGCGTGAGTTGGCCTTGAACCCCTTGGCTTTAAAGTCACGCGTGTGCTTCATGCGCTCCTCCATCTCGGCGCCTACAAGCTCTGCGTTGTCGGGCCAGTCCATCGACATGGACCGCTGACGCGGGCCAGGGCTGTTACTGCGCTTGAAGGGCGGCTTGCCATGATGCTGACGAGACTTGTGCTTGTGGCCGTCGCCATTCTTGTGGATACGTGAAGTATCCGAATTGATGTGCAGGAACTGCTCGAGGGTCAAGGTATGCACAGGAGCATCAATGCCGGTCTCGCTGACGAGGAAGTCATGGTAGATGACAGGGACATGATCCTTGGTGAGCTGGACATCGAACTCGACATACTGTGCACCCAAATTGGCAGCCGCGATGAAAGACGGCACTGTATTCTCCCCCAACTGGAGTGACTTATTCGAGGTCATGTTCTTACCAAGCCCACGGTGGCCGATCACCATGGGGGTTGCCATCTTCTTCCAGTACGTTTGCCGCGACGTCACCTCCATCTTGGGGTGCGAGAATGGCGTGATGACCAAGAAATTGAAGTGAACCGTGCCAATCACCTCGAGGTTGGTGCCGATAATAGGCACGCACACGTCACCCTGAAGGTTCATGCGCTTGGTGCCAACGTTCGGTCGAACACTCGACAGCAGGGCCACAGCCCGGCCGATCTTGTTGTTTTTATTGCCAGAGTATGTCGGCACAATGTCAAATAGCAGCTTGACTTTGGATGCATCAGGGGTCATGAAGGAGATAGGCTCTGTCGAAATGTTTTCATGAACTGGCATGTCGATGATAGTTGGCTCACCCTGAGCCCCCTGGGCCGAGACAACGATCGATAGTGCCGTGTCAAGCTGCGTCTTATGCGCCTCGGCAAGCGGCACCCGATCCAGACAAACAGCCTGGATGTTCTTGCGCATGTCCATCGAGCCCAGGCTGACCAGCACCAGGCTCTCGGTAGTGAGGTAACGGTGACCAAAGGTTTTCAGGGGATCAGCCGGGCGAACATTGTTACTATTCCGGTCGCCGTTTGATCTTCTTTCACCCAGAGACGAGACACCCGGCTCCTTCTCCTCGTCTGAGCTACTGCTACCATTGGTTTCCTCAACACCTTTGCTGTGCTTGGCAAGCAAGCGGGCAATTTCGAGATGGCCTCTCAAGGCAGCATGCTCGCGGGCTGTCCAGCCAGAAGAATCCACCTTGTCGACATCAGCGCCAGCTTCAACCAACAACTTCGCAACACCGAGGTGACCATCAACTGCGGCGATGTGCAGGGGAGTCCAGGCGAAAGCATGCTCCGCCAGCTCGAGGTTAGCCTTTTGCTCAGGTGTGCCCTTCAGAAGCACACGGGCACACTCATCATGACCAAAGCGTGCAGCGATGTGAAGGGCAGTTTCACCCATCTTATCCTGCCAGTTAATGTCAACACCGGCTTTGACAAGCATCTCAACAATGGCCTTAGAATTGGCCTTGGTGGCGATGGCCAACACAGCACTCGACTTGGAGATGAGACGCCGCATAGCAGCCTTGTTAGCGTTCACACCACTCCAGTCTTCGCCCTGGAGTAGGGCCTGGGTGGTCAGCACATGGCCTCCTAAAACGCTGAGATGCACTGGCGCATTGCCATCGCGGTCCTGCCACTCTGGAGCATCAATGCCATTCTCAACATTAAACTGGCCCCAGTCCTGCATGTACTTCATCAGAATCTGGCACACCACCACAAAGCCGAACTGAGCAGCATAGTGCAGCGGAATCCGGCCGAAACTATCCGGACTCCGGAGTGCCGGACGCTGCTCGTCCTTCAGGCTGTCCAGGAGGTAGATGAGCATCTGAACCGCCTCGTCATCCTTGCTCAGAAGCTTCGTCTCCTTCAAATCATAGGATCTCGGTGCTGCCGAGGGGGATGTTGCAGGGGTGATATAATTCTGAGCGTACTTGGCGGGCCCGCCGGGAAAGGGGAAGGAGTTCATGTCGGGTTCGTCTTCGCTTCGCTCAGTAACTGTCTTCGTGCGGCCAATGTGAATGACCAGGCGATGAATGCAATTCCGTCCGTTGATGTCGTCGGGCTCGTCCAGGGTTGTGATATGATTGATCAAAACAGATACGCAGCGCTTAGAACGGGCAGAGATGCAGCGCTGCAGCAGATTCAGCAGCAGCTTCTGCGAGACATCTGCTGCACTGATAAGATTGCCCTCTTCCAGGGCTGTCTTCAATGACTCAGTATCATCCTTCTTGATCGCTTGATCGATTTGGTCCAGTAAGTTGTTAGGAATAGCCAACATTGCCCGGACTGAAGCTCGCCCCAGTGAGAGAGTCGATCTCTCAGACCGGTTATCCTCGACATTACGCGCATCGCCCAAAACAGAAATCCATCTGTTGATCTCAGTAAGGATCCTGGCGACGGTGGTATCCTTGGCAAAAGGCTTGGGGTCAACCTTGGTTGAGATGTAGCGATGCTGGGTCGTGGTGTTGGGCACCTTCTTGTCGAGCTTCTTAGTGATCTTGATGAAACCACGGCGGTTAATCTCGCCAAACCACTGCAGCTTACGCAGCTGGCTCCGCAGCTCGAGCAGAGCGCCCATTAACTCCTCGGCCTCGTCATCGTCAAGGTTGACTACCACCTCAGGAGTTGTGCCGTAGCGGTCCTGGAGCACCTTAAGCCTCCGGCAGGCGTCGGCGAACTTTTTGTTGTAAAAGGAGTCGACGTCCTCCAAGTTTCTGTCCAGAGCGAAAAAGAACTCTGGAAAATGTGTAAGTTAGAATGTCACAAGGGGGGCCAGAAGGGATGAGAACAAACCGGCGAGATCGACCGGCTGGCCATCTTTAGCAGATTCTGCGGCGGCCTTGACCAATTTCTTAAGGCCTTTGTAGTTAATGTAGGACCCTGCCCACTCGGGCACCTGGTTCCGAGGAAGACTGTGCCGCGGTCAGCTTTGTAATCCCAAAACACAGAGCATGAGATGACTTACTTTTTACCAAACTTCATTGTGACAAACCAAAAACGAGATAGGGTATCTTGCCGCAAGGCAAGAGTGGAATGGGAAGGTGCGCAACACTGATAAGGGCCGGGAGGTCGAGCTAGAAAGGGGTTGGGAGCGTGTTTTAGTGTTACCGGCAAAATTATAGGTCTGGATATAAAAGGGGACGAAAGCTGCCGTTGAAGAGAGATTCTGGAGAAAACCACGGGACAAACAAAAAAAATGAGGAAATATCGCCGAGAATATGAGATCTCCAGTAGGGAAGACGCTCAATCAGTGGCCAAGAGCGTGCAAGAGAGACTGGACAGGACTGGGCGGCCAATCTCGTTGAGTTTCTTCGACACGGGGGTTTGGAGGATGACAGCTCTGCAGGAGGGATGGATGCTCGAGAGCGAATGACTTGCAGCTTGCAGAGCACCTCAAGTCTAGACCTTAAGATCTCGTCTCGTCTCGTCCACGCGCTCAAGCCTTTCCTTCCAGTTTCCACCAAGTGACGCAAACAAATGACGACCCCGAAGAGTGCCTAAAATAATGAAGTCAAAAGGCAATCAAACACTGCTGCCACCAGTGCGTCAAGTGCTGCAAGTGACGAGCAGATGGGCAGGTAGAGGGTTTTAAAAAGCTCCCGTTACCCCCGGCGGCGACGCCCTGCAAGCACCCCCGGCTCCGTGGCCCCGTGACGGCGGAGTCGTCTGTGGCGCCGTTTTTACTCGGGTTCCTGAGGCAGGGCAGGTACCATAACTGCGACCTAAAAGCATCCTGAAGGTGGGATCACCAATGCATCGTCCCCAGCTTCGGCATTGTCATGTCGACGGTTTGACTGGTTCTTTGCTTGATTTCTAGTTGCTTTGAACGGGGAACGACGAACGAGACTTGCGCAAGCTGCTGCAATAAGATGCAGCTTGGACTATATACTGGGTGGCCTGAACACGTCGATATCACGCCGCGGGCACATTGCGGCACCCACAGCACAGTATCACCGGTACAAAAACTATGTACTTACTCTGTACCTACGGGAAGATCAATGAGCTCGGATTTCGGCAAGCATGCATATGTATCTCCAGATCCTGGGATGGAGTGGCGGGAAAGAAGCTCATCGCTGTGGTTAGACTCTGGTCTGCCTGTCACTATTGCTGTCACTTTCACTTCATTTCAGGAACCGATGAAACTCAAGGGGGCCAGTGAGAGCCGAGCCCAGCATCCAGTGCCGCTAAGGTACCACGTGATTGGATGAAATTGTTGCCCCACAGGTACACAGTTCTTCAGATGGTTTGGTTCCAAAATGTCGAAGGGGTGATCCACCCGCTCTATCGGATTTGCTTCTCTGGCCGCGGCCACCTGCTGGACATCCTTGGGAGATCTGGCAGGCCTGTGATTCTGACAAGAGAGGGGCGACGTTTGACTATGGCAAGGTGGCGATTTGGCTGTGTATTTCGCGATCTGAAGTCCTCGAATCGTACTGAGAAATTACCAGCTATCAGAATTGTTACAGGCGAATGTTTAACAGTACCAGTAGGTACAACTTGATAGCCAGCGAGGACAGGATGCATGTGACAGCGCGCTCGCCCTCCAGACCTCGACCTCTCCTTTCTCCAGGAATTGATGGCATCACCTACAACCCCAACATTTTTGGCTCTCCTGAGTTGTCAATAGTCCCTCACCGCTTCTCGAACGGTTTCCTGTTTGACAACTCCAGAATACTCTTTACGATTGTGTGACTTTTCAGATTAAACCATCAATCAACACCCAAACAAAACACCTTCATTTCTCAGGTACCACTCATCAAAGAGAGATGGGGTACGTACTTTGCCCCGAGCTACAAAAGGGCAAATTGCGCAAAACGCCCTTGAAAAATGACATTGATCCTCGTGACTCGCGGGGCCTCAATTCTTTTTTCCCACATCCCGCGCCCACATCGGCCAGCTAGTCAGGCACCGCTGCCCCAGATTTCATTGAGCCCAACATGCGCGCTGTGGTCTTGTGACGCAGCTTGTCTCCAGGGGATCCCACGGTCTAGACACCCGTTTTTGAAACAGAGATTCCATTAACAGAGCGGTAAACAGTTGAATGGATGAGCAACCCCCCACATGTCGGGCTGGGGTTCATGATCCAACATCGAGCCAAGATTCTCGTACACAAGAAGTTGCGTACGTAATTTAATATCAACACACAATACGTAGATGGTGCACAAGTAGGTCGGCGAACTGTGGTCTCAGTGCCAATATTTCGCCGTTATCGCCTTGCGAAAAATGGCTACAAATGGATCAATTCTCAAGAAACCAAATGCAAGTGACAATGAGACAATTCGAGAAGTTCCCGTACACAGAGTTGTTTACAATCAATTCCTGTACATTCGAATATTCCTAACAGGTGTGCGTAGCAAGTTCTTATTCTACAAGTTAACAGGAGGTATGAACCTCAGCTTGCGCTGTCCAACACCGAATCTGTTCATAAAACCATGATGAGTGTCTTGTCCGGCCAGCCGTTTTAGTGTATTCCCCTCTACCAACCCGCCATCCCAAACCGTGACAAGAGAAATAATTTTACAAGCATTCAAATATGTATCCAAAAAGAACCTACGGTCCTCACCACGTCTGGCTTGTTGTCGAAGTCGTGGCCGATGCTGCAGCCGAGTCCGTCACCGGCTGTGTCGTCTTGCTCTTCAGCAACCTAGAAAGCCGCTCCGACACTGGCAACTTTTCCCACAATTTCGCAAGCGGACCCGTTCTCCTCTTCCTCTTACCTCCATCACCATAGTCAAATGGCGAGAATGACAGCAGATACCTCTTTACCCTGCTCATCACGCTGTTCAGATGAACCTGACCCGTAATGGCCTTTCTCCTCATAACTTGGTTCCTTTCCTGTCGCGGCAGCGCGTCCAGAAGCACCTGCTTCAGTTGCCAGTCAATCTCCTTGCTGCGCCACCAGCAGGATGCCGCATAATACTCCGCCGTGCCCGGTATTGTGTATGACGTTGCTTGGCTTACACGCTGCGTGATCGGAACCTCCGGATCGAAGTGCTCCGGCGCGCGCAGCAGCCGCGGGACTTGCTTAGCCAGCACGTTACACAGCACATACTCAGCCATAGTGATCTGCTTAGCACTGTAGGCGAGTTGCGTCTCGATCCAGTCGATGTGCGCAAGACGGTGAATGAATTCGTTTTTCTTAAGTTTCCGTTCAGGGCGGCCGATCGCGTTGTCGAGGATGGAGAAGACGAGGTCAAGCCGGGTGAGAAGGGGTTTGCTGTGGTCAGAGAGCAATTGGTTTGCGCGACGAATACGGGCGATCATAATGCGACTGTTGTGGAGAGCTTGCCTGATCCAGATCGCTTTGACAAGGTGAGAGAAATCGGATTTTGATATAGGCGGTTTGGGGGGAAGGTAAAGAGCCCAATTGAACTCGCCCATGGAAAGGAATGGGTGGGGCTCCTTTTCTGATAGTGTAGGGTAATGTGCTTGGAAAATATTGAGGATGTGACGGAGCTGTCGGACAGCGGCCTGACTGATGGGATGAGGGCCAAGGATCATCTCTGTGGCCTGGTTGAGGTTGTTGAGCAGCCCTTGGACGATCACCTTAACGGCGGAATAATCCAGGGAGGAGATGCATGCATGGAATAATCGTTCCAGTAGCTCCGTTCCGATGACCCATCCATTGTGGAGGGAAACGGCAAGGAGCTTAGCAGCCTCGCGCAGCATCCTAAAGTCGATTAGGCCTTCGATGATGGCCTCAGTAAGATTTTGGCTCAATGGAACTCGCTCAACAACATAGCCATTGGATATCCTGATTGGCGAACTTCTTGCCCACATTTTAAGGTAGTTGTTTGACAGGACATCGTCGGCTGTTCTTCGCCGTAGGCCGATTCCACGTGGATCATGGCCAAAGAGACGACGCAGAACGCCCCAGAAACCAACAATGTCCTTCTTCAGCCGGTAGTGGTGCAGTAGACACAGATATGTACCCTCTGTGGGCCTAAGATGGCTCTTGTACAAAAACGAATCAACCACCGCCTGCGCCAGCCTGTGCTCTCCAAGTAACGAGAAGCCCATGATCAAAGCGTTGTAGTTCTGGATTGCCGGGACCACGCTGCAAACAGTGAGGTTATAGCAAATCTGGCCCACGAGCTTCTCTCTGCGAAACGGGATCCAATTGGCAATGATCTGCAAGTTCACTTCGTTTAACTTCGACCGGGCGATCACCGTCTCCTCCTCATCGACACTCGGGTGAGCATAGGCCGGATAACCTTCTGATCGCAGTAAGCGAATCATGGTGCGGGCAGAGTCCGGACTGGTGAGTGAGGGGTGTTTCCCTGGGAGGTCTTGTTCCGTCTGCCACCAGGCCTCCTCAATGAGACGGTCGACGAGATCCGTGACCATGTTCGTCATCCGGTGCAGCTGAAGTTCGGTTTTAGGCTCGCGGTGCTCAACTGCCGGATTGGCCTCCTCAGCGCACAGGATTTCCTGGGCTTTGGCCAGAGTCGATGTTCCCTCGGGTATCGAAGAACTCCATGGCATGCCGAGGCTATCGCGGAGCTGCTTGAGTGTTGTTCTCCTGTCTTTGCGAATCTGCTCCACCCGCTCCAAGTATTCTGGCTGGAAAACGCATATCGATTTTATCACATCCTGCTCTTCGAGCGAGCGTTCCCAAATCGGATCGGGGTATGGATTGTTGATTAGTTGGGCGAGATCATGGGCATTCGACTCTTCGAGGAGGGAAGCGAGCTTGTTCTTTGCCTCCTTGAGCTCGCGGTCCAGCTTTTCCCTCCTCTTGTCCTTGTACTTGGCGTCCAGCACGGCCGCGGTGGCCATGATCGCTGAGTAGCAGGCTGTGAAGACATCGCTGGCAAGCACTTTTTTGCGGCGTGGATTCGCGGTGCTGGTTGTCGACCTCTTCAGAATTACGTTTGTCGCTCGCAGGCAAGCCCGGCAGTGACAAGCCCGTACCTGGGCTGCCATTGACCTGAGCCCATACATTCTTGGGGCATGTCGGCCAAGCTGAGCCTGCGAGCTGAATTTTTTGTCGCCGTCGTCGAGGGTGCCGAAGCTTAGGGTATTGGGTGGTGCAAGATCGTTCGACGTTGGCTCCTATGTTGAGCAATTAACGAATGCGATTATATGTGGGCCAAGAGCCCGGAAGTTTGGATGCCAAGCTCCTGAGAACCGTGGTGTATGCACAACAAGGACGGTGTGTATTTATCAAGTTAAGCGGGGCGGAATAGGAACTGAAAATACCCCGCCAAACACCAGGCTTTCTCATCGCGAAGTTTGTCTTCCAAGGAACTTGAAAGAATCTGGAGTATATATATACAGCGATTCAAGCTCAAATTGATCTGTCATTCAGCAATAACGTTGAAACCAACGAGGATTTCATCAAAATGTACGCTCTTACTCTGACCGCAGAGCTCGAGGGGTAAGTGGTTCCTTCTCATCTCACAACAAATAAAATCAAGACTTACACTATCTGACTGCCAGTGTCACAAACCTTCGGCCAAACGACACCCAGGATTCGCCCTTCTACTACACTTTCAAAGTCCAGTGCACGTCGTGCCGCGAAGTTCATCCTAACACCGTTACCGTCAGCCGTTTTGTATGATCATTCCGTTCTCCTGAGTCATGCAAAAAAGGCATGCTTGGCTTACACAAAGTCCTAGGAGAGCAACGAGATCAGCGGCAGCCGGGGCGAAGCCAACTTTGTCTGGAAGTGCAAGAACTGCAAGGTTTTTATTGCCCTTCCGGTTATTTCCCCTGTGATGAAGTGTTTGCTAATCCGTTTATGTTGATAGCGCGAGTCTTCTGCCTCCATCACATCTGTTCCAACCCCCTACGAGCAGGCTGAGCCGGCCAAGGCTCAAAAGATCCTTCTCTTTGACTGCCGTGGGTTGGAGTTCACTGAGTTCATCCCTGAGGTATGTTGGTGCCATGGTATTCATACAGTTTCCCAAGATGCTAACTGGTAATAAGGGAGAGTGGCTTGCGGAAGGCCTTGAGTCTGGCACACAGTTTTCTGGGATTGAGCTCACGGAGGGTGAGTGGTACGAATATGACGAAAAGGCTGGACAGGAAGTTAGCATTAAAAACATCAAGTGGGATATAGTCCGGGCATGAAGATAAAGCGAAGCTATTGCCATTCTCATGAACCTAGATCTGTTTTGCAGTTAACAAGCTGATTTCGGTTACCATCAGGGGTTGGATTACAGCCTCTTACAGCTTCGTATTGTTACCTTTAGTGGATGATACAGTGCATCTTACTGTGCCACTGATGTCCGTTCTGCGCCATTCACTGAAGCTCTTGGGAGCCCTTACAGTGCATATACTGTTGCAGGCTCAACATACCGCAAACTCAACGTTGAGGGTAGTCGAAACTTTTTCCACCGCAATTCCCAGCGAAGCTCATCTGGATGACGGCATCATGGCTTCCAACGAGCTCGCCGCAACACTCAAATTCCTTACAAATGCGGGCCATCTGCTTGCTGAGACAGCCCCAGAGACATCGGCTTACATCATGAGCCGACGCAATGATCTCTTGTTCGAGCATGAGGTGCAGCTCTCCGACAAGGAAAGGCAGCGGGTGTGCACATGTTGTGGCCATATCATGCTCCCTGGCCAGGGTGACTTTCTGCAGATTAAATCTGCAAAATGCAAGCAGAGAAAGAAGAGGAAATCTCCGAAGGGCAAGTCAGCTCCTAAGCTTGGTGTGCAGCCTTACCAGTCGGGGCCGACGAAAACCATCACCTGCGGTCACTGTGGCAGAGTCACAGAGATCAAGCTGCCAGCCCCTACTCCTATTTACAGGCGAGCCTCCAAGGCCCAAGTTCAAAGCCAAAAAGTCTCTTCCAGAGTTTCTTCCAAGCCTTCGACGCTAGGAGCGCCCTCTTCTGCAGTCAGCTCCCGGCAAGAAACCCCGTCACAAAAGCCAAGCGCAAGCGCAAGCAGCAAGAAGCGAGCCAAGTCCCGCAAGGCAGGGCTGCAGGCTCTGCTCGACCATGCAAATGCATCGCGCAACTCAGGTCTGGGATTAGGCTTGAGTCTTGCCGACTTCATGGAGAAGAAGTGAAAATCGACCAAGGCAGCAGCATGTTCGCCGCAATGAGTCAATGTCAGGTTCCAGGATGGCGGTTCACGGCGGCAAGCTCCGGCAGGCACAAAGCCTTGCGAAGGTTCGTGAATCTTGGTGTTGGATCAGGCGCCTTCTGACTGTTTCCTGGGCTCTGGGACCCTCATGACATAAGCCATGCCTAACTGGGGCAACCCCACATGAGCGGCCGCACTCCTGTTAAAACTACCCCGCCAAAAAGTCCCTTTACCAGCTCCATTCAGCACAACATCACCCGCAGCCCCTCCCTGATCGATTTTTTCCCCCCTCTTGATATTACTACTGGCAATAGAATAACTATCACGAAGACACACAAGCAAGACATATCACAATGTCAACATTCGCACCAATCGGCCAGAAGGTCGAGAAGGCGACCAAGGTCGCGAATGGCGTCGAGGAGGACGACAGGGTGGTCGAGGAGATCGAGTCCCTGTGCATGAACTGCCACGAGAATGTAATTCGATACAAGATGCAAACATGCAGTGATGCTCAATTGTTGCGTCATCATATGGCAACAGTTACTAACGCTGTCTGGCCAGGGCATAACACGACTACTCCTCACCAAGATCCCCTTCTTCCGTGAAATCATCATCATGTCTTTTTCATGCGAGAAGTGCGGCTTCTCGAACAATGAGGTCCAGCCAGCTGGCACCTTTCAGCTTAAGGGCTCTCGCTACGAACTCCGGTTAATCGATATGGCCGACTTCCAGCGCCAGGTTGTCAAGTCCGATACGGCTACTGTCAAGTTCATCGAACTGGACGTTGAGGTCCCTCCAGGAAAGGGCCAGCTTACCAATGTCGAAGGTTTGCTCACAACCTTGGTTGACGACCTGGCCTTCGGCCAGGAGGAGCGCAAGAAGGAGAATCCCGAGGTCTGGGCTAAGGTTGAGGAGGTCATCGCCAAGGGCAGGAGGATGCTGGCCGGCGAGCTGTTCCCCTTCCGTGTTGCCGTCGACGATCCCGCCGGTAACTCGTTCATCGCCCCCGACCCGCGCGACGGTGTCGGCAAGTGGGAGAAGCGCGAGTACCTCCGCACTCCTGAGCAAAATGCCATGCTTGGCCTTGCCGACACTGCGACGGACGGCCTCGATGAGAACGGCGACATCATCCCCGACCAGGTCTACTCCTTCCCCGCGCATTGCCCTGGTTGCATGCATCCTTGTACCACCAACATGAAGATGGTTGACATTCCGCACTTCCGTCAGGTCGTGCTGATGAATACGACCTGCGACGACTGCGGCTACAAGTCGAACGACGTCAAGACCGGCGGTGAGATCCCCGAAAAGGGTAAGAAGATCTCGTTGAAGGTCAAGAGCGCCGAGGATCTGGCCCGCGACATTCTCAAGAGCGAGACCTGCTCGATGGAGTGCCCAGAGCTCAGCCTGGCGGTGAACCCAGGCACGCTGGGTGGCCGTTTCACCACCGTCGAGGGTCTGCTGACCCAGGTGCGCGACGACCTGCATGCGCAAATCTTCGAGGCCGACGCCGACGCTGGTGAGGAGGCGCGCATCAATGACTCTCTCAGCGAAGCCGAACGCCAGCGCTGGGAAGAGTTCTTCCGCGACCTCAATGCCGCCATCAAGGGCGAGAAGGAGTTTACCATTATTTTGACCGATCCGATTGCCGCGTCGTACGTGCAGAGCTTGGCCGACGACCCGAGCCAGCCTGATGAGCAAATGACGGTCGAGTGGTACGAGCGTACCGATGAGGAAGAAGAGGACCTTGGTCTGAAGGACATGAAGGTTGAGGGTTATGAGGAGGAGTACGCAAAGGAGAAGGAGGAGGAGGCAAGGAAGCAGACAGAGGAGGCTGCTGCTGAGTGAATGGTGTTTGAAGAAAACAACAAAATAGAATGATATCTCCTTTTTTGTGTTTAGCGGAGTTCTGGCAGACTGCAAAACTGTGTGGGATGAGATACCTTGCTTGGGTTTAGGGATGGAATATACATGATGTACAAGCATTGACATAGAACAAGAGAGCACTGAGAGCCATTGGATGGCGCTCTGAGATGCTTGAGACCTGCTATTCTCCCACAACTTCGTGTAGCTAGCTGAACCATCAACGTGTTTCCTACACCAAATTATTGACGGACGGCTGATCTCCGACGACAAATGTGGAGATCGCGGATCTAGTGAGAAAACCACTTGCGACGTACGGCCACTTCACTGTAAGGAGGCATCTTGACGATTCACGACTGAGGATGGTAGGATAATTCTTAAACGACATATTAGAAGAGGGACAACGAAAGCTATCCAGCATTTTGGTCAAGCAAGTGCTATCTGTGGGAACGCAAACATTTGCCATATAGTAACCAACTCGACCGCCAGGTTTCTACGCTTAGCCTCCTCCATTATCACATCTTTTGCCATTTTTTGTCAACTAGATACCGGACGCCAGAACGCCGCCCCTTCTAGGTTCATACAAATCGACCGACCGACCGGGCGCCCATAACGAAAAGAGACGACGACCTTCCATCCATCCCTTTATTAGTCAGTTTCCTCCCCTCACTTTTGGTGTGTGAGCCAGTCTGTCCCAACTTAGTTTGGATCCCTCCAGCCTATCGTTGAAGATAACGTAAGTAAATGATAGTACGCAAAAACAATCGCCCCTAAAACGTAATAAACGACTTCATCCTCTCCCGTTTTCTCGGAAATAGCAATTGCATTGGGGTATAAAAAGCCTGGACCTGGATCTTTCTGCGAGAACGCCGCCTGCATGATTGACTGCCTGCCTACCTATCCGCCGACCTCTCCCATGACTGACTGAGAAAAGGAAGGGAATGATGATGACGATGTTGCCTAATAAGAGACGATCAAGAGAAAACCACCCGTAAAATGAAGTTTATCCCATCCCTTTGCCTTACCCAGTCAACTGAGAGGGCAAAGCTCCATCCATCCTACCAAGCCAAATCCAGATCAGACCCATCCTCCCTTTTTTACCCTTTGCCTCTCGAGAAGCAAGCTCAGTATCAGCAAAAGCTAGGCTTCATCAAAACGCGATATTCAACATAATCTTCGCCATCGATGCTAATAATAGTCCCACTGCTGACGAGCTTACCCTGGAACGGACCACTCTGCTTGCGCTCGTACTTGATACCCATGTACACCTTGGTATCGGGGTCATTACCCGCCCGTGCGCGGTTCGCCTCCTGCGACGCCCACACTCGGTTCAGTCGCGAGATGTGGTCCTGGAACATGGCGCGGTTGGCACTACTGCTGGTGCTAGCCACGGCAGTGGACGAGCCAGACGAGATGGACGAAGTGGTCGAATTATTACCGTTGGCTGTGGCTGTAGCAGCAGCCTCGCGCTCGCGCTGCTGTGCCTCGCGGGCAGCGATGCGCATCTCCTGGCGGGCCTGGGCGGTCTCCATACGGGCGATGGCACGCGTGGCGAGGTTGTTGGTCTTCTCAACCATGGGGTTGGTGCGATTAGCAGCACGGAACTCGATGTCTGGGAGCGGGGTGCGGCCGTTGGGGCGAGTGGTAGAGCCATTCTGCTGGGCAGCTGCCGCGGTGGCAGCTCGGGTTGCACGGCGGGACTCGTCAGGGTTGGCAGCAGCAGGCGTAGAGTTGCTGGCAGGAGCGACGCCGTTGCCGTTTGCGACAGAAGGGGGAGAACGATCTGAAGCAAAGCCGGCCTCGGCGACGCTGGCAAGAGGGGTGTAGCAAAGATTGGAAGCCACGCGCTGTTGAGCTTGATAAACGGCCTTGGTTTCGTTGGCGATGCGATCCTCCGGAGCTTCGCCCCTGTCGATCTGCTGCTGACGGACGCGGCAGTACTCCTTGATCTCAGCACGGGTGAGCTGCTTCAAATGCGGCTCAAACTCAACTTCGTCCCAATGGATCCATAGAGCACCGGCACCAGTAGGGAAATTGCCATGGCATGGACGGCCATCACGAGTCTCGCGGGCAAGCTTGACCCGAAACATGTCATTGGCGCCGAGGATGCCGAAAACGGCATGCTTGTTGGCGGGATCGGGTTCGCTGGAGTGTTTCCAATAACCCACCAGAACCCTCGTCGGGCGAGTGCCAGGGATGTTAGCCACAGAGGTCGGGGTCGAGGGCTCCGAACCACCAAATGCGCCAGAGTCAACGCGGCGACGCTTGTTGGGATCGCCACGCTGGTAAAGGACAGCGTTATCAGGGACGTCAGGGCCATAGGCAATCAAGGGCGCTATAGCACCCTCGGGAGGAGGGTTGGTTGTGATGTTATAGACCGCTTGGTCAATAGCTTCTTTGTCCCTCTTGGCCTTCTGCTCCGGAGTCTCTTTGACCTGCAGCGTTTGTGCACGCAGCTTAACATATTCTTTGACCACATGATGGTTATGACCAACCAGGTGTTCATCAAAGGCAATCTTGTCGAAGGTAACCCAGCTACCTCCAGGGCCAGGAGGAATGGGGTAGCGGTGATCAATCGTGCGGTTATCGCGGGTAGTTGGCTGGATGCGGGTCCGCAGACGGTCCCTGGCATCGATGAAGCCGATAACAGAGTGCTTGTCAGCATCATTGGGGACAGGAGAGTCCCTCCAAAAGCCGATAACTACACCCTTCAGGGGGGCTGGCTTGGTAGGGCGGATGAAGCGACGGGAATCATGATCTTCGGTGGATGCAGGGCTATGCTCATGCTCATCATCTGAGTCAGCTGACACAGAAGAACGCTTCCGCTTAGGATGATAGGCAAGAGGCTGGTCCTCTGTGTTGCCCATCTCAATGTCCTTAGACTCGGGTGTTGCCCGAGTAGGGCTGGCCTTGGTGTTATTGTTTGCGTCGGCACCAACAACAATCTCGTCATTGAGAGACACACTTGAGGCGCGGCTCGGGATAGTGTCGGCGATAGATTCCGGAGGAGGCGTCAAATCCTCATTAATATCTTCGATAGGCTCGCTCTTCGTACTAGACTCCTTGGTATCTTCCTTGATAGGATCGATGCTTTCCCAGTGTTAGTAAGCAGTCAATCTCACATTGATTGGTCAAGGATAAAGTGCCCCATCCTAGGTTACACAAGAGTAAAACCGAAAAGGAGCGAAATATAGAAAACTTACCCAATGTTGGCGTTACGATTGCTGATCGACGCAGGGTCAATGGCCGGAGACATGGGGGTGTCACTTGAGTCGCTGTCCTTCTGAGTAAGAGAACTAAGTGAAAAAGCCAGAGTTAGACGCAGTGCAAAAGATGAGATTTGAAAAGCAGATATGTCAATGACCGGAAATGCACCAAGAAGGTTTCTATGTTTGTATGTTCCGACGAGATGTGACCGAGTTCGTTTGATACCAAACACAGGTATGGAACAGGGCAACAGGGATAGAAATGACAGTGTCAATCCAGAGAACACAACTTACTTCCCGGGAATATCTTGAATGCTTTCTTGGTCTTTGAGGTCTGTTGGTTGATCTGCAGGAGACTCCCGGGCAGATTTAGACTCGAAGTGATCTTCAGGGAGACTGCTGGAGGAGAAAAGGTTCTGTTAGTCGCTCTTTTAATAACAATAAAAGCTGATATTTGTGTGAGGAATGAAAAACTCGACGTTCGAGTTGTCAGAGTTTTAACCAATAGAAAATGAGCGCCTGGTAACTCGCGAACTCAACTTGTTCAGAACAAGGCAGTTGCTAGGTAGGCACTTGCTGCGAGGATTAAAGAGCAAGAGCTCTCTGCAACTTCTTCATTGAAGTTCTCTGAACAAGTTGCGAAACACTCTATTCACAAAGAGTGCAAGCCAGGCTACTTAGTCCAAAGGCTTAGCCGAAGAAGTTATACTTCCTGTCTACTGTGAAGAATAGCGAAGGGAGTGGTGAGAAGTCTTGCTGAAGACAACTTACCTCAATGAACCTGAAATGGGCATTGAAGGCCTGTTTGATTGTTAGTTTGTAATGATTCAAATCCTGAACTGGGCAATGCAATAGCTTTTAGTGAGAAGGGACTTGAGTCCTAGTTAGACTCAATCCGTGCAGGTGCTGCCTTAGTGTCTTCGAAGTTGTGACGTAACGCTCTATCATCTGCAAGAGAAAAGAGACTGGTCGCGTGTTTGTGACCAGTTACCCACTTGACCTCCGACAACTTTCCATGTGACAACATAAACAATTGGTCTTTATACTTCTGCGAGATCGATGGTGTGAAGAGCATAGCCTAAGTGTTAGACTCAAAGAGCATGATGGTTTTTGAGCATGCTTGAGTTAACTATCCCGGGCTATTCATCGTGGTGTTTCGCGGTTTAGAGTTTGAGCCCACAAAATAGGCAACTTTTTAGTGGCAGGTTTCGTGGGTTATTGTGAGATGACGATCGCTATGAAGTGCGAAACAAAGAGTTGTGAACACGAAGTCCACAAATCATGGTCCAAGCACAGAGATTAAAGTCACTGAGTTACGTGAGGTATTTCATAGGCTGACAGCAAACCTCCAGGAAAAGCAGAGATTGGGGCATAGCCAACCTCAAACAGAGGGGAAATTATGATGTAGAATGCAGCAAACAACCCAGAACACGCACTTACCCTTCTGTTGGCTCAACATCAGGCTCAATAGGAGATGGTGACTTGACAATAGACGGAGAATCTTTGATCATAGGAGGGTCCTCCCTCACGCTGACGGACTCAACTGAGTCCCTATCATCCATTGTGGCTGGTGGTGTCCTCAGAGCTTTGTGACGAATTAACTTCTGGCAAAGCTGTTAGTGATGTGTATTAGAGAAGCAAAAAAAAAGGTGAAGGAGAGTAAAAGTACTCGTCGACCTGGATGGGCCCAATCGGATGAAAAAGTCCTCATATTGCAATGTAGACTCGGGACAGGAAGGAAGTGCTGGAGAGGCGTTTGATGGGTTGCAGAGACAGAAGAGATGGGATGGATGATAGTTGAGATGAAGAGAAGGGCAATGCAGCGCAAAGCAGATGAGCGAGGGCCAGCGCCGCTTACCAGTTAAACCCACAAAAGGATGAAGGGTCACGCCTCAAGTGACACAGAAGATGGACTGATGATAGAAACACTGGTGAGAGGCCAAAGTCTTGGCGTGGAACGTTCGAAGCCAAGAGCGTCTGGTGAAAGGTGATTTAGCGACGTGAAATGTACAGATATACTGTACCAAAGACCAAAAGGCAATCAAGGTTGCCCCCAATCTGGCGAGATTCGTTGGTGTTGGTGAATACTTGGTGGCTTGCACGGACAATCACACAGTCAAGCCGAGCAGTCTGGGGGCTGTCAGTTGCTTTGTTGTTGCGACTGGAATGCGACAACAGACACAAACCAGGGTGTGCGGGCCGTTTTTGTTAACGCCGCAGCAGTATGTACCTTATGCAGGAGAGTCAGATGTGTTGCACTGACTTGTGCAATAAAAGTTGATGATAAAGTTCGGTTGCTGTGGTAGGTAAGGTAAGAAAAGTAGTAAAAAAGTGGATGATGGATTGAAAATAATGCAAAAGAGATAAGGTGAGAGAGAGTGGTGGTGGAGATGTAAGAAAGGGGAAGAAGCACTGTTCTCTGCGGGAAGGTGAGAAAGAATTGATTTGGGTCAAGGAAGAAAGGAGAAAAACAAGGTGACAAGGTCACAGGCGACGGGATTAGGTGACTTGGAGCTAAGGTGTTCTGTTCGTTCGGCACGATTCCAGGGGGACAGCTTACGACTAGGCAAGTCAGGTAATGCTATCCCGTATGCGTACCTTAGGTTAGGATGATTAGTAGTCCCACAGATGATAGGATGACGGATAGGGATGATTCGCTGACTGTGTTCAGCCAAATTGCAGCAATTGCAACAAGAGAATCCCATAGACTGATGCTCACAGAATTGGAAATGCGACTGGTGACTGGGGCTAAGCGAGACGACTTGATTCTTATTGGAAGACTCGAGCGATCGAGTCTGGGGACAATCTGGGAACAGCAAACACAAGGACTGCTTGGCTTGGCTTTTTTTCCCCTTTACCTATCCTCTTCTCAAAAGAGGGGAAAGGGCCCATTTCTGAGAAAAACTGGAAGGGAAATTTGAGACGTGCAGCGCCATACTGTGCGAAGCCGTTGCTTTACCTGTCTCTTCCCGTGCCAACTGCTTGTTCGTTTCTTGTGTGTCTTGGAGAAGTTTTTGTTTTGTTGTTATCCTCTTTCACAGAACTTCTTGTATGTTGGCTTTGGCCTTGGGTTGTCGGCATCAAACTGGAGTCTTGTCGGCTTGGACCAAGGGCCAAGGTGCCAGGCAAAGCCCCCATTCCACTCTCATATCCTAACCTCGAACCCACATTACCCCCATCTCCATATCCCCACCCCCTGCTTTGCTTGCAGCAGGTGCTTGTCCGAGTCCGGTGACCTTCCGCATCGAGTCGTTCCCTTTTTCCTGTGATGATATTCATGCAAGACAGTAATCAGGTTGTTCTCCCTCTCATCTCCCTCAACTACTTTACTATGCTCGAGGCAGCACGGCAATCTGAAACATACTGTCTGTTGCATCACGGCAATGCAGTGTTAAGCCAATCCTTCCAGTACATTGCAGACATAGAATTGAGGGTTCTATGGCTTGGAGTGGTCAACAACTCTTCCTCTTCTTGATCGGCTCTTTGCTTTCTTTTCTATCCCTATCGGTGTATTCATTCTAATGTAGCTTGGCTCTGGCAGCGCCCGTAATCTATTTTCCCCATCCCCCCTCTTTGGCCCAACCCAGGAACATCGCTCTGTCATTGCCCACTTTTGGAAGACAAAGCGCTGGCACGAATGAATTGTGCAGTCAAGCAGCGTGGCATGTTGACCGCCGATCATCCGTCCGCACAACACAAAATAGATCACGTAACAAGAGCATCAGAGATGCCAGTGTTGATGCCTTAGACACCACCCACTGGGTCTCTAATTACTTAGGGTTGGGAAAACAAGAACCAAGAAGACTCTTGCCCAGCCTTCCTTGCTTCCTCCCTTTTTCCCCATCACCAGACTCTCCATCACTCGGACACTTGTCGCAGCCGAAGTGGGATTGGTGAGAGAGGCGGACCCATCTGCTTCAATCCCATTGGTCAGCCAGATGGCAACTCAAACCACAAACAAAACGCAGCCTAAAATGAAGCGCGACAAGTTGCAGACTAGCCAGCCGGTGCAACGCAACATGATGATAAGACCAAAGAAAGGGGAATGAATATCTTCAAAGACCTGCGCCCATTATGTTGTGGCTCCGTATAGCATTAAATCATGACACCTTTAACAGTATATCGCGCCCTTTTTTCCGAGTTAATTGACACTTGAGAACTCTATCCTGAATTCCCTTGAGACAAGTGCAAGAACGAAAAGGGTCTTTTGAGGACGAGGGGCCGAAGTTGAAGTTTGTCCTTCCGCCAGCCCGGGCTGTGATTGCTGTATCAGATACAGCCCAGGGGAAGTTGACGCCACAATCCCGTCATGCAATTTCCAGCTTTAGATAATTCACCACCTTCGCTAGCACTATAATGCGCCATTTAAATCCATCCTCATCATACACTGAATCTCTATCTCATGATTGCCTCTGTATGATTTACTACCTAAGTAATATCCGTAAGACTGCTCCTGCAGGTACTAGAAAAACTGCTAAGTCCGAGATTTCGGGCTTGTGTAACTGTTCGAACGTTTGCAACCCTCAAGAAGAGTTGGTTGGTTTGATCACTCAAAGTGCTGAACCAACAAGCAGAAAACTGCAAAACAAGACAAAGGGTGATAGAATCACAAAAAGTATAGAAATGAAAAACTCCGCTCATAGCTCTAGCCGTTGGCCGGAATGGTAGTGACCACAATCATAGATGTACCTATCGGATTCTGTGAGCCGATTGCCAAATTACGACTGAACACCTCATCGTCGCCAAGGTAAGCCCTCCTTATGCAATGATAGCCAGGAATGCTCGTTCATTTGATACATGAGTCGTGCAACTTAAATAGGAGGGTGTGCAGCAATGCGACGTTTGTATAGCCAATAATATGTCAAGAGCCCGGGACTCATGTTGAGACTGTGAACTGATCTGTACACCATCAGACCGAGTTCATGACAGTTCCAAACCGAGTGCAGGAGCCGAGGTAACCAACAATTGAGTTACAAAGATACATCACCGCTAGAGCATCAAAGAGAATGACAGTTAAACTAACTCACCCGAAATTTCCATTCAACCTTGTGTCCTAACTGACCGCCACCATGAAGTTCATAGTAATGAAGTGAACCATACCTACGTGTCCAGCCATGCCAAACCCGGGTATCAACCAGCCATCTCAATCTAGATCTTTGTCCCAAAAAAAATGCCCTTCTTTTTTCCGGAACCTTACTGTTGCACCGGAAGCTCATCGTTGTGCCCCAAACCAACATAACATAATAAACTGAATCAACAACTCCCAACTGTACTTTCGTTATCTTTACCTACGTCCCCTACCCTTCCCCCCACTCTTCCCTCCACGTCCATTATTCCTCCCTCCTCCCTTCTTTCCACCAGCCTTGCCTGCCGCAGCAGCAGCAACATTCTCGTCAAACCTGGTCCAGAGCACTCCATCCTCCCCAAAGGCTGCCTCTGCGAACCTCATGTAGTTAATTACCCCGTGGTCCACAACCGCAACCAGTACGTGCCTGCGTCCATGCTTCAGCCGTGCGTAGAGATACCGGCCCTGCTGCAGCATCTGTTGCTGCTTCTGGGGGTTGTTGTTCTGTGGTGGGATGTAAGGCGAGTATGGAGTTGACAGTAGAAGGGCATCTACTTCGCGCAGGGTTGGAGGAGCTGACTCCTGCGCATCGACGACGGCGAGGTAGAAGTCTGGTGGTGGGTGACGAAGTTTGGTCCATTTTTGAGACGCCTTCCAAACGTGGAAGTGGACGGCGAAGGGTTCGATGGGAACAGGAGGGAAGGTTGGGTTAGGGTCGGGCTTGTGCCGTGGGAGGAGAGCTATTCGTCTGTAG
>Ga0065720_1002612_pt1 | contig 35234 bp, 15 predicted proteins | sample Thericmetagenome_FD_59107 | JGI IMG/M metagenome (GOLD analysis project Ga0065720, IMG submission 59107) | Thermophilic microbial communities from the Joint Bioenergy Institute, California, USA of rice/straw/compost enrichment - eDNA_2 v2... | ecosystem: Engineered > Solid waste > Grass >... | reverse complement strand
TGGACCTGAGAGACAGGAGTTCTCACACAACCAAAGTGGCCGTTGTGGTCACCAGTTGGTAAGCAACTGTTGTATTGCTGACTAGAAAGTTTTCTTGGGCCAGATGGCCCTACTTGGAATCTATATACATCTCATGCACTCTTGTGGCTTCCCTCCTTCTTCCTCAACAGCACAGACTGCTGAGAGTCAACATCCTTGGGTGTTGAGGAACACTTTCCCAATGTTCGGTTGTTGGGAGCGGATATCCGAGTTNGATGGGTCACAACTCCCTTCTACTCCGATCAGTGAGTTGCACGGAAGCTACTCTCCCAGATAGAGTCATTGTTGGTCGTGACACTAAGTACCTGAAATTCAGGACGCAAGCCGAGGGCCGGTTGATATGCTCGGCTTGTATCCTTATGTTTTATCTACATTCACTTCGAAGGCACGCTCCTCGTGGTTCGCCAGCTTTCTCCATCAATAAGCATGCAAGCTGGGTATATTACTAGACATCCTTTGGCCTTCATTGCGCATTTTCTCAACAAAGAATATTGTTTAGAAGGATCGTTGGCCCTCCTTATCTCCCAGTTGGTTGGTCGCGCTTTCTTCCTGTGTCAGCCCTCTACTGATAACTTGTTAGCTAAGTCTCCAATTTTATTCGAGGAATAAATTGTTAATCCAACAGAAATTATGGAAACTTCTGTTGAGTATCACTTAGCTTTGTGTAACTGGCCGAGCCACTGTAAATACCAGTGGCAACTCTGTAAAAGCAACTATAGTTGAGGGCGGTCCCCAGAGTCACCCCGCGAAGAATACTACAAAACTAAATTGCATTGCCTGCCCACGTATAAGGAAATGAATGTAGCCGCCGCGATCGTCGTCGGAAGTAATTTGTGGAAGAAGCCTCAACAGAAATGGATCGCCGTTTAGTGAACACTTGTTGATCAAGTTTTCTATAATGCGCCCGGACACAAGGCAGAAGATCCATCATTGTGCCACAATAAGAATAAAACTATACTGTACTAGTCAGGCTTGTAACCCATCGAGCAGTATACAACACAGCAATAGATGGACAACTTAACTCTTTTTCCAGTAAGATAGGTTCGATTTCTATACATAATGTGCTGTTGCTGTTCAGAGTCTTGCTGTTACCTGATTTATTATTCAATAGTCCTAATATGATCACAATCCCATAAGGTTAAAATCAGCGAAAATTCTTCTCTGCTAAACGTACCGGAATCCGCACAACGCGGTCAAACGGGGGCAAAACTATGTATTAAGGAGTCCCAGTCATTGGCTAAATCTAATCCAAGGCTATAGCTACATTACTTCTAAATTAGCAAGCAGGATAACTTGTGGAGGTTAGTGTTTGAGCAGGTGCGTGCATAGCTCATGCAGCACGCTGGGGACCAATACGCTAACTACCGAGTGTGTACTTCACTGCATGAAGCACGAGGCATCTATCCATCATCTACGTGGCTGGCATCCTGACTTTGTAGCGCAAATATTTATGCCCAATTGTTTATAGAAGCTGGAGAAACTGGGTTGCGTTATGTGGACCAATTTTGCTGCTGAAAATTCTGAAGCTAGCAGATAGAAGACATTCTGTTGCAGAAGAGGACAGAAAGGTCCTATTTGCTGCCTTCATCAAGTATATCAAGCGTGTTGGTTGCCTTGCACACATGCATTGCAATATGCAATTGTGTGTTGTAAGTGGCCCATTAGCGCTACGTATTGTTCAAGAGATCGGCTAGCTAGTGTTCATGTACAGATTGGGATGGGTAAAGTGATGGTTATGAATAGTTAAGCACCAGCCTTTCCGGCAGCTTGGGAAAGGAAATTGTTCCAAATTCGTCAAGGCTGTGGTGTTATGAGCTATGAGACGAGCTGCAGTAGAAGTTGGTTTTGTGAACACTTGCATGTGATTTGCTTGTGGGAACCTGTTAAGATATCAATAGTTAATGCACTACCATAATCTCCAAAAGTGATTCTAGCCTCCAAGAGGATCTCATGGCTCTGTCATATCCTCCATCATTGCAAGAGACCTAATATCTATCCGCACAGTCTCATTTTTTGTTTTTGATTTGATTTTTCTTGGTTTCTGCTCCCTACTTGCCTAAAGATGTACACAAGAATAGCCTCTGTTGTTCAGTTGATATTTAGAATGTCTCTGTGTACCACCGATCCCAAGACTCTTTCATTGTACCATCTTTGTGTACAAAGCACATACCTGCAAACGATTCATCCAGGTAGTTCCATGTGTTACCATGCAGCCGAGGTGAGGACTAGAGCGTAACAATTGGATTGTTGGTATTGATATATGTTAGGTGTTATGTTGAGAAAGGGCCAAACTTTCTTGATGTTGAGTAGAGTCTGTAAAGTCACTTGCACCATTTGTTTAATGTCAACAATGAGAGCCACAGTGAATCTGATAAATTGCTGACAAACGATTTGTGATCCTTGGACAAGCGCAAGAACGATTTAGCTAAGCTTTCGTTAAGCACTGTATGGCAATGCACAATAGTCTCTTGAGCTTTGCTCCTTTTCACCTGCGAAGATCAGGAGCCAGGAGGTCTTCCTAGGTGGAAACCTTCACCATTCTTGAACCATGATTAGGTAAAAGTGTCAGAAACAGTACCTATGATATGTTGTAAATCACCAACTAGTTCAAAAAAGTACCCTGGAACATTCATGCCATGCCCATTCAACGTTCAACAGTCAACATCGGATTCATCTAAGATGTTTTAGGAAAGGCACCAAAATCAGTCACTGCCATTTTGCCCAGCTTGCAAGGGACCAAGCAGTTTACGGTTCTTTGTGTCAGGCTGGATTTCCTAAATAGTGGTATTATTCACCAATATTTGGTTGACTATTTAGACCAATGTTCTTTTCTGGTTAGGGTCTGGTCACTAAAGCTAGAAAGCACGTCACTATGTTGGTAACTTGTGCAAGGCAACCATTGCCAGTGGGTCCACCAAACCATCAGCTCAGGTGCTTAATTGATACGGAGTTATGGCAGCAAAACGTGTTTGCTAAAAGCGGCGAGCGTGATTTCATCGTTTAACTCTGGAGGAAAAAATCCTCTATGGACTCCCATTCATGGATCTCAACGCGATATTGGCAAATAAAATCTCTCAGCAAGATCTCATGTGGTAGTGGTCAGCGGCAATGTGATTAAGAAACTTTGGGTGAAGCTAAGAGTTCCTCGGTGCAGGGGACATATTGGAATATCACTTCTGAACTTCGAACAATTTTGGTCCTACGATTCAAGAGCGCTCGTGAATCGCTAAACAACGTACTTGCGACCCAATAATGAATGCTACCATCCCTGCACAAATCAGTATTTCTTGAAAGATCAGGGCGCTAGATGTATCCATCCCAGAAGCTAAAGCGCACAAAGTGGAGGAAAGAATCATCTTGGACTGGGTCAATTAATGATAACATGATGAGCAACGAGTCAAAAACTTCTGGGGTTCTATTTATTTACTTACTCCCCCTTGTTGCAGCAGCAACGTCTAAGTGGGTCACAGCTCAAGGCCTGAGAGGCTGAGACCCACCCTCCAAAAGAGGCCCAGGGACAAGCGAGCATCTCCACCAGTCTCAGTGCCCTCCGGAATTCAGGGCCGTATTAGCCTGCCTGGTAAGTCCGACAACCACGAGTTGCTTCTAGCACATCCCACTAGAATATCCTCTGTGGCGCAATTGGCCAGCGCGTCTGACTGTTAATCAGGAGGTTGGAAGTTCGAGCCTTCCCGGAGGAGTTGTGGGAAAAGACAGGGATCGAAATGGCGACCAGTCAAGTCCTTCGTTTTTTCTCCTATACGAACAGACATTTGCGTAAAGCGCTTTTTTTATCCGAGTGATTTTTTGAGTTTCGAGTAAAAACGACACAATCACCTGGAGCATGTTACAACCAAATGGACGTCTATTAAACCTTACTTATTAAGACCAAAAAAACTAAAGTTTACCCGCCAGCCAGCTACCTATCCTGACGACAGCAGCAGCAACAATAGCGGCAACCTCAAAAACAGCGCGATGCCCCCATTCCGTAAGACACCGCGAGTCCAGCCTATGCGGTTCTCCGTGCCCCTAAGTCTCTGCTCCCATCCATTTGGCCACCATTGATCCACTCATGAAACTAACATCCCCAAACCATTTTGCCTTTCCCACATTCATCATGACAACATTAGTCGATCCCGACCCTATCCAACGCCCAAAACAAACATCCTCAAATCTCACCCTTCACTCAAAGATAGGCTCCAACCCATCCCACACATGGGGATCGCCATTCGGTCCCGCCCTCTCGCGCCTTTTCCAGTATTCGCCATTGAATTGCCAATACTCTTCCCCAGTGATCGGACACTTAGCCCGATAGAACCATGCCGGCACAAATTCCTCGCCCTTGGCCTCGCGCGCCCGTCTCCGGGCACGCTGCGCCTCCTCCAACCGGGTCTTTTCCGTTGCGGCAAAATCGTACTCTCCCTCTTCCATTGCCCTCTGATCCGGCCGAAACCGGCTGTCCGTCGGCGCGAGCCACGGACGCAGGTTATCGTCGATGTGGTTGAAGGTAATCACGAAAGGAGTAAGATTGAAGGGAATGCCCTCAGGGCGAGGGTTGGCCTGCCAGATGAGGAAGGCCTTGTTTGGATCGGTGATGGAGCCGCCAGGCGGGGCTTCTGCCGGGCCGGAGAAATCATCCATACCCTGGGCCTCGTAGCCGGGTGTGAGGCGAGCATATATTTTTGAGTTCCAGCGGCCGCCAATGCTGAAACGCACACGACCGTTGGCATCGAGGACCTTACCTGTAAGCTGGTAGGCACTAGAGGCTTTCCAGCCACGAGGCTTGAATTCAAGATGGCAGACCTCGTTCGTAGTCCAGTTCTTGATTTCCATCGGCCCATAATTGTCCACCATGGGGTTGCCCGTAATGATACCAATGACCGAAGATGTGACCTTTTTCCACGTGTAAAAGTCTTCCTTGCCGCCGTGGTTCGGGCGGAGCCTCAAAAACCAAGTACCAAGAGGATTCACGTCGAAACTCCGGCCATAGAACTTGGACTTGACGGCCGACTCTCCGTAGTAAGTCCACCTCGGCGACTCAGCCCAGGCCGCACCGATAGGGGGGTGATGGCTGACTTGCTCGACAAAGAAGCGATAGTTCTTATCCGGACGAACATACTCGAAAGTCTCGCCCAGAAGCGGGTTGAAGGGCTTCGCAACACGACCAATAGTGGACGCATACTCACTGGCGGCAAAGGCGGCAACGTAGAGCAATCTTTCCAAAGAGTCTGCCCTTTCGCAGGCGAGGTCAAGCAGGTCTGCGTATTCCATATCTTCGCCGCAACGATGAAGCAAAGAAGTTGGCTCATTAAAAGACACAGGGAGCGTCATCTTCGTCATGTCTTTGCCAACCATCGATTTGAGGATACCCTGATATTGGAGTTAGTACGGCAGATACCCGAGTATATTCATACTTCATTACTACTTACCCAAAGACTAATCTTGGGCCGGTTATCCGCATCCAGCTTCAAACGTGTACGAATACCATTTTCATAACCCTTGAACGAGGAGCTGATGTCAAGAACATCAGATTGCGGTACGGTTACCTTGGCTTCTTCCGCAGCAGGCGTCGCCTCCGCAGGAGGCAGTGGCTCGACCTCGACCTCTCCAGCATCAACAGCGTCAAAGAATTCATCGTCTTCAGACTCAGAATCCGAAATCTGGGCCAGCTGATTGAGAGCGGTTTGACGCCGTGACAGGGTGGACGGCTTGGTGGCTGCAGCTTCAGCGGGTACCTGCTCAACGGCCTCCGTCCTTTCTTCGGCAGCTTTCGGCGCCTCAAGAGCAGTAGTAGCCGAAAGCTGGCTTGTTTCTAGCATGCCACTTTCAGCAGCTTCCTTGAGCGCGCGCTTGGTCATCTTGCGCTTAAGCTCGGCTTCGTGAAGGCGAGCTTGCAACTCCTCCTGCTCCTTGGCAACCTGTGCCATGCTTTCTTCCCACATCCGCCGCATCTCAGATTCACGGTCCAACCGGTACTGCCAGTAGGCATCGCGATCCTTTGCAATACGAAGAAGATCGCCAATCAAGCCGTTAAGCGAACGTATGGCGGCATCGTAGGTTGAAAGGGCCTGAGAGATTTTAGAGTCGGACAGTGTCAGGGCTGGGGTTTTTGTCGACTCGGCAATCAAGGCGGCTGTGACGCTAGCCATAGTATCGAGTTGGAGCTTTGCTGATTGTGCCGTGATGTTGAAAGCGTCCTTAGTCGCCGGAGGAGCAACACGGTCACTCGAACCGTCGCCGTACTCGTCTTCATCGTCAGCATCCTCAGGAACAGTGCCGCCAGACCGATCCTTCACAGCGTCTGTGGCGGCATCGACGAATTCCTCTTCCTCATTACCAGTCGAGGCAGCTCCACCCGTACGTTGACCTGAATGCAAACGCGTGAGCTGAATACTGTTGCGGGGATGTTCGGTGACACTAGCATTCTCGCTCGCTGCCTCAGAGAGGGCCTGCGCTTCAGCCTTTGCCTGTCGAAGAAGCTCAGCATTCCGTTGGCGTTGTCTCTCTTCTTCCCTTGCCTGATCCTTGCACCATTGAATTGAGTTGTTCAGAGCCCAGAACCACCTCTTCGCTTCGACCTCGTGATTAGCTTTGAGAGTGTATTTCACCGACGACTTTCCAATGATCTCAAACTTGGTCTTCTCATCAGGGCTCATATGAAGTTTAGCAATTCTCATGTTGATAGCACCGCGACAAGCCGAGCCAGCATCATCTTGGTGTTTGTAGTAGCTTAAAACGCCATCTTCTAAGACGAACCAGCGCAGCTGGTAACCCTTTCGGTAATTGGTCCACTTCTTCAAGTAACCCCTCATTTCACGGGCCTCCCGGCCAGCGAGGGGATCATTGGGGTTCAGAGTGGTAGCGCCTTGGGCCATGGAACCCAAGACGGCTTTCTCCTGGATACCCCGCTGGGCAGCGACAGCGGCAGGTGACTTCTTCAGCATAGCGCGCGTTATCTCGTCCTTCGTGACATCCTGCGGCAATTTTCCTTTGCGGTCACGACGGAAGGGGTCGGCACCATGAAGCAAGAGGACTTGGATCAGGCGTGTGTTCTTACGCCTGGCCGCTTCGTGCAGCAGTGTACCACCGGTTTCAACAGTGGCAGGGTCAGAAGCGAACTCAGGGCTGTTAATGTCGAGGACGGCCTTGAATCGCGGCTCCTCCAGCACCTGCTCGAGGACCTTGAGGTCGCCATGGAGAATCAAATCCTGCACTTGTCTCACTTTGTTTTCGGCAAAGATTGATCTCGCCAGTTGCAACTGTTGAAATACTTCGGGCGTCCGTGCGACATCGATGGGTAGACGGCCCTGATGGTTTGCGATGGCATCGTTGATATCCTTGTTGTCAAGCAGCATACGGACAATCTGGCTGCGACCCTGGGAGGCAGCAATGTGGAGCGGCGTATTGCCATCTTTGTCCCGCGCATTGACATCAAGAGTACCCGCGCCATCCGAAAGGACATACTCCACGACGGGCTGCTCGGCACACTGTATGGCTAAGTGCAGGATGGTGGTGTCTTCAAGAGCACCAAAATTGGAGAACGACGAAGTGCTCATGCGAGGGCTGTTGCTCGAACTCTCCCGGATTGCCTTGGAAATAAAAGCTGTGTCGCCGTTGCGCAGAGCCTCGACAATGCGGAACTTTCTGACGGACGATTCCAGAGAGGGGCCCCTCTCCAGGGGGTTGGGAGACCGGGACCCCGCGATGGAGGGGGTGTTCGAAGAAGAAGTACGTCCCATGGTGCCGCCAGAAATAGACAGCTTAGAACTGTGGCCCTTTACCGACTGGGAAGCTATTGTGGTGCCAGAAGGCTGAGATGTCGTGGCCTCTGTGGGTTGTGTGGAGGTGCTCACGTTGATAGAGGGAACCTCGTCGGCGGCCGATGCATCGTCGTCGCTGCCCTTCCTGCGCAGCAGCGACAGGGCAGAAGATTTGGTTCGGCGGTGTGAACTGTCGGACAAGGCAAAGTCAGTTCAATGTCACAATGCTGCATCATGGGCCAGCTATGATAGAACAGCGAGGTGTCATGTTGCACGTGAATCAGTGCCCAACAGACGTGCAACAGTTCAGAGTTCACAGGCAACCAGGTATCATACCTCCCGCTTTCCCCTGTGTCAGACATGACAGGATCGGGTAGCTGCCGGTACGCGCACAGAGAAGCGTGTCAAACGGACAGCCAGGCTGGCTTTGTTCTGAGAGACCCAGAACAACGGCTGGTCCTCGTTGTCGCGGATGGGGTTTGGGGAAATCGAGGAATGCCCAAACTCGCGTGCAACAGCGCAGATGATGCTGATATTATTTGATGTTAAAGATCAATGAAAGAAGCGATATTTGAGAATCGATCAAACGTAGCGAGCAGACCGTGGACAAGGTGACGTGGGGAAGAATCGCAGTTGTTGAAGCTGAGCCGGGCGGTGATGGAGGGCTCCAGGCTGGGTGGACCTATGACTCTTGGCTTGGCTTGTCACTCGACTCAGTGTCTCAGGGTGGGGAGGAGCTGTTGGGGTGGCCAAGCGTGCACGGTATCGCTGCACTTAGAAGTCATGACCACAGCACACCGAAAGTAAAGACCAGGTTGGTTGCTAGGTTGACACGGTAACACTCACAGTCTGCTGTCCCTTGGAAATGGCTACAAGAAGGGTGATGACATTGTCCCCGATATGGATAGCTGTTTTGGGACAGGTCCGGTCGACAGGCCGAGCTGGACCCCGCTAACTCTGGGATGGCGCCTATGATTTGCTGTTTCAGTTGGTGTATGGATTTCGCATGTTGAAACATGATGGGGGTAGTCGTTATGTTGACCTGGGCGAGCATCAGATGGATGGAGTTCTAAGCAAGAAGGCGCTTGAAGAGATTCCATCTCCGGTCACATGGAATCCTGAAAGGTTTTACATGTAGGCCAACGCCTTGCCTGATCAGCAGGCACAGTTCATATAAAGTAACAGCAAAGTAACAGCCAGGCAAGATAGTAATTCAGCATAGGTCAGGCTTGGACAGATTTCTTTTCCAGCTTCTCGTAAGATACGAAATGTCGCGGGGTAAGTTACGTTTGCTCAGCGCAGCCCTTGACAAGCCCAAGGCCCGGCACTTGAGGCCGATCCACTAGTGCCAGGCGTCCAGAGCCCGAGCCGGATTAAGCCGAGGTACTTCACTGTTAGACCTACAAGTTCAATCCTGTTTGACGCTTCAGAATGATAGCAAAAAGCCTGTTGTGTTCCCGGCTTCCTTTTTTCTACTTTCTGCTTGCTTTCTTTGAAGCTCGGGGTTGTTGCTTTGCTGGGCCTTTTGAGTGTTTGGTCTGCCTGTGACAAGGCAACCGGATTTACTCTCTCTCAACAATCATCGACTCAGACCAACGCAAGCGCGCGGCAATCGCATACTTCAGCCAACTGCTTAAGACCAAAGAAACGGCTCGTCATGTCTGGTCGTCCCACTCTCCTCAGGCCGCCGCCTGAGGATCCTAATAAAGCTCCCATTGAAAATGCGCTCGAAGTAACCGAGATGGCGGTTCTCGGTCCAGTAAGTAGCTTCCCTCTGCCCCCTGTGCCTCATTCCTCCTGACAAACGGCTTCTTTATATGCTCCTCACATTCTTTGCTGAATTCAGCCGCTGATGTCCTTTTAGAATATCTTCACCAATACTAGGCAACCATGGCATCCTCCAGGAGCGCGAGGCATCTACGGCGGCGCAGTGATCGCCATGTGTCTCGCAGCCGCCCAACGAACCGTGGCCCCTGACTTCGTCGTACACAGTTGCCATTGTTACTTCCTGCTGGCCGGCTCATCCGAGCTGCCTATCCTCTTTCACGTCGAGCAGGTCCGCGATGGCCGCTCCTTCGCGACCCGCACGGTCCAGGCCCGCCAGCGCGGCCGTTGCATCTTTACCACCACTATTTCCTTTGTGCGCCTGGACCCGGCCACAGTCTCACCCGACACACATGTGCGGCACTCATCTGAGCTTCCCCGGGCCGGGCCTGACAACGCGCCGCTCAAGCCGCCACCGGACGACTATACTGACGAGCCGGAGGTTGTGTCTCAGGGCCCGTTCCAGGGCACCAAGATCGAGATGGTCAACGAAGACTCACCCAACCCGTGCGACAAGAAGACGCGGCAATGGATCCGTGCGCGCGGCAAAATCACGGGCGGTATGGCGGCGCATCTCGAGGCCCTCGCCTACGTCTCGGATAGTTACTTCATCGGGACTATCACGCGCATCCATAAGCTTTGGCGGTTTCCCTTCCGTGCGGAGGAGTTTGAGGACCTGTCGCCGCGGTTGCAGGAGAAGGTTCGGGCATTGCACGAGTGGGAGGGCATGGGCAGCGACCCGCGTGAGATGATTGGACGTCCGGAAATCGGTATGATGGTCAGCTTGGACCACACCATCTATTTCCACAACCCGGGTAAGGTGCGCGCCGATGAGTGGATGTTGAGTGAGATGGACAGCCCGTGGGCCGGTGATGAGAGGGCCGTGGTGACGCAGAAGATTTTCAGCAAAGATGGCACGCTGCTGGCGACTTGCGTGCAGGAGGTAGGTTCCCCCTTTAATGAATTGTTGGCGTTCAATTGGTATTTTCAGCGAGCTAATTATCATATCAGGGCCTTATCCGCCTTAAGAAACCCAATACCAGCAAGAGCAACGAACCAAAGGTCAAAGCCGGTGAGCCCAAGCTGTAGCATGAGTCCGGTTTTTGTTCCCTGGAACTTGTGCAATTATGCTCGGATTTGGTTCGAAATCATGTACCAACTATGCATGTGTTTTTTTTGAGTACATACGATATTTTCCAGTCACCCATGGGCGGCATTGGTGCATAGGAGGATGGTGCTGCTTGTCAAAGTAGATGATAATCATATTGACAATATACAAAATGATATAGTATCTTGATTAATTTATGTGGTGTCTTAGTCTGGTCACAACACAGCTGCAGCATGCACACATGACATAGCAGTTGAACTCTGGTTCACAAATCAACATGCATTGGCATCAATTGGATTCATAAGTGAGGAGAAAGATCACATTGTATTGTAGGAAACGCGAAACCGGAATCCTTGGCTATTGCAGAAGAGCAATGTGGTAGCGGACAACTCTAGTCCGAGAACAGTTTCTTCCTGCTCTCATGATACCTACGGGTTATAGCCGGGCACCTTCTGCAGCCGGGTGTCAATCCGTCAAGCCTCCAAGAACAGCAACCCCTACAGTACCCTCCTCTTTTCCTCCTCCAAAGAGGACTGTATCAATGAAGGCCCAACGACCTGGATACTCCATCTCGCGCTTCGTCCTCCTCTTTTCAAATATATCTTGTTTTCCATTCCCATACTTTCCATGCCTTCAACAAACCCGTTCTGCCACGTCTCTTACAAGTATCGACGAGCTTGGGTATCGTAGCCCTACAATTATATCCCTATAACGCCGTATCCTGCTTCCCATGGAACACTAACTCCCTTAAGTGTCGTAATTAGGCCGACCCGCTCACACTGGCTAGGTGGCATGATTCGTTCAGGAGTAAATTAACCCATGCAAAACGAGGATGCTGCTGAAAGGGAGAAAAAAAGGACAGAACACCACACACCGATGCAGAAGGGGGGATAACGGGAAAAGAAAAACGCCTAAAAGGCTACTGCCGAGAATAGGTTGCACGAACTGGAAGGAACGGCTATGGGCTGAAGGGGCAATCCGCCGTCAGTAGCTTATAGGTAATAGTATATACCGTCTTAGATGGACACCCCATCCAAGGGGAGCAGCTTGGACCTGTCGCCAATGTGCTGGAAGCGGTATTCAATGATGCCGCGGGCGATAGTTTCGAAGTCTCTAATCTTGTCGGCTTTGAACCGATGAAGAAGAGCCCGGAGCCCTTCGACGAAACGGACCTTGTCTTCTCCGTCGAACATGTCCGAATTGGACAGTTCCAGGAGGATCCTTTCATCTGCTTCAACCACGGTCGGGAGTCAGCGACGCAAGAGGGAGAGATAGAAGATCCCGATGTTAGCAGCACGTCTAATATCTAAAAACACTTACCAGCAGGAGTGATGTCAACAAAGTGCTGGAAGGAGCACCCAGAAGGGCACTGTGTCCCCTCCAGCTCATATGGGCACATCTCTTTGTCAGGATCAATCCTGCTGCTGTAAGTCAGAGACCTCCAACCACCGGCCACGAGCCGCGTGAACTCTGGATGGAATCGGAAGTTCCGGAAAAAGCGTAGAGGGCTGGAGTAAGACAAGGCAGTGTTGTCTTGTTTCGAGCCGCGTTCGTCAGAAACCTGGTGATCCGTCAGTTGATCAGTGTCCACTCCGCCGCGAGAAACGACCTTTACTTCGCCTGCAGTGTCAACCTCCAACTCTTGAGCCTCTTCGCGCGGCTGAGCAGCGACCGAAATCTGCTGGGGAACAGAACCAGAATTTTCCCCGGCCCCACTAGCTTCCCTCTGCACTGCTTGGTCGACGGAAGCGGTTGTTGGACTTGAAGACCTAGACTCCAAGTCCATGGACTCGGTTTCGTCAGCCCGCCCCTCGTGGTTGGGCTGGCTGGTGCCGGGCGAAGAGTCATCTCCGCCCGCTGAGGCCGCCGGTGCCAGGGTCGAAGCGACCTCAGCTTCTGCAGCGGCTGCTGCCACCGGGGTGCTGCCACCGACGGAGCTGTCCGCCGTAACAGGAGCGTTTGACTCGGCGCGGTCAGACCGGGCAGCAGCCGTAGGCGTGACGGCCTCATCGCCGCCAGCAGAGGTTTCCGGAGCTGGCTGGGGGGCAGTGGTGGTAGCACCTGTGGGCAGACCCTCAGCCGGGGGCCTGGCGTTGTATCCAGTCTTTCGGTCATTGCTTGGGTGACCATTGGACTGCCCCTTATTTAAACCTGCTACATGTTAGTGGATGTGTCGTGCTTGTCGACATGATGGAATTGGAAAAAGAACTACCTGAATCCACTGATGACTCAGAGGTAGTCAATTGAGGGGTAGCCTCACGGCGCTTTTCGAGATGCTCTAGCTCATCTGCCAACTGCTTCTTTTCGGCAAGTGCTTTATTAATTTCAGCTTGCAGCTGAGCCTCCTCCTCGCGTAGTTGCCTCAGCCTACGAAGCTTCTCCTCGAGGGATGACTCGACACGCGGGAGGTCAATGTTCCTAATCTGACCCCGACGGTCCACTTGTTGCTCAGAATCGACTTTGGCAGCATCGGAAGACTTGGAGAGGCTTGTTGAAGACGACTCCGACGTCTTCTCAGACGACGGTGTGCCCACACCGACTTGGTTTGGCGTAGCAGAGCCACTAACAGCCTGCTTGGCCTTGCGTCTGGCCTCTGCAAGGGCAATCTTCTTCTTCATTTCCTGAATGGCCTTTTCTTTTAGGTCCAGTTCGGTCTCGCGCCGCTTGTTATTCAAACCGGAAGGAGTGAGGGATGGAACAGGGCTCGAAATTTGCCGGTGAGTGAAGGTCTCTGTACGAGGGGGGAATTCGCGCATAGATGGGCCGCGGTTGGCAACAGGTTGTGAGGGCGGTGCCTCTTCGACCGGAGAACCCATATCCATATCCATCTCCTCGTCATCAGAAGCATCGCTTACGTCGATGATGAACGAGTTGTCGTTGCGCACGTGCCCATAGGGACGCTTGGATGAGGCCGAGTAGTCCACGAAGTCTGCTGCAACAGGACGCTTGCGCTGAGCAGCCGGATTGGGCTGGGTGTTGGTGGGGGTGGCCAGACCAGGAAGAGAAGGAGGAGCTTGGGACGGCGCCGGCGCAGTTTGGATACCAACCAGGCTCTGAGCAGAACTGGCACGGGGACCGGTAGGAATAGTCGTGGAAGATGGGCCGCTGGGAGCATTTGGCCATTGCTGCGGAGGGACAGGGGATCCGTTCTGACTTCCTTGAGCGGGCGCAGGTTCAGCTTTGCTAGGAGTAGACTTCTGAGCTGCTTGAGCTTCTCGAGACTTCTGCAGCGCAAGGATCTTCTGCTGAAGGATTCGTTCTTTCTCGCCCCAGACCCTACCTTTGGGGCCAGTAGGCGGTGTAGCAGTTGGCATGGATCCTTGTTGCGTTTGGGGTTTGGTTTCTGCGGTAGTAGGCTTGACTGGTGCCGACGGCGATGCTGTGACCGATTTCGCAGAGCCTTTCGCAGCCTTTTCTGCGAGAAGACGCGCAATGCGATCCTTTCGTTCTTCGCCCTTCGTAGCCTGATCCTGTGTCTGTTGTGCGGTAGCAACCTTGGAACCAAAAGTTGGTTGCAGTGTTGCGACAGCCTGACCGGGCTTTGTCGCCTTCGAACCCTCATTTTGCTGCTGGGCAGGAGTGGGCTGAACACCTGTCAAATCCTCATCCGTTTTAAATTGGAGGTCGCGAAAGAGGTTTCGGATGACTTGCTCGTCAAATCCTTCCTCGATGTAAGTTTTGAAACTGAGGCCCAATGGCCGAAGCCTTAAAAGCGCCTTCTGAGCTGCTTTTCTGGCTTCTTGCAAGGACCCAAAAGAGTTCAAGTAGGTAGCGGGAGCATTCTGACCAGATTGACTCTCAGAAAAGTTTACAGACGGCTGTGAGTTGTGTTTCGCATTCCAGGACTCACAAGCTTCCCCGCTTGGAGCAGCATGGTTCCCGTTCGCTACAGTCTCTTTGATAAGAGGAGGTTGAGAGGTTGAAGCTCGGCTGCCCTCGCGCGGAGAAAGGAATGGGGAATAGGACGCTGACCGATCACGATCTATTATTTGTTGGTAAGTATGTGTCTCTTGTGATCGACTGTGACAAGGAGAGAATCATACTTTCAGCAGCAAGCTCTGCAGCTTTGGGTCCATCATCTTCATCAGAGGAGGAATAGAAGCCGCCATCGGGAGTGTCCACAGCGCTCGTCGGCTGGCTTGGATTAACTGTCCGAGACAGCTTGGGGGTAGATTGTGTAGGCTTGGGACCAGATTCTTGAGGCTCGTACAAATCCTCAAACTGGCCTTCACTCAGTTCGCCCTCTTCGATCTCAACCTCGTAAGCAATACGACTGGTCGACACTGGCGGCACAGGTGTAGCTGGGTTGGAAGGCTTCGCGGGCTGGTTGCTTAGTGCACTGACCGCTGGTGCTGATTGCATGGTTTCGGACTGTTGAGAGATAAACGAAGTCGATGGAGAAGCTTGAGCAGTTGAAGTACTCGTCACAGGAGGAGGAATCGGGGCAGCCTGAGTCCAAGGGTTGAATGCCGCAACTCCATGCGGGGCATTTGCCATTCCAAGTCCTGGAATGTGAGTCGCATTATAAGCGAAGGACGCCTGTAATGCTTGCGATGCTTGCGACACCTGTACAGGCTGTTGAGTAAACGGCTGAGCAGAAGAGGCGAATGCAGAAGGATAGGGCGAAGCGTGGTAGCCAGGGTAAACATAGGGATTGTGAGGGAAAGCTGGTTGAGAAGACTGCTGGCCCTGCTGAGGAAGGCCATAGCCGAAAGATGGTGGCGGCGGATATTGAGACATCTTAAAATTGGTTCTCTGGATGCTGGTGCTAGAATCGAAGCATTTCGAGTCCGATGAACGTTGCGTGGGTCTCTCGAGGATTACAAACTTCGGTGACAGGGTAGAGCACGAGGGTATCCCCAAGAGTTCGCCTCGGGTGGTGGTGTTACAAAGCAGACGCAGAAAATCCCTGCAGCAGAAGGTGACGCGTAGCCTTAAATCGACAGAATTTACTGGGTTGGTGATGCGCTGTGAGCGCGAGGATGATGGTCGTGAATTGTGATGTCAACAACGGTATCTATGTTTGCTGAAGTTTCAGATGGCCGGATTCTGTCTTTTGATCTGCAAATATGTGGTGCTTTGAAGGCTTAACCCAGCCGATGGATGGATGATGCAGGGCAGCTGGACTGATGAACAAATGGGAACGCGTTTTGGGTCCGGCTGAGGTCGAAAAGTGCAGCCTTGAGGGACCACACTAGTCTCGATTTGCAAAATCGCATACGCACGGACCATGAGTGGGGCCAGCTTCAGCTACGCGGTGAGTGCGACCGCGGCAGATGTGGCGCCAATGACCGGACCTGCCCAATGGTGTTTACTTGATGTTCGGGGCAACCGACACCCAACCATATCACAAGCGCGATGCGGCAGTGTTAAGCCCTTCAAGCTCCATCACCCTGCTCCCTGGTCCCTACATCCATTTAGACATTCAGACCCTCACAGTTCATTTCCTCCAGCAGTCAAGACAGGAATTGGCTGTGTCAGACAGAACCAAAGCCCCAAGCACTCTGGCTTTTGCGCTTAAGTTGTTTTGGTCTTGACTTTGTCTCTCACTGTCATTATTTGCTGTTTCCTCCACCTGTTTTGTTGATTACCCCTCCTTCAACCAATTCTCCTACCTGAATGTGTTTATATGGGCTCGCCTTTGATCAGCAACAGCAGCAGCATTACGACAGTGTTCCATGATACCCATTACCTAGGAGCTGGCGACGCCATTTACAATTGCTCCATGACCCTCCAGTCTTCCTAAGACCTCTCTCTACATCACACCGCGCCATGTCAGTTCGCAACAACCCCTTTACTAGGAACAATGTGCCGCCTTCGGCCGGTCCGAGTGGTGTTGGCCGCCCCAAGTCTTTTCTCGGGTCTTCCTCTGCGTCGATCTCGCAAGCAGCTCCCTCTCCGCCCTCGCATGCTCGGACACAGTCCCTCCACCATGTTTCCTCGACTCCTCAGCTAGCATCTCAGCTAGGGTCTCTGCGCAGCATTCATTCTGCTAACCGTGGCCTCACGCGGGAGCCGACATCGGCCTCCACCACGTTTGCGCCATCCTTCATCAAGACAGAAGACCTGCGCAAACCAACAGATATCGTCAATGGCATAGAGGGCGAGAGCGATTTCTCCGGCAAGAAGTATGTCTGGCTTAAGGATCCAGAGAAAGCCTTCATCAAGGGATGGGTGGTGGAGGAGCTGCCGGAGAACAAGATACTGGTTCAATGCGATGACGGCTCGGTCAGTATTGCCTACTGGGACAGAGCACCCATTGTAAGGATCCAATTCTGCTGACAAGGGGAACAGCAACGAGAGGTGGACGCTGAGAGCGTCGACAAAGTTAACCCGGCAAAGTTCGACAAGGCGAACGATATGGCCGAGCTGACACACTTGAACGAGGCCTCCGTCGTCCATAATCTTCACACCAGATATATGGCAGACTTGATATACACCTACTCTGGCCTGTTCTTGGTGACGGTCAACCCTTACACTCCCCTCCCCATTTACACAAATGAATACATTAATATGTACAAGGGTCGTGGGAGGGAAGAAAACAAACCCCACATCTTCGCCATCGCCGATGAGGCCTTCCGTAATCTGGTAGATGAGAACGAGAATCAGAGTATCCTGGTCACGGGCGAGTCGGGTGCTGGCAAGACAGAGAACACCAAAAAGGTCATTCAGTACTTGGCTGCTGTTGCGAATCCCCAGTCCCCTGTGAGAGCGCGCGGGCAGCTGCATTCCAATCTTTCAGCCCAGATTCTTAGAGCAAACCCGATTCTCGAGGCATTCGGTAACGCTCAAACGGTCCGAAATAACAACTCGTCGCGATTTGGCAAGTTTATTCGGATCGAGTTCAACCGCAATGGGGCCATCGTCGGCGCATACATTGACTGGTACCTTCTAGAGAAGTCCCGCGTCGTGCGCATCAACCCTCAAGAGCGTAACTACCACATCTTTTACCAGCTCCTTAAGGGCGCGGATTCTAGGCTGAAAAGGGAACTGCTTCTGGATGGTCTCAGCATTGAGGATTTTGCTTACACAAAGGAAGGGCAGGACAGCATCATTGGCGTGTCCGACCGGGATGAGTGGGAATCTCTTATGGAGGCTTTCTCGGTTATGGGCTTTACGCAGGAAGAGCAATCTGCTATCCTGCGCACTGTTGCCGCTGTCCTGCATCTTGGGAACATCACAGTGGCCAAGGAAAGCCGGTCTGCTGATCAGGCTCGCCTCACTCCTGAGGGTACGGATGTGGCTAAGAAAGTGTGCAATCTGCTGGGTGTACCGCTCGAGCCCTTCCTGCGCGGGTTGCTTCACCCCAAGGTGAAGGCTGGCAGAGAATGGGTCGAAAAGGTTCAAACGCCGGAGCAAGTCCGCTTCAGTCTCGATGCCCTGGCAAAAGGTATTTACGAGCGGGGTTTCGGCGACCTCGTCACTCGCATCAACCGGCAACTCGATCGCCCAGGCATGGGTCTCGATGATACTCGGTTCATCGGTGTGTTGGATATCGCTGGTTTCGAGATCTTCGAGCACAACAGCTTTGAGCAGCTTTGTATCAATTACACCAATGAGAAGCTCCAGCAGTTCTTCAACCACCACATGTTTGTGTTGGAGCAGGAAGAATATGCCAGGGAGAAGATCGACTGGAAGTTTATCGATTTTGGCAAGGATCTGCAGCCAACCATTGACTTGATTGAGCTCTCGAATCCCATCGGTATCTTCTCCTGCCTCGATGAGGACTGCGTTATGCCCAAGGCTACCGACAAGTCCTTCACCGAGAAGCTGAACTCGTTGTGGGATAAGAAGTCACCGAAGTATCGGCCATCTCGGTTGGGCCAGGGATTCATTCTCACACACTATGCGGCCGAGGTCGAGTACAACACTGAAGGCTGGCTGGAGAAGAACAAGGACCCTCTGAACGACAACCTCACCCGGTTGCTGGCTGCTTCGACCGATCCACATATCGCAAACCTCTTTGCCGATTGCGCGGACCAGGACGATGAGACGGGCGGCATGCGGAGCAGGATCAAGAAGGGTCTGTTCCGGACGGTCGCTCAAAGGCACAAGGAGCAGCTCTCAAGCCTCATGACTCAACTCCATATGACACATCCTCACTTCGTTCGGTGTATCCTGCCGAACCACGCCAAAAAGCCGAAACAATGGGTTGGCCCGTTGGTCTTGGACCAGCTTCGCTGCAACGGTGTGCTTGAAGGCATCAGAATTGCGCGAACCGGTTTCCCCAACAGGTTACCTTTCTCCGAGTTCCGCCAGCGGTATGAGGTCTTGTGCAGAGACATGCCAAAAGGTATTCTGGACGGTCAAGAGGCTGCTCGGATCATGTTGGACACGTTCGGCCTGGACAAATCCCTTTACCGCATTGGTCTGACCAAGGTATTCTTCCGGGCCGGTGTCCTTGCCGAGCTCGAAGAAAAGCGAGATGCATTGATCACTGAAATCATGACCAAGTTCCAAGCCGTTGCGCGTGGCTACATGGCACGCCGACTGGCGAACAAGAGACTGTACCGCGCCGAGGCAACCAGAGTCATACAGCGGAACTTCCAAGTCTACCTGAAGCTCTGCGACAACCCCTGGTGGCAGCTGCTTCTTAGGATGAGGCCACTGCTAGGTGCGACGCGCACAGCAGCCGAAGTCAAGAAACGCGATGAGATGATCAAGCAGCTCAACGAGAAGATGGCAAAAGAGCTTGAAGTTCGCCAGAGGCTTGAAGAGGAGCGCCGTAACGTCCATGCTGAACTCATGCGCATTCAACAAACCCTTGAAAGCGAACGCGCCCTGGCTCTTGACAAGGAAGAAATATTCAAGCGGCTACAGCTACGCGAAGCGGAGCTTGAAGATAAGCTTGCTGGTGCATTAGAGGACCAGGAGAAGCTCGAAGAGCAGCTCGACGCCCTCCTCGAGGCCAAGAAGCGGGCTGAAGCCGATGTGGAGCGCTATCGCGTCCAGCTTGACCAGGCAGCAGGTCTCATTGCGCGCCTAGAAAAGGAGAAGAATGAGCTTGTGGCTCGTGTGGCCGACCTTGAACGTGCTATTGATGACATTACGAAGAGCCAGTCGGAGCGCAGCGAGCAAGAAGCCGCTTTGCAGGCGGAGATCAAGATGCTGCAGAGCCAGCTTGCGCTTAAGGACCGCAAGGTTCGCGATCTGGAGACCAAACTACTTAAGACGGATCAGGACCTTGAGGTCAAACTGATGACAGCCCAGAAGGAGCTGCAGGCCTCGCGGGCTAAGAACTCACAGCTTGCTGCAGAAAACCGGGAGATCCAGCAACAGTTAGCACAGCTGTCCAAGACCTCAACCGACTACGAAGATCTGGTCCGTAAGAAAGAAAGTGAGCTGTCTCTTCTGCGCTCGGACAATAAGAAGTATGAGGCCGAGCGTCGCACCCTTGAGGACGAGAAGAAGCATCTCACGGCAGAGAGAGATAAGGCTACCGAGCGGCTCCGCGAAGTTTCAGCCGAGCTCGCAGCTATGAAGGCCGAGCAAGCGCAGCTGTTGAGGGAAGCCGAGGATGCCAAGCGTCTGCTCGAGGATCGCCTCTCTGAGGACGCACAGGCTGATCAAAACCGTCGGGTCCTGGAGGCACAGATTAAGGATTTGAAGGAGCAGCTTTACCAGACGCAGAAGGATCTCAGCAGAGAGCGCCAGTCTCGTGATGATGTCCAGTTGCTCGGGGAGCACAAGTACAACACCCTGAAGGAGGAGTACGATCGCCTTAATGAGGCCAAAATCATCATCGAGAAAGAGCTCTATGCTGCACAGGATACTCTCCGCCGCACCATCAATGCTCGGACCACGGCCGAACGGGAGCGGGATGAGGCTCGGGACGAGATTCGTAAACTCCGAGCTGCCATGATCCAGGCCGAGGAAGCCCGTCGAGAAGCCGAGATTATGGGAGAGAGAGCTGCTTTCAAAATTGCCCGGGAACGTGAGGAAAGCCTGCGCAAGGACCTCGATGCGGCACATGACCGGCTCCGTTGGTTCGAAGGTGAATGCTCCAAGCTGAACCGCGAAATTGACGACCTCAACAAGGTGATCATCGAATCTAGAGAATTCGGGCTCCGCAACGATCAAGAGAAGGAACGGCTTGAGCGCGAACTTCATACCGTCAAGAGTCGGCTGGTCGCATCTGAAAATGACAATCGTGCCCTTCTTAACAAGCTTCAGCAGAAGGGTTTGGAGATTGCGCGGTCAACTTCTCGCGCTAGTGAGGCATCCCGTGCCCAGATCCAGGCATTGCAACGCGAGAAGGCCAAGCTAGAGGAGCAAAATGCTAAGCTCAACAAGCAACTCGGCGATTCGCAGGTCACTATTGCTTCCTTGGAGAAGAGGCTTGAGAAACTGCAGCTCAGCTTGGAAGACCTCAACCACGAAGTTGCCCGGGAGGTACAAAACAGCCGGAGTGCCGAGAAGGCCCAGTCTACCTTCACCGTTCAGTTGGCTGAAGCCAATCGCACTATCGAATCGGAACGTCAGCTCAGGACCCAAGCCCAGAACACTGTGCGCACGTTGCAATCAACCCTTGAGGCTCGCGATGCGGAACTTGCTGAGCTGAGAAGACAGTTGTTGGCTGCTTTAAAAACTGTCGATCCCGACTCGGCGCCGCCAATCCAGTCGCACAACGAATGCACTCATGAGAAGCTCCTTACTAAGAACTTCGATCTGGTTAGGAAGATTGAGGATCTCCATCAAAACCTTCGGGTTCAGACAGCAGCTCGCGCAAATGCCGAGGCGCAGGTGGCCGACCTAAGGGCCGAGGTGACTGCGTTGAAGGCAGCGCGAACTGAGTCTCCTACTCGGAAAGCTCTTGTCGAGGAAACCATCAATAAGGATGTCTTTAACACCTCGCCAACGCAAAAGCGGACGAGATTCAATGATCGTCTCCATGATAGCACTTCGACTCCAGCCCGCAAAACCACACCGAACTCTGAACTTGACAACATCCTGCAAGACTCGATCCCTTCTGACAAAACTGTGGACATCGTTAGCCTCAACAATCATATGGATCTCAAGGCCGAGATTGAGCAGCTGCAGAACCAGCTTCAGCTCGCAGAGATGCAGAACAAGCACTTGCAGGCCCAGCTTGAGAGGGCCAAGTCGGCTCCGCCCGAGACATACATGGATGACAAGAGCCGGTTACAGAAGCTGGAGCTGGCCAACGCCCGTCTGCATGCAATGCTCGACAAGTCGACCCAGCAGGTGTCTGCGCTCGAGAAGGCCCTCCACAAAGGCGAACTCACTCTACGGGATATCCAGACTAAATCCTACGAGGAGCTCTATGACCTCCTCAACAGCCAAGAGAATTCTCGCCGTGAGCTCCTGAACAGCCACAACGATGCCATTGCCGAGCTGGCTGATCTGAAAGGGCACTTGGAGAAACTCCGGTATGACCGCGCTCAACTCGAGGTGGACCTCCGTGACGCTAGGTCAGACCTTCAGGAGATGACCCTGGCCCGCGACCAAGAAGCGGCCAGCCGGAACCAGCTGCTGCAGGAATATGCCGATCTTCAAATCCGCTTGGATGCTGAGTCTTCGAAGCTCGCCGATGTCACTGCCAGTCTCAATCTCTACAAGAGCCGTGCCGACGAGTACTTCAGCAAGCTTGAGCAAGCGGAGATTGCTGTGCTCAAGGCAACCCGTGCTGAGCAGTTCGCCAAGTCGCAGGCCAAAGAGGCTGAGGAGAGCTGTGCTGAAATGATGGCGGAGCGCAAGCGGCTAGAGGAAACTATAGAGGACCTTCAGCAACAGACTCAGCGTCTTGAGGAGAAGGTTGAAGACTTATCGACCGATCTGGAAGCGGCTCTGCAGGCCAAGAAGAGGCTACAGCATGAACTCGAAGATTACCGCAATCAGCGGGCCAATGATATCGAGGACAAGGAATCGAGCATGGAGCAGCTGCGTAAGAAGTACCAGGCCGAGTTTGCCGCTTTGAGCAAGGAACTCGATCTTGCCCGTGAGGAGAAGCTGTTCAAACAAGCCGAGATCACGCGGCTGCGTGAAGAACTCGAGGACCTGCGCTCCAAGTGGGATGACGAGGTGCTCAACAGCTCGACTTGGTCCAAGGAGAAGGCGCGTCTGCAGGCGACGCTTGCCGATGTTGTCGCTTCCCGTGACGAGGCAGTTAGCGCGCACAATGAGGCTCAGGGCAAGATTGTGTCACTGCTGTCGCAAGTGCGGGAGCTGCGGACGTCTGTGGATGAGATTACTGCCGAAAGGGATAACCTGCTGCGTGAGAAGCGGAACCTGGAGTCTCGGCTGGAGGAGGCTAAGGCTGGTCTCGAGTCGCTGGCCAAGAGTGAAAGTCCCGCGATGCGAAACGCTGCGAATATTGACAAGGAAATTCTCGAGCTCAAGGCCGCTGTTGCTCAGCAAGAGGACATCGCTGCTGCGGCGGTTGAGAAAATGCGACGTGCTGAGGCCTTGGCGGCGGAAATGCAGAAGGATATTGTGGCTGAGAGGGAGGCCAGCGCAGAGCTGCAGAAACAGAAGGCAGCGCTGGAGAAGCAGCTCAACGAGATGCAGCTCAAATTTATTGATCTCGAAACTAAGGGTTTCTCGGCGGCCAGCAACGATATAAAGTTCCTTCACAAGCGCATTCAAGAGGTGAGTTGGATTCCTGAGGTACTGATCCCACTATCCATGGTGGCCAGCACGCTAATATTCCACCAGCTCGAATCCCAGCTCGAGCAGCATGAGAACGAGCGCACAAAGGAGCAGCGGTCGGTGCGCAACGTGGACCGTATCGTCAAAGACCTGCAGGCCCAAGTCGAACGCAAGGACAAGCAGAACGCCCAGCTCAACGAAGATATTACGCGGCTACGCGACAAGGTCGACAAGCTGCTTAAGACTATCGAGGAGCTGCAAGCATCCGAAAGCCAGAGCGAACTATCACTGCGCCGGGCCGAGCGTGAGTTGCGTGAGGAACGTGAGAAGTGTCTCCGCCTGGAACGCGAGCTTGAGGGCTGGAAGAACCTACGCATATCAGGCGGATCCGTCGCTGGCAGTGTACTGGGTAGCGTCCGCGGCCGCAATGGGCCGACCGTTACCTTTGTGAATGATGAGAATATCAAGATTCCGCAGCGGAAGAGCAGCCTTAGTCGGGTGCCGAGCTTGACCAAGGGGTTTATTTGAAGGGCGGGGATGGTGTAACATTTCAAGATAAGGGGGGTCTTACGACGGTAATGATTCCAAGCAGATGTGGTTGGATGGATGAATGGATGGGTGTCAGGGCTGGCACAGGATTATGATGGCAAACGAAGTCATGCTTATGACTGATGATTGATAATGACTATGGACGGTTTATTGGAACGTCAGGTCATGGTTGTAGGGCTTGATAATTGTAGGGTCTTAGTGCTGTGGGTCGATTTCAAAATGACGCTTTTTATTCGATTCGATTGTGTGAAACTTGGAGCTTTGGTGCAAACAACGAGGACGTCATGATCAGCGTCCAAGTGTTTTCAATTTCTTTGTGGTGAACTGAGAGGGTCATTATGATCCCAAGTTATTGAAGTGAGCGTCACGAGATCCTCTGTGGCGCAATTGGCTAGCGCGTCTGACTGTTAATCAGGAGGTTGGAAGTTCGAGCCTTCCCGGAGGAGTCCTATTTTGCCTTTTGCTCATTTGTTACCTCGGTTATCCTTATGAGTTTTTGTGTCTGTCCATTTTATGCCTCTAGGGTCCCCATTTTGTAGTCCTCAAACACGATGAAGCGTTTCGAGCATCGATTACAAATTTTGGTGTTTTTCTCTGGAGCGGGAAGCATATCTACACCGACTCTCTGATACTGAAGACTAGACCCCATCGGGCAGAAAACCCGGGTTCGCTTCCCCGGACCGCCCCTCCGACCCCAACCGCATCCCTTCCTTATTTCTAGCATCCCATATTCTGATTCGCAGCATTTTCTGCATCTTCGCTCCATATATTCCCTTTTTTTCGCCTCATCATGTAAGGCAACCAATGTTTGTCTAAGCCTCATCCCTTTCTGGCCTCGCTTTATCAAGACTCAAGCATGTTCCTGGAAAGTTTGCTGACACAAGGGGTAAAGGAGAGGAGAAACGTGTGCCATAGGCAGGGACAGAGTTGCCAGATTCCCGAATCATGGTTCGAGGTTGAGTCCTACTTTCCGTGCCGTACCCTCGTCTGCACTAAAAGTCTTATCGTTCCATCTTGTTAGCTGCACATCCAATGGTTTATTGAAACCATTGTTCTCGGTGAGGTGGCTAGCCAATGTATGGTGAGTTGATGTACCTGCCTCGCTTGAAATGCCAGCAGTTCAGAGAAGAGAAGGACTTTCAGCAGGTAAGCATCTCTGTAGTGTGCCTAGGGTAGGTACTTCCCTTAGTAGCTTATGTTCACTCCTCTGATTGTCAGTGCTGCCTGACTCCAGTTCACCCCAGAACCTCAAGAGATACTTACAATGGATACCAAACATACCTCTAGCTCTCTGGAGTCAAAAGCACTTTCCTGTTGTAAGTTGTGCGGTGTTACCCCTAGGGAAAGCGAAAGTTGGCCGTCGGTTTTACATCGTCCACGACCTTTAAACTTGAATCCTTGACTGGCACCAGATCCCACAGAAAATCAACACGTTGCAATCATATACCTGCAAGTGTCTTGAAATAACGCCAAGATGAAGATCGCCTTATTGTGTGTGCCTGCGCTGACCGGAGTTGTATTGGCCCAAGATCTCTCTGGTCAACCAGCATGTGCCGTAAGTCCCCGTATGGCAACCGAACTAGAAGGGTATATGCATATTACTCTGCTTCTGCAAACTGACGACTACAACACCCAGACCTCCTGCATCATCTCTGCCGTGAGTGCTGTCGGATGCGCTCCCGCAGATATCAGCTGTCAATGTGGCCCAAGCAAAGCAGCCATCGGTGCCAGTGCTGCGCCCTGCCTTCTCCAGAACTGCCCGTTATCGGCTTTGGGCCAAGCACAGAGTGCAGGCGAAGCAAAATGCAAGAGCTATTCCGCTTCGCATACGACAAGGAATTCGGCGACTACGACACATGCCGGGAGTGCATTGAAGGACGGGAACGAGAAGAACCATGCATCCGAGGTACCTCAGAGGGGATAAACTTGACTGAGAAGCTGCCCAGTTATGGTTGTTCTAGCATCTACCCACACGGTGTAAGGTGAAAAGACTGCATAGTTTACTCGGGATTTCTGTTTTCTATGGCCTGGAAGGGCCTTCTAATTGTCATTCAAGTATGCTGGGGGTATTATCATGAGCTAGCATGGAAAGAGAAATGACACATATGACCATCCTGGCAACCTTAACAATTACACGGAGATGTCGGATGATTGATAGCACGGCTCAGAGGTGTTTGAACAATCCGCTAAGCTACACCCCCAGATCCCGATAGATTCTGATTATAACATAACTCTATATGGAAAACGCCGAATAAGTGTCACAGCACAGTCAGGTTGCTTTCCTACCTATCTGCGCAGCTCTTTTCCCGTGTAAACCTAGACAGATTGACCGGTCACTTATACCCGGGATAAAAAAGTCTTGGCCCATTGCAGCGGGCTTTTGTTAATGGAGGGACAGAGTCTCAAACTGTCTTAACGGAGCTTCTGCCTGCTATCACGTTAGATTCAATGACAGGTCTCTAGCACTTTGGATATATCAGCCATCTCTTAGAATTTGCTGTCGTGCCAGCGGCCTCCAAGACCAGATGCCAGCGCCATCTGCTGTATGTCTTTCAAGAAAATCATAGATGACATGCCGCTTCAATCGTAGAATGTATCTGCATCGGCACTATCGTTGCCAGGTGCACTCATGGCAAAGATATAATTACGAAATCGTTCAAAAGCTGGGCAATGGCGTGTTTGGAGAGGTAGCGAAAGTTAGGAAGAAAGAGACAGGGGAAAAGTAAATCAAAGAGCGAAGCTGTGTCGTTTGACAAAGCTATTGTTACTGACAGCTGGAATCTTCAGGTGGAGGTATGCAAGACATGAAAGTGTAAAGATGGTAAACATGGCAATGGTACAGTAATGTATGTGGTGCGGCAAGGTGAATACTCAGCAGGTCCGGGATGTGTGATACATCGCTCTGCTGTCAAGAGACATAAGCTGTGACTTTGATCAGAGTAATTATAACCTTTGATGGGTTCTCTACGCAGGCGGAGATCTTTGGAGTTACTTCGCGCGATGTCTACAAACACATATAATTACGCTCCCTATGCTTAGGCCCTAAGTCGGCGGCAAGACCCTCCGCAAGAATGGTTGCTGACTTTGCCCCCTCAGCTTCAGCTTTGGCTATTTATTATGGCTGCGAGATCGCAACAGGCATGGCATCATTCTTCCCTCGTGATATCCTCCATCGTTATCTGAAGCCGTAGAATGATGGGTCAAGCCTTCGATTCTCAGTCAGGTTTTTGGATGACGTTAATTCGGTGGAGAACAAAACAGTGTTGCTCCGGTGGCCCATTACAAACAAGCTCTTAGCTGACCTTCAAGCGGTTGTACTGACAACGTGGCAAGGCATGCCCCAACAGGATAAGGTAGGTAGCTTGTACAAACTTGATACGAGTTTGAATCAAAAGCTTATGGCTCTGACTGTGACATATGTTATGGTATGGATCCAATTGGTTCCTTGCACAAATACACTGATAGCTAGATTTGATCGAACAGAAAATCCGGGAGTCACTGAAATCGTCGGGGTTTTTGGAGCAAAATATCCTGGTGTCTCCATGACGGACCCCTTTTGTGCCGTTTCCAGAAATTGACTACATAATTCCAATGTGTGTCGAAGAATATGTTAGAGAATGTCAAAAAATAGGATCAGAGAGGCCATCTTGATCGTTTTCTTACTGAAAGGTGCCAAGGCGTTTCCTTCCTCAACCCTCAAAAGAGATATCACAAAAGTATCTCGAGGAGCTTCGCAACCTTACCAAGCAATGCTTACAACTAGACCCTCATTTGCGTCCAACCGACCAAAGTCTAGACTAAGTAGTCAAGCTTTCTCGTGATCTGGGAACACGTGAGAAGAGCTATATATACTGCACCAATTGCTGTACAGAATACGAAAGGTCAGTTAGCCCTCCACTTTCAATTACGTATTCTACATTATCTTTCATACATGTTAGAGCCCCTGGAACGAAGAACAGCAAGTTAGCTAGCGTTCTGTGCAGAGATACCTGCAGTCGGGAGGAAAATCTTTCCATTAAACCCAGAGATCCTGGCTCAACCAGGTGTCTAGCAAGTTGTGAAGACCGATATTGTCAGGGAAATTGTTGCACCAGTTGCTCAGGTGTCATCGCTAATTAAGCAACCACTTGCTCAGGTAAAGCAATACAAGCGGTGTCAACACAGGGCGTGCTACACCAGGACTATTCCGAGAGCCATCATCCATTATCTATGCCAGTTGCTCCAGTGATACCTGAAACGTACCAAGCACCTGCACGTTCTCCAGTAGCACCGCGATCGAAGAAGCTTTTGAAGGAAGAGTAGGACAACCTCGATGACCAACTTTTCATTGCTTGTTATGACCGCAACGTAGCCGAAGTTAAGCAGCTATTTGAGCTTGGAGCATCTGCCGCAGCGATGATAGATGAGCCCGATCTGTCAGGAGAACTCATGAGGTCACCCACAAGGACATGTTTATCACACTGAAACGACCATCGGATTATGGAGCGAATCCCAGAGCTGTTTGCGATATAGAATGCACCCCGCTATCCTGGGCAATTCACAGTGACAACCCAGATATTTACGTCCTTCTCATTGAAGCAGATCCTGGTTGCATCTGGAATCTCGATAGAAGGGGCGGAATGGTGCTGCACCGGCCCGCTGAACTTACTAGCTTGGAACTTGTTGAGTATTACTCAACAACTGTGGAGCGGACAAGACTATGAGAGACTTTGAGAGCGAGGCTCCTATTGATTTAGTCCCTGCTTCAGTTGGAGGGAACAAGAGAGAAAGAAACGAAGATCTTGGAGTTGCTAGAACTGGGAGATCACAAACAGTTATCGATAAATCCGAGGATGAGATGTTATAAGACTTGGGCTCCAGTTCTTTTGGGAAGCAAAGTATAATATTTATCAAAGAGCTTCGCAAAACTACTGTTAACGTAAGAGGAGAAAGGTAGGGGACCTATTCAAGGCAGAAGAAAGCTTAAGGAACAGGACGAAGTTCGTTCACTGTGCGAACTTCAGGCTCTGACTTGACCACACTGTGTACGGAGGTAAACCCCTTCGCGCGCCAATCTGCGCCGTTAAGCATTTCCAGAACAACTCTGAGATACACTCATCAATTCATCCACTTTGTGTGAATCACGACATTTAATAATCAGCTAGCAGTAAGTGTCTTGTATACACTTTTAAAGAGCTAAAAAAAAACTTAAATTTACTAATGTCATATAAGGAATTGCTTGAAGCTGCGCTCTTCCCCGCCAATCAGCAAGACTTTCACTAACTCAACCAGCCATTATCAACATGGCTACTGACGTTGCCCTTGAGACTACAATGGTATGTTGATTACGTTACTTGAATGATCATTGATATCAGAAAAGTACCCATAATTTTAGAGTCCACTCCTTCTCCTCCCCATTATCACACCGTTCACTCAACCCTCATCCTCTCTCTCCTCACCTAAACTCTTATCCCGCGCTCCCTACTTACACAACTACTAACATTTCCTTAGGGAACCATCATCCTAGAACTCTACAACCAACATGCACCGCGCACATGTGAGAACTTCAAGACTCTGGCAGCTCGCGGCTACTACGACGGGACCATATTCCACCGAGTAATCAAAGACTTCATGGTGCAGGGCGGCGACCCAACAGGGACAGGCCGTGGCGGGCGCAGCATTTATGGCGACACGTTTGAGGATGAGATTCACCCTGGGTTGAGGCGTACGTTTTTTTTATTCTCGCTTCTCTTTATTTGTTTACCGATTGTTGGCACAGAAGGGAAGTTTAGGCTGACGTTGTAATATGAGATAGACACGGGAGCGGGCATTCTCAGCATGGCCAATGCCGGACCCAACACCAATGGCAGCCAGTTCTTCCTTACGTTAGCACCGACGCCGTGGCTGGATGGAAAGCATACCATTTTCGGGCGGGTGAAGAAGGGTATCCGGGTGTTGCAGCGTATGGGACTGGTGCCAACAGATGCTGATGACAGGCCTAAGACGGAGATCAAGATCATAAGGGCTTACGTTGTGGGTGAGGGCGAGGAAGACGACAAGCAGTTGGTTTAATTCAAGAGAGATGTAATATATGGGAAAGAAAGGGATATGATGTATATCAATTGTTGACGTTCCAAAGTCTTCGCCAGAGGGCGTGATATGCTGCCCCATGGGCTATGTACATACAGGACAGCAGCAAGCATGCCTATACCTCAAGTATCCACGAAGAGAAATCATCCAGAGCCAACCCGAAAGGAAGCGTCCATCATACAGGCCCCTGTATACAACGATCCCGCCGGTCTCTCCGTGATGCCAGTGACACCCCCAACGCCGTTCCGCCTACCGTAGCCGAGTCATAGTTTTGGTTCCCTCAGCAAACCAGAGACACATGTCTTTCGTGGAGTTCTTAAATCCCATAAACGCCGCCCAGACCTAGACCGATGCAGAAACCAATTCATGCACGTACGAGCCTAAACGCAATTTGCACGGAAGAAAAGTTTGAAACTACTCAAGCTCAGCGAAGAGGAGACGACAAGGTGCCAGAAGACTCGCTCTCGTCCTTCTCCTTTTTGATTTTCTTAGCGGCCGCGGCGGCTGCCGTCGGCGGGGGCAGAGACGGTTTTGCGGGACCAAGTTTAATCTTCTTCGCAGGGGAAGCGCTCTTAGAAGTACCTGAAGAGGGGTTGATGGTCTTCTTAGGGGCGACCTGAACGGTCGAAGGGTCAGGCTTGGCCACGACAGAGTCGGCGGTAGCTGGCTCATCGGGCTTCTGCTCAACAGAGAGACCGGAGCTGGTCTTAGGCTTATTATCCTTGCTCTTGACAGAAATGGAGCCGGGGGTGCCGGCAGGACTCTTGTTGGTCTTGATGATAACCTTCTTGTTGATAACCTTGACCTTCTTTTTGGGCTTAGACGAATCCTCCTCATCGCCATCATCATTGTCCATATCGTCTGCATCGCGCTTGCGGGGACTAGCCGCACGGCTGCTCGGCAGCGGGGTGCCCTTCTGACTTCCGGGGGGAGTGTTATCGTTCTGACTACCCACATTGCTGCCATTGCTAATCTTTTGGGCAGCAGCCCGGCTAGCGGTCCGGCCGCTGTTGCCGATGCAGGCGCCCATGTGATTGTTCAAGCGAGTAACAAGAATGCAACGCTTGCATTTGGAGCAGGTAGCGCTGGGGAAGCTGAGAACGTTGGGAGGGCGGTCCTTGGCGCTGACGTCGGCAGTGATAGGCGAGTTGGGATCGTTCGGGTCGGGTTTCTGCTTCTTCTTGCCGCGTCCCGGACCGGGGGCAACCCAAGTCTGGCCGTAGATATCATAGCCGGGCTTCTCGATGTACGGGTGTCTCTTGCAGTATATGACGCCGGGATCGGGCTTGCGCGCACCTTTGCCATCGGTCGGGTAGAGAAGGCGCGGAAGATGGCAGCGTGGACAAAGGATCTCTTTGGTCGTCTTAAGGGGATTGCCCTTGAGGGTAACCTTGCCGTCCTTGTAGACAGCAGCCTCGGTTTCGACCTCGACATCTGGCTTGGTATCGGTTGCGCCGTCGACGGAGTTCTGAGCAAGCTTCTCGACCTTGATCGCAGCCGTGTTCGCACGGGCGATTTTCTCGTCGCGATGAACCTTCAGCAGCAGATCATGAAGAATGTTGTACAGTAGGTCATCAAGAACGGCATGAGCCTGCAAGGGTCAGTTCCTGCTAGCTTTCTGGCGTAAGCGACAGCAAAAGTCTAGAGCAGCAATCTTACGAGTCTCTCCTTAGGACTCTCGTCAGAGGGAGCGACGATGACGCCGCACTTGCCCGTCTCGGGAGCGTTTTCTGACGCCATTGTCTGCGCAAGACAGTAACAGAAACGGGTTGGTCAGAAAAGAAGTGGAGTGAAGCGGACAGGTCGCAAGCATGAAGCAGTAACGTCGCCCAAAAGAGGATGGTTGGTGGATGCTTCAGCGAAACTGGGGACTGGGCAGTCGGTCGACAGATCACAGGGTTTGCTTGGTTCAGGAACTAGGGCTGATGACTGTTGAATCAAAGAAAAAGATAAAGGGGGAATTAGAAGAGAGCACAGATGGTAGAAGGCGACTATGCGTGATGGGTTGGTGAGTATTGTGTAAATGCTGGTCTGGGGCAAAGTCAGCACACAACGCAGGCGACTGGCTATTGGCGCTGCCGCCCGATGACCAGAATGCTGATGGTCGTCAGATGCGAAGTGCCCAAATGGAAGTCCGAATGGCGACAACAATAGTTGGGAGAGCGTTCGCAGAATGCAAATATACAATAGGTTGCGCAGAATAGCAGCTCTGGCAATTGCCTACGATGCTCTCAAATTGAGGTGAACGCTGTCTCAACCGCCTGAATAGCGAAGCCACGGCTCAGGTTTGGGGGAATCTGGGGGCGTGGAGAGCGGCGTTGCAACTTTCACCAATTCAATTGCGGCCCATTGACGGATTGACGGACAGTGGATCCACCATGAAGCATCAGGGGACTTGCTACACTGACCGCCTTCCAGTTTGGCACTGGCCATGTCAAAAGGTCCAATCGAGCTCCTCAGTTCAAGGTCGAAAATAGCAGAAATAATGGTATAATGACATCGCATAGAAGGAAAAATCAATTACTTCTATCAGCCCACTTTGGAGCATTCATTCACTTCTTGTGGTGCTCAGAAAGAATCGTGGTTGCATAGCCAGATCGGACAAGCTGGATCGAGTAAATTCTGCCGGATCAAAAAGGGCGGTGGGAGTAGTCGGGCATCAACAGCCAAGACAACCAATCAGGTCTTCCAGGGCTCGGACCCGCATCGCAACGCCTGCTTTGCACTGAATCTTTCGGGATTTGGGTCTGTCGATTGATGCCGCTTCAGGCCCTTTGTAAATACTTGAATTCCTATGATAGGCCAAGAAACTGGAGGATGGTGTAATTCTAAAATATTTGAGAATTTGCAGATTACCAAGCATGATCAATAAGTGCTCTGGAAGGAAGCTTCGTGGCGATTGCCCATGTGGGTGTCAGGCATCCTGCACAACATTGGTGTCGAGCCTCGTGCTCTCGAGCCTCCAACGGCACTGACCAACCGGCGCGTCGCCGTTCGCGGAACAGTCGCGGTTCGCTTGGACATGTCCGTGGAAGGTTCATAGCTGTAGACCGTGGCCCCTGGACAATGGAGGGATGGTGGGGCAGGCCAACAGCTTTTACCGACCCCAACCCTGATACCAGCAGGGGCCTCAGGGGCTGATATCGCCAACTTTGGCCAGCAACCCACGGGCTGGCAACAAGTGAACGACTCGGGGACAAAGGCGTCAAGGACGCGGCCAAGGGCATAAGAAAAAGTGCTTCTTCTATTGCGCCGGGCGATCGCGCCTTTTAATCCCCCCAACTTTAACCGGAACCCTTGAACACCTACTTGCGACGACCGCGGTCGGACCTATCGTTCATGTGGTAACCCGCCGAACCCACGACTCCCGCCAGCACACCTCGCTCTACAACTTACCCGTAACTAAGATACCTACCTTCAAAAACGTTGCAGTCCCTTCAGACACAATGTCTGCCTCCCGCCAGGCCTCCATCAAGTCCTTCTTTCAGCCGCGTGGCCTGCCCACGCACAACACAACATTCTCATCCAAAACCCCTCCCACAGACCGCGCGACTCAAACCACCACACCGCCGCCTGTCCCTCCTCCCGCGCCTGCCCCTCCCTCTCACCAACCTGCCGCACCCGAGCCCATAACCATCTCGGTGCGCTTACCCCCAGGAGGCGTCCCCAATCTTCCATCGCCGCCATCCCTCCCCTCTGGCGCAAGCATCGTACCCCTCGCGCAAGAACACATCCCCGCGTTGCGACGCATCAACTCCCTGCTCCTGCCCGTCGCCTACCCCGACTCCTTCTACCACAAGGCCCTGGACCCGCTTGCATCAGGCCTCTTCTCGCGCGCAATTCTCTGGCAAGACACCAATGCCGACCCGCCTAAGGTGGTCGGCGGTCTGATCTGCCGGCTGGAGCCGAACCCCTTTCTGAGTGTGACTGGCGAGCCGACACCCGTGCAGTTGCCTGCTGACCAGCCGCAGCGTGCGCCACAGGCGCCGAAGGATACCCCGTTTCATGCGATTTATATCCAGAGTTTGGCTTTGTTGTCGCCGTACCGGTCGCTTGGGCTTGCAGCGGCCGCATTGGATCATATCATTGCCACTGCGGCGGTGCTGCCCGCGGCTGGGTCGAATATTGATGCAAGGACGATTTATGCCCATGTGTGGACAGAAAATGAGGAGGGATTGAAGTGGTATGAGTCGAGGGGTTTTGTGAAAGAGGGGGGCGAGCCAGTAAAGGGGTACTATTTCAAACTGAGGCCGGACACAGCATGGATTGTGAGACGGCACATTGGCGAGAGCGCGAAGCTGAATGATGTTGTGTCGCAACCTCAGCCTCAGCCACAACAACAACTTCAACAACAACCGGCAGTAGATATCGCCCCAACCGCAACATCAGTGCTCGCCGCAGCGGTCAACCTCCCCCCGATCACCTCGACCCCACCACCACCATCAACGGGCTCCAAACTTCCCACAAGCAACACCTCTACACTCGCCAGCCGACCCCCTCCACCGCTGCGCTCAACTTCCTCCTCAACCTCCTCAGCAACATCTCTCTCCTACCAAAACACTCGCCCGCCAACCGAATGGAACGATATCCCTCCTGACATGGTCGCTGGCCCTCCCATTGCCGCAAGAGGAAGACGAGTTACTGCTGCTGCTGCGTCAGATCCAGCGGCAAATGGGTGTTCGGGCACAGGGTCTGGGGCGAGCTCAAGGAGTGCTAGTGCCGCTGCGGGGACGGGGAAGAAGAGGAAGGGCCGGGACTATCCCACTGCGGCGTTTGGGAATTAAATGCCTGCCTACCTAGTCGATTCCCTATGCTAAGAGGAGAGAATGGAAGTGGCGGCGTTTGTTTGGCTAGATGGAGCTTGTGAGTAATGTACGGGAAGCATACATGCCATCTGAGAGGACAGGACAAGAAAGAAATTGATGAAGCGCTGTAGGGAAGTAATCTAGAACGCTTGGGGTGCTGTCTAGTTAGGGTACCTAACTTAGACCGGGATTTCTGGCTGGCCTTGGGATGGATGGATGGGTTGGTTTGAACTATGTACCTCACAGTAGGACAACAGCATACCATAAACTTGCATACCTTAAGCTAATAATAAATTTGGGTCGTTACCCGACATCCGCACAACCTCACGACAACAAGTTGAAAGCATGTGCAAGTTTCCCCATGAGGCTAATGATGCCATAACCTTCGCCTGTCGGGAAGGGTCGGTGAACGTTTGACAACTGCTTCCTGGATGAAACCAACGAGCCGAATCCCTCCCCAACAACCCCCCC
>Ga0065720_1019152_pt1 | contig 35272 bp, 35 predicted proteins | sample Thericmetagenome_FD_59107 | JGI IMG/M metagenome (GOLD analysis project Ga0065720, IMG submission 59107) | Thermophilic microbial communities from the Joint Bioenergy Institute, California, USA of rice/straw/compost enrichment - eDNA_2 v2... | ecosystem: Engineered > Solid waste > Grass >... | reverse complement strand
TTTTTTTTTTTTTTTTTTTTTTGCTTTCTAGACCGAGAATCTAATGTAGCCATCGAAATCTTCATGCTGAGCTTTCACTGGGTATCTTGAAATTGTGACTCCCGTTAGGGCGTTCATAGGAGATCCCCAAATACATAGTAACCTCGAGCCACCCAGCCCATCACTCCTCCTGCAGGCGAATTCCTCTTCCTTTTGTCCCCTTGCCCAGCAGCTCGCTCTCATCAGTAACACCTTTGATCTCATTCCGACACCAGACATGGTACCCGCCGCCGTTTGCAAGCGCCAGTCCAAATCCTTCGTTCGGTACCTCTATACCGTCAGCCCCCTCGCCAAACAGGTACAACGGGTCTGTTGTCCCAACCGTAAAGCACAAATAGTCCATCTTGTTACCGCTCCCCGGCTCAGTCGAGTCAGCCAAAGGCTTCCAGTAGATGAAGGACCCGCAATTTCCGCAGAATGCGCGCTCGGCTTGCTTGCTGGCCTGGTATATTTTAAGTGCTGCGGGCGGAGTGCCGGAGCTGACGTCATCTCCGATGAATTGAAAGTTACTTGCCGGTGATATCTTGTGGCAGCTGAAGAAGAGGGAGCCGGTTTGCTTGCGGCACTGAGTACACTGGCAGGTGGAGGACTGGGAAATCCAAATGTTAGAAAATAAGGAATGAGGATAAAACGAGCAGACAAGTCAATAGGGCGTATTGGCTGTTAGGGCACTAACCGACTTGAGAAAGTCGTGGTCTTCGGGGAAGTCCACTCGATACCGAATTGCATTGCAGAGACACCCTCCAGTGATGAATTTTGGCTTGGGGAATGTAAGAGGCTCGGTGTTTGAACCCATATTGTTACAGCGGTGCTGAATTAGATGGTTCACGGTGGTATTTGTGGATGGAGTATGTCAGCCAAGGAACCAGGAATCGCTGATACCTCTTCACAGTTTTACAGTAGAGAAGTATGCACTGACAAAGAGTTGAAGCGCAACACAGGTCTGAGTGAGCGATATATACATATATATATATATAGATAGATAGATAGATAGATAGGTAGGTAGGGAGATAGATAGCGAGCATTACAAGAAAGCCTACCTATTTGACTACTACTGATAGAAAAGGAAGCTGGTACACACTAGTGTCGTGATTGTCCATCTTGTGCGCCTTTCCCCTGACGACGTCAGTAGCTGAAAAGATGCCTTTTGCCTATCCTACAGTAATCTTGGCATCTAGTGACGGGCGCGCCCTTCTGATCATCGCCCTGCTCTCTTCCCAAACATGTCCTACTGCTGTGGGCAGCATGGTTACACCCCTGAGATAATGCAGATGGTGAGAATGAACGGTGGTAGAATCGGACAGACTTTTCACCAATTCATGCTTGTCCTCCAAAGGGCGTTGGAAGGTGAAGTTTGCAATGTTTGAGCTGCAATACCACCACGCACCCGCATCTGCCCCACCTACAGCTACAGTAAAGCGCTGGACCTGTACCCCAAGCACCATCTCGCCATCAAACTCCAGGCTTAGGTACGACGTCAAACGGCTCAGGACTCAGGAGCGGCGTTTGGCATCACGCGCCGGCAGTTTCTTCCACTTCCCGATACTTATCCAGGCGATGTCTCTCCTTCAAGGCATCCCGCTCAGCCACAGTAAACAGCCCGTCGCCGCTCTTCTCACCCAGCTTTCCCTGCTCGATATAGTTACTCTTCAGCCAGGCCAACGCCTTCTCACTGCCCAGCCACGGCATCCTCTCCAGGTTGTGCTGCTCCACACGGGCGACCGTATCCAGCCCGACTTCATCCATTCTCTCACAAGGGCCCTTCTCGGCATGGAAGAAGTCCCTGAATAGGGCGTCAATGTCGCCCGGCTTGGCAACGCCCTCACTCAACACCGCCAGAGTCTCGCGCTTGCATGCCGCCCAGATCCGGTTGAAGACAAATCCCCGTGACTGGATGCCCTGCGGAACGATCACCGGTGTGAGCCCGACACGCCGCATCTGCATCGCCAAGAAGGGGAAGATGGCGCCGGATGTGGCACCGCTCGACATGAGCTCCACCATGCGGTTGCGCGGCGGGATGAAGTAGTGCGTGTTCAGCAGACGGTGTGAATGCGCCAAGTCGCCCTCGACGGCCATCTCTGCCGTCGTTAGGCTGCTGCTGTTGCTGGCCAGGATGCAGTCGCTCGGCAGTGAGCGCTCGAGCCGCGCCAGCACCGATGTCTTGAGCGGCAGCGACTCGGGCAGGCACTCGATGGCGAGCCACGGCGCACGCGTGTGCTCCTGCGCGGTGATCTCCCCTGCTGAGTTGCGCTCTGGATGACCTGACGTCGTTGTCGCTGTGCGCAGGTCCGTCGTTGTGCATACGTGGCCTGGGTGCGTGCCTCGCTCTGCGCAGTATGCCCCTAGGTTGTCGGTGATGTATTCGGTTGCTTCCCGGAGCGCGTCTTGTGAGATGTCGTAGATGGTTACCGGCCGCGAGTTGGATGCCCAGACAAGTGCAACGCGTCGGCCAATGTTGCCTGCGCCGACCACCAGCACGGGCCGATACTCGAGAGATTCATCGGAAGGTGCCCTCCATTTGGGTGTAAGCAGTTCCTTATCGGCTAGGAAGCTCTGAGAGGTCGTAAATGTAGACTTGAAGGTCGTGATACCTAAAACAGGAGCTACGTGACGGTTGCGTGGTCTGAGAGATGCAGCCTGCTTGGCGACTGGAAGTTCCCGAATGCTTGTGGTAATAAAGGTTCTGATATTCCCCAGGGATGCCGTTAAGGCCCTCCGTGTAGTAAGTGATCTGGCCGCTGCCAGAGTCGAAGAAGCTGACGCATTCATCCTGATGAAAGCTGGCAATCTCAAGCACCGCAAACTTCAGGGAGGATGATGGCTTGTGGATTGTGTACGAGACTGAGAGATGAGAAGGCAGAGAATCGCCACCTTGTTTTGCTGAGCACCGGACATCGCGCTGGCGTTATGATGCAATTTATCATCGGAGAACCAAGCTCACTGTTCAATCGCTGTCCACAACCACAAAACTGGGGAAGCTGGGGAAAGGTCTGTGGTTAGTAACTTGGTACCGATCTTGGTTGGTGGAGTGACGAACATCTGACGATCTCCCCCTCTTCCCCGCACTCGCCCAGCCAACCTCTTCACAGTGCGCCGCGCCATCAATCCCGTTTCCGCATCTTTGAACCCCCAATCTCAGCTCTAGCTTGTCACCGGTGGTCTTGGATCGTGGCCACTGTGTACCTATATAAACCGTAATGACAGAAAGCTGCCTAGTTGGCACATGATCGACCACAACCACAGCAACACCTTCGTCTCCAATGCTCCTTAAAGGTTGGCAGGGACTGAACGGATGGTGAGTGTTTTGCTGGACTTTTCAAGATCAATGTTAAGCCCTAGCTGTGAAAAGTAACCTCGCACAATGCTCAGTGGCTGCATCGCGCTTGCGTCGAGCGACTTGTTCATGGTTATTGGCGAAATATTATGTAACGCGATCTACAGAAGAAACAAGGGATGGGATCGCCCTTAGTCTCTGGAGCAAGGAGTAAGGAGAGCTTGAGTGGTCGAGGAGAGCAGGAAAAGGCTAGAACGCAACCAGAGATGTTGAACGGTGAGAGAGCCAAAGAATACAGGTTTGTCCCATATGGGTGATTGCCCAACATGAAGGGGCTGGTGGTCTGGTAGAATGTATGCAAAAGCCATGGCTCTGAAGGATGGTTATCAACGATGACAGCCAAAAGAGTAAAGTTTTCGAGATCAAGCTATCTACATTTCTGCAAAAGTCACATGCTACTTTTCGCCTTTTATACTTATTCCGAAGCCGAGAAGACACAATGCATTATCGCTTCCACATCCGCTCAACTTTTCATGTTAGCTTTCGCTCAAAGAGGTTGAAGTAACTCCTGATGTTAGGCAGTGAGCAGCCAGATAAGTTTAGTCAACTTTAGCTTCATGAATATACAGTTGCTAAATGATAGAATCTGCTTCTTGGTTTAAGCCAAAGAAGAGGAAGGGGAGGGGGGGAGAGGGGGGGTTCAGAGTCGATGGCAGAGAGCAACTCATTCTGAAATCGGGCCGTTTTAGGCGCAAGTTCTAGTACCTGCTAAGTCTGTGTGCTTTCCCGGGATCTTGGCTATTAGATCATGGCAAAAAGTGTAAGGGTTGATCAGATGAAGCCCGGTAGAGTGGGGGATGCTGTACGTTGAAAGCCCAACGGCCCGACGTGCAGCTCCTCCCGCGCATCTTGGGGGTCATAAATGGAGAGATATCACCAAAAAAAGGCAAGGACAAGTGAAAATTTGTTATAATTGTGCTTTATGCTGTAACTTAAGGCCCGAGAGCTTGTCTCGGCCTGATCAACGGTTAGAGCGCCCAGCAGTAGGAACACAACAGGATATGCTGATATCTGGCCTCTTCTGGTTGGACAGAAAGTTGGGAGTGAGCAGAGAAGACTCAAGTGCTTGTAGAACAGGTTCGATGGCAGCTTTCCTTGGGGGTCTTTGAGTTCGGTCTCGGTTGTGTGGTATTATTGATCGTTTCGGTTCGTTTGCGAGTAGATACCGTAGATTACTGGCAGCTCTAGCCAGGATCGGTGTTTTCTCAAAACATGGTATTGGAGAAATAAACTTATTTAATCAAAGAGGCTTGAAGTTGAGGGATCAATACTCCAGGAAATGAGCCGTTCTACTGAGATGTTCCATGCTAATCATTGGCCTTTTGAGATTAAATATCAACATGGGAGTGTTCAGTCAGCAAACCTCTAATGATGGCTTAACAACTAATCGCTTCCACTGATGCCGACTAGCCCGTGATAGGTGCGGCATGATCAGGTCGCCTCTCCTCCGATCTCAACTGCATTTGCATCCTCACCACATATGACTATACGGCGAATGTTAGACCGAGTGAAAGAGCACCGACAACTTCCAAGTTCGGGAAAGCATGCTTGTGGCCCGTTTGGAAAAGAAAAAAAATGGAGCAAAAACGGGGCCGGAGTCATGCTATGAGAGGGGGTTGAACGTAATATCCAAAGCAAAGGAATCGGCACTTGATTCCGGAACAAAGGAGGATATTGTGAATGCCAACAATAAGGCGGATACTTTATATTAATCTGAGTACCTGCCGAAGTGTGCTTCCGCCAGTCGTTGGCCAGGAAACCTGTCATGCGTCCATATCAGCCACAATTATCCTACAACTTGTGCCATATTATCCGCTAAATTGAAATTCTGGATCCGGGGTACAGAACCTGGGGAATGGTTAAACAAGACGCCGGCTCTTACGTCGCTCCCAACAAAGTCAAGCTATAATTTGAAGTGGGTTAGCGCCCGCAATTCCTGCGCCTGGAGCCACATCGTCTATCGCCTCCTGAGCACCTCGAAGATCGAACTGCCAGAAGAACAGCTAAACCATCAGTATGATCCTCCAGCCGGCATTTGGAATTGTCGCCCTGCTCGCCGCAGAAGCAGCGGCACACGGTGCAGTCACAAGTTATATCATTGCTGGGAAGAACTATCCTGGGTGAGTATGGAGAGCCTTTACTGTAAACCTTAGGCTAACCTGAGATCTATCTTAGATATCAAGGTTACTCCCCAGCAAATTCGCCAAATGTTATCCAATGGCAATGGCCCAGCTATGACCCCATTATGTCCTGCAGTGACCCTAAGCTGCGCTGCAATGGTGGTCGGGGAGCGACTCTTTGGGCCGAAGCAAATCCCGGTGACGAGGTTACTGCCATCTGGCAGCAATGGACACACAGTCAGGGTCCCATAATTGTCTGGATGTACAAGTGCCCTGGAGAGTTCAGCACTTGCGATGGTTCTGGTCCTGGGTGGTTCAAAATCGATGAAGCCGGGTTCAACGGAGATGGCAAGACAGTCTTCCTCGATACCGAGCGGCCGTCTGGTTGGGAGATTGCCAAGCTGGTTGGTGGAAACAAGGGCTGGACCAGCAAGATTCCTCGTACGACTCCTTTGCGCTTCAACTTTCGTGATCAAGGTGACTGACCGCTCAACCACACATTTAGAGGGCCTTGCACCGGGCAACTACCTCATTCGCCATGAGCTGATCGCCCTGCATCAGGCGAACGCTCCTCAATTCTACCCCGAGTGTGCCCAGATAAAGGTCCTTGGCTCAGGGACTGCCGAACCTCCTGCCTCATATAAGGTTTCCATCCCTGGCTACTGCAAGGACAGCGATCCCAACATTCGGGTAAGGATTTTGTCATCTTCGATTTGAGGCTATACAGGAAATCAGGAATTAACACATTAGTAGGTACCTATCAACGACCATTCGATTCCTCAGACCTACACTATTCCCGGCCCGCCGGTCTGGAATGGCGTTGGTAGCACTAAAAAAGCTCGGGATTTTACTGCTTAGGGGAGTGGTTTAAGCAAAGGGGGGGGGGTCGAATTTGGGACCAAGGGACCCGGATAACAGGGATTCATTTATAACTACTTCAAAGTTGTGCCAGTTGCAGCCTATAAAGCTGTGTACTTTTGGTACACCTTGCCGGAGGAGTCTTCGAATATATCACTCAACTTCCAAAACAAGGCTTCTCTTTGTGCGCTCATAAAGTTCCATGTGAAGTTGAGCGGATAGTCAGAGCAAAAACCAGACTAGGAAGATATGGTTCACTGAGCAATAGAATAGGTACAGCCCATATATCTAGCCAACCGTAAAAAGGTCCCGTTGTGTCGCAGGTGGTTTGCATCTGACCATTCTTTGGATACTGGTCATGTCATCTTTATCACTTCCATTCCCAACATATCAGCCCTTACCGGCGACACTACTATGAAAAGCATTGAATATCAGAGTGGGGCTTGAACGTTGCTCATAAGTTTCAATCATTGGATTTATGATGTTGATGCTTAAGAACAAGGGCAGTAATGGGTGCCTTTGTAGCTGGGTAACCAAGTGAAAGGTCCTCAGCTTCCTGGACGGTCATGGACTCATGGAATTACCCCTTATTTGTACTTTATCTAAACATTTCCAAGCTCCTTCTGCCTTTCAGACCCTACATAACCCAGATCATCCAGTTCACCTCCGGTCGGCACCGTGAACTAGTGTGCCTTGGATTTCATAATTTCTATTGGGAACATGAGGCTGATTGCCGAACCGGAGATTCTCAACAATTGGTCATGATTCTCTGGTTCCAGTCGAGGAAGCATTATCTGTCGACGCTCCATCATACAACCAGGAATCTGAATCATTCCAAGTGCAGCAACCATGACACATGGAGGGGATCTACAATCACAGTTACAGCTTCTTGGGAGAGTGGTTCAGAGTCTGGCTGGGGAGAATGATAACCTCCAGCAGGAAAATGAGCAACTGCTAAAGTACCTGGTCGAATTGGAATAACGGCACCAGTTCTATCTAGAAGCTGCTCACAAATTCAGGCATGAAGGAGAACAACTGAAGCACAACTTACAGCAACTGGAGGACCAGATCAAGTCCCAGAGCACTGTTAGACGCTTGTTAAATAGTTGATGATCAAGTGGAGTGACGGCAACAAAGCCAAGCGAAGACACATTGCAGACATTGCATGAAGAGTTGAGCGACCTTGGGGCTAAGCGGGCTGACCATGAGTGGCGACCATCCATTTCGGAAAGCACCAACGCCAATCCTAAGAAACACGTAGATCGGCTTGAAAACGAGCTACGCTCTCGAACTCGAGATTTTACCAAGGGGCTAGACAAGAATCAAGCAAGGATATGGTTCAGCTCCTGAAGCCCATACTCAGGAAAGCAAACTTGCCGCATCAAAAGCAGAACGTGGAACGTGATGATATCGGCATCGTGCGGATGACGACAGAATTTGATATGATATTCAGGACTTCCAGGGCCTGCTTCCATGTTTTCATCACGAGACTCAAGAAGCCTGACATGAGTCCACTAAGCATTATGTCCAAGTTCGATCCACAAACCATGAAACTGGTGAAAAGATGTTCGTTCTTAGATCCAAAGAAGCGTAGTGCTCCGGTTGATCTGGCCACATCACCTGGCATCCTCAAGACCACAAACTCCGATGGAACGGATTACCACCAGGAGCGTGTTCTAGTAAAACCTCAACCTCTCGGTGATCTACATGGCATCGTGGAGGTTTTCAATGCGCAGGAGTCCAAAACAAAGTCCGGAGACCGACCGCAGCGCTCGCGAACCAGGAGCATGAAGCAGAACACACAAAGTGATGACGATGTGGTTGATTTAATCTAGGTAAAGGACTTAGCACAATCCTAATAATCATGCTGATCTCTGTTTGGGACGACACTTGACAGAGTCCGGAGCTGGGTTTCCATGTGCGGACTCTCAATAAGGTGCGAGCAGCAGCAACAAGGTCTGGACTTGGGTAACAAGAATCGAGTACAAACATTATGAGGAGCTAACAGTCAAGCGCCTACACTGTTAGTATGAGCTGCTAATGTCATCGAGTGTATATCTTCCTGTCATTGATGTCCGTACCTCCCTGCACTTATGCTTGTCAGTCACGTTGTCCCTTCAATGTGTGTTAAGGGTACTGTACCTGAGCAAACCCCGTTGTCACAGCAACTGGGCTGAGCCCACAAAGATGGCCATGGAAACTCTGATGCTCGAGTGTCTGGGGAGCATTCGCTTTTATGAGCGTAAATTCTTAATCTACACGGTGAACCATAGTAATATATGTACATGTAATGTTTCAAGGCGTTGTGTTGAAGGAGTTTTTGGAAGGGTTGAAATTGCCAGCTCAAAGAGCGCCGATATAAGAGTCTATGTGTTTGCCTTTTGGCGGATCAAACCTCCGTCCACTGCCGGTCTGTTCCTGATCCATGACGCAATTTTTTGGAGCCCTCAAGGACGAATATGCAATGATATGTGATATCACTACGAATCTCTCCAATGAAGTCTGCCAGCTCCCTGGCTCTGGGGCCTGTGCGTGGATTTCTTGATCGGTTATTTATGATGCTTCACTTTGCCGAGGGATACGCTTGTCGCCTTTATATTGACTGACACTGCTGCATAATTTGGTCTCGTGTACAATGTCTCGCAACATATGCATCACTTCGGTTGAAGGACAGACCGGCTTCTTGATTGCCGAACTGCTCCTTACCGACGAAGAGTTCAAAAAGAAAGTTGACAGCGTGACAGGACTTGCCTTCGACCCGAACCATGCCAAGGCAAAGGAACTCGCTGGGTTAGGTGCAGTTATTGTCCCACATAAGCCTGGAAGGGAGCGCGAGGTGGTTGAGACGCTCAAGAAAACAGGCTGTGACACTATTTGCCTTGTACCTCCTGCAAGGGCAGACAAGTTCGACATTGCAGCTGAGCTAAGTAGCGCAGCGAAGAAGGCTGGTGTGAACAACATGCTGCTGATTAGTGCAGCTGGTTGCGACTATGCTGAGAGGGACAAGCAGCCGAGGCTGAGAGAGTTTATTGACCTAGAGACTCTGGTGTTGAGTTCAAAGGGAGAGGCAGACACTCCCTTGGGAAACTCGCCCTGTGTCATTAGGTGAGTAATATCCGACAGCTGGAGCATGCAAGCACCAGGTCTAATGGGTGGAAAGGGCTGGTTTTTATGCAGAGAATCTACTGCTTTACTCACAACAGGCCCAAAATGAGGGTTTATTTCCTTTACCAATTGGAGAAAGCCATAAGTTTGCGCCTGTTGCTCTTGGGGTAAGTGAAATACGGAAACGACACTCGGTCAGAGTGCTGATAGAAGCAGGACATTGCCCTTGTTGCAGCCTACGTACTCTCTGGAAAGGGCCCACATGGCTTCGATGATAAGCACCGAGGACAGATGATGGTCGTCACTGGACCGATGCTCTGCGCAGGAAAAGAGCTTGCTGAGGCTGCGAGCAAAGCACTCGGCCAAACGATGGAGTTCGAAAATATCTCCGAGTCAGTCACCCACCAACGCAACAGCAATCCATTTATGCTTACAAGTTGTCCAGGCGTGAGGCTAAGCGAATTCTGCGCAATCAGGCCGACATCGATGATTCGGAGAAAGAGTACATCCTCGAGTACTACAGCCTGGTACGTGAAGGGAAGACCAACTATATTGCGACAACGGCTTTTCATGACGTGACTGGTCAGCATCCTACTGAGCCGGATGAGTTCTTCCGTAACTACGCGGGAGAGCTTCGGCCGAAGAAAAAGTTGAGAAGTTCCTGAGTGTTCTCCTGTGTTGGCATCTAATTCTATCGAGGGTCACATCACCTGTCGTCTCTGAAGATAAACCAGAGAGACTGAGCATCGAATGAGACCCGCTGTTGTATGTTAGTCTCCAATGACACATGTCTTTTGAAGCCGAATAGGTGATTCTAGGCCTTCCCTGCACTTCCAAACCAATGCATGTACTGCTCCACAGCCTCTTGCATAGCCTTTGTTCCTGCCTCGATAACACTGGTCAAAGGTTTCTCTCTCATCTCCCCCTGAACTCTAGCGTAATGGTTGTTCATCCCTTTGTTGATGTTGATTTTGGTTACTCCTCTCACCATACACTCGCGGAAGGTCTTTTCATCAAACGGATCGCAGCCGTGCAGTACAAGCTGGACCTTGTCGCCAACTCTCTCATGTATTGCCTTCAACCTGTCATACTCAAGGCGAATTCCCCTCTGGCCATATGACCCATGTACATTTCCAAATGCAGGTGCGAGCATGTCGATTCCTGTCTTCACAAACTCCTCAGCCTCCTCAGGAGTCGTCAAAAATCCCTCCAGATCTGCCGTCTCAGGCACACCATCCTCCCCTCCCTCAATCCTCCCCGGCTCCGCTTCTGTGGCAATTCCCCGCTTATGGCAGTACTGCACCAGCTCAGCCGTCAGTCGCAGGTTCTCCTCGCGGTCGTAGTGGCTCATGTCACACATGATGCTGTCAAAGCCATCGGGAATGTCTGCAGCGCGCCTGACCATTTCTGGTGTCTGGCAATGGTCGAGATGCAAAGAAATGGGCACAGAGGCTGAGTGGGCCGCCGTAGCCGCTGCACGAACGAGCGCCTCGCCAGCGTACTGAATTGCCCAGGGAAAAAGAAGGATGATAGCAGGAGATCGGAGAGCTTCAGCAGCCTTTACAGTGGCTATGATACCCTCGATGTTGTAGCAGCAGATGGCTGGGACAGCATATCCTCCTTCCTTGGCCTTATTGAGGATGTCCATGGTTCGGTTTCCGTGTAACTTGGAGCGTGGCATGATGAGCTGTTGGTTGTGAAGGATGTGATAGGTTGTGGAGGGAGAAGAGAGCAGATGAAGAAAGCTGAGGTATATATTGTCAGATGCTGGCGTTTGCTCCTTCCTGCGCTGTCTTCCAAGAGCTTTTGTGGCCACGCTAAAGTATTAGGTAGGCCTAAACAACTCAGACAAAGGGTAGGGTTTTCGAGGCGTCTTCTAAAGCAAGAGTGTGGAGTGGCGGCTAGCGATGCAATAAGTTGAGCTACTTACATTCGGATCCGTAAGGATTAGATTCTCCTTAACGTTGTGCGAAGCCGCATGTGGTATGCTTCTACTTTTTGACAGGCGGGTGGAATAGCAGATCATGCATGAGATATTAGCCGAAAGATCGAAGTGGCTCAGTGGGGATATCAACCACCGTCATCATTGGTGGTTCAGGCCAGTGAAGGGACCAGGAACGAGCCGGCATGCATGTCATACAACCGGGAAGAGGGGTGTGTAGCATGGTGACTCAGTTTAACGGCTGCTGTGCAGATGTGGGTGGGAAAATGTTTCGACAGGTCTGGAAGAAAGTTGGTTAGTGACAGAGTTTTACACTGTCCTACATTGGGAAGAAACGGGAACAACGTCGAACTGTCCTTAAACAATGAAAGCCCCCGGTAGTAGCAACTATGCATTGGGGTTTTGCAAGACGATCCAATTCAATAAAGGAACATTGTCCACGACCATCGTTGCTCCTAGGTAGATCCCCCAGATATTGGACCAACAGTGAAGTAGGAACACACTGAATCAGCAGCAACGCTTCTGTTCTTGGTCCAAGTTTCTCTCGAAGACTATGGCAGAGGCAAAACCGTCGATAGCATTCATCGGCCTGGGAGCCATGGGCTTTGGCATGGCCTTGAACCTCGTCAAACGTGGATACCCAGTGACAGGCTACGACATTTGGCCCCCAGCCCTCGAGAGGTTTCGAGCCGCTGGAGGACACACAGCAAGTAGCCCTTCCCAGACCGTCGCCAACAAGCCTTTCTGCATCTGCATGGTTGCCACGGCAGAGCAGGCACAGTCTGTGCTGTTATCCGGACCGGACCCAGCAGTCCCTGCCATGCCCTATGGCGCAGTACTTATCTTGTCGTCAACGGTGTCCTGTGACTATGTTCGATCACTCGACCGGCAGCTCCATAGCCTTGGACGTGGCGATATCTTCCTCATTGATAGCCCCGTGTCGGGCGGGGCCGCCCGTGCCGCGGAAGGAACCTTATCCATCATGGCAGGGATGTCGGAAGAGGCATTGGACAAAGTGCGACCACTGCTGGCCGAGATGGCAGATCCGAAAAAACTCTATGTTGTCCAGGGAGGGGTGGGAGCTGGGAGCAACATGAAGATGGTACACCAAGTGTTGGCGGCTTGTCAAATCTTGGCGGCGAGCGAAGTCATGGGCTTTGCGGAGCGATTGGGGCTGGATCTGGTAACCACACAGAAAGCTGTGCTGCAATCGGACACGTGGAACTGGATGTTTGAACATCGAACTCCGAGGATGTTGACACATTTCCAACCCGTGGCAAGTGCAGTGAACATCATCACAAAGGACACGAGCATCATCACGGCCGAAGGAAGACGAAGAGGGTTTCTGACTCCGATGACGAGTGTGGCGGAACAGGTGTATTTCTGTGCCATTGGGAGAGGGTTTGGGCCAGATGATGACAGCAGCCTCATCCGGTTGTACACGGAATCAAAAGGAGCAGCGACTGTGAACTTAAGTGAGACAGAAGAGGAGAAGCTTGGACTGGTCATGGATTTGATGACGGGCATCCTTATCTGCTCAGTTGGGGAAGCCCTCGCGTTTGCTAGTGCGGTTGACTTGGACCTGGAACAGGTGTTTGACTTGTGTGTTAATGCTGCTGGAGCGAGCACGATTTTGGGAAAACTTGGGCCAAGCTTCATCGCAGCTCTTCGAGCGGGTGTGAACACAAACAGTTTGGTAGCAAAGGACAGTGAAGGGACAATCGGCGCAGTAGTCGAAAGGCTTCAAAGGGTTCTGGAAACGGCACAGCAGCTGAAGGTGCCGCTGTTTTTAGGCAGCCAGGCTTTCCATATCCTCCAGCGCGCATTGCGGGTTTCCTCGCCACGAGCTGCACTGTGTGCTGTGGTCAGCGCCTGGGTGGTGCAGTGATCAGGAGGTGGGAGTGAGGATTTACCGAGAAATGTCTTGTGTTGGCGATGTACTGGGCGTTCACATGTTCCAAGTTCCAAGCAACAGCACGGATACACTGTGGAGAATACGTACCGATATCAAAGGGAACGGAGGACATGAATAGCATTGGCGCGCTAAATTAACGGCAGACCTAGTCGTGTTTTGTTAGGATGAAGTTTGGTTGGTTTCATCACCGTTTCCTTCCAGGTCGATACTTGAGATGTTCTTGTCTCTAACCCCCAAACGGGCCCATGGATTGCGGGGTTGATCCGTTGCTATGGCCAAGGTTGTTGCGCGACCACAATGTGTCTGCCCGTTTGTTTTAAACAGGGGTTAGGGTTATAGACACTAGCTTACTACCAAGATTTCCTAAGCCCTGGTCCGTTGGGCGATTCGTCCAAAAAGGAGAGACCCGACTCATATCTCCGGTCTACACCGAAACTGTTGTTTACTTGTTTCCTCATTTCAAAAACTTGCTTAAAGACCGAAATATACCTGCTGTTTAGCATTAGTACTCGGAGAGACTTTCATTTGCCTCGATGCTTCAATTCATGATTGTTTACTCCAGGTTCATCGGGGCACTATTTCACCTGCTCCATCGGCTGCTCTTTTTGCCTTGAGTGCATCTCAAACCTCACTACTCAAAGTAGGCACTTTTGTCTAGCAAGATGGAAGCCACAACAAGCCGGCATTTCTTTTTACATGGAACTCCCGAGGTACTGAAATGGATGATAATATTCTCCGACACTAGCACATGCTCGTTCACTCTCACTGACTTGCATCCATCTAGGTTGACCTCCAAGAGAAAAAGAGTTGTCACTGGTGTCAGCTTCGCTCCTTTCCAACACACAATATCTACCCAATTACCATTGTGAATGAGGAGAACGATGACTTTCTTCCGTCAAATTTTCGATTCATTGACCGGCCCATGCTCGGGAAAGGCGTCGAGCCAACTGACGCATCATTTCGAGCAGGGTGTAACTGTGAGAGTGATGAGGATTGCATGTACACTACGTGTTATTGCCTCGATGAGGTTGTTTCCGACAGCGATTCTGACGGCGATGAAGCACACAAGGCTCCTACCACAAGTCAGAGGCGAAAGCGTATCGCCTATTATACAGATGGAGAAAATGCAGGCTTACTCAGGGACGAGTATCTTGACCCCGCAAACTTCGACCCAATATATGAGTGCCATGAGGGCTGCCGTTGCTCGAAAAACTGCCCGAACCGGGTAGTGGAACGGGGACGAACTCTTCCGCTCCAGATTTTTCGGACAAAAGACCGGGGATGGGGCGTTAGGTGCCCTATTGACATTAAAAAGGGGCAGTTCATCGATACCTATATCGGTGAAATTATTACAAGTGACGAAGCGAACCGACGGCGCAAAGAAACAGTGTCCAAGAAGAAGGATGTGTATCTCTTTGCTCTGGATAAGTTTTCAAATCCTGAGTCTCCCGATCCCCGGCTTCGAGGACCTCCCCTGGAGGTAGATGGCGAGTTCGTCAGTGGCCCAACAAGATTCATTAACCATAGTTGCACCCCTAACCTGAGAATCTTCGCCCGGGTCGGAGATCATGCTGATAAGCATATCCATGATCTGGCGTTTTTTGCACTTGAAGATATTCCAGCGGGAACAGAATTGACGTTTGATTATGTGAATGGGGTGGTGGAAAAGGAGGATAAGAAGCAAACAAAAAGGGAAAAGGATGTGATCGGCCAGGAAAATAAAGGAGTGATCGAGTGTCGCTGCGGCTCTGAAAACTGTCGGGGATGGATTTTCTAAGCGAATAATAGAGGTAGCAATAATGGCCTGAGATGCGAGCATAGCTGGGGTCGGATGCAGAACGTCGAACTGGGCTCTCTACGTCTTTTCATATCCGCAAATGGGCTGCAATGTTCTCTGAATGGTATCCAGCTTTTGCCATCAGGGTTGAATGGGTACCAATATCAAGACACAATATAATTAATATCTAACCTCCCATAGTAATTAGTCCGTATGTGCCCAAGGGAAACATCCCCAAGCCTGTGTTATCACTTGTGCCCCAGATTTTCATTGTGGGGGTGCGGCTTCTGATTAGTCCGTGCGCGATGGAGATAGCCAAGAGAAGCACGCGCAGGAACAGGGGGGTTGTCGAACCACCATTCATCGTGGTGGGGTTTGCCTTGGGTTAGCCGGCCTGACCTGGAACCTGAGCTCGAGAGCAAAGAACACTCTCATCAGCTATCGGTCTGTCCACCCACCCTTTGCAAGCATCGCAGCTTTTTTGAGTTTACCTGCCGTGCTACGGCGGGGAGGCCTGATCACTCGCTGATACCGTGGACCTGAGCAAAACACTAATTTTGACAGCACCGATTTTCTTTCAACCTGCCCTCATCTCTGCCCACTTATTCTTCTCACGTGCCACCAATTTTGGGCGGAGACAGTCTCAGTGGTTAGGAGGATCGAGATACGACCTGAGGTCCTGAGTAGTCGACCCTCGACTATAATCACAAGCTTGATAAGTCTTTTCGCTACCGCCAGCTTTCCCATTCGCTCTTAAAGGCGCTTCGTTTGGTTGCCGCCATGAATTAGTTGTCCAGGCGCTTCAATCGAGCGACCCGTCGGGTGCGACGTCGACATCAATCTCCACATCAACCTCGCGACTCTTCTGCTCCGAGAACAATGGTATGTATTACCAGCCAACCTTGACCGATTTCCCCTTCGCTCTTTTTGTGTTATCTCTTTCACCGCTTTTTGTCCGTTTGTTTCGCGACTCTCACACTTGCCATTGTGCATTACGCATTGTTTCGCGGCGATATCAGTTACCACTCATCTTTAATATGCTGACTCCTCCTTAGGGTTGTTGCCTTTCCCGAGAAGGGGACGCTCATTCACCTTACTCCGGCGGCGATGCGACCGGGTCATCCCGCGCAATCAATGAAGAGGCTCAGGCAGCAGGCAGCTCTGGCTCCAATACTGGCTACGATGACTCGTCTTCGCGTCGCCGCCGCAGATACAGCCACCAGCCGCTAGCGCAGCATATTAACAAGCCCCTTCGTCGCCATGATTGGACCAGCCATGACCGCCTTTGGACTCCCGCTGCTCTGCGTCGGGAGAGAATTGAGTTCTTTGACACACGTGTCTCGGGCAGGCAGGAAATTTGGCAAACTATCCACGCCGCCCTGGAAGTCCTCTGGGCCGCTGATGAGGTTGTGCGCAAGGGCCAGAGTCAAAGACTGAGCGAGGACGGCGGCCCAAGCGAAGATGATCCGGCGACAGCCTTGATGACAGCGCAGAGCATTCTGGATGCTGCCGAAATTACTCTGCCGACCGGAGATCTCCATGATGGTGCCTACGATGCCTTTGGCAATTTCTATCAGCTTCCCCGCCATATTATCTCCGATCCTACAAACTTGGTTTGGAGACCTGGGATGACAGAGGATGATGACCTCGAAGATACCAAGGCTGATTTGTCCGGTGGTGAAACTTGCGAAGAGAGAGAAGATGCCGATGAGGCTGAGCGGCGCCGGGTGGAGAAGGGCAAGGCTGTTATCGATATCCGGGACCAAATTACTCTCAAAGCAAGGCTGAGCGATACTTCCCAAGATGTTGTCGTGTTTGCGGACAAGAAGGACACTGTCCGCCGTATTGCAAGGCTCATTGCCGAAGAGGCGCAGGTAAGAACTGATCACATTGACATAGATGGACGCAGCCGGCTGACTGTTTGTCTCAAGCTCCCTTCTAACAAGAAGATCCGAATTGCTTATATGGGGAAAATTCTCCAGGAAAACTCTCCTCTGGAGGCACAGGGTTGGAAGCAAGGGCACGTCGTTAACGCACTGGTGTTTGACCGTTAGGGCGGCTTCACATCATCGGCGAAAATGATGGCTTCTGACTCTCGCCACTTCGTTCATCGACGTGGAATTCACGATATCGTTGGCATCTTTTCGGATGTCGGCGACGATACGCCTTTGTTGGGAACTAGTCCTGCCAGGACACACCGGAGAATCCGGCTCCTCTCTACTCTTAGAATCTTCCGCGGCCATTCGCATGCCGACAATGTACCGTTTCAGCAAGACGGCTTGAACGAAAACGCAGGCTATCCACACCTGAGGCGGGTTGGCAATCGTCTGGTTTCGATGCTTTGTGGGCCTAACATAAACGTCCCCCAGCAGCCTCGTACAGGAGGTGATTACGGACAGTTGGCTACCCCTAACGAATGGGCCGCGTACAACATTCAACATGCGATGTTTTTAGCCAGCCTATGCGTGTAATTCTCTTTCCCCGAGCACCCCAACGCAGGGAATCTCTGCCATCGAGCGGCTCTTCTGGTCATCGACCGCTCTTCAATCCCCTTGATGAAAGCTTGCAAGGGAGGACTCGCGGCTTTTTACTGGCTCAGCGTTCCGATGAATTGCAGCGCAGCTCAGCTCAGATTTCTTTGTGCAGTTCTCAGCATACCCCATTTATTATTGACGAAGGTCTCTCTCACATCAACTACGGTTTACGGTCACGATTTCTTGCATCTTGGGCGCTTTTTCGGGGTTTCGGCGTTATGATCGGCGGCAGGCTTGCGTTCACGAATCTATTCCACATGTGTTCCGGTTGCTTTTGCTTCAGGACCGAAGTATTCTCATGGATGCTCCCTGCTTTCCTTATTCCTACGAGAGAAATATCATGACCTCGCTGTTTTGAGACACCGAAGATGGGAAGCCATCGGGGAGTTTGGCTAAGTACGCTTCTTAGGGAGATCGTGGAATACTTGATGTCTCCACATACATAGCGTCGCTCCGCAAGAAGCCTACGGTCGGTTTTCTGCGAAGAGCACAGAGTAATACGAATACCCATAGTGTTGATCCCCCCTATTTATTTGCAGCTTTCCATAATACTCTCATCAGTGATTGTTGAATTGTTTTTGATGCCTATTACGAGAAATAACATCAACTTTAACCAATGCAGGTAGTAGGTCTGTAGATCTTGGACCAGCCTGTGGTTTCCATGCCTCCAATCGACACCAGACCAGTGTTAACCATCAGTTCACAATAACCAATTCCAAGGTTTGCAAAAAAAGCCACCGCTCTCTATGACCTACCTCTATTGCGAAGTTTATGAGGTTTTATCCACTGTTGAGTCGCCATCCTGGCAAGCCCTTCGGGTGCTGCGCAGAAACACACCATGGACCAACCCTAACCATAAGAAAACAAAGTCATTAAGAAATCGGTGTGCCTCTAACATTTTGTCTTGCACATTCACAACAAGAACAGAAACGGATATCACAAATTGCTTGCTCCTGCTGTCGCCGGCACCTTCACTACTAAGGACCCCGTCCTTAACGCCTAGACTCTGCGTTCGTGCATCTTCGTCTTGCCCCGTCTCACGGTTCATCTGCATCCAGGCGCTCTTAAGCAGCCGAACCGATTTTGTTCAAGCCCTTGAGAGAGCCCAGGCTGAGCGCCAAGCCCTGTGACCGGCTGCGTATCCTGAGAAAGCCAGTAATCGGGCCATCCTCACCCTCCTTTTCAATACTAAGATTCGCAAGAGCGTCCTCGCCTGTTACGGAGCTTGGTCAGTCCCTATTATCTCGAACTGGCAACAAACGACTGGTGAAGTACATACCGAAGACACTCCTGGCGTACAAGTTTGCGCTCAGGAACTGGCAATCGCCCTTGAGGCTTGCCTCTGGGGTCAGGCAGTTCATGTTGGTGCAGGCCATGAGCTGGTCGAGGAACTCGCGCAGAGACTTGGCCTTGGAGTTGATATTGACCTTGTTCTCCCACTCAAATTCAGTCCACATTGTGCGGAACTGCGTTTCTGTGCACGTCGCGGGCTGGATGTAGTCCATAATGTCAACGTGCAAGTCGTTGAGGATAACGACATGCGTGTCGGTGGAGTGCGCACCCTCGTAGACAACATTGCCGAAAATGACACCAGTATCAGTCGACGACACCTTGATGGTGCACTGCACGTTGTGGAAGTCGTGTGGCCCGAGAGATTGGCTGGTCGGACGTTCGACTACCTTGAGGTCGCCGAGGGTGGCGAACTCCACTGTAAGGTTTTGAAGTGTGTCCATTGTCTGGTTGACGAGCAAAACATCGAGAATGATGTCAAACTGGTGAACCTTGACATAGGCCTCGGCGTAGACAGGGTCCGAGAAGCCAGTGAGTTGGACAACCCGGCTGAGCTTGCTCGAGAGATCCTCGGAGGTACTACTATCGCCGCCAGTTGCCTTTTCGAGGTCAACCTCGAAGGGATCCACACCATCGACTGCGTTCTTCTTGGACAGTTGGCGAATGGGAACCACGTCGTCAACTTGAACAGCAGTCTTGGCCTTTTCATATGCTTCCTTGGCGGCGCGCTTCTTTTCCTCAACCTGGACCATGGCCCGGAATGCCTTCTTTGTATCCTCAAGATACACCTGCTCCAGTTGCTTGTGGTCCTGGAATTCAGCCAGAGAGCGTACACAGCTCATGATACGGTCGACAGAGTCCTCATCAATCGGGGCCTTAACAAACTGAGACTGGCCAACACGAATGATGGAGATCATGATAAGCATGGCCTCCGCCCGGAGGGCATTCGTGCGAGCAGCTTCGGAAGAAATCTCAGCATGGCGCATGACCAGCTTCGTGAGGGTCGATGCGAGCACGGTAGCAAGGTAGTAGTCGCCATCCAAAATGAGCTGCCGAAGAGGAGGCTTCTGAGAAGCTTTGACAGCTTCCAACCTAGCTTGAGCCGCAGCCTGGCTCGTGAGAGCAGTTTCGGTCGCATAAGTGCCATCTGCCAGAACCTTGCGTGAGCCAGCAGGAGCGGGCTTAGAATGGCCATTAACCTGCTGCTCCTGCTCCTTGTTCTCCTCCTCATTTTCCATATTCTCAAGGAGTCGTTGCTCAGATGCCAAGATTGGGATCTCTCCCAAGCTTGCCCGAATGCCCTTCCAAGCCTCCTTGATGTCCTTCTCCTCGAGGGCATACTCGCCAATAGTCCAGAGTATGCCACGATACACTTTACCAGCGCGAACTTCCTTAAGGGTATCAACCAATCTTTGGACGATGCTCGGCCGCAGATTGGGAAATCTCTCAACGACCTCCTTGGCAAAGTTGATAACATCGACAGCAGAGGCGTTGTTGAAATCGGCGATGAAGTCCATCAACAGATCCACCACGCTTGCCGCGACTTCGGAGAACTTGACTGCGCACTGGTGGATGGAATGGATCAAAAGTTGGCGGTACTCGCTATTCTTCTCGTACTCCTGCTCAACCGTTTTCGAGAGCTCCTTCTTCAGGAGCAGAACAACCTCTTCCACATTTTTGCTCGACACCATCTCCAGCGCAATCTCGAGCGCCTTCCGACGGACGTCAATATCTGGGCTAGAAAGAACGCGCAGGATCTCCATGATCAGGTCATCCAGAATACCTTCGTTCTTCTGCCGGAGCTGATCGACACGATCAAGCACGATCAGCTTAACATTGTTGTCTGCCTCCTTGATAGCAAGCTCGATAAACTTGCCAGCTGCAGCCTTTACAGCCACGGGGTTGTTGGTAAGCGCCGTCAGAGATGACGCGGCTTCGTAAACCACTGTGGAAGTGTTTGCCTCAAGAAGATCAAAAATAAGACGCAGATAGCGGGGCTTGTTTTGAGGATTATGAAGGGCATCTTTCCTGATGAACTCGATCTCGACGAGCTGTAGGAGTTCTTCAGCATTGGGAATGCCCTCGAAGACGGTGCCCAGGTAGGACAGTGCTTTGTCATGGCTGATGCTTGAGAGAGCGGCGAAGCCATTTCTCTTGCAGGTTGGGTCACTCTCGCCCTCAAGGAATGTGGCAATGAGGTCGGCAGCGTCGGGAATGAGAGAAGGCGCGTGTTGATAGATAGAAGCGACAGCGAACACGGCGTTCTTCCGCACATAAGCATGCCGGTGTTCCAGACAGGCGCGCACAGAAGAAAGAAGAGGCTCGAGTAGTTCGGGCTCGCGAAGCTTGCAGAGGAAGCGCAACGTATTGCCCCTGATGTACTCATTGGGATGTTGCAGGTCGTTCCGGATGCCGTTGCTGGCCGCGCAATCACATCAGCGACCATGCTTCTCGCTTCCAGTGACCCAAGGAGCAATAACTTACCATACTAAGATGAACTCCTGCTTCAACTTCCCTTGAGAGTCAAGTTTGGGACAAATTTCATAGTAGAAGTATAGGAGCTTCTTCAAGGGCTTGGACTTGGATGGCATCACAAAGCGGATAATGTGCATAAGCAGACCAGGCAGGGGGTCGCCGTTGAGCATGATGGTCAAGATGCGCTTCATGGTTTCAATCTTGGTCTCGTCGTTGCCCTTCTCGAGCTGAGTCTTCAGCTCCTGGAGGGTCGGAGTCCCCTCCGTTGCGCTGTCCTTGACCAGCGTGTATGCATTGTCGAGGAACGACATGGCGGGCAGCAAGTGGGCAGCAAGGTGGCTGCGAATACAGTCGATGTAAAAGCGTATCGAGCAGGACTGAAGGAAGGTTCAGGGTGATGTAACGGAGGTCGAATTGGGCGAAATAGCTGGTGCTCCTGTAGTGAAACTCTCCCCGTGGGGCCTAACCTCTGGACTCAGGCGCCCCCTATTGGGATGGGTTCGCAGGGCTCGATCGGCGGGAACGGAGGGATTCGAGTGGATGGAAACTTGAATGGTGGCCGCTGCGACTGTGGGAGAGCGGAACATCACCTGTGTGAAGCGGCGTGTAAGGCTTGGTCGTTCGTGATCAGAACGTCGGAAGCGACCCCTGTTGCGGTCTGTCAACACTCAACCAGCAGTCGTCGAGTCCTCGGGTGTGCTTGGGAGATGTGGTATTCCTGGCCTTTGCGGCCTTGCTTGCCAGCTGGCAATCAGTGACAAAATCACGTGTCAAATCGGATCCGTCCAAGACCCCTTGGCTGGTGGAGGGCCCCAGACGAACTTGGTGGGGTTTTCCCCCGCCGCGCCAAGCTTCTGGCCTTGGCTCAGCACTCCAAAGTCGGTGCTGCAACTTTGAGCCGCGAGGGTTCCCAATCATTATCCAGGCTCCAAACTTCGGACTATCGCCAGCCTCAACCACACTTGCCGCTGTCATGTCGACTCTGAACGAACCTTTTTACCTGCGCTACTAGTATGTATATTCATGATGTTTTTGCGCTGTTCAGGGCTAACAGATATCCAGCTCGGGCCATCAAGGCCGCTTCGGACATGAGTTTCTTGGTGTGTTAATGCTGCGTCCCTTGACATGTCCCAGAACATGCTGACCTAACCTTCATGTCCGCGCATTAAGAGTTCGACTTTCGTGTCGTTGGGGATGGCAGAAGCGCAACAGCCCGCTATGCGAACAACTCAAATTACCGGAATGACAGCTTGATCCGGAAAGAGAGTATGGGACATGCTCAAGCTCCTCCAACACAAGCATAGTCTGAGCCAAAGCCCCCGATTCGTGGACTAATACGTAATCCTGCTGTGTGTAGTGTGTGTTAGCTCGATTGTTATCGAAGAAATCAAGCGCATTGTGCGGGAAAGCGAAATCATGAAGTACGGTGGCTGCCAAAAGCCATTCCCTTGTCCAGATGCTAACTCTGTCCAGGGAAGATGACGCAAAATGGCCAACGAAGAACAAAGATGGCAGGCAAGAACTCGAAATTCGGCTGGGAAATGAACATATATCGTTTGAGGTCAGTTAAGAACGATGACAGTTCTAATCGCTCTAGCTTTCTATAAGCAATGTAATTGACACTCAGCAGACCGCCAAAATTGGGTCTATCAACGATGTGACCGAATCAGCTGATCCAGAAGGCCTACGGGTGTTTTACTATCTTGTGCAGGACCTCAAGGCACTAGTGTTCAGCCTTATTTCTCTGCACTTCAAGATCAAGCCGATCTGAGCGAGCGATGGCTATTGTTTGCAAGTGGAAAGACCAGCCAACAGCGCTTTGGCATCGAACAAAGCAGCCTCTTGCTTTTAACAGTGGTCAACGTCTGGGGCACTTGGGACTTGGTCGATTTGCGAAGGATGGCGTACGGCATAGGTGCACTTTCGCAAAGGAGCCTGGTGTGGTTGGGCTTGGGCTCAGAGTTGACAAGTTTGTTGGTGTTTGGGCACAGCGGAATGGAAAAAGATTGGATGGGGGAGGGGCTGTTGCATCTGCACGATGCACGTTTAGCAGCTTTCTGGCCTTCATGGGTCGACATTACCATGGGTTTCGTACGCTCGCAGAACCATCACCTTGGTTCATGACCGAACGCTTCAACCAGAGCTAGGCCAAACACTGTTTGCCACCTTGATTCTCCACCTCTGAGGCTTCTGGAGTGTGCAACTGCGTTGGTCCAGATCTCGCTCGACAGCTCACTTCCGCAGCCGGGGATCTGATTTGTTGTTTTCCCAATTACGTGGATGAACTTACCATGTGGTTTGTGGCGTAACTTCGATCCTTATGGTTCATTATAGTTGTTTCCTGCCGGCCAAACCCCAAAAAGGTGAAACAGTACGTATCTGTCAAGCAATCAAAAGCGCTGTTCAAAGGTGCTTAACCTGTCACATGGAAATATTGACCATGCCTTGTAACAGTGGGCGCCAAGTCCCCACAGTAGTGCCTTTGTGGGCTGCAGCCGAGAGCTGTCCAGCAGCCGCTCTGCCGCAGCAGGTGGAGGCCCCTGTCATTGAGCAGAAGGGAGCGATGTGTTGGCCAACCCACATGGTAGCCGAACTCCCAAAGCCGGATGCCGCACTACTTCGTTTGTGGTGGTTCTTTGATGCCAGATCGTCATCCATTGCCTTAATACAGTGTGGTACTGTGTTTTCCAGCAAGCCTGTATTTTTACCCTTTTCGCTTCAGCCTTCGCCCCTGGTTTTACTTAGGACTTGGGCCCAGTAAAGGGACTTACTCCAGGTATTCAAGCAACGTCGTTCCCACGTGCTGGCAATCTGACCCTGTTGATGATCATACCAGCACTCTGGACGGCCCAACCGCCCGCGTTGCTCCCCACGAAAGCGCCCACACAGCGCTCGATCCGGTCACTTGCTGCTGCACTGCTGCCACCTTGGCCCAGCTCGAAACTCTGGGCGCTTGGCTGCAGTCCCACCCAAACGCCACGACCATCCCCCGAAACTCCTCCGCTAACCCCCGTCCTCGTTTTTGGGCCTGAACCTCCGCTTTCTAGTCTCCTGTCGCGTCCATCGCACGGCGTTTGTCTTCACCTGAATCACACTTGTCCTCGACCATTCCTTTGATCAGTCCCTGCTTCTCTGGCGACCCTCGAGGTCAGTCTGATCGAGCCACTTCCACATTCCAGGTGATCAAACCCGTGGTGGACTTCCCTTTCCATCAAGGTGTCCCCACCACCACTGCTGGCCGGTCTTTATCGATAAACCGCAACTTGCTGCCGACCGCCGATACCGTTATATACGGCATTCGCATCTCAGCACCAGTTCCGTTCGCCATGCCTAGGCCATCATCCAACGTCTCCGATACTCAGTCACCGCGCCTCTTTCCATCAACATGCCCCGAGTCTGAAGAATACCAACGATCGGAAGTTTCATCTCACACAGAGTTCCAGGGTGCGCTGTCGCCCGAATCGCTGTCAGACTGGCAGCCCCACGCCGCGTCACAAGATCTGGGCGGTGATGGCCCATCATCACCATTGCACACAATGTCGCCCGGTCCACAATCCGAGGGTGTTCGCGATGTCGAGATGGGTAATGACGGGGAACGGTTGCCGTCGCCCATGCGAGATGAGATGGATGAGTCGCACAAACGGACAGACTCAAATGAAGCAGCGCTTACCATGCGCGCTCGCTCCAGCAGGTCCTTGGGCAACGTTCGCGCCTGCGATACAAACATTCGACCGGTAAAAACTAAGTCGTCTGGCGAACCCCCAGGGACAAGCAAGCAGGCCTCCGATGCTCTGCCGCGTTCTGACAGTAAGATCCACAATACTGATATGTGGGATATGGGAAGGGGTCCTCGATGGGTTGAAGATAGCGGGTTGGCTGGCTTGGCCCACGAGTATTCACATATGCGACTGGTCCTACCAAACCCGTCCTGCTATCTGCGTCCCGGTACGAGGTTTGTTGGAACCCAACAATCAAAGCGCCAAAAGTACGCGGTTGAAGTTGAGTTCAAGCATATAGATATTCGGGAGTCCTTTTTGTGCGGTTACCTTCGTATCCAAGGTTCGTATCATTTTGGTCGCCCTATTGTCCGACCACGTCGCGCATGCTGACCCAAATCACTTTCCATAGGGCTCACATCTGAGGACTCTACGTTGATAACGTACTTTGAAGGAGAGATTATTGGCACCAAGTATGGTTTCATCACAGAGCAGCCTGCATGGGGCGCAACGCCCCAGATCGATGTCTCTCATTGGGAGAAGTTCTCGCCTTTTGAGCCGTACAAGCCGTATGTGCGCAAAGGTCAGGTGTACCTCAAAGACGCAATGCAGAGAGAATACATCTTCATGAGATGGAAGGAACATTTCCTCGTCCCAGATCATCGTGTGAAGATGATCAGTGGAGCGAGTTTTGAAGGATTCTACTATATTTGCTTCAACCAAATTGAGGGCGATGTCAAGGGCATTTACTACCACAGCCGGAGCGAGGAGTAAGTTTAAGTTGTCTATTTATCACAATCAATCAGCTAACTTACCCGGCGCACAGTTTCCAGCAGTTGGAGTTGAAATGCATCCAAAATCGAGGACTATTTGCCTCATACGAGTTCAGGTGAATCTCTGGGCATCAAGCCAGAGACCCTTCCAACTGGTCCCTTTGGGACTACTCCCATCAACTAGCGCTGGATGGGCTTGTGTGGGCTTCGATCCGACTATCAGCCATAGATTCGACTTTGTTTTTGCATTTTCTTGCGTTTTGATACGACATCAGCGATGCGTTTATTTTTGGGATGATAATGATCAGCAAACAGAGTTGGAGTATGACACCACAATATCATTATACATATACTGCGTGAAAGAGAAGGCCGGTGAGCCTATGGATACTCCTGGAAGGCGAGGGGTAGCTTCGATCGGTCAGAGAATACATAAACAGCACGAAATGTCGGTCGGTTTGGCATGTTTTTCGAATCCTCATCTTCATTGTACATTGTTTAAAGGGTACCAAAGACACATCAGCTCACCTTCGCGCCGCGCATCTCCCTTCACGACTCGAATTTAGTGAAGTAAGCCTTACGGAACGGGTTTAGCTCGTCAGCCGTTTTCCCAACCTCTATTCTCCGCTGCCGTGCCTTCATTGCCTCGGGATCGACTTCTCGGTCGGGGATGCGGCGGTATGTGATTAGTCTCCGAGACCCTGTTTCATGTCATCAGAAATCGTTGACCCTGACGTAAAGCTAGGCCTTTGGGTAAAACATACATTTGTTGAACGTTTGCGTGCAGACTGAGACAACCTCGAGGTAGGGGTGTGTTGGCACGGGAATTTCTTGATTCTCGTCATTGGCTGTCGGCATCCAAAACGACAACCGCCCATTGTCGACAAGAGTTTGAGCTGCGAACTGCAGTATGTCATCCAACATGTTGAAGAAGCTATAAGGCTTCTTAGGAGGAATAAAGTCCGGATTCCTGCGCAGCATAACTCTGTTAGCTGAGAAGCACAAACTTCTGGAATGCGCCAAATCACCCACTTATACATCTCCCTCCCCTTCTTTTCGACCCAAGGGCTCTTTTCCGGGTCTCTCACTCCCAGCACGCGCAACCCTTCCCGTACACCATAGGGCGGATCGCAAACAATTCCATCGAACAACCTCCCTGTGACACCATCACCATCATACCGCAGTTCAGTTCTGCGGATTGGCGAATTCGTCAGATCTGCCGTAAACATCCCTCCCAAGCCAGCCAACAGACCGTATTGCTCAAAGTTTGCCTTGAGAGTACGCTTCTTCTCGTCACCCCGGATGCTCCGCCCGTCGATGTCGCTTCCGAATGTCAGAGCACCAAACTGTGCGCATGCGATCGGGAAACTGCCCGTCCCCACAAATGGGTCATACATGATTTTTCCAGGGGCTGCCAGCGCCATGTTGGCCGTCACTAGGGCCAATTCGGCATCCATTGAAGTCGTGCTGATGTACCGACGTTTCTTGAGATCCAACTTCTTAGGAAGGTCCCGAGCGCCATTGGCTAGGCGCCTGCCGAAGTAATAGTGCTTTGGGTCCGGGATACCCAAAAGGGTGGCATTATAGGGCCAGTCCTCATGTAGCACGAACTCTTCGTCGGCGCCACGCATACGGATGGGGCCTTCAAAGCCTAGATAAGCGAAAGAATTGATGATGCGGACCTTGTCCTCAGCCGAGCGAGACCCTTGGTAAGAATCGATGGTGAACTTGAAGGAGCATGTCTTGTAGAGCGACCACAGGTGTTGAGTTGATGTCTTCACAGCTTTGTGAACTGTATTGAGATCCGGTCCGTGGCCCCAAAGCTCATGGATCGACATGACCAGTATGGAGCGCCGGACGAGACGCCGTGCTGCATCTTCTGATGGGAGTTGAACGATACAAAAGGGCGACTGTAGGAAAATAGAGACCGGTTAGATGGACGCTGTAGTGTGTGGTCGTGCCGCAACAACGGTTCCTCGTATGACTTTGGTTCAGGGGGCGGGGTAATCTTATGGATTGGAAAGGCAGAGAAGGTGCCATGCTAGCATTTCTTGGTATACCTAACCGGGAAAAAAAAACTCACTTCAAGACTATATGAGATGATTTTCAAATCCACCCTTTCAATGACGGCCAATGCCTGAATCTCAGGGAGTCGAAAGGTTTCATGGGATTGAGAGAAACGGATGAGGAAGTCCATATTAGAAAAAGGTCGGGTTTGGGGAAGAGCGTACGAGTCCGGACAATATCGAAAATATTGTTTTCTTTTCTGTAGTAAAGTGTGAAATGTAAGATAGATCCTTACTCCACACAAATATCTGTCGCACTAAAAGTCTTGCAAACGTAGCTTGAGGATATCTGGGAAGATGGTTTTGTCGCTGGACTAGACTCACACAAACATAACCCACACAGCACTGAGTTTTGTAACTCCTGCTAGACACAACCTCAGTGGGTTGGTACCGACGGCCGGTGTGCCTTTAGTGCATCAGTTACCGGTCTAGCCAATCAGAACAGCTATTGTAGATTATAGCTTACACCCGGGCGTTGCTTTATACTTCTCTCCAACTTTTCAAGCTTGGGGCATCTTGAACATGTCACCACCGCTTGCAACCAGTTTAAATCTACCATAAATCAACACAACCAAGTCTTGCGTGCTATAACTGGTAAAATGCTCTCCTTCAACCCCCCAGCAGTCTACCAAACAACCAAGTGTTACGTAACCCACGGGGTTATGGGCCATCTCGATCCAGCTCAGCCACCAATGAAGAGCAAACCCTGGATATCACTGGCCAGCCAAGATTTTATTCGTAGGGTGGGTGTCTCTTTGTCACTCATAAGGTGGCTCCCTTTGGTCTATCCTGTGCTGATATGGTCCAGGTTGACTTGGTGGTTCCTCAGAATGTCTTCTCTGACGTCGTCTGGGATAAGCTGGTCAAAGACCGGCCAGCCCCAGACTTCAAAAGGGTCATTATGTCCCTTCACGATGTCTTAACGGGAGACTTTTTCTCTGGCTACATCAAATCAGGTATGCGAAGGAAAGACACTTGCCCCAACATACTGCTAACATCGCCAACAGGCAATGCGCTAATGCTCTCCGAGGGTCGAAGAGGTATCGACAATGTCTTCTATGTGCAGAGTGGCCAATTGACCATGCTCCTGGACAAGGAGCACTACGAGCGGGCAGGGCTGGTCGGCAAGCCTCATGGCGCCAAAGGAAAGCGTGGTCTGAAGCCTCGTTGGGGTATATAAACCATCCTCGTGTTATCCAGTTGACGGCTTTACTAACCCTTTAGTTGTCGAGTTCGACCTTACAAGCCCCTCAATGATACCTGGGAAGAAGGGGTTTGACCGATTGATCTATGCGACAAAAAATGTCTTCTCTACGCCAGTAACATGGCTCGTTTGCAATCTATCATCGGGTATGTGGCCATCCCTCGGCAAAAGCAACATATTCCCATAAGCTAATGTGAGCCACAGCCCCCAGTCCCGACCCTCTTTCGCCTTATCTCCCCGTTACTTACACGGCCGAGCCCAGCGTCGTGGACAATGGCCAGATTAATATCCCTAACTTCTCACCACCAGTTGAATCAAAAGAGGATTTCAAAGACTTTTCCACTGAGATATATGAGTGGCTATCTCTCGTACGACTCCAGAGTCCTCGAGTCCAGCGTGGCGACCAAATTGACCCATATCTTTCCCGATACCGGTTACCTGAGGGCTCTGAGCCCAACAACCTCTGCACTATCACTTGGCAGGGCTTCATTTCACCGGCTTGGTGCCGAAAAACTCTCCTAGATATCGTTGACACTCTCCCACCCAAAGGTTGGTTTGCATTCAGCACAACCACCTTCTCTAAAGGTCTTGTCGGGGATAATACCGAGTGTACCATCCTCCGACTTCCCAACTCGTCTGGCGAATATCTCATGTGGGAGGTTGAGGCACATGAGTAACGGCCGGGTCGAAGCAAAACAATGACTGAATCAGTTGTTCAGTCTTGTCTCGGCCGGACATTTCGCTCGTCTGCAAATTGACCGCGAATTGCCTCCTCTACCAAACGCCGCAGCTCCGCCTGGCCTTCGGGAGATTGAAAATCTTCCCTTGCCGCAAGCTCCTCTATCCTCCTGCGGAACTCGGGATCTGGGGGCAGCTCCGCGTCTTCAGACTCATCCATCGTCCCCACTGTGACCTTGAAACCTTCTGGCAGGGGAGGAATAGCCTCTCCATGGTCTGTTATGCCATTGTTGGTCAAAGAGTCGCTTTCCAAGTTTTGCAGATATTGAGTCACGGCAGGGAAGTCGCCATCAGCCTCGAACTTTTCTCTTGCTGTCTGGCCCTCGTCATTTTGTATCTTAGGATCCAGCCCCAGCTCTTCAACAAGGACGCGCGCGGCATCAACTGTCTCGACAACGAAAAGCGCTGTCTCTCCATCTTCGTCCTTAAGATCAACCGGGACCTTGAACTCGCGGATCAATTGGCGCAGGAGATCGAGATGGTTGTAGCTCGCAGCCGCATGAACGAGGGAGTATCCATGTTCGTCCTGTCCTGAGGCAAGTTGCGGCTGCTCGCGAAGCAGCGAGATCAGCGCTTGGGGGTTGTCGGCGGCGAGAAGATAGGGATTAGGGGCCATTTTTCTGGGATCCGAGCGAACCGATAAGTAACGACGTGTTTGGGCGAGGGTAAGCGATTGTAACACTTGGGAAGGCGTTACTGAGGCAGAGAGCGAGTTGCGCCTGGAGATGTGAAGCCGGTCGTGAAGTGAAATTTTTGGCGGGGCTTGAAGCCATCGCGGGGCAGACTAAACGGTGTGACACAATTGGCCCCACCAGCTCGACCGTTCAGATTCTAGGGGCCATATCGAGTACTTTTCAATTTCTTTAAAAGAACATATTGTGCCCAATAATCAACAAACTGCGAAATATAACTAATTTGAAATACTCATATTAGTTTAGTAAACCTTACAAGCCTCACATTAATTCTAATCTAGAGAATCCTGTCTGGTAAGCCAGGAAAGAAGCGATCCCCGATCGTACTCAGTTCTGAGAACCTTCAGGGACCCACTCAAAGGTCGATGGCCGCGGGCAAAGGTGGGGGCATCGCAACACTCTTGGTTGGAGGGGCAACTCTTGGAAAGCTACGGAAGTGACTCTTCGCCGAACCCAGGATATCAACGACGAATTCACATTTGTCATATACAGGTATTGGTCGAGGATTTCTTTGGTTGTGGCTTACATCCTGTGTGACTTTGGCAACGACAGGACGACAGAATTCTACCTTGCTCGGATTGACTGAGCACGGCAATTGACTCATCCGGAAAATCGTGCTGAGGTGAGAAGTGAGAAGCCACGCAAGGGCTGTCTTTCCTCAAAGAGCTCAGGCCTGCAGGTACCTGATTCTAGGTTGCCGTCCGTTTTGCGGAGCTCGTCGCTGGTTGCTACTTGTTTTATGCGCCGCTGGTGGAGGATAAAAGAAGCTCTTGGAGCCTATCCCAAACCCAGCCTCAGTCTCTGTCATTTTCTAACGAGTCCCAGATCCTGCAGATCACCACTTGCCGCACTTCGCCCTGCATTTACGCTGCTGCAGCCTTCGCAAAGCTGTGTCCAGTCGTGCACCAATTCGCTGCTGCCGCGCTCACAATCCCCTCGTCCAACCGTCACAGCTCCAGTTCTCAGTGACCGAGGTCCAATCCCAGGCCCAGGCCCAGATCCCAGCCCAAGCTCCACCCAAAAATTAGTGCACGCAGTCAGTACTCCTCCAGGCACGTCGCACAGTCGCATCATGGATGGTACCGCCGAGAAGCAAAGAGATTCGCTGGCGTCGAGGTACAAGGCCTCGACCGACTATGCTAAAGATGCCGAGGGCTTGACGGCGCCATACGTCAGCCAAGACCCCCAGGAGACGGCCGCCCTAGTGCGCGCCCTCGACGATGCGGCCAAGAAAGGCAAGAAGAGCGGCGGCTTCAGCGTCAAGAAGACCCGATACGCCGTTGCTAGCTCGCCGACTGGCGCCGAGGTCGATTCATGGCGCTTCAATGACTGGGACTACAAGAAGCCCGATTTGCCGACCTATGCCCGGGGCCTGTTCACCACTCGCACTCAGCATGGTGTCCCAGAAATTGCCGTCCGTGGCTACGACAAGTTCTTCAATATCGACGAGACTCGCGACACTGCTTGGTCTGCCATAAGGGAAAGGACCAAGGGTCCGTACGAGCTCACACTCAAGGAGAACGGCTGCATCATTTTCATCAGTGGTCTCGAGGACGGTACACTTCTCGTCTGCAGCAAACACTCTACTGGTGACAGGTCAGACGTTGCCCTCAGCCATTCCAGCGCTGGTGAGAAGCATCTTGAGGCTCAGCTAGAACGCATCGGCAAGACGAAGGAGGAACTGGCTCGTGAGCTGAGGAAGCGAAATGCTACCGCAGTGGCTGAACTCTGTGATGACTCCTTCGAGGAACACATTTTGGCCTATGGCCCGGATAAGGCTGGTCTGTACCTGCACGGCATCAACCTCAATATTCCCGAGTTTATCACATACCCATCGCCGCTTGTGCAAAAGTTTGCCGAGGATTGGGGCTTCAGGAAGACTGGTCTAATTATCATCGATAACATTGATGATGTGAAGGCTTTCCTTGAAGAGGTTGCTGAGACGGGTGCTCATGACGGTCGTGATGTCGAGGGCTTTGTCATCCGCTGCAAGAAGTCAACGAATCCGGGCGTTGGGCCATACCACGACTGGTTCTTCAAGTACAAGTTCGAGGAACCTTACCTGATGTACCGGCAGTGGCGTGAATGTACCAAGGCTCTCATCTCCGGCAAGCAGCCCAAGATCAAGAAGCATGTCAAAATCACGGAGGAGTACCTTCTTTATGCTCGCAAGCGCCTCGCTGCCGACCCCAAGTTGGCCAAGCTGTATAACCAGAACCACGGCATTATCAAACTGCGGAATGACTTCCTGGAGTACAAGAATATGAAGGGCACCGATGCCGCTAATCTCGAAGACGACGGTGCGGCTAGCGTGACGCGTGACATCATTCTTGTACCCATTGCTACGATCGGCTGTGGCAAGACGACCCTTGGCGTCGCCCTAACCAAGCTGTTTGGATGGGGGCACATCCAAAATGACAACATTACTGGCAGCAAACGCCCTCCGCGGTTTACCAAGGCCGTTCTGGATGAACTCAACGAGCACCCAGCCGTGTTTGCTGACAGGAATAACTCTATGAGGCAAGAGCGGAAGCAACTTCTGACCGACGTCAAGATGCAGCACACAACTGCAAGGCTTGTTGCTCTCCATTTCGTCCACGATGACATCAACACCGTCAGAAAGGTGACTCAAGAGCGTGTGATCCAGCGGGGTGACAACCACCAGACGATCCAAGCTGCTACAGACGTGAACAAGGTCATTGGTATCATGGAAGGCTTTATTCATCGCTTCGAGCCTTGCGATCCCGAGAAGGACCCAGACGAAGGGTTTGATGCCGTGATCGATTTGGATCCCACAGCTGGTAGCAGGGAAAATCTGGAGGTTGTCATCAGGGAGCTACATCGCCTTTATCCAAACTTCGTAAAGGAAGTGCCACCCGCCGAGGCCATGGACGAAGCGATCAAGTTTGCTATGGAAAGCTACAAGCCAGATCTCCGGCACATTATTCCTGATCGTTCCAAGAACAAGGATAAGAAGAAAGAAGGCAAGCAAGAACAGCAGCAGCAGCCTGCTGCTCAAAAGCCGCCTAAGAAAAAGCCTTTGGAGTATATGTCTGTCGACATGCCCACTAAAGGTGTCCTGGATGCCCTCGAGAAGACTTTCGGATCGGTACCCGTCGAACAGGCCCGCTTTTTCAAGCAACTCCAGGGCACGCGGCGTGTTCAGGCCAAGTTCCATGTCACTCTCATGCATCGTGCTACAGCCAAGGAACACCCCGAACTTTGGCAGCGTTACACTAAGCTGCACGGAGAGGCAACTGCAGAGAATCCGGATGCTCAGCTTGGGGAGCTTGACGTTCAACTCGAGCGAGTGGTTTGGGATTCGCGCATCATGGCCATAGTCGTGCGTTTGATCCCTGTCAATCCCGAGGACGCTGAGGTGAAGGACCCAGCAAAGCCCGACCAACCTGGCCAGCCCAAGTGGCAGTGTGTCAACCGCGTTGCTCATATCACTGTCGGCACACGTGATGATAGTGTGAAGCCCAAGGAGAGCAACGACTTGCTGTGCCGCTGGCTTGAAGTGGGCAGTGGCGGTGAGACAGGCATCGGAGAGCTGATCATGCAGGGCAAGCCGATCCTCAGGGGCATCGTCAAGGGTGTGTTGTCAAGGTAGGACGCGAAACGGCACTTTTTGATGAAACAGCGCAGGTATGGATGGGGTAGGCGCCAGGGGAAGAGGGATGGATGGAAATGGTGTGAGAAAAAAGACATGGAGCTAAGCAAAGAGAGAAAAATGGTCCTACGGAACCTCAGGTGAACACAGAACAAGGAAGCATGTGGCAATCATGATGGCTCTTCGAGAAATTGATGAGGAGAATAAGGATATGGTTAAGGAGTGATCCGACTGGATTTCGTGCTTCAACTATTATGGCTTTCGTGGCCCTATGACTAGACGATGCGTGAACCATATATACATTTATGATCACAACAAATATTATGTGCGAGTCAGCCAGTTATATTATGGCGATTCTCAATGATAAGAACAACAGATCCTATCACCATGACAATTTCAGTTGGGTTGATTAGATGCAGCAAATGCTGTCATACTTACAACTCGCAGACAGAAAAGGGTGCCGCTTTTGACCAAGTGAGAGCCCATCACTCACTCTTTCTGTACTCCTCTGGCCTGAACCCTATTTACTTCTTCCTCCTCAGTTACTCATTGAACTTATTAGTAACCTCAACAAACTTCGCCCACTCTCTCGCTGCTGCGCCGCTCTTAATGGCCCACCGTGCCCGTCGCACACCTTCCTTCCATCTTCCGCCGCCTGGTCCACGCTCCGTGATTACTTGGCCGTCGTCACCGGGACCCATATTGCTTGTATCGGCATCGCATATGCCTGATACTACAAACAACGCAGCCGCGTTGATAAGCACAAAGTGTAAGATGGGATCGTCGTCGGGCACCTCGCCGTTGAGAATACGCGACAGAATGGCCGCATTTTCGGCCGGCTCTTTGCCCGGGGAGACGTCGGACAGCGGATGGGCAGGTAGACCAAAGTCGCGGGGGTGCAGGCGGAAGTGTTCGGTGATGGTCCGGACGCCGGTTGGGTCTGTTGGGTCAGGCGAGATGCGCCAGCAGAGCGTGTCGCCTGCGCAGCTGATCTCGTCGAGCTCTTCGTCGCCACAGACGACCAGGGCTTTGCGGGTGCCCGCAAGATGCAGGGCGTGCGCGAATACCGGGCCGATGTCCTTGC
>Ga0065720_1019151_pt1 | contig 35274 bp, 26 predicted proteins | sample Thericmetagenome_FD_59107 | JGI IMG/M metagenome (GOLD analysis project Ga0065720, IMG submission 59107) | Thermophilic microbial communities from the Joint Bioenergy Institute, California, USA of rice/straw/compost enrichment - eDNA_2 v2... | ecosystem: Engineered > Solid waste > Grass >... | reverse complement strand
AAAGGCTTTTTTTTTTTTTTGCACTGGGCGATGTGTTCACTATGTGGCGCCTGTCTTGGTGGGTTTTGCTCCCAACTCTCAATGGAGAACCACACTCGGGCCAGCTACCAGCATGCAACTCGTAGAAGTCGTGAGGATACCTTCAACATAAAGGTCAAGTTTTCCTGACTCCAAAGCCTCAAAAAAGCCCATTAAATTTACTAGAATTAGCTCATCTGGTATCATTGTCTGTATAAGGATAGGGGAGATAGAGGTCCATGATTTTCTCATGTTCCATCACTGTTTTCCTGAGACCTCACCTTCAGGATAAGAGCCAGTTGGTTCCAGGACTGGCAGTGGCTTCTTCCATAAGTTCTCTTAACATTAGATGTTTGTTGGCCCAAATTCAATTCGATATCATTCACTATATAGAACATTATACATGCTTTTCCACTAGGAAAATTGGGCATCACAAGCACCAATGTCTTTTCCTTGATATGCATGCAAAACTAACATCATAATCAGCACCAGCAATAACCATCATTTTCCTCCCAGATTATTCCCTTCACGTCTTTTCCTCCCTTCCACCGCAAGCTAGGGATTGCTTCATCTACGCGCTCCTCAAAAGTAACAGCTACATCCTCTTGATGCTTGTTACCAACACACTTGCAGCCCAGGGTGATTTCTTCATCCGGATTCCAGACAACCACCCTGCTCAGACTATGTGATGATGCTTCTGCCACTGCTGCCTCCAACAACACAGAAATATCATCGACTTGCTGTTCTGTAGTGCTGTTCCGGGGGCATCTGACAATTCGAAGCACCCGCAGACGTTTCTCAGACCAGTCGTGTGCCCAGTATGTCCACGCTCGACCATTTGCAGTGATGGCACCTTTGATGAGTGTGACACTATTCTGACCAGAGGAAGCTACTGAGAGCAACCGCTGCTTCCCAAAATCGAACTCAGCCCGCGCAAGTTGCCAGTCGATTAAGTCGAAGGTAGGAAGGAATGCTACCTTGGTATGTCCATCGGCAGGTAAATTGTTGAATTTTTCAACAAGATTTTGTTGGTCCCTCTCGCAAAGCTCACGAATCTCTTTTACATCATGGAGAGGACGTGTCTTTGAGGAGTCAATAGGCTTGAAACACCGAACAGAATGAGGAATAAGGGTCAATGTTGCCTGCAGGCTGGAGAAGGCGACCCAACCTAAGCCAGCATAGTAGTTTTTGCCACTGTCGATGTACAAAGCGCTGCAGTCGCTGTCTGCATCCATTCGTTCTTGGACACGCTGCAGCAAATAAGCAGCCATGCCCACACGACGATACATCGCGTTGATGTAGATACTAGTGATGCCGTAGCCATTGCCTTCTCTGGCGGAGCTTCCGTTCCCGTCCGAGATCAAAATAGGCTTGCGAATAGTCTCACAGCTGGCGATAATCTGGTTTGGGTCGCCGTCGAGATATAGCACCCACACTTGGCTTTTGCCATCCCGAGTTAGGCCTCTCTGGGACATATATTTCTCTCGCTCAACATAGTGAGAGGGGTTCTCATGTGTTGCTGAGGCTTCAGCGCTTAACTCCCACACAAGTTGACGCTGTTGAGAGTTTGCCTCAGCAAAGATAATGTTGGAACTCGTAAAACCCATTGACTGAGCCATTGGATTGCCTGCTGACGCTTGTCGTCTGGTGAGGCGATGTCGGTTTCCGGTGTCTTGAGAGGTCAAGATTTCGAAAGCGATGATTGCAAATAAGATTCAATCATACATAAGAACGGGATGCGACCTTAATCCGGGAGTTGCAAGACAGGGAGTGGGTCAAGGTAAGTAAGCTTGGGCACCCTGATGATAAAAAGGTGCCACGACCTCACCGCTCTCCAGGATTCTCGTAGCCGTAAAAGGTAAAGGATGTTCGGGATGGTAGAAACGTTTATGAATGAAGCTTGAGTGTACTCACGCCTTGAGTGTTCGTTAAAACATGATTTCTTTAGGGCACAGCTCCTAAAACTTGAATGTCCTGAACCGTGATGAATTGGGATGCTCAACATGGTCAGACATTTTCCGTGTTACAGAGAAACTAGCCGCCAGCGGCCGTAGATTACCGCCTGCCGAACATCAAGTCGCTTCAAACGGGGCTCCAAAGCTTGATGCAAGCCCCGATTGGCAGCATGCTGGAGAACATGCCTTATATTGGTAGGGGTACTTGATTTATCGTATGCAGGACGCGGGTAGGGCAGTAAGCTCTGAGAAACAGCTCACATCATGATTTCTGTCAGCTACCTGCACTACATGGGCAGGGAGCAAATGGATCCGATGCTAAGCAAGTAATCTAACTCCACTTGGAGATTGTCGAGCCAACCATTCCCGAACACAGGAAGGGCTAGCGGTCACTTGACCTCAAGGGAAGTGCTGCGGCATTCAACGCTTCAGCTTGGATATCCAGCCATCAGGAGCGGATTCTCCACGTATATAACAAGATCAACGATGGATTCTAGACGGTGTACAGATGAAGGAGATTGGAAGCTTCGCAGATTCTGAAAACAGAAGGTTTAAGCAATGAAAACATGCCGCGAACTGTGCTGGATCAACAAGCAACTTTGGTAAGGATCTCTGCAGACGGCCAACAGCCTTGCTGTATGAAGAAAATCCGGGGAAATGGAGACGGCACTTGGCGTCTAGCAGCATCCGGAGCTGTGTGGAGTCTGCGGGTTGCGGACCTCGATTTTTGCATTTTCTTGTTCCGGGGCCAAGCCCCGACCCGTGGACCCTTTGTCTCCGTGTTCAGCCACAGAGACGACGCATGATAAGGCCCACTTGTGGCTAGAGCTATCGGAACCGGGACCAAGGGTTCCGCAAATTTTGGCGAGCCCTGCCAATTACCACGACGCGCACAAAAATTGGTCAAGATATCGGTGAACGGCAGCGACTTGGATTCTTTGACGGCCCCGGGAACAGCATCAAAGGTACGCACGACCCTCCACTACACTGTTCCTAAGAGTCCGCACAGTGGTTTCCCTTTCGAAGTTTTCTTATTTTTTCTTCAAATTTCGCGAACGTGGACAATAGCCGAGTCTCCGATTATCACTGACACATTTTGCCAAATCAGAACGTCGTCACAATGGCAGAGATCAACGTTGAAGCGACTTCGTGGCGCCGGGTCGAGGTTGGCCGTGTGCTGAAGCTCGAGAATGGCAGCCTGGCCGCTATTGTCGAGATTATCGACCACAAGCGCGTACGTGCAACCCAATCCGACAGCCCTGCTTGATCGACAACTATCCGAAGCGTCGCATACAAATTGAAGAGCAAATAAGAGCAAGAGACTAAAATGCTGGCTGTCTAGGTCCTCGCTGATGGTCCCTCCTCCGACCCTAAGCTCGCCACACCCCGCGGCATCGTCCCCCTCTCCCGGGCCCTCCTCACTCCCATCGTGATCCCTAAGCTTCCCCGCGGCGCGCGGACGGGTGCCGTCAAGAAGGCCTGGGAAGCCTATGGCGTTGATGCCAAGTGGAAGGAAACCAACTGGGCCAAGAAGCAGCTCCAGCAGGAGCGCCGTCAGTCGCTCACCGACTTCGACCGGTTCAAGGTTATGCGTCTGAAGAAGCAAAGGCGGTTCGAGGAGCGCAAGGCTCTGGCCAAGATCAAGGCTGCTGCGTGAATTCGCTGAGACGGGGCTGCGGCTGCTGCGTTAGAGGGCAGAGGGAGCGTTTGGCTGGTTAGGCATGGCTTTTTCTGGGGTGAATCGAGGGTATTCTGGAACGGTCTGCAATAACATCAGCATCCGGGTTTGCTGGGTTTCGTCTTTGCGTCGCTTTCGGAAGACCTGTATGTCACATTTTAAGGTGACCGGCGTCATATGGAAAATGCGGAATCAAGCCAAAAAATGACAACCCCAGATGGGCTAATGCCCATGCTCCAGACGTGGTGCCAAATCACCGTTGCGGTCTGTGAGCTCTCTTAATAGAATACCCCCAAAAGCGTTGTGGCGGCAGTTTCCTCCGATCTACATAACTTTGGGCAACTTGATTCTTAGGACAGGCCCGTAGGTTGTGCACTGTCTGTCCTTTTTTCTTTTTTTGCCTGTAAGCCATGGAAGTTGCAATTAAATGTTCACCCATTGTAAAGGGTCATTGTTGGGGTGCATGTCGATGACGGATCCTAGGCTCCAGTGCCGAAGGCAGAGAGGGGTATGAGCCCATTGATTACCTAATCAGGTCTAGTGTTACCGAAGACCTGCGGAATTGACAAGCCCTATCTGAAAATTGGGTCCGAACATTTCTTCCCACCACGCCAGCGAGCTTATTCTTTACCCCCGCATCTCGAAGTCTAGCGGCACTTCTTACCATCAATGTAAGTAGAATCTAAGCAGCAATTCATGGACGCTCTCTGAAACAAAGCTCTGCTGCAAATGAAAAATCTGCAAACGTTTGTGGCAACTTTGGGCGGGGCGGGAGCAATTGTTCTGGATGTGTGGGAGCCGTGGGGAAGCTGACCGAGGCTGTGATCTGCTAGCTCTTCAACATGGCTGAGACGCGCGTCGAGGAAGTCCCTCAGCAGAAGGAGGAGGAGACCAAGAAGGTCACCGTCGAGGAGCAGCACGAGGACTCCTCCAGCGATGAGTCGGAGGGTGAGGCTGGCGAGACTAGCGTCCCCGCTGGTGCCCCCGCGGTTATTCACTCCCGCAACGAGAAGAAGGCTCGCAAGGCCATCGAGAAGCTGCACCTTACTCGGGTGCCGGGCATCACCCGTGTCACCTTCCGCCGCCCTAAGAATGTGAGTGCACTGGCGAAGGAATCTTACTGGCGTCCGACTGCTGCAATTCCTGTGAAAGGGCATGCAAAAGACTGCGCAGCTAATGGGCATGGATAGATTCTCTTTGTGATCAACAACCCCGAAGTGTACAAGTCTCCCAACAGCAACACGTACATGTAAGGTTGCCCTTGAGAAAACAAGGTTGGTGACTTAAAGCACAAGCTGACCACATTACTCGCAGTGTGTTCGGTGAGGCCAAGATTGAGGACCTCAACGCTACTGCTCAGGCCGCTGCTGCCCAGCAGCTTGCCAGTCAGACTGCTGAGCATGACCACACTGGCCACGCTCACGACCACAAGCACGAGGAGACCAAGGAGGAGGAGGAGGACGATGGCGAGGAGATTGACGCGACTGGCATTGAGGACAAGGACATTGAGCTTGTCATGACCCAAGCCAATGTGTCGCGGAAGAAAGCCATCAAGGCCCTGAAAGAAAACGACAACGACATAGTCAACTCGATCATGGCATTGAGCGTCTAATCTCGATCGTGCGCACTTGAGAGAAGCTGTCGGTATCTGACTTGATACGGGACATAGATCCGGTAAATCAAAAGTCTGATTAAACTGTTGTTACCACATGCTCATATCACATGTTCATGGATGAACTCGCCTTTGAATGTAAATTTTAGAAATTCTTATCAGCAATGAGGTGTCTGTAATGAAGCAACAGACCCTACCTAACCTGCTTTGTAGATGTTCGGGGAGCTTTGACCTTCAGGGTTCAACTGATCTTTGGGAACGCGGTTGGGATGGGGTACAGAGAGGCAGACCACTCGCACGAGACGCTGCATGATTTGGGCTTATGGAGAGCTATGCCAGTACCTGTAAAAACTCAAAAAGGGTTTCATTTTAAAGACGCAGTAAACTGAAGAAACATAACTATGAGATGGGATATCTATTGGATGTCTCGAGGAGATTTCCCAAGCAACAGTGAACCTGCTTTAGATTAGTGCAGAATTCGTTTCCAGGAGTCCGACCCCATACTTGACGGCTGCCGGTTCGTTCCGGACGCACATCACGTGACCTGATTTCTGGCCGACAGGAAGGTTTGCATGCATCGGCAAACCTCCAAGTCCTGACAGCGACCTCATCTCCACTCGCTGACCTCCTCATAACCACCGCAAAAATGGCCGCAGTAAGTCCCCAGTGTCAATTCATGTTGTATTTTTGATGGGAAGCTGTTCTCGCGCCCATTGAAAGGCTGCGGGTAGTTGGTGCTGCAGGATCCGCGCGTTGATGTACTGAGCTAATTTTGGTGTCTGCTCCTCGTTCCCGAAAAATTGTAGAGAAGCGCAGCTCTCAAGGTCGATTGGGCCAAGATCACGACGTCGCTCGGCCTGCGCGGCCAGACGGCGGCCAGCTTGCAGGCTTTCAAGAAGCGCAATGACGACGTGCGCCGCAAGCTGCAGCAGCTCAAGGAGCTTCCCACTACCGTCGACTTTGCCCACTACCGCCGCGTGCTCAAGAACCAGGCTATCGTCGACGAGATTGAGCGGCGCTTCAACGCCTTCCAGCCGGCGACGTACGATCTTAACCGTCAGCTGAAGGCCATCGAGGCCTTTGAGGTCGAGGCCATCAAGAACGCTGAGGCCACCAAGGAGAAGGTTGATCTGGAGCTCAAGGACCTGGAAAAGACCCTCAAGAACATCGAGGAGGCCAGGCCGTTCGAGGACCTTACCGTCGACGAGGTTGCTGCTGCGGAACCAAGCATCGACGAGAAGACCACCAAGCTCGTCACCAAGGGCCGCTGGTCTGTGCCTGGCTACAAGGTCCGTGTTTACTGCCGTCTTCCTGCGACTTCATGTCAAATTGAGAATGCTAACTCTACTGATAGGAGAGGTTCGGCGATCTTTCTGTCCTCTAAGCGTTCCGTCCGTTTCCCCCATTTTCTCCTGTACTCTAGTATTGTAGATAACCTGAGCGCTGGGGAGGGGTCAACGATGGAGGGGACAATCTAACACTGTTAACCGACTCTTTCCGGTTCTGAACTTATGTCATCCGTTTTGACACGACCATTGCCTTTATCGCCCTTCTGTTGCTCCAGTCGATTCATGTTCAATCTAGGTTTTATGGCTTTCCTGATGCTAAAGGCAGGCAAGGGGTTGGCTCGCAACTCGAGATTCATTTCTGGAGCAAGTCTGTAGTGAGTGCCAAGTTATATCTGATTACCAACTACGCCCTGCTTGAGCGGAGTAATTGGAGTCGTCATTGGACTGTAGCTGGATTACATTCCTCAGGCATTTTGTTATTGATCGAGTTGCCGTGGAACATTAAGACTACAAAACAAAACCCTTGATTTTCTGTCATGGAACTCATAAGAGGACCCTGATTAAAGCTATATAGGAATATGTGTACGTATAGTTTGCTATATGTGTTTGATTCAAAAACTCCGATCAAACAAAGTTCCAGTCTTGTGTTGCCGGTCGATGTTCTCCGTGTAAAGGTTCAAAATACTGGCATGTCTGCGACTAGGAAGCTCTGGGTCATCTGAAGTACCTCTCTATACCAAACTCACGCGGACTGACTTTCAAGCAAGCTCATCCCTCAGGTGTGTGGAGTATATCTGGAAGAACCCAAGACCAATGGCAACCCTAATTCTAACTTATACAATTTCAGAACAAGTAACACGTTTGAGGCATTCAACGGCTTCATATCTAGTAAAACTGCAGTTGAGTTTAAGCAATCTGTTCCCATATAAGTCACTGGTAGCATTTTTCCCGATGATCACATCGTTTACACTTTGATTTAGTCGTTTCGCCCAAAAAAAAGACAACAGGTACAGGCTACAGGGCTTTGGGGACGTCTGGAGAATCCAAATGATACAGTCAACTATTCCAGAACTTGCTTAATGACTTCAAAAACAGCACGTAGCTACATCAGCTTACCGTGTCAACCAATCCGTGGCAAACCTCAGGCCAGCAGCATAGAGACTGCTTTGTTTACATTAACCCCATAATGGGATAGCTCGTAGAAATGTCGAGCAAAAGTTCCAGGGGAACCCTAACCCTGACTGAGAAACTTTGTGGTGCTTGGCCCCACTAAGCTCTGGTGGCCCAATCGCGTGCCTGCGAATCCAAAGATCTGCTCCGAGAGCACCCGAGAGAGCTTGAGTGGAAGCCCCAAAGCTTGACCGTAACTGAATCACTTCTTCCTTGTTAACAGTGAGGCACGCATCAAACAACTAACAAACAAATATTTGCCTGCAAGATGGCCGTGTTTACGAGCAAGAAATACATGTCGCAAGCGCGCTCCAATACGTGGGGCGCGCGCTACCGTTCAGCAATGGCCAAGCATCCCTTTTTGCTCTTCGGGCTCCCCTTCCTCACTGTCATCATTGGCGGCTCATTTGTCCTGACCCCGGCGACAGCCGTCCGATATGAGCGCTACGACCGTAAGGTGCGGCAAATGACGCGCGAGGAGGAGTTGGGTATCGGAAAGAGCGGCAGGAAGGTAGACATTCGTGAGGAATACTACGTATGTTTGTCGTTTGGTGCCGAGCCTTTGCTGGATATATGGTTGGCTAGTGGACGGGCTAACACATCCGACCAGAGACTTGCCTATAAAGACCTTGACAATTGGGAACAAAAACGCGTCAAGCGCTTGCCCGGTGAGCCCGACGGCACCCTCTAAGCGCGCAGACTCGTGGGCATTGTTGGCAAAAGGTTGCAACTGCAAAAGAGCAAGTCGCGCCGGGGCTAGCTTCGTGAAACAGCGGAGCTCTTGATTAGTTTGGCCCGATCGTTTGTCGAAAATCTTCGCTTTCGACGTGCTCATGACTCTGTACGGCTGAATCCCCATCATTGTTCTTATCTCGATCTTCATTTTTCGTGCCACAGCTGGGTTTCTGCAGCAGCCAGAGGTCTCAACGAGCAGCTTGCTCTTCAGTGTCTCTGCGCCTTAACCGCCGACGGTTGGCCTACAGGCTCCCTCACACACACTTTTTGCGCCGCCTTTAAGTCCCTGGAAAACGCGGTCGGTCCATCGGCGCTGGGGTTTGGCATCTAACCAAGCAAAGGCTCACAGAACGGGGTATACTGGACATGTGCATGCATGATCCATCTGGAGCCCGATTCGGCACTCGAATTGTTGATCGCGGAGGCAAAATTAGCAAAATACGTCTCATTAACCGATCCAAACAGCCACTTGGCATGGGTCGCACCGAGCCATTCAATCAAGACATCAGAAACTTTGTCCTCCAACACACACCACACGCTTCCCCCAACTGTTCGCAAGCCCTTCCAACGCATTGATGGTGACGGGGGGCCGAAAAGCAAGGGACGCAACAATGTCTGAGACCTTCGCCGAACAACGGCGGGCGGCTGCAGATTTGGGAGATCGGGTATTAGGGATGATGCTGTTGATGGCAACTGAAAGGGGTAATCTATACCATCTACTGATCTTAACAGCCCGCGAAAATTGATTGCCTTAGGCCACTGTTATAAAAAACTGTAGTGTATGCTATGCTGCTGCTGACATATGCTTCAGACGTTCCAGGGCACATAAATTCGAGGCGCAACAGGGACGTTGCTTCAACGCCTATGTAATCATGACCCCGGCAGGGTTTCTTTTCCAACTTAAATACTTGTGTTGAGAAACTACAGCCGCCTGTGCGCTCGGACTCCTGTCATAGGTATCAAAACCGTTCACCGATTATTTCGTGTCTACCTTAACAAGCCATTCTAGTTGTTCGGCTTGACTGTTAAGAATGCTCTTCATTTTTGCTTGCTTCACTCATACTAGGATAAGGGCTCCTTGTTCATTCGGAAACATCCTCCGAAGTCTGACAAGTCTGTCTGGTTTGCACGGACCATCTGGTATGTTTCATGATTCTCCACTGCGGTATGTAGACGCTGGCACATCGGGCTTTTTGCTTGTCAGGACTTGTCAACATACTGTTCCCAAGCTAGGTCATGATTGTACGTAGTTTTCTCCTTACCCTGCAGATATGCTTCTAAGTTCCATAATACATTGTAAGTATCTATTCGTGGCGCGACTTCTCACAAATTCACGGTAGCGGTCAACACGAACAGCTTCAGGAAACGCTTGCCGTCAGGATTCATCAAGATAACTAGGCTCGTATTAGCGTGGCCTGGCGAAAGATGCAACCTTGATAGCAACATATGCAATCTAGCCTCTCTGCAGCCACTACATCTGATAATCATCGGGTTGACCCAGCTAATAACTGTCATCAAAATAATGTATACGCCTGACTAATTGTGAAGTAATTGAGCATTTCTGTCTCCAAGTTGTTTGTGTGCGCCCGGGGAGCGTATCGTCGAGTCATTGATAGGACGATTAGGACGATCAGCTTCCCCAGCTGATCCGCGGACAATGTGTCACCTGATGTGGTGAAGCCTGTTAGCCGTTACTGGTGATGCTACTTGAGAGCAACCAATATGGTAGGACATAGGGCGATCAAAAGATAATGAATGGCCTGGCCGCGTTTGTAACGGTCACGTCGATGGAGACACCCCTGATCATTGGTGGCGATGATGCACAGACATGATGCAAAGATCGGTACTTGCGAGAAGGCTCTATGACTAACTTGTAAGTTTTATGTTGCTGACGTAGGTTCAATGAGATGATGAGATGATGAGGTGATGAAATGACAGTATAAGGTTGCTGAATGCGACAGAAACCCTCCAAGGGCTAGGTGACTCGGTGGCCTTCAATCACTGACGTCGATAACTCCGCGTGGCTCTGGAGTTAGGCGTAGCAGGTACTTAGGTAGGGTTCATCTAGAGTGTTCCTCAACTATCTTTCATGAGGTGATTCCATTGTTCCTGAACCGCTGAGTCAACCACACTCTCGCTCAAGCACATCCAAACTCCACTATGTCCACAGATATACCCCCGTGTCATCAACCTACTGCTAGTGTATCCATAGTGCAAACCAGACGCCGACCTCTGAAGAGTCCACCAAGACACTTGACTGGACTGGGGGAGAGGTTTATCGTAATATTGTGGTTGGTGAACGCGCTGTTCAGTCCAATCAAGAGCGTTAATGAAGAATTTTCTGCCAACCCATAGGTACCTACCTAAGTATGGTGTGACTCTAGGAGACGTCAAACTTTGGGAGCAAGCGAGCAGTTGAGACGAGAGCGGTCTGTTTGCACAGCATTCAAGTACATGCAGCACGCTTGTATATGCTGCCTGACTTCGTATATTCGGTGGGTGCATACGGACTTTCGTAGCATGGCACTTGGGCGCATTGCAGGGAACGGTGTACATGTAGGTATGTTCAGCAACAGATGCGGCTTGTGCTCCGTCTTTTTCCACTAACAGACGAGGTGCGGTGTGGTGGGGGGGTTTGGTTTGCAGTTACCTACTGATCTCTCCACCATGCCGACTCCCACATACATAGGCGGTGAGTAGCAGATAAAAACCGCTTGCTACAGCAGGCGCATCATCCCCCCAACTTTCAAGTTCGCGACCTTTAGCTACAAGGTACCAAGATGCTCAACTCATTCGAAGTCTTCGACACTTGGACTGTGTAGCTATGGCACCGAGATATCGCGAATAGGCACTTTGGCTCTCCGTGATTCCTTGATTCGTGATCCATGCCAATTATCCCTAGTTGGTATCCTACATAGTGTATACTTCTTTGGGCATGTCAAAGTTAGTTTGGTACTTCTCACCACCCTTGAAGCAGAGTCGGTGATGTACAGGCACAATCGAGACTCATATCAATTTAGGTGAACAAGTCACTTTACTTCTCTCTAGGAAGAAGCTCCAAAACAGCTGGTCCTTAGAAGCAAACAACAAACCGATATTAATACACTCTGTGATAGTCAAGAACAGGGTTTTTTAGTTGACTGGACCTTTTGCGAACCGACTTATTTCAGGTTGGGGTTAATAGCTGGTCTGCATTCTCGCTCCCCAAGCGAGCACAGTCGGCAACGAGAGGACGTGAGTTGACATGGGTGGCGAGCCGCGAATGCCCGCGGCAGAAAAGCCATGCAAATCCTGGTTGGACTTGCCGATCCGCACCCTACCCCAGTGACCCAGACATTGAACGAGCGGGGACGGCTCCGTCCAGCTATCACAACGATGACGTCGGCGTGTGTTTGGCTGTGGTGCGGGTTCCCACTGCATAAAACACCCGTTTTCACGGTGCGTTGATGCCATTCAAATAGGCAAGTACTTGTAGGAGACAAATCTCATTTGGCTTTATTGGATGAGACAAATTAGTCTCTTACGCCCTCAGAGAGGCTTCGGGCGTGGTTGTTGACTGCTACCGATGGTTATGCAATCTCCAATATTTTAGCGACAGGCGACGGCTCTCCGATGTGTGCGTTGTGCTGGCACCAGCGCAGGCGATCGTGGCTTTTTCAAAGCGACAAGCAAGCCCATCCTACGTTATCGGTGGACGGCTGAGCTTTCGACCTCGGTGATCGTCCTTTTTGCACGCCCTGCTTGATGAGCGCTGGTGGGACGTCTCAAGTGGGGCACAACAGCCAGTCTTGGCCGGGCTTGGCGATTAGGGCTCCCCTCATTGCCCCGCTCCTACTGACCCCTGCCCCTGTTTTCACAGGCCTTGGCAGATATGGTGTGCAGCTGGGAAACATGTGGCCGCCAGATCACAGCCCAGCTCTTCAGAGCTTTCCGTTCTGAGACGGCTGCAGCCATGGATGCGCCTCCAGGGCTGCAAGGTACCACACCGTCTTGGTCATTGCACTATGGACACGCCAGATCGGCGTACACCGCCGTCTTGTAGCCAAGAGCGCCGATGATGTTTATATACTCCAACGTTGTCCCCTCGCTGTCCGAAGCAGGCCTTGTTTTTAGCCTTCTGTATGGCTCTCCTACCTGGAGTGCTCAGTAGGTTTTCAGCCGAGTAATGCTGGGGTCCGATAAAGCCTGTCGTCGACAAAGACGTGCAAACGGGAGAGCCAGCAATTGAAAGCAACGCAATCTTAAATAACGATTGACCGCTGCCGCCTGTAAACCGAGCTTGACCGTACCCATTTGCTTGGAACCGAGAAACCTGCTTCCTCCGTGGCTCGGCTGCTCGAAGTCCGACGTCTAACACAAGACACAATGTTGTGCGGAATCCAAAGCTCCCACAACCATCACCACCACCCACGCCGCTATTTCCTGCAACGATTCAGGAGCCACAAGAGCCTGAAGGCCTGCGCCGACTGCGACTATCCAGGCGCCGCTAGAGTCATCAGAAAGCATACAGACTCTGACCCAAACTCTCTGGCCAGTCCGCGGCCCTCTACCACCAGCCGGCGATCCGAGATGTTTGTCGACTGGGACCCCTTGCGATTACATCCACCCACCACTCCAGGTCCGTCTCCACCACTTCAGCCTGAGGAGTTTGCTAGCAGGAGACATCACTGCCACCACAGCAACGATGAGCTTCGCCATGTCCATTCCAACCGAACACTCCGTCCGAGAACATACACCTCACCATCATCCGGCAACACAGTAATCTATGACGGTTTTGACTTTGGTTTCACCTCTCAACCCCATCAACACCCTTCGATCCCAACCATTCTCAAAACTCCTCCTTCAAGAGGTCGAGCCCCTTCACCAGCTCCAAGTGACGTCAGCAGTGGAAGCAGTTTCCGACGACCCTCATCCTCGCTGACCTCGTTGTCGTCTGTTTCCTCGACGTTACCCTCCTCAGAAGACGAGGAGGAGATGATTCTCAAGGTTGGTGGGCTGGCCCCGGCGCCACAATCGTGGACCCGACCTCGCCCACGGCCGAAGGTCCAGCATGAAGATGATGGTCTCGATGAGAGCGGAGAGTTCTACCGCCGGGGCGGATGGAAAAGACGAGGGATCGTCTTTGTAAATCCGGACGTTGACCTATCCGGAACGGGGCAATTCATGATCTAATCACTCTTTTGACGTTGCCTCTTATCACGTTCGTTTCATTTGTCTTATTTCCACTACCACCTTGTAATCATCTTTGGCCGATATGTGAGATGCCGGACGTGTAACAGAAGGAATTGGCATTGCATTGATGGCGTTGGATATGCATGGACTGCAATATTGGATGGGTATACATACTGGCATAATGGGCACAAAAAGCTAGGGTCTTGGGATCTGAGGAACATGCTATAGGGTCATGACCATCAGGGCGGTATGCATTTTGCGGAACTTAAGGGATTACTTGTCAAACATCAAGAGAGTCAGTCATTTGTTGATCGTCTGCACAACACACCCAAAACACCATGGACGGGGACATCTTATCATGCCATTACGGCAGGCAAAAATACAACCTCTCTTGTAGTCGCTTCCGATATGACCGCTATCTCATGCTGATAATCCGGATGCTCAGACGTAGATAGTGTGTATCGTGTTGATCAGAACCCCTCCTCTGCCGTGCGAAGCCATCATCTTTCAACATATAAACGGAACCTTTCTGAGAAAAGATCGGGGCAATACGCCAGTGCCAAACTGTACAACCCGATTTGTACGGAGAACTTCGTATGCAGCCGGAATCAATTGATAAGGCATCCTTCTGTTGTATGTACCTGGCTGCCCCGAAGCAAAGCTGCCCAAAAAGTTGGGCAGTGTTGGACATAGTGATGTTTTCACTGAAAATGCCTCTTTTGAATTTTACTGCGCTCGAGGCTCCGCCATGCTGCCGGACTGCGGCAATGCTGCATGGCGCTAAAATTGCAACCTCAAAGGCAGAGGTATGTACAAAGCACGTATCAACAGTCGCAACTGGTAACTTTTAGGAGGTGCTGCCGCGAGGACGATGCGAGCGATGCCTTCTAGGAAAATCTCGCATCTACAACCCCAACCCACCAGTGGCCCCACACCGTCAGCTCCACAGCGCCGTTCCAAAGCCTCTCAGCCCATCCACGAAACCGCACTTTTTTGGTATCCAGTTCTGGTCAGCCCGGCTGTGGACCCCTGTCGAGCTTAAGAGCTTGATCTGTGTATGAAAGGCCCATCCCCATCCGATGGAGACAAGGGACACAAGAATTTAGGCTGCGCAACCACGGCGCAGCAGGACCAACACCAGCTCACCAAGACAGCCACACAACAGCTTGCGACACTAAAGGAGGGTCAAATGATTTTTGGGCCTGTGACTACTTCGCTCTTTGGAAGCAGGAGGCGCGAAACCGGTGTCGATTCCGTTTTTTTTTTTTGACAAATCTAAATCTTTGACAGATTGATGAGTTCCTGTCCTTCGTGTGTTACTATGATATCTGCGCCACCTGAATGTGACAGGATACGCGGTCTTCAAGGTTCTAACAGGCGTTCTCCTGCAGAGACAAGTGCTGAAATATATCGAGGGAAGAAGCAAGGCAAAGTTTGTTCGTACAACGGAGATCTCCCATCCATGATCGATCAGCACCCTCAAAGGGGTGACACAACTTTACCATCCAACTATATTGTTCATCTTCTAAGCTCATGAGTGTGAACTTTAATCGTTTCAGGCGCTTGATCTTGATAACAAGAAAAAGAAAGAAAGGATGGCCCAAGTATAACAATAAGCTGCCACCACACTTTAAGTGCACATGACTAGGCCATACAAGTCATAACTCTGGGTCACACGAATCAATACGTTGCCAAAGCAGCTCAGTACGCCCCCTTTCTGGGAGCCCATCCCGGCGCTTGTACCACGCTCACTGTAAAACGCGAAGTGGCCACCGGAGTGCGAGCCCACAGGTCCAGAGAAGAAATATGTGCACCGCCCCCATTGAGAGCCCAGAGCAAGATGCCGATGGTGTTGTTCCCTCGATAATTGAGAATACCCTCGGGCACAGGAAAAGTAGTTTGCGGACCGATGTAAGAGATATATCGACCGAATTCTAAATATTTGGTCCAAGACAGAAGGAGGTTAGTAAGCATCACAGCCGCTTAGTTTTCCGACAAGCAAAAATATGAAAGCCATTCTGAGAATTTAGTGTGATGAGGTACCTTGCTAAGACGAGCGTTCTTCCTGCTTGTCTCATATGCTTCTTTATTTGTAAAGGAGAAAATATCGATTGATTAAAAGGAAGGAAACGAGACATATGGGAGGTCACAATGACTTACGCCACCCGTTGACAAACAATAGTGCGCGATAACCCCCAGCTAGGTTGGAATCTATCGGGGGGAACTCGAAGTTTAGTGGAATATCCCATTTGTCAGATGGTAAGTCCAACTTGAACTCGGCCGTGTAGAACGCTACTCCGGGCTTGTCAATGCCTTGAAATGGCGATCCAGGCAGAAATTCGTCCCTCGGCGGACCAGGCAAGTGGAAACCCTGCCTTTCAGCATAGAATCCGCCCTCGTTGAGTGGCCCCCGCGCTTTATCAGCATATCTCTCACCCCCGAGATTTCCAGTTACCTTCCACAAGATCTCCGGACCGTCGCCGGCCCAGGTAACAAAATTGTACGCCATAATACCCCGTGGCTGCTTCATGTCATCGCCGCCAACAAGCCCATTTAATGCAAGACCCATGTTATCGACGACAACGGTCAAAATGTATGTCTCCCCTTTCCGCAACCCCGCAATAGGGTAGGTGTCATCATGGGCAGCTGTGTTGTTATTCCAATCTACTTTCCCAGGCCAGCTGCCCACAAAGGTGCTGTTGAGCCAGACGGACGACGCAAAAACAGTGCCACCTTGGGTTACGATCCGGAACGCTGTTTCAGTTCCCTTGGCGATGAACCTTCCACGGAAGATCAAGGCACCGGAATGGAATCCATAGTCGGAGCCATATAACGAGGTTGGTGTGAGTGGGGGCTGTCGAAACGTGTTGTTGGTCGTGACGTTTGCCTGCGGCCAGGCAGAGTCATCGTACCATGGCTGAATTTCTGGAAGAGAGTCGATGTATCTCCAGTCAAGCTTTGTCAAGTCGGGTAGTTCAATGGAAGGCGGCGAATAGGCAAATGTTGTTTCCCAGTTGCCAAGCTCGTTGATTGAATGGGAATCGATATCTGCCGAGTTAATCGTCACTTTCGTTATTGTTTCTGGGATGCCGATGATCTCAACATCCGTAGTGGCGTTGAAATCGGCTCGAATATTGAGCTTGTTGCCTTCGGATATACTAGCTGAGCGCACCAGATAGGGACCGTTGACGATCAAAGGTGGATAGTCTTTGAGTTTGGTAACCCAATAATTATACACAGCATTGCGGTCTAAACATAAGTGCTCAGTAGGAGTAGGTGGTAAAGCTGTGAGATATGAAAACTTACCAACAAAGTATAAATGAAGTTTGCCAGCCTTGAGGTATAAGCGTTCGGTTCCGCTCACCATCCATCTGGCGTATAGCAGCTGACCATCTGGATTGACGTGAACTCCAGGACTGAATACAATATCAACATCGTTTTTGTCCTTCACATCCCGCTCAATTAACACTTCATGAGTTTCGTCAGCATTCCCATACAAGATCACCACAGTGCGGGATTCGTATTGCTGCCAGGTAAAGATCTCGGCGGTGCAGTAGGTAAGGTTCGCTGGTCCGACCGGGTAATCTGTCACATAGATCTTGGAGTCGCGCCCAGAAAGCGTCAATTGTTGAGAATCATAAACAGGAATTGTTTTGTATCCCCAGGATGTTGGGAGCGTAATGTTAAAGGATAGCGGCCAGTCGCTCCTAAAGTTGGCATGTCGAACAACGTAAAAGCTCCCATCTTTGCCTGTGATATTAGTGACGGCAATCCTGGAGTCGGGAATAAACACTCCTTGTGTATAATTAGGCGATGGGGTTGCTGAAAGATATCCGGGAGAGACCTTGAGGAAGTTGGCAAACAGCTTGAGTTCTGAGTATTTTCTTCTGGTGATTGTCCGGTCCTCTGCAATTGCCTATGATTGTAAGCGTGGAAAACCCCCAACCGAGAGGAATGTACTCTTACAGCAGCATAGTCATATGAGGTGTATCCACTGTCGTAGCCCAAATTTCCCCAGTTTGTCCCACCAAACATCTGCAGTGTTGTAAGCATGGCGACCGTTGAAAAACTGGTTGTTCTCTCAAGTGCTATCCGTTGTTAAAAGAGATGCATACCATGTAGATGTTGAGGATTGTCACCCCGGAAGCAAAGGCGTTCTTTAAGAGTATTCTAAGGGAGTCGTCATTCATCCTCTGAGCACACCTCGAAAATCCCGGTCCTCCCCAGTAGTCAACGATCCCGCCCTGAGAGCAACGAATTAGCCATCTTCATCTGGATGCAGGATCTTATCAAGTCTAACCTGAAACTGTTCAGTATTAGCATTTACCCATGCATGGAGCTTGGACAAAATTCTTGGTTTCCACTTACTTCCGGAATCGCATGTGGCGTTGACGGACTGACTTTCTCATGCAGCCGGTACGATCCATCAGGCAGAGACGCATTGTTCCATTCCAGATCATTACAAGAATCTTTAAATGGATTCTCGCTGTGACCGTAGATATCTACTTGGCCGACTCCCGTACCAGGGGCATTATGTCCAGCTGTCCAGATGTCATTGTTGATGAACGGGACCACGACACCCGCATTTCTTGCTTGGTTTTCCACATATTGCATGTAACCTGGATCTGGAAACTGGAAACCAATGCTCTCCCTTGCTACACTTTGCAATGTCAGTCCACGTTGGGTACTTTCATCTATGGGTTTTTCTCCAGTCCTACCTGTATCCATCTTCTGGCTGGTACAAAACTACACGACCACCGATTGCCAGCTGATTCTTAGCAATGATAGAAGCGATATTAGAGGCGTAGCTAACCGGCACCGGTATCTCTTAGTGAATCTTCAAAATAGACAGAAAGGTTTGGTACCAGCTTACTTGTTTGTAGCTGCCAGGTAATCCCAATCTGCAGTCCTCACATGCCCAACCAGCCTTTGCAACCAACCTGGCAACCCTCCACCTGAAACTGCTGCATCTGAAAGCTCCGAAGTCAGTCGGCCTGGATTGCTTTGTCGTATCCCGTTTTGATCACAATAACAATCAAGACCAGGGGAATGCAGCAGATCAAGAACTTACGGATATATGGTCCAGGTCTGGCAATAACCCATAAGCCGAGTTCCTTAGCAGCCTTGAAAAAGTCCGAGAGATCAAACACACCGTCGGCGCGAAACACTCCAGGCTGTCCTTCGTACAAGCACCAAGGCACCTGGAAGGAAACCGTGTTGAGCCCTGCGGCGGCCATTTTCTCAAGCACATCGAGCCATAGTGATGGGACTGGCAGTCGGAAGGGATGAAATTCGCCAGAAAATAGTATCTCACGGGATCCTGTGATTACCAATGATCTGTTATCCCAGCTGATAACGGGGATTTGTGGGGAACGGTTGAGGAGGATATTCCTGGAAAAACTCGTAGATGCACCATGAAGAATAGAAGAGAGCCTTGAGAAAAGCTTGACAATTCCATTGGCAGAATTGTTACTTGCTTCTGCCCCAGTTCTTGAGTAAGGTGATTGAGCAGGATTGACTGCAGCTAGGGCTCTTGCAAAGTTGAGTACAGCAAGGACCGGGACCAAGAGAGTAAATTGGAGCCTCATTGAGACATGTAAGATTAATTAGATGTATAACAATACCCAAGAGTCAACTCGGAGACATGGGGATATACATCGATATTCGAGGAAAACATGCATGAGGGGCTAGGGAGATATGTTGACTTAACTATTGGGGCCATGAATATTGGGAGACGCTAACCTGCCGCTTATTGTGTACAAGGGCTTCTTGTATGACTACCTATGCTGCCTATAATACTAGACGATGGAGATGCGATTCATGGACACAAGCATTGTGATACTCGTCCAGTTCACACTATAATCATCTTAGAAAAGGACTTTGAGCAGAGTTTGTGCACACCGAAGAAAAAGTACACTCCACTCTATCAAATACTTGTACATATATGCACGCCATTTAGCCGCCTTGAACTTTTTTTTCACCCGCAGCCCCAGGGTGCTTGAGTAATGGATGATAATGCTGTTTTAATTCTATATTGTATGGGATAAAACTACAGAAATTTCATCTTTGAGAGCTGAGAGACATTGAATCCAAGCCACGAAGCAACCATCTATATAATACATACCAAACTTTGTTGCAAAACTGACTGATCAATCTCAAGCTCTGGTGCCGCCATCTCTTTCATTGTTGCCCTGCCACCCCCAGTCATCTCGCTGCCAAACACCGAGGAACCCATACACTGTATGTCGTGGAACTCCTCAGTTTAAATGTGGGACAACCGACTTGTGGAACCAAGACTCCAAGATCCAACGCCATCAACCCACATTAGAAACGTCTTGATCTGAATAAGGGTTGGAATCCAAAGTCACAGTTCTATGTAGTCAAAAAGATTAGAAGATCAGTAAATAGTGTATGGGCCGTGAAAAGATCTGCAAACATGAAGAAAAGCGACCTATGTGATTAAATGAACCAAGGCTTGGGCAGCAGTCCGACTCTCGGTATGGAAGCGAACAATGAAGAAAGGACTAAAGACTTGCGCCTTGAGAAATAGCCTGCAACACGTACACCATATTCTTGTACTCGCTCTGATTGAATGTCTATTACTGTCATGAGGCGTGTCAGGAGGGACTGGAACCACACATGGCGGTCAGGTCTCGACTGTTCGGGTCCGATGGTCGTCTAACCGCGAGCAGATGCAGCAGGATTAGTGAGACATGAAAATATCGGCAGACAAGCTGTTTCCAGTTGTTGCCCGTCTGGCATCACCTGTCGGTTGCAAGTTCTCTCCTTTAGTAACCATAACTGATATGGTCGATGGTACTTAATAGGTGTTGCCAAATAGCTTTCGAGGTCTGGATCTGTAGGACATGACCAAAGCAGTGAGGCAGCAGTGTCAGAACAAGGCACGGCAGATGCAGTTGCTAGCTGTCTGACAAAACACCAATCTTACCCGTCCACAAAATAAAGCAGGGCCTTGGTTATCCCCATTGCACAGCAGCTTCCAAGGTGCCCATAGTCATTCTGACTGTCGGCCGGACCACTTTCAAACACGCCATTGACTGTGATCAAACCTTGGGGCTAAATCTTGTGATCTGTAATCAGAACTGCGATGTCACAAAAAGCATTTGAATTAGAATAAAGTATATTTCTGTGTCCGAATTACCTATCAGGTGGTGCCTCTTCAGCAGCAGCGTGATTGTTGTCGAAGGAATAAGATTTATCAGATGCTGTAATATTATCAACTTCATTAGCGAACCAGGAGCATGTCAATACATTATTTGGTTGAAAAGTGTGTGCAAATTATAATTCTCCTATCGCCTGTTGATGAGGGCAGACCAAAGATCGTGATATGTCTGTTGGTGGTTGGCTGATTGGAAAGGTTCTTGGCATTTTGCACGCCCGGTTATCGTGTGCTGGTTCCAGAGATCTGGGGCTGATGCCAAGGAAGCCTGGCGACGGTGGGGCTCGCCGTTTGCCTAGAAAGGCTGACCAATCGGAGCAGTCATAGCCTCAGCTTCAGCGCTGCAAGGTTGGCAGGTGGAGATTCAAAGTGGGCCCAAAGCCCGCCAGAGCGACATCATCTCATCGCCGTCGCTACAGTCTACGTCGAAAAGAACAGCAAAAGGACCAAGATCTACACTCGTTAAACTCACATATGAGCTCTGTGTGGACAGGAATAGTCGCAAAGATGTTTCGTTTTGTATGTACTACTTTCAGTTGGGCTATTGCTAAAGGTGAATGAGAACATTAAATTAATTAATTTGGGCAGCATAAACCGCTCGACGTCATCACCCTCTTCCACAAGGCCAGCTCGCCTGCGTCGGTCAGGCTGGCTGCTGTTCTTCAGCAGAGATCAGCTGCTGCAACAGAGGCATCGACTGAGGACAAGCCTGGAAGGCCCGAGTTTAAGCTTGAGATTACCGAAAACCCGCCGACTCCGGAACAGCTGCAGACAATCCTCGAGTATGCGGGCTCGAAGCGTATCTCAACTATTGTTCGCGGTGCCACCAACCAAACAGAAGCATTGAGGAAGTTTAAGGAGAGCCCTGACAACTTTATCCGGCCTGTGGTATGTACTCACCCTGTTTCATTGACCTCTGATAGAAGCTGACAAGCGACTCTCTAGGTGGTAGACTGGAACAATGGCCAGGCCAGGGCTGGCGAAAACGAGTCTGAGATTCTCAAGATGCTCGACTCGGTACGCAACTAAGTGCAGAATAGAAGAAACCATCCCTTAGCCTTTATCCTCTGCCATCTCCTCTCCACTATGCTTCTGTTTAATTGTTGTACATACCCTTCATACACATGCTTTCATGCCTGAGTGGGTCAATCAACAAGGCATCTGAAGGGCGTGTCTAATTTGTCACATATGTGTACTTTGATGAACACAACTAAAATTGCAATTGGAAGTCAAGGTTAAGTCGGAAATAAGCTTTGAAGGGTATGCGTGGGGAATGGTTGGCGGGGCGATCTGTTTTGTGCCATGGGTTCTATTCAACTCGTCGTCTTCCTATTGTTGCCCACTGCTTTTCTGCCTTCTTTCTGCACCACAATAACCAGCAATTGACAATTTTTGATTCCTAATCACCAATTTATTTCCCTCTCTTCCAGCCTACGAGAGTCTCACCCTTTTGCCACCACACGTTTTCCCACCGACCAACCCTCTACTTCAACTTGCACTAGAACAATCCATAACTCATTCACTAAGCCGTGTGCTTTTGGGCTTGTCTTGTAACTGCTCTTGGTTCATCGACTGCCCTTTTACGACTTACTAACTGCCGACATTTTGTCTTAACTCTTTCCCCTTGACCTGGGCTCAAGAGAAAAAGCAATTCTGTTTTTGCAGTTGCCAGCCAAGGTACCCTGATACGACAACTTCTCTTCATTACAAACAAAAGTTAGTTGGACTAGTCACCCTTCTTTGCGGGGCACTCTAGACTAACCGTCTTCCTACAAGCTTGACCGATCGATCATCAAGATGGCTGCCCCCATTCTTACGCCGGGCCAGGCCTATTGTGAGCCTGTCTGTCGTCCCAAGTTGCAGGGCAGGCCTCCTCTTGCCTTCTATTTGTTTCCTCCGGCAGATGGAGAGTGTCTTTTTACATTGAGCGACGAGATCAAGACCCCTCGTGTATTTGATCGCAAAAAAAATCCGATTCTCCCTCTCGATATTCCGACCTGGAGCCCCCTCGAGATCCAGCTCGAGGCAAACAAGATTCGCACCAAGCATCCCCATCTTGCTCGTCTCGTTCAGTGGCCCAGCTCCTGGCACTATCTTTACAAGTACTTCGACTCTGTTGACCTCTGGACCAAGGGAGCCTGGAATCTGCTTGCTCTTCTCGAGCATCTTGCCGAGGAGAACGAAAAGGCCGACAAGGAGGCCGGTTACGTTTACGAGGACAGCGCAAAGTCGACCAATTTTGATGTTGTCGATGACTGGGTTTGGAAATGGTGCTCTTGGGAAGAGAACCGCGATCTTCTGAGCACTTGGGATCGCCGCACCGACATCCTGAACCTTCTCAATGCCGCCCATTGGACAAGCATCGGGCCCATCTCCCCCGAAGACAAGGACAAATTGCGTAACTGCCTGCTCTACTGGCATGCCATGTATTTCAGCCATGATCCGCGCTCTCTTCCCGCCGACTATCTGGATAACCTTCCTCAGCTCGACAGAAATGGCGACGATATCACGGGCACTACACCCACTACTGCTGCACCGGCTCAGACAGTGAATGGTGAGTACTTTTTGCCGCCTTTTTATCCGCTTAGTTCCACTTATTCATTTGATCAACATTGCAAACAGTGACAGACAACTCGTCCGATGCCGAAACTGCCGTTCCTGAACCTACTGTTTCTTCTATCGCCAATGATGATGCTTCGAATTTGGCTGTCATCCCTACCACGGATTCTGCGGCCGAGGACGGTCAGACTACTCAGCAGGCGGTCATCATTGCGCCTCGTTCTGATATCGTCATTGTCAACGGAAGCAACTACAAGAAGTCAGTTGGTGCGTCCGCGCTTGCCTCTATGCGGAACTCGGCCTCTCCTGAGGCCCGGATCGGTCATCGCGCTTCCAAGTCCGGCCCTGTTCCTACCGATCGCTCTCTGGCGACCCAAGCCGCCAGCATCATGGCTCCTGGACCTTCCCGTCTCCCTATTCGTCACCAGCAGCCACATCAATCTGAGAAGCACGCCCAGCGGGCGGAGAAATCGCAGGCACAGTCCCCTCAAAAGTCCGTCATGGCCACACCACCCATGGGGCCCTCCAATATCAACATGCATCGTGGGGCAGATTTGATCCAGCAGCGTTGCTCTAACGCCCATAAGAGGCAGAGCGACACAGAAGTCTACCTCGCCTGCGACTGCAACCGGTGCATGACGGCTTCTCGCTCGATCCATGTGCGGCGCATCTCTTCAGGATCAAGCAATTTGAGTAAGGAGCAAATCGAGACTATTCTCACCAACTACTTCAGCACCTGGGGCCACGTCGAGGCTGTCGTCGCCAAAACGAAGGTTATCGACAACAGGAGGAGCTGCTATGCCAACGTTCGGTTTACCAGCGAGAAGAGCGCTCTTATCGCCGTAGCCAACGCTAACGACCGGCCCCTTGAGCCATTAAGCAAGTGTGCGTCCGTGTCACACCCGTACTTCTCTAAATGGTTTATTCCTGCCCCGATGCGATCCCCGTTCAGGAAGTTCCGCGAGCGAAACGACTCGACAACGACCAGGACGACCTGGCAATCATCCCCGAAGACCAGCAGCCCCGGTAGCAGCGGGCCCCGGAACTCTTGGAACACACCGCCCCGCGGAAGTCGTGGCATGATGCCTGTCGCGACGCCCAGCAGCGCTCGTTCGATCACTGTACCGCATCAGTTTCAGGGCAACGTGCCACCTGTGCACTTCTTTGCCCCCTCGGGACATTACTCGCGGCCTGTCGATGTTCCATATGGCCCTTTCTACCACCAGCTCCCCCCAAACCTTCACCAGATGACCCATGGTGCACCGCCTGCGCAGGCCTGGGCCGACATGCGGCTACAGCCCGGTTTTGTGCATTCGCAGACTCCTTTGCAGCCAAATCCATCACTGATGGGTCCTCCCAGGTCTCTTCCCAGCAATCAGGACGTTATGCCGATCGTCCGGCACATCTTCCGTCAAAACGAACTGACTGTGACTGAGGAAGCTGTTTCAACTGTGAGTGACTCAGCTTGCAACGAGCGCTCCTCTTACGGTCAAACTAAGAACGGTGAAGCGAATGACATGCAGACGAGGCCTTCGATTGAGGATGACCTTGCCAACGATCTGTATGGGCCAAAGCCGACCAAGTCCTCTTCGTCAAAACCTGGATCAGCGATCTCTGTCCGTCTACCAAGCATGTCTCCCACTAGGGCTTCTTCTCCGGCTAATATGGAACCAGAGACCACTTCCAGTAATGAGAATAAAGATATACAGGATGGCAAGGACGACGGGAAGGCCAAAAAATGTCCAGATCTTTCTATCTATTGCGAGGGGGAGCCTGTCCAAGCCTCAATCAAGGAAGAATCACCTGCCTCTCCAGAGGAGGATAACTCTGACCAGGCAATCCAGCGTGATGATGAGGCGAAGGAATTGCCGAGTGCTAGTGCTACTGCCGGCCAGGATAGGTCCTCCGATGGTCACCTCAACGGCAACAACTCGCCCAAGAACCCTTCGGCACTCAGCCGCTCGGGCAGCAGGAATAGCGTTCGCTACTCTTCTCGTTTTGATGTCGGGGACATCCGCCTTGAAGAAGGCTTCTCGGAGACAGTGATTCACCGCCCTAACCGTCGACAGAACATCTTTGCCGAGTGGATGCCCACTGGAGAGGACGGTTATGAGCACCTGAGTGATGGCCCCAACAATACCAACAGCCGACCTAGCCGCAACGATCGTCGTATTTATCAACATGGCAACTACCACAGGAAGCGGAAGATTCCGTTCTCTGCTGCCCAGTATCGAAATGTAGCTGGTGATAGTCTCGCTGCAACCCATGTTTCGACTCCGCCTGTGCTTGCTCCTGTACCGTTGGTCAACCCCTTGAATAAGAACAAACACCATCTTAAGAAGTCGTCGGTCTCAAACGCGGGGGCTACGACAAATGGTGGTGCTCAGGCGTCTACTTCCACTATTGTGGTAACCTCAGAGTTTCAGGAACAGGGTGCGCGACGCCTTGACCAGCAGCCATGCAACGAGCAGAAGAGCAGCAATAATGCAATCACCGCCAACAACCCAAGGACGAATGTCAATGGCCCGACCAAATCTAAAAGGAATAAGCGCAAGGCTGCCACCGCCGCAGCTGCTGCAGTAGCCTTGACTGATAGTGTGAGCATGAACGGTGCCAATGGCTCGTCCACTTCTACCAACACGACTGCCGACAAGGCCAACGGCAACACGCCCCCCACGACTTCTACATCCGTCACTACTCCGGCTGCGCATGGTACCACAGCCAAGCCCACTAACGGGACCGCCGAAAACCCGAGTTCTGAATCCTCTCGCGCGGCGACTCCCGCAATTTCAGATTCGAGCGTCACCATCTCGGCCTCTCCTCGCGAGGTCCCAGCCCCGACCCGCGCTCGCTCTGGGGCGGGTGTGAGAGCTAGCTCTACAGTAGCCAACGACACCACCGTCCCCTCTTCTGTGCCAACCGTGAGCGCACAATCCACTACTACTGCTTGCACTCCTACTTCTACTTCTAGTGCTCTTGCTCCTGCACCTCCTGTTCGGGTGCCTTCCTACTCAGAGGTCCTCGCCTCCGGTGTGACAAAGAGCAAGAACGGAAACAATGCTGCTGTTTTCAAGGGCAAGGGGAAGGCGGTGAAGAAGAAGAGTGAGGCGGACTCTGCACAAGCGAAGCAATTGCAAACAGAGTAAAGGCCTGATTTGTGCGGAGGAGATTGGCTATGAAGGGCGTGGTTGGGTACTAGAGAGACCAGGAGTACTAGAAACTAATCTATTGGACGAAGTTGGCTGCGGAAAGGAAAGGGCACGGAGTTTGGCGTGAAGGAAGTAGTGAAGTGATAAATGGTGGTGATGATGGAAAAGCTTTGGTGGCTCAGTCAACATTTGGTGGATAAGGTGTTGTCTAGGAGAGGGCAAAGAAGTGAGGTTCCGGCAAAACTTCTCTAGGAGGGGAGCGAAGGACGATATGGACAATTAGGGTGAGATGACTTGGCTCTCTGCAGATGGTAACGGACGATGATAGCATTGACTTTTTTCTTTCCATTAAAGTCGATGCTAAAGATGTGATATCTTACCATTTCCCCGAGGTCATGAAGCCATTGGCATGATGTAGATGTCTGTCAACCAAGGTGGTACTTCATGAATGACTTCTTACTTAAAAGCTTACAATTTTAAGCTGATACTCGGAGTCACGGCCCTTCTAGGCTACTGTCACAAATAAGAGTTCCACTCAACTGGACGCGTCCAGGAATTGATCTCATGTTGTTTTAAGGAAAACACCTGATTACCCACAATGCCTGCCATACACACTTTATACACATACACGAACACAAACGCACATGTCTAGTGGTGTGCCATGTCATGCAAAGTATACCAGGAACCAAGGCATGCATTCTGTAGAATCCGCCAAATGAACTTACTGAGTGCCCTGTCTTCGCCTGAACCTCAAAGAAAAGCGACACAGCACCGGCTATGTCTCGTCTTTTTGGCCCTTTAGACTCAACGCCGAGCATCGAAAATGCAAAAAAAATTCACTGGAGTCAATTAACGTGATTATGGTCCTTGGTTGACAAACCCAGAGGGACACTTTCGTCGCAGACCCTGGCATTCTAACCAAATGAGCATGTCTGCTGCCAGGAATTTGAAACAGTTACATCTCGCAGGCACCTATGATGAGCAGGATAGGTGGGTGATGTGCGACTGGATATGCTTAATAGTCCCAAAATGCTCTGCGAGCCATTGTCCCTTTCTTTCTTTTCTTTCTTCCTTCCATATACAATGCCTTTGGAATCGATCCTCTGTTATCTTGGCAATGCAATACGCCAGGTTGAGCGAGCACCAACGATGTCAGAAGGGATGTTGTCGGTGGCTGGCATCATGCCTCACATGACAACGCAGTCGCCGTCTTGCTGCTTGGTCATCCGGCTACGCGAGATGCGTTCCCTAGGTCGCTGCCCGCCATTTTTGCCGGCACGCTTGAGCTCTTCCAGTCGTTCCCTTGCCTTTGGGAAGTCTTGGGCTGTTTAACGATTGAGCGTTAGTAATTCGTCGTAGTATTCATGCAGATGGGAGAAGATGACTCACCCGCTGCTCGCCAATACCACCTCTTCGCATCTTCCAAGTTAGGAGGAACACCAATACCAACTTCAGTGAAGTAGCCCATTGCATATTCAGCCTTGGCCAGCCCGGCCATGGCGGCCTTCCTGGCCCAAAGATACGCCTCAGTATCGCTCTGTTGGAGAACTCCCTCGCTGCCTGTCAGATACCATCCTGACAGCGCCAGCTCGCTCTGATGCTCTTCCTGCATGGCGGCACGACTGTACCACATGATGGACAGCCGTGGGTCAATCGGACAGCCAAGTAAGCCATACTCGTAAGCACAACCCAAACGGAACTGGCTGAACTTGTAGCCCAGTTCGGCGGCCTGCTTGAAAAGCTGAAAGGCATAGGCCTCGTCGCGTATGATGACGTCGTTTGGCTCCGCACTTTCATACAGAAGGGCGAGTTCATGCAGAGCATGTGGGTTCTCCTCGTCCGCACGCTCGGCGGCCCGTTTCAACCAGCTGATGGCTTCGCGCGGGTTGCGTTGCTGGCCCAAAAGTCCCTTGAGGAGGATCATACCCACCTTGTACATGGCCGGCGTGTCACCCAGCGCTGCAGCGCGCTTGTACCATTGCATGGCTTTAAGGGGGTCTTTGCGTGTGCCGCCACCTTCATCGTTGCCAATCTCACAGCAGACGGCGGTACGGTACGCAGCGGCTGCATGACCGAGCTTGGCCGCCGACTGGTAAAGTGTGAAGGCGTGAGCTGGATCGGGCTCGTTGCCGAAAACAGCACGACCTAGACAGTCGGCTAAAAAGAACATGGCCTCTGGATTGTTAGCTTTCTCCAACTTTTTCAGGATCTTGTGTGCGTCGACCAAGTAACGTTCTCGCGAGCGAGCACGAGCCTTAGGATCTGGGAGATTGGGCACGAGGACATCGGCTGCTTCAACGAGCTTCTTTGCGAGCCGAAGAGCCGACGTCTGATCGTTAGGGTCATTTTTCACTATCGCCCGTAGCTGCTCGAGCTCCTCAGCAGTGACTGGGGGTTCCGCTTCCTTCTTCTTCCGAGGTTGGCCAATTGGTGGCTGTTGCTGAGCAGCAGAGGCCTGATCCTGCCCTTCAGGAGACTGGGAAGGGGCGGCGTTACCATATCCAGGCGCACCACCGTAGTTTCTCACTGGAGGAGGCCGATCACCCAGGTTGACGACTGAGCCTGGCATGTGGCCAGGACGGACTGGTGGAGGGTGCGATGGCAAAACATCTGGATGAGGGCCTGCTTGGGTTGCGGCTCGTTGCAGCCCAGGCCGATATGGAGCCGGGCCTTGTGGAAGGCCCTGTCCGGGGCCAGGTCCAAACTGACTTGTCGCTGACCGCTGGAGCAAAGGGCCATTGGGAGGACCTTGTTGCGGCCCGTAGTACTGAGCACCGGAAAGCTGATGATCGAACTGGGTCGTGGCAGAGCGATGAAGCTGCGGTCCATTCGGCGGGCCCTGATGCCACGGCTGAGAATGAGAGGATCCAAACTGAGCAGTGGGAGCCCTGTGAAGCTGGGGCCCATTCGGAGGGTCCGGCTGCGGTGCGGGTCCTTGGGGACCAGAATATTGATCATACTCTGGACCGCCCTGCTGGAAGTCAGACGGCGGAGGGCCTGCCTGCTGAGGGCCAGGCTGCTGGTAATCGGGTTGCTGAGGCCCGGGACTCTGTGTCCCACGTTGGTGATAGTCGGACGGCTGAGAGCTGGGATGATTGGGATCAGATTGCTCAGGACCATGCTCCTGCGGGCCTGGCTGTTGTTGAGAAGAGGGCGGCCCCTGGCCACTAGGTCGAGCTGCGGGGTTCTGAGCTGGAAGCGGCGGAATGTCTCCAGCCATCTCGAAAACGGCTGTTTGAGAGTTGCGCAAATTCGGCTGAGACTTAGCCCTGCTGATTTCAGGATATCTGCCGGGGCCACGTTGGGCTTGCTCCTGAGGAGTAGCCCCGCCGGCTTGCATGTGGTGGTCCAACGAGTTCCGAGACTTTTGAGACGCTAAAGAATCAAAATTCGGAAGCTCTGAAGCAGCTGACGTGGGATTCGGGGCGGGATATTCGTTGTTTACGTTGTCGCCATAGTAGTCGTAAAAATCATCAACGGATGGAGGGCGCCCGTGACCTTGATAGCCTGGCTCGGGCCCAGGCCCTTGCTCATGATTGCTGTGAGGAGGAGGACCATTGTTTGGCGGGTAAATTCTAGGGGGCGGCTGTCGCATTCCCTGGGATGTGCTCGGCCTTGGAGGCATACCGCGGCCAACGGGGCCGTTATAAGGAGCACTGTCGCGATGAACGGGATCACCTGCTCTCATATCCATCTGATCTCTCATTGGCATGGTAACGCTCCGTGACGGAGGGGCAAAGCCTTCATCCTGATAACCAGCAGCTGCAGGTGGGCCATAACCGGGTCCCGGAGGAGGACCGCGCCGCTGGTCAGGGTAGTCACTGGGAGAACGATATGCCTGAGAAGGTCCGCGAGATGGACCCATTGGACCCGGGCCGGAACCACCGAATCCGCTCGGAGGAGGACGCATAGGGCCATGCTGAGGAGGAGGCCCCTCAGGGCTGCGCGGGCCAGGTCTCTGTCCCGAGATGTCCATCCCCTCTATCTGGGCCACGATATACCGCTCCTCTTCGTAGTCGGTCCTGCGTTGTGCGCCTGGGAATGTAGGGAATGGACCATTAAAGCCACTATTCCCGACGTTCGAGGAGCCAGAGTCACCCATAAGAGGACGTCCGGCTACAAGCATATCAGCATAGGCTCTCTTCTCACGGACGGTAAGGGGAGGAGATAATGTACAGCGGATGAGCTCACCATTCGGTTGCGAATTCATCGGACGCTCAGACGGACCCAGCCGTCCGTCGCGACTCGGAGGGGGATATCCACGACCACCGGGACCAGGAGGGCCAGGAGGACCGCCAGGACCCGGGCCGTAAGCACCCCCACGGGGTGGGTAGGGACCTCCTCGGCCAGGACCGGGACCAGGTGGGCCCCTCATTGGTCCTCCTCTCCCTCCGGGAGGCGGCATTTGGGGACCCCCTCTTCCTGGAGCGGCGACGGGCGCATTCGGTCCCTGATCGTAGTAATCTTGCGGGGGATAGTTTTGGATCGGGGGGCCTCCTCTGCCATATCCGGGGTCGTCATACTGGCCGCCATAGCCTTGATCATAACCATTGCCGTAATTGTCGTAGCCATAGTCGTTATAGCCGCCGTCCTGATACTGATTGTACTGCTGTTGCGGAGGAGGTGGCGCGCTGTACTGCCGAGGGTGCCCTCCAGGGCCAGGAGTGTAGCTGCGCTGCGGAGGAGGTCGTTGGGGACCCGGTCCGCCGCCGTACTGCCCGTTGTATGCCATGATCCCAAAACGCGCTCAGACACGGCACACGTGCGTTCTGTTCGTGCAACGTTCTTGTGTTATAGTTTGGGGTTGCTTATGTGTATCGTCTGCAGCGGCGAGGCGAGTCGAATCTCTCTTGCTCCGATAGTCTGATCCACTTCCGGGAGCTTGAACAAACAGAGCGGCTGTTCAGTCGGTCGGTTTGCTGTCTGCCATGCCACGAATTCGAACCGCAAAGATACAGTGCAGTCGCAAATCTTGACGTGAAGAGAAGCGGGTGTCACAAGGCGCCGTTTAGGACTTGTCGCATGACGAAGGGCGTTCGCGGCCGGCTGACAAGGAACGACGAGCCCGAGCCTCGACTCGCGAAGGTCAGCGCTCAGTTTAGAAAGGTAACTTTCTGTTGTAAGCGTGTGATGGCATGTAGACCAGCGCGCGGGGTCCGTTGTCAGTGTTAGGGTCACTTGTGAAGCAGGGAATGGTGCGATAGTGCAGCAGGTTTTACGTAGTCGCACTGCACTGCAGTGGCGGCGCCGGCTGCCTCTCGACTGCTTGGTTTCGAGGGGATTCACGCTCCGCAACCCCAGGTGACGACCTGGACTTGAGGGAAAGGCCGAAGCGAGAGCCAATTCCGGAACCGTCGGGCGCCGCAGCGATTCGGTCGGCGTCGGGTTGTTGGCGACGGAGACCGCGTGGAACTCGCTTAAGGGTCGGGAAATCGTGGATTTTTTTTTTCCCCAGAAGAGGAGGAGGAGCGGGATAAAAGGAACCAAATACTTACAGCTAGGTCCAGGTCGGGCAGCACGGAATAGTCAGGTACAAGTACCGTGGGCGTACAAAGGGTGCGCGGGAGCAAAGCTGCCGAAGCCCTATGATGTATCAGCTTTCCAAAGGCGAAAGCTGCTTGAATGGGCTTATGCTGACAGATGGATGGAGGGTATGGGGTATGGGTATGGTCTCGAAGACTTCGGCACGTGGAAAGGAGATGGAGAAGGGCTGCAGGTTGTTATGTGATTATGTGGATAGTGCAAGATTTGCAGGAATCCAAAGTTGGTTTAAAACTTTGGGGCTGGTACCTCCTCTAATATCAACTTTAAAACGACAACTTGAAAATGGGTCACTGGGCAGATGGAGAGTGATGGACTGGATGCAGACAGACAAAGGCAGTCAAGCTGGGAAGGTACTTGCAGCACATACAACTGCTACAGCAAAATACATTGTCTCAGTACTGTGAGATTGACGAGAGTCTGGCTGCCAGTCATTGGGGTGCTGGCGGATGTCGGCAGTTAGTTCGATGAACGGGTTGCTGGGCTTGGGGGACCTCAGAGCTTGGGGAGCGGAGCAACCCTGGCGCCAGAGAGGGCAACTTAGGGAGGGCCCACCTGCACCCGGAAGAAGGGGCCAGGGGTTTGTGACATGCTGCCCCAAGTCCACAGGCACTGCAAGGGTCCTGGTGCCGTTGGGCGTTAAATACTTACACACACCTCATGCTGCTGGTACGAAGTAACCAAAAACACTTTGCTGACCCGGACTTGGCCAAGCAATGCCATTATCATGTAGAACTAAGTCTTTGAGCTTTATCGGAGTATAAGAATTCATGCTCATATCATGTTAACACAGGGAACTGCTCATTATTAAGAGCGACAATTTTCCTGAGATAGTTGAGCCCCCTGTTGTAGATTCACCAGGTATGCTCTAAGTGCCCCCGTAATTCGTACCGTACAATTCAGCGAAGCATCACGGTTTACATCCCGAACAAGCTGAAGGCTTTCCATCCATGCTTCCATTGAGTCTGCTGATCAGCCGCCTGAGTTCTCTTCAAGCAGGGACGTCCCAGGTTGTGCAGTTGATGGCCTTTCTGACTTTCTTGTTTGTTTGCGTCACACAATCCCTAGACCAGCGCCTAAGGACTCGGCTGTGATTTGACACCAACAGTCAGAGCGGTGCATCAAACATCTTGGTAGATGCTACTGTGTGCGATTGGGCCACGTCTTGGGTTCGCACTGCGCCTCCTGGATTCCCACTGAGCCTCGTGGTTTTTCACCAAAGGTACGTCATACCTGGATAGGGGGGGGTTGAAAATTCACATCACCCCAAATCTAAACATGGAAGCCAGCCATGACTCAGGAGTAGTGACACAATTGATGTTTAGGGCAGACTTGTTTATTGTTGTGGTTGTGGATGGATCGAATTCGCTTTTTCGACAGTGGCATAAGTGGCCAGGTTGAACGGCAAACAGCCCGAAGCCCCTCTACAGTGACGATAAAGGTGGTGGCTCGGGGGGTCACCAGCTCTTCTGTATACAGGAGCCCGGCCAGCAAAACCTGCGCACAGACCAAGCCCTTACCTCCCCTCGCCCAGCAGGGCGGTCAGGGCAAGCGCTTTTGCTGCGTGGCTTGACGGCTGTCGGCTGTCAACTGCCAACGGCCGATACTGGTTGGCGTCTGGGTAGCAATGTCCGTTTTCTGCTTGCCCATCTTGCGCACGCCGATTAAGGTGACCTCATTAAGCATCATTCATGAGTGGATAGAACAAGTGAGAACTTCACCTCACTCACTCCTATCGGTTTTCATTCCCTGCCTTGCTTACTCCAATCTGTAAAACTTGTTATCTTGAGTTTGTGAGCAATGGCCAAGAAACCCTTCAATTGGTGGCTATGGACAAAGATGGCAGTGGTGTGAGCCTTTTCTTCCATGTATATACCCTTTCCACCCTAAAGGAAGGTCCGACTGACAAAGCATGCTTACAGGGGCACTGCCATCATAATTGGCGGTCCAGCGTTTGTGAGATATGTGCAACCCACAGATGAAGAGCTCTTCCAGAGATACAACCCTGAGCTCCAGAAACGGAGTCTTGAGCGACGGTACGAGAGGCAAAAGGAGTTTGATGACTTTGTCACAAAGCTCAAGGAGTACTCCAAGTCCGACAAGCCAAGTATGTGTCAACCATTTTTGCAGACAGAAGAAGGCATAAAGTTAACATTAGATAAGTTTGGATTGTGCAAGCTGAGGCTGAAAAGGAGCAGGCCAGGAACGCTTCGGTTGCTGAAGCTCTCAAAATGGCCGAGGAAATCAAAGCCAGGAAAGAAGCCATCAGGAGAGAAGCTGGGTTACCGGCCCAATCTGGGTCATCTGAGGCCGGGAGCCGGTAATACAGCCCATCTGCATGAAGTAGATGATGTATTGCGCCTGGTGGTTATCCAGCCGGCTGTATCGATACTCATCAAGGCACATACATAGCGGGGCGTTGGAGTTTAGTCTTTTTCTGATGTGATGTACGGATGGATGCCCGGTAGTCCGGAGTGTAAAAAAGTAGCTGGGTTGGTCTGATCACCTGTGTAATATTATCGATACTTCCACTTCTGTGAGCCCTGGTGAGTGCATCCCAATAGCTTTGGTTTGCGGAAAGGTCATGGTGTTGGGAGAGCTTGGAGCATCGAGATTCAAAAGTCAAAACCAGCTTTGTTGGGAACTGGAGCTTGGCCCAGATAACAGGGGCTCTCGGTGAGAGGCTCGGTGAGGAGAGGTCACCGGTTGCCAAAGTGGGGTAAAAGTTATTGCGGCAGCGAAAAAATATCACAGGGCCCAGCGCACACAATTTCTCCAACCTCGGACGTCCAGACAATCCCTGAGGCATCCACGAGCCGAACGACGGTACCGCCAGGTGAAAACCACGGCCAAAATTCTCCCCGACAGACAGAGTACGTTTTGGTTGCCATTCCACAGCCGCGAAGGCCGATTTCTCAGGGCCCCAAATCCCAGGGCTCAATTTTATTCGCACCCGCACCAGCCCAGAGCAGCCCCAGACTGACTTGTCATTGATCCAAGCTCGACCCTCACCGAGTCTCTTCCGGCGTCCACCCCACCTTCCACCCCTCAATCCAGCACATTTTTCTCTCGCCAGCTACATCCAACATGGCGGATAACATCCAGGAGAGGCTTAAGAAGCTCGGTGCCACCACTCGCATTGGTAAGTTGTCCCCGGCGGCTTTGTTACTCCCCTTGCTGCCGCCGCTCTCGGCCCCCCCCCCAACTCCCCCACTC